>Ga0066903_100004961_pt1 | contig 11418 bp, 9 predicted proteins | sample PanSoiMetaGPlot1_FD_67491 | JGI IMG/M metagenome (GOLD analysis project Ga0066903, IMG submission 67491) | Tropical forest soil microbial communities from Panama analyzed to predict greenhouse gas emissions - Panama Soil - Plot 1 (version 2) | ecosystem: Environmental > Terrestrial > Soil >...
TATAGCTGCTCAGGTCGAAAGCCGCAAGAAGATTGCCTGTCTTTGCATCGATCTCTATGACGTTATCCGAAAGATTGTTAGCAATGAGAAGCTTGTCCTGGCCAGAAACTGTGATGACATGCAGCCCTGCAGGATAAGAAATGGCGGTCCCAGCTTTTGTCTTCCGCAGACCACGCGCCACGGACTTGACTTTCGGCACGGGCTGCGGAGGAATCTTTATGAAGCGTTCTGGAGAAATCTTCCCATCACGAAACTTATAGACTGCGATACCGTTGCCGGTGTTCTTAAGCTTCGAACCTGTGGGATCACTGATCGACCCCATCGAAGCATACAACTGCTTCCCATCGGAACTGAATGCCAGCCCTACGAAGTAGCTCTGCTTTGCCTCCTCCGGAAGACGGCTTTCGGGAAAGTCCTCTATCTGGTTCGACTTCAAATCCAACACACTGATTGATTGGTGCGCATCGGTCTTCTGTGAGCCGAAACCTTGGTTCAACGTCGCGGCGTAATGGCCGTCCGGGCTCAGGGCTATCGTAACGGGAAGATTATTGACCAACCCCACGTGTCCGGGACCTGGAACTGTCATCGTCTTGCTGGAAGGCAGCGGCACCTGACGGGAAGAGCGCGCCGTGTCGGAATTGTCTGCGAAGAGGAATGCTAAAGAAAGAAGTACTGTTAGCGGACCGGCAAGAGCAAGGTATCGCTTCAAGGTCCCTCCAGGGCAGAGAAAGACCTTAGCATGCTCGAAATGGAAACTAAAGCTCTAGTGTGTGCTGTTTGCCGCACGTACGAGTCGAGATCGTATACGCCGGTTAGTGTGGCTCCGAACTACCCGGTTGAATATTCGCCACTGGCTCTTGAGGAACGTTGTGGCGTACATCAGCACCTCGCACCCAGAAGATCACATCCTCGGCGATATTCGTGGCATGGTCCGCAACCCGTTCCAGATTGCGGGCGACCAGCAGCGCGTCTAATGCCTGTCGGGTAACCTCGGGCCGCTCATTCATTGCCCGTACCAAAGTGATGAAAGCCTCATCGCGCATGCGATCAATAACGTTGTCCATCTCAAGCACAGCCTGCGCGAGTTCCGCCTTGCCTTCTATGAACGACTCCAAAGAGCGCCGTACCATCGCGGAAACAGCGGCTGCCATACGTGGGATATCGACGGGAAGATCAACTACCGGCAGTTCGACGAGATCCATCACTCGCTCGGCGATATTAACAGCCTGATCGCCGACTCGTTCCAGATCCGAGTTTATCTTTGTCACTGCAAGAATGAACCGGAGGTCGACCGCCATCGGCTGCTGCATCGCGAGAAGGTCGAAGGCCTGCTCATCGATTTCACGCTCGGCGGCGTTGATGAGCGACTCCCCCTCCAACACCATATGGCAGCGAGCCAGATCCTTATCGATATATGCCTGGCAGGCACGGTCCACCGCCTGCTCAGCCAATCCGCCCATGCGAAGCAAACGTGATCGAAGATCGTCCAATCCCTGCTGAAAACGCGTGCGCATTATCCAAACCTGCCTGTGATGTAGTCCTCCGTTCGCTTCTCGGAGGGGGTTGTAAAGATCTTTTCTGTCTTATCGAACTCGATCAGCTTTCCGAGCAGGAAAAAGCCAGTAAATTCAGCCACTCGAGAAGCCTGCTGCATATTGTGGGTCACGATCACGATTGTATAGCTTTCTTTAAGCTGGAAGATCAGTTCCTCGATCTTGCCCGTGGAGATCGGATCCAAAGCCGAGCAAGGTTCGTCCATGAGTAGCACTTGGGGTTCGACAGCCAGGGCACGGGCAATGCAGAGGCGTTGTTGCTGTCCACCGGACAGGCTAGCCCCAGACTTTTTATGCATTGTGTCCTTCACTTCGTCCCACAGTGCCGCATGATCGAGAGAACGCTCAACGATCTCATCCAGACGCTTGCGATCACGAAACCCGTTCAACTTAAGTCCTGCCGCAACATTGTCGTAAATAGACATGGTGGGAAACGGATTCGGCTTTTGGAAGACCATCCCGATACGGCGTCGAATCTGAGTGGCGGACGTTCCGTTGTAAATATTCAGATCACCAATCCGGACCTGCCCGGTGGTGCGCGTTTCGGGAATCGTCTCGTGCATTCGATTCAGGCAACGTACGAACGTTGACTTTCCACAACCCGATGGTCCGATCACCGCCGTGGCGTGATTCGCCATGATCTTCATGTCGATGTCGTAGAGGGCCTGTGTTTTTCCAAACCAGGCATTCAGTTTTTCGACTTGAATTCCGACACCCATATGTCAGCTTGCTCCCTTGAGCATTCCACGACTTGCCGCAATGCGGACGGCAGTTACCGAAATTACGATTAGTACGATCAGAATGAGAGCGCCAGCCCAAGCCTGACGATGCCACTCATCAAACGGCGAAATCGCGTAAGTGAAGATTTGGAGAGGTAATGCAGCGGTTGGCTCGTTGATCTTCCAATTCCAGTACTGATTGCCGAAGGCAGTGAACAAGAGCGGAGCGGTTTCTCCAGCAACGCGAGCAAACGCAAGCATCACTCCCGTGATGACACCCGAGGTCGCGGTTCGCAGGGTAATCGAAAGAGTAGTTCGCCAGCGCGAAACTCCGAGTCCATAGGCGGCTTCGCGTACCGAGATCGGAACGAGAAGCAACATCTCTTCGGTAGCGCGCGTGATCGTCGGCACCATCATGATAGCCAGCGCCACTCCGCCTGCCAGCGCTGAGAAGTGACCCTGCTTCAGCACGACCAGTCCGTAGGCTACGATTCCGACGATAATCGACGGAACCCCATTCAGGACATCCGAAGTGAAACGAATAGCATCTCCGAAGCGCCCCCCTCGGCCGTATTCCGCCAGATATATGCCCGCTCCAACTCCTAGAGGCACGCCGAACATGCTGCCAATCAATAGAATCAAACAAGACCCCGCGATGGCGTTCGCCATGCCGCCTCCCGGTTCGCCGACCGGCTTCGGAGTCTGAGTCAGGAAATCGAGATTGATCGAACCAATTCCCTTGTAAACGAGGTACCCGAAGACGGCTACGAGCGGTGCCAGAACCATGATCAATGCGACGACGGCCAATGTCGTAGCCAACAAGTCCTTAAGCCGGCGACTCAGGCTGATGGGAGCCGCAGTCCAATCTTGCGCAAGGGTTGAAGTGGCGTTAGGCATTGCTTCTCGCAGGCGTTCCCCGTGTAACGGTCCAAACCAGGAATTGAGCGATGATGTTCACGATGATCGTCACCAAGAAGAGTGCGAGGCCAACCTCCACCAAGGAACTCAAGTACAGATCGCCGGTGGCCTCGCTGAATTCATTTGCGATTACGCTTGCCATCGTATATCCAGGAGCAAACAAGGAACGCGCAATCTCTGGACGATTCCCGATCACCATGGTCACGGCCATGGTCTCACCCAACGCGCGGCCAAGACCCAGAATGATTCCGCCCATGATGCCGGCCCGCGCATTGCGTAGGACACCGACGCGAATCATCTCCCATCGTGTTGCCCCAAGCGCTAGAACGGCTTCGCGCTGCTGACGGGGCACTGCAGTCATCACTTCGCGGGTGATCGATGAAATGATCGGAACGATCATGATGGCGAGAATGATTCCCGCTGCCAACATTCCAATACCATAGGGGGTTCCTTCAAAGAGTCCAGTCCAGCCGAACAGGCGCCCTAGTATGGGTTCAACTTCGGTCCGCAAGAGGGGCACGAGCACGAAGATCGCCCACAATCCGTAAATGACGCTGGGGATGGCAGCTAGTAATTCTGTGGTAAACGCCAGTGGCACCCTCAACCACTCAGGGCACATCTCCGTAATGAATACGGCTACGCCGATCGCAAGCGGTACCGCTAATAACAAGGCCAGGAGGGAGGAAACAATTGTTCCGTAGATGAAGGGCATTGCGCCATATTGATCGTTGACGGGATCCCATTCACTTCTGGCAAAGAAGCTCCAACCGAAAGCGTGCCAGGACAAGGTAGATTTTGTTATGAGCTCGAAGATGATCAGTGCAACGATGGCCAACACGCTTACACCACATAGAAGCATCAATCCATGGAACAAATGATCTGCAATGGGGTGGAAGGTCCCCGCTAGGGACTCCTGCTCTTTCATGCGTGGCTCCGCCGGAAACGTTTGTTTTTCAACAGGTTGCGGCCCCGTCAAGCGCGGCGGTCGAATAGCTTGGTCGGCCATGTTCGGACCCTAGCAGAGTCTTGTTACAGCAATGTTAAAATAGCGGTCTCATTTGCAGGGTCGGTCAGTGTCGCTGCCTTTTTACTAACCCTGGCAATTTGGTCAGTTTTTGCGTGACTCCAATCGGTTAGGACCTGTAACCTTTTGCACTCTGGGTTGCTATGCAAGACAAGTTTCGAGAATCCAGCCGCGCCACCATCGTTCGCATTGAACGATGCCTGCCACAATTGAGCTCCCGCCCCTCCGCGCCGAGCATCCATAAGTTCCGCACCCAAAGCCGCCGGGTCGAAACGATCTTGCGTGAGATTCCCAACGACGCACCGCGGTATCAGCAGAAACTATTGAAACAACTTAGCAAACTGAGAAAAAAGACAGGCAGGGTTCGTGACCTCGATGTCCAGGTGACGATGTTGCGAAACCTTAAGGTTCCAGAAGCAGCCAAGATCAAGTCTCGTCTGATTCGGCAGTTGCTGGACGAGCGAACCGAACGAGAGAGAGAGGTTCGACAGCTCCTTGATAAGAAAACGGTTCGTGATCTTCGGAAGCGTCTCAAGCGGCTCAAGGCCGAATTGCAACTGGAGCCCAGTACAGACCTGTTGTCCACAGCGAAACAGATCCTGGATGGCCTAATCCAGGTCAACGCTCTTCCAGATGAGGAGATCCTTCATCGCTATCGCGTCGTCGGTAAACGCGCCAGATATATCGCAGAGATGTCGGGTGATGAGTCCAAAGTACGTGATTTTATCGGCCAACTTAAAAAGCTGCAGGACAGCCTTGGAGAGTGGCATGACTGGTTGCAACTCACCGAGAGAGCAAAGCGCACTTTCGGCGGAGCGGAAAAATCTCCTCTTTTTGCCCTTCTACAGAACATCACTCGCACGAAGTTTCACCAAGCTGTTGGTGTACTGAAGGAAACCCGTACCTCGCTTCAGCAATTACCTGGATCATCTCCCGTGCTTCGCAAGCCGCCGCAGGCAATCGTGCAAGCCAAGGTTGCAGTTGCGTAATGCGGTATTCTTGAATTTCAGTCCTTGGATTGCTCCTGGGCAGTAAACTACTTCCTCGCTATGCCGACTTTAGCGGCCGTCGATATCGGTTCCAACTCCGTTCGCCTGAAGATTGCGCAGCTCAAGGGGCGAACCCTGACTCCGCTTCACGAAGACCGCGAAGTTACGCGGTTGGGTGAAATAGTCTTTCGTGAAGGCGTACTTTCTCCCGAAGCAATGGCTGACACCATCAAGGTCTTGCGGCGCTTTCACCGAGCCATACAGGAAGCCGGAACCGATTTGATTCGGGTGGTCGGCACGAGCGCGTTGCGGGATGCTCGGAATTCTCGCTCGTTCCTGGAGTGGGTTCGGTCCGCGACGGGATGGACTGTCAATATTATTTCCGGCGTGGAGGAAGCTCGCCTGATTCACCTGGGAATCGTTCAATTCACTCCCCGGATAGGCTCCTCTGAGGTGCTCATGGTGGACTTGGGCGGTGGTAGCTGCGAGCTGACGCTTTCGAGCAACGGTCATATACGTGAAACGGTCAGCTTGCCATTGGGCGCCGTACGTTTGACCAATGAGTTTCTGTACCATGATCCGCCGCGCAAAGCAGAACTGAATCGTTTGCGGAGCTTTGTGGAGCGCGAGATTGGACGGATTGCCGATCGTATCGTGCGTGCTCGTCCAAAGATGGTGATCGCGACCTCAGGTACCGCGGCAGCGCTCGTCGCTGTTGGCCATGGCTTGTATAAGGCGAAAGGGATCCGGGCAGCGTCGTTGTCACGGGCCCAAATGCGGCGGATTGCGAAAATGTTGTCACGCCTTTCGCTTGAGCAGCGCAGGAAGCTTTCTGGTGTTGGACCCAGGCGGGCTGAGATCATTATCGGCGGAGCTCTCGTCTATGCTGAACTCCTGAGCCGCTGCTCCCTGGCAGGCTTTCGATACTCTCCTTTAGGCTTACGCGACGGATTGCTGGCACAAATGGCAGCGGAGTATGACCGAAGCACACGGTCCGGAAAACAGATCCAGTCCGAGCGCTGGGATTCGATCCGCAAAGCAGTTGACCACTACCGAATTGATTTAGGCCATGCTCTGAAGGTACGTGAATCAACCATGCACCTCTTTGCGGAACTCAAGGGACTTCACCGATTGCCCGCGGAATATTCGGAGTGGCTCTCGGCAGCAAGCATGCTGTATGAGGTTGGTGACTATGTGAACCGCAACGGGCGGCATCGTCACACGTATTACATCATCTCGAATTCTGAAATCATCGGATACACTCCCGAACAACGACGATTGATAGCGGCGATCGCACGTTACCTGGGAAAATCTCGTCCCATTTCGAGTGACATGCCGATGAAGAACGTTCCTCCGGAAGAACGTGAGAACGTACGCAAGGCATCGATATTGTTGAGACTTGCGAGAGCACTCAACATGGGACGTAGCGGGGCTGTACGCAGCGCCAGGGCGCGATTGCGCAACGGGGCCGTAGAGCTGAGGCTCTCTGTAAAACCCCGCTCCAGTGTGGACCTCGAAATGTGGGCAGTGGAAAAGGAGAAGAATTACTTTCGCGAGCTTTTTGGGCGGGAGCTCTCAACGGCCGCCGTCTGAATCGAACGTAAGATTTTCGGGGTCAAGAGCCACAGCATAGCTGCCGCATTCCGTCCCAACTCTACTCGTGCTACCGCACCCTTCTTTAGGTCGATGGAGGCCTCGCACCCAGTGTCACTAACGAGCCGTCCCAGGAATTCACTGAGATTCGGGTTATGTCCAACCACCATAATAGATTCGTATTTGCCATACTTGTCGAGCAGCTTCCGAAAATCGGCGAAGGAAGCCTCCGGACGCAGAGCTTTCTCTAACTGCAACTTGCCTTCGTAGCTCAACTCGTTACCCACCAGGGAGGCGGTTTGCGTAGCTCGCTTGAGAGGACTTGCAATGATCACATCAACTTGAATATCCATCGCCGCCATGGCCCGGCCCACCAGACCACACTGCTCGATTCCGGTCTCGTCAAGAGCTCGCTTTTCGTCCTTCGCAGGATTCGCGAGGTGTTCTCCGGCATTGGCGTGACGCAAAAAGTAGACAATCATTCGAGCCTACGTTTCCTTCCCTACTCTCACCCTTCGAATCCTTTGTTCCCTGGGCATTGGAATCGCATCCATGGCGATTTTGCCTTCCGCGAGTCCCACAAGAAAATCCTGAGCGCTGAAGCCCGGAATAGGCGCTTTGCGCTTTCCCTCGGCTTGCCATTGGCGGACGTAAGAACCATCTTTCTGAAGTAAGCGTGTTTTTAGATTATCTGCCAGGTACACACCTAAAATCTCATGTCGCACTCGTTCCCGAAGCATGGCATCTTTCAGGGGAAAGAGGACTTCGACGCGCTCATAAAGGTTCCTAGGCATCCAATCAGCGCTTCCAAGGTAGATTTCCTCTTGTCCAGCATTATGGAAGTAGAAGATTCGGCTGTGCTCCAGGAAACGACCGACAACGCTACGGACGCGAATATGGTCGCTGACTCCGCGGATGCCAGGACGCAGCGCACACACTCCGCGAACGATCAGGTCGATGTTGACACCTGCCTGCGACGCACGATAAAGCGCCATGATCACGTTCTTGTCAAGCAACGCGTTCATTTTGGCGATGATGTGTGCGGGGCGTCCATGTCGTGCGTGTTCCGCTTCCCGATTGATGAGAGCGATACAATTTTCAGCGAGGTTCAGCGGCGCCACCATCAAGGGATCATAGGTAGAGTGCTCCGCATAAGCTGTAAGGAAACTGAAGACATCATGAACCGCAGCGGTGATCCGCGGATCTGCGGTCAACATGCTTAGATCAGTGTAGATGCGGGCAGTAGTGGCGTTGTAGTTGCCGGTTCCCAGATGCGCATACTGACGGGTCACGCCATCGGGATCATGCCGCACCAGAAGCGAGAGTTTGCAGTGTGTCTTCAAACCTACAAGCCCGTGGAACACCTGAACGCCGGCATCCTCTAGATCGCGGGCCCAGCGGATGTTGGATGCCTCATCGAAACGTGCCTTCAACTCCACGACCGCGGTTACTTCTTTTTTTGCTGCGGCGGAGATTAGCGCCGGAACAATCAAAGAATGTTCATTGGTCCGATACAGTGTCTGCTTCATCGAAAGCACTCGCGGATCTTCCGCTGCAGACTCGATGAAGGACACGACTGCATCGTAGGAGTCGAAGGGGTGATGCAGCATGACGTCGTGCCTTCGCAGTTCCTCAAAGAGATCAGCGGACTTGCCCGTCAGGCGGAGCTCTCGTGGCGAAAAGGGCTTGAACTTTAATTCCGGATAATCGGTCTGCTCGTATACATTGAACAGCCTCGACAGATTTACCGGACCATGAACTGGATAGACCTGCCACGGATCAAGATCAAAATTGGTTCGTAGCCGCTCGATGATTTCCTGATCGGCATCTGCCTCGATCTCTAGTCGCACTGCATCACCCTTACGGCGGTTGTGCAGCTCGGTACGCACAGACTCGAGAAGGCTTCGCGCTTCTTCCTCCGCGAGGTACAGATTGCTGTTGCGCGTTACCCGAAAGGCTGCGGACGAGACGATGTCGTAGCCGTGATACATGCGGGGCGCGTGAAACGCAACCAAGTCCGCGAGGAAAATAAAGTCGACAGTATCTTCGGAAGGCAAGCGAACAAGCCGAGGAAGAGCCCGAGGAACGGTTACAACGCCAGTATAAGTCATCGACGAGCGACGACGTCGGCGCAAGAGAAATGCAACACAGAGTGCCTTGTTGATGACTCGCGGAAATGGGTGTGCCGGATCGACCGTGACTGGAGTCAGCAGCAGGTCGAGTTCCCTCTCGCAATACTCTTCCACAAACGCACGCGCACTTAAATCCAATTCGTGAATTCCGAGTACGCGGATTCCCTTCTCTGCAAGCTGTGGCCGGAGTTGCTCATTCCAGCAGGAATACTGATCATCCACGAAGTCATGAGTAACTTTTGAAAGCAGGTCGCGCTCTTGTACGAGAGTCAATCCATCAGCACCGGCTTCTGTGAAACCGTCTTCGATCTGCTGAACCAATCCAGAAACACGGACTTCAAAGAATTCGTCCAAGTTGCTGGCCGTAATGGAAAGGAACTTCAGTCTCTCGAGAAGTGGATTAGTCTCGTCTTGGGCTTCTTCGAGAACGCGGCGATTGAATTCGAGCCACGAGGCCTCGCGGTTGATGTAGTAAGTTGCATTGTCGAGCGATTTACGAGCCATGTGACCCTGAGCGTTATTTCCTTGCAGCTACTTTGGTTGGTTACTTCTTGTCGGTTTCCGGTTTTGGACCAAGACGCTTGATCAGCACCAGTGCCACCTCTTCGTTGGCCGGACCCTTTAGGTACATTCGCCGCTTTTCAACCCTAATCTGGACAGCGGAATTAATCTTTAGATCCTCCGGAAGGGTATCATTCGCATGACGAGGGGTGTATTCGCCGATGTACGTTGTGTCTCCCACGAGTACTGAAACATCAAAGTAAGGCTCATCCTTCGTGACGGGCGTATTCACCAGGTAGTACAGAACTTTCGTATTCACTTTCTGCTCAATGTCAACGATTTTGCCGGACTGGAAGGGGTTCTCAACTGCGAAAGCCGCAGGAAGAACAAGGAACCAGCAAACCAGAGTTCTGGCAAATCGCTTCATGACGAAACTAGTATAAAACATACGCGAGAGGTCCTTTCTAACACGCAAAAAGGCGCCGACAAGCGGCGCCTCTGCACACCTTCGAACCTCAATCAGAATGTGTAGATCAAGTCGAACTGCATTCGATTGAGATGGGGTTCGGTTTGACCCGCCACTACGTTAGGCCCCAGAACGGCATGCTGCAAATTGCTGTTCAAGGTTCGTCCAGTCCACAGAGTATAGGCTGCGGTCACGTTGTTTCGCACCTTCCACAGCCCGTAAATGCGGTGCTGTACAACGTTGGTTGGAGCGCGCTGATCACTTTCGTTAAAGGAAGCGATCACCGAATCCTGCTCTTGCCGCAGGAATGCGTAGCCGAACTGGATATCGTTCTTGTTCTTGGATTGGCCCAAGCTGATATCAGCAAGATACGCATGTGATTGACTGCCCAAGTCGGTCAGCACGTTTCCATTCGCATCGAGTGGATGGTCCTTAGCATCCAGGTTGTCTTCATATTCCAGGATCAAATTCAGTGGCAGCCGCTCCATGCCAGTCTTGATCGTGTTGTTCAAGATAAAGTCAGCATAGAAGAACTGCGAGTAGAAGTGGGGCTTCCCGCTGGGGTCGAAGTAGGTCGCGTTGGTCATCCCGTTGGGCCCGAAGAAACAACCTCCCGCTGGGGCGGTTGATGGTGATCCTTTCGCGCAACCTGGGCCCTCACCGGGTACAGGGAGTCCGCCAGTCGTTGTTGGGGCCTGAACAGCAAAGGCACTTGCGCTCAGTATGGCATCAGGCTGATTCCACTTGATCAAAGAGAACGACGGAGTCGCCGTCCACCGTCCCGCTACGATCTTGCCCGCAAATTGTCCACCAAAGGCCCACGAGTCCGTTGCTCCCGAAGACTCGTTGTATACCAACTGGAAAGGTACGACCGTTACGTTCTTCAACACACCCGCATGAAGGTCATACGAGATTTTTTCGCTGAAACCTTCTGGGTTCAAATCAGGATCGAATGTGACAGAAGTTCGCTGCCACGTGTATGCAAACTTTCCTCCGGTGAGGGACAGCCACTTATGTGCGAGCGGGTTGTAGGTGATGTAGCCTCGGTCGAGCCCGATCGTGTGTTTGTCGAAGAAGTTCGTGTCTGTGGTGTTGGTAGAAGTTGGATCGCCCAACGTACCAGTAGCAAGAGACAAGCCGGCAACGAAGTCGTCGTTTAGCTTCCCGTCGACCCCGAAGCGCACACGGATGCGTCCACGGTTACGATCCGCAAATCCGGGTGTGTCCTGAAAGAAGCTTTCACCGCGTACCCGGATGTCACCATTGAAGCGGAAGCGGCCAACCAGGCCTTCCAGGGCAGAGACCCGCTTCTGGTCTTCTTGTGAACTCAATGCTGTATTGGTGAGTGTGGTTTGCACGTCAGCGAGGTTACTGTTCAGCTTATCGACTGTGTCCTTCTGAGAACTAGCCAAACTCTCGGCTGATGCGGCTCGCTGTTGAGCATCGTTAGCGGCAGATTGGGCCGCCTGCAGCTGCTGTTGCGCTTGTTGTGCTGCCTGTTGCGCTTGCTGCAGAGCGGCGTC
>Ga0066903_100004963_pt1 | contig 11415 bp, 10 predicted proteins | sample PanSoiMetaGPlot1_FD_67491 | JGI IMG/M metagenome (GOLD analysis project Ga0066903, IMG submission 67491) | Tropical forest soil microbial communities from Panama analyzed to predict greenhouse gas emissions - Panama Soil - Plot 1 (version 2) | ecosystem: Environmental > Terrestrial > Soil >...
GCGGTGCTCTACGCGCACGGCTCGACGTGGAGAACGCTCGTGGGAACCGGGCGCTGGTCCGAGGCCAGGAGAATCGTCGACGTCGACGGCCGTGAGGCGTCGGTGATCTTGAAGAGGAACTCGTGACGTTTGCCCGCAGACCGATAGCCGTCGCAGGTCATGCGCGTAGCGATGCGGTCGATGACCGTTTGTAGTGCTCGACGAAACCGCTGGCGACTCGCTCGAGGTGCTGTTGGTTCAGGATCAGGGTCGGCCTCTAGATGCCCACGGCGGCGATCACTGCGTCGGCCACTTTCGCGCCCGAATACTGCTGCTGACCGGTGATCAGCCGGCCGTCACGAACGACGAACGCCTTGAACAAGCCGCCGCAAACGTAATTGGCGCCGCGCTCGCGCAGTTCGTCCTCGATCCGAAACGGCATCACTCTTTGACCCACGGCCTTGTCGGAAAAATCCTCTTCAACATTTGCAAACCCGGTGACTGTCTTGCCTTGGACGAGGTACGAGCCGTCCGAGAGCCGGACGTTGATCAAAGCGGACACGCCGTGACACAACACGGCGGTCGGTTTCTCCGCCTCGTAGAACGCAGCGATTGTGCGCTGAAGATCCTCGTGGTCTCGGAACTGAAACATCGGCGCGAGTCCACCGCACACGACCAAGGCGGCAAACTCCTCGACATTGAGATCCGCGAGCCGCGGAGTATTTTCGAGTAACGCGGCCAGCTCCGGCGTGCTCAGGAAGCCCATCGAGATCAGATCCTCCGCCGACCACTTGGATTCGTCTCGAGGGTCCGAGAGCGTATCAACCGCGACTCTCCCTCCGTTCGGACTCGCGATGACGACGTCGTACCGGACCCGCTTGAACGCGTAGTACGGATGCGTCAGCTCGGAGGCCCAGAAGCCGACTGGCCACCCGGTCGTCGTTGCTGTGGTCGGGTTCGCGACGACCATCAGGATCTTCGGCCGGGTCGTGGTCGTGACGTCGACAATCTCGTGATGCTGATCCGCAGTCTGGACGAACTCCTTAGTAGCTGGCATAGGTCTCTCCTTTCGATGTCGAGCATTTCAGCGCTGTTGAGGCGAAGCCAACATTTCGGCCCTCACGCAATTCAACAAAACGCTTCGTCTGGCTTCGCGAACGCCCACATGAAGCGACCACGAAAACCGTTCGCATGAGGATCTCAGCATATCGAGCGAGACAGCGTGCCGTGTGAATGTAACGTCTAATTCTCGTTAGATGTCGGTTTGCAGGAGAATCGCCAGTCGTCGAGAAGTTGGATGAGAGTAGCGAGAAAGGAAGCTCAGTGGTTCGGCAGGCTTTCAAGCTCTGCCTTGGCTTCCTTGAGAAGTGGAATGTCGGCGTCCGCCTTTTCCCACAGGGCAAGGAAATCACGATATGCCGCGCGTGATTTGATCGGGTCGCCCTGCATCGCGAGCGCTCGTCCGAGTTGGAGATGGGCGAGCGCCCCAATCGGCGAGTTCAACACGATCCCCGGGTGGTCGAGGATTCTCTGAAACTCGTATGCGGCCTCGCCTCCCCGACGTGCCGCGAGGTAGCACGCGCCGCGTACGAACTCCGGATACAACTCCATACTTTCGCCATAAGGCGCCGCGGCCTGGAGCATCTCGAGCGCTAGCCGTCCGTCGTTTCGACCGAGCGCAAGTTGCCCGCGCAGCGTGGGCAGGTACATGAACCGGACGATCGTGTCCTGGGGAAAACGCCGCTCCAAATCATCGGCGAGGGTAGAGGCCTGCTCTGCATCTCCCGTCAATGCCAGCGCCATCGCTGATCGGTACTGCATGTCCGGTCCCCTCGACCGACGCAGCGCGGACGCCACCCAGTGCCTCGCTTCCTCGCGGTCTCCGAACAAGGCAGCTGTCAGAGCCGCAGCGGCTTCATAGCCCGCCGCAGTTTCTTTTTCCTCGGCCCTGTCGGCCGAAGAGACGGCCTGTCGATACAGGACGCGAGCCTTGTTCCTGTGGCCAAAATAGGCTTCAGTCGTGGCGTGGTTCCACAGCAGTTGGTCTTCGAGTCCGTGGACGCCGACGGAGGATGCGACCTGCTGCTCCATTCCTCCCGCGTCCTTCTGCAGAAATGCCAGGCGGTACAGATTGATTCGCAACGCAGGAGAATCGGGATTGCTCGCCTTCGCTTCGTTTGCACTCGCACGTGCTTCTTCGAGTCGGTTCAGCGCGATGTAGGAGGCAATGATGTTGCCGCGAATCAGACTACTCTGCGGGTACAGCCGGAGCGCCTCGCTGTACATCGCGAGCGCTTTTCCATGTTGGCCGAGCGACATGTGGACGACGCCAAGCTGGTTGCGTGGCGACCAATCACGTGGAAACGTCTGGGCCCAGACTTCAAGTGCGCCTTGCGCTTTTTCGAGGTCGGCCGTGACCAGAGAGTGATATTGGGACTCGATCCGCAATCGCTCCGATTCGCTGATGCCGGCGCGAAGGTCGAACGCTTTCTGGATGTTCTCCGCAGCCCGTGTGTTTTCTCCCAGGTTCCAATAACTGCCGCCGAGCAGGGCGTACGCCATCGCGAAAGCCGGGTCGAGTCGAGTGGCCTCCTGGAACATCGGAATCGCGGCCGCCGAGTTACCTTTTCCCGTTACCGCTTCGTAGCCGAGGCTGTAGACGTGAAGCGCCTCGAGCGAAGACGTCGTGGCCTGGACGAGAGGCGTATCGAATTTCTTGACGGTGGCACGCGAGTCGCCGAGCTTTCGGCGAATGTCTGACGAAGCTTTCCCGAGCGCCTCGAGGACGTGGCTCTTATCGCTCGCCTGCGCCTGCGCGCGAGTCAACGACTCTCCATCGGAGCAGTTCACCGCCGTCAGAATCAGGGTGTACTGGCTGCCGATCTGCGCGATTGAGCCGGTAACGACGATGGTGCTCCCGGTTCGCTGACAGACTTCGCGCGCGGTTTCTGGCGTCAGCCGCGCGTCGGATGGTTGCCGCATCAATCGCAGGGTTTGCTGAATGCGCTCCTCGGAGGCGAGGCTGATGAAGGGCGATTGTTCCAGCTGTACCGCCAGTCCTTGGCGGAGTGTTCCATCGAAGACGCTGTCTCCGGTGTTGTTGGCGAAGTCGCCGAGAACGATGGTGTCCCTCTCGGTCAGCTGCCGCGCATGCCCCCAGCGCCACGACAACCCTGCGACGAGGGTAACAGTCGCGATAACGACGGCCAGCGTCAGAATCCTTGGCGTTCCACGGACCGCGACCTCGGACGCCGGCTTGAGGGGCATCGCCGTCGCCGGATTGTCAGCCGTGATCGGTGCAATGAACCGGTAACCGCGCCTCGGCAACGTTTCGATGAATCGGGGGTTATCGGCCGAATCGCCGAGAGCCTCTCGCAGCCTGTTGATCGACGTGTTCAACCCGTTGTCGAAATCGACGAACGTGTCGGAATGCCAGATTTGCGACCGCAGCTCATCGCGCGTGACAACTTCACCGGCTCGCTGCATCAGCACCGTGAGCAAATGAAGAGGTTGGCCCTGAATTCTGACCTTTACTCCTTGTTTGCGGAGCTCTCCGGCGCGTACGTCAACCTCGAAGGTGCCGAAGCGAAAGACGGTTGCAGGACGGCTCTCGAGGACCATTTCAGACTCTCAGCCGTGGTCGTCCCGCCAAGCATAGCACCCGGACACGGCCCCAAGTGTCCCGTAAGGCTGGGCGCTAAATATCTCGCGCCAAAAGGCTTACTTGGTTAGACGCAATCAAGTTCCGATCTATTGAGCTTCCGCGAGCACCGACCTACGTTTCCGTCCAGACGCTCACAAGCGTGCCGAGGAAACGAGGGTCTGTCGTGATCTTTCCGCCGTTTCGACTCGACGTCCTGAATCAATGCATCTGGCGAGGGGAGACCCGCCTGCCGGTGATGCCCAAGCCGTTTGCCTTGCTCCACCATCTCGTCATGAACGCGGGCCGTCTCGTGACCTACGACGAATTGCTCAAGGCCATTTGGCCCGACTGCTATGTGCAGCCGCAAGTTCTTCGGCAGCACGTCCTCAAGATCCGGCGGGTCCTCGGCGACCCCCCGCGCGCGCCACGGTTCATCGAGACGATTCCTAAACGAGGCTATCGATTCGTTGCTTCGGTCGCCGACGGCAAGGCCGGTCATCCTGACCTTGGCGGCACCGAAGGAAGACTGGTCGGTCGACGATCACCGCTGGAGGCCCTCGACCGTCAGTTCCGACGCGCGCTTCACGGACAGCGCCAGATCGTCCTCGTTTCGGGCGAAGCCGGCGTTGGAAAAACGAGCCTCGCCGATGTGTTCGTGCGCCGGGCGGCCACCTCCGCAGGTGTCCACGTGGCATGGGGCCAATGTGTCGAAGGCTTTGGCAGCAAAGAACCGTACTATCCCTTTTTCGAAGCCATCGCTCGACTCGCCCGCAGTCCGATTCAGGCGACGGTCCTCAGAGCGCTATCGCTGCGTGCTCCCGCATGGTTGATTCACTTTCCATCCCTCGTACGGCCCGAACAACGGGTGTCGCTAGAGAGAGGAGTTGGCGGCGTGACCGGCGAGCAGATGGCCCGCGAGTTCTGCGACATGATGGATGTCGTCACGCACGAAGTGACCGTCGTACTCGTCGTTGACGATCTGCAGTGGGCCGACAGTTCGACCCTCGACCTTCTGTCGGCGATTGCCCGCCGCCCCGAGTCGTCGAAGCTGCTCATCCTGTGCACGGTCAGACGCAGCGCGTCGGTTGCCGACGGTACTGGCCTCGGCACACTGTGGCACGATCTTCTGCTGCATCGTCTCGGCCACGAACTGAAGGTCGAATGTCTGGAAGAGACCGATATTCGTGACTATCTGACTGTGGAATTCGACAGTAACGACTTCGATCCCGGTCTTGCCCTTCTCATTCACCGCCACTCGGCTGGAAATCCGATGTTCATGACCGCGATACTCAGCGATCTCGTCAGGCGGCGCCTGCTCGCCAGGCGCGAACACGGCTGGACGATGACGGTGACGCTGGGCGAGATCGCCGTGGGCCTGTCGGCGCTCAGAAGAGCGCTCGATTTGCAGCTGCATCCGTCGACGGAGGCGAGTCAGCAAGAACGAGTCGCGTAATCCCTTGTCACTTCAGACCGATCGCGCGTTCCACTTCTTCGACGAGATCTCGCGAATCGTTCAAGAGTGTCTCTCGCTCTTTCTGGCCGGCGAGGACGATGATCATCCCATGGGGACCGGAGCGATCGACGAACGCCGATCGTCCTGGTATCCCGGCGATATCGTCATTCGTGATGAACGGCGCGTAGAACATCGTGTGCGGGAAGCTCCGCGAGAGCTTGCCGTTTTCAAGCATGTAGGTGGCGGGTGACAACATGTAGGCAATTCCGGCACGTGACGGCGGTCGATATTTTCCTTGCTCGAAGCCGTCCGCGATGCGCCGGCTCACTTGCTCCTCGGTCGCGCCTTTCAGCCGGAGGACCGCATCGTCGACGAACTCAGGCAGGATTGTACGCGTGCCTTCTTCGTCGAAGCAGACGGGATACAGGTTTCCGCCGCGCCGACTCACCATGCAGGTGAACGGATTCGTGCCAGTGCGCGCCCGCGTGTATCCACCTGATTCCAGGACGAGTACCGACGCACCGTCACGCAGTTCTTTGGGCAACGCGTTCACGGCGAGGCGCATCTCCAAGTCCCTCGGCAGGGTGATGACCTTGCCGGCGTCTTGCGTTCCGAGTACCAAGCTCAGCATGAAGAAGAAGAGGGTCATAACACCAGGGTATGTGCAAGCGACGATGCGCGCCAATTACCTCGGAGGGAAAATGTCGATTCCGATTGACCCCAAACGTCCTTGGGATTGAAGGAGACGACTTCGATGTCAAGGATACTCACTCTCGCCGCGTTTCTGGCGATCCAGACCGCGGCCAACGGGCAGGTGCCAGCGCAAATGGATCGGCAAGAGGAGATCGCGCTCGCGCTCAGCGCCTGTCCTGCCTCTATCGCGCCCAGCGCGGCCGTTTACGTCCTCGACAAATCGGGATACGTAAAGGTACGCGACGGTCAGAACGGCTTCAGTGCGATCGTTCAGCATTCCCTGCCGACGAGCCAGGAGCCGCAGTGTATGGATACGGAGGCGGCCCGCACATTCCTGCCGCGGATGCTGAAAGTCGCCGAGTTGCGTGCGCAAGGGAAGAGCGCCGCCGAGATCCAACGCGTCGTCGCGGATGCTGTCGCCCACGGTGTGTTCGAGACACCGTCCCGTCCAGGCGTCAACTACATGCTGTCGACGCAGAATCTCGTACCGAACGCCAAGGGCGTCGTCGTTCCGTTCCCAGCCCACGTGATGTTCTTCGGGACCCATCTGACGAACGCCGACCTCGGGATCGACGCCGCGGATCTCGACCCGGACGGGAATCCGAAGGGGCCGACGTTCGTCGCCGGCGATGGATCTCCGTACGCGCTCATCATCGTGCCGGTGTCGGCAAACAAACCACGAGAGTAAGCTTGCACAGAGGAAGCCATGCAGAAGTTCATGTTGATCGCGGGCGGCGCCGACGTCGACAAGCGCGCCGGCAACCCGAAGCTTGCATCCGTCATGCTCGAGCGCTACATGGCTTGGATTCAAGGCCTGCGAGATAGCGGCCGGTTCGTCGGTTCGTACAAGCTCCACGATCAAACCGGCAGGCGGCTCACCATTCGCGGAGGCGAGGTGATCGACGGGCCGTTCATCGAGTCGAAGGACGCGGTGGGCGGCATTTTCATCATCGAAGCCGGGTCGCTCGACGAGGCCGCGAATATCGGGCGAGCCTGCCCCGTGCTCGATTTGCAGAACGGATACATGGAAGTGCGGGTCATCGAGGTGGCTCGTCCCGATGCCGGCTGAAGACGTCCGGCTCGCGCTGGAACAGCGGTTCCGTCTCGGTCACGGCCGCGTCATCGCGGCGTTGACGCGCCGATTCGGCGCCGACCGCTTACCGCTTGTCGAGAACGCGGTCCAGGACGCGTATGTGCGCGCGCTCGAACGCTGGCCCATCGAGGGCGCGCCCGAGGAGCCGGAGCGCTGGCTCGTTCGTGTCGCCCACAACGTGCTGGTCGACTCGCTCAGGCGGCAGGCGAAGACGGAACCGCTCGACGGTAGGGAAGAGGTGCAGATCGAGCCGCCCGCGTTTGACGCAGACGACGAGCTGCGGTTGATGTTCCTGTGTTGTCACCCGGCGCTGGCGCAGGCAGCTCAGATCGCACTGGTCCTCAGCGTCGCGTTCGGCTTAAATGCTCGCCAAATCGCAGTCGCGTTTGTGAGCGACGAACGAACGGTCGCTCAACGGATCGTCCGCGCGAAGCAGCGGCTGCGGGACGAAGGAGTCCGCTTCGACGTGCCCGACGCCGTCGTGTTGCCAACGAGGCTCGCAGCGATCCTCGACGTTCTCTATATCGTGTTCTCCGAAGGGTATAACCCGACGGACAACGAGGCGACGCTCGACACCGGGCTCTGCAACGAAGCGCTCAGGTTCGTGCGGCTGCTCACAGACACCAAGCGCACGGCGATTCCTTCCGCGTTTGCGCTGCGCGCGCTCATGTGCTTTCATGCGTCTCGGCTCCCGGCGCGCCTGGCGGAAGATGGCGGCCTTCTGCTGATGGCGGAACAGGATCGTGCACGCTGGGACGCCGCGCTGGTGTCGGAGGCGTTTCGGTGCCTGAACGATGCGGGCGCCGGGACCGAACTGACTCGGTTTCATCTCGAAGCGGCAATCGCGGCATGCCACGCGCTCGGATCGACTTACGCTGCGACGGATTGGGCGCGAATCGTCGAACTGTATGACCTGTTGCGCGAGCGATCGCCATCGCTCATCGTCGACGTGAACCGCGCTGTGGCTATGGCGATGTATGCCGGCACGCAGGCCGGCCTGGACGAGTTGGATGCCATTCCGGAGCGAGACGTCATCGCGCGCTACCCATACGCCCTGGCTGCGTACGCGGATCTACATGCGTCGCTGGGCAACCTGGAGGAGGCGCGAACGTATCTCGATCGGGCTCTCGAGCATCAATCGTCGCAGGCGCAGCGCGCTCTGCTTCAGCGAAAACGTGCCGCATTGGAGGCGTTTGCACCACTGACCTTTCAAAAGTCGAGTGATAGCCCGACCGACGGAAGAAAAGGCGCGGTGGACCCCAGTCGGACCCACGCTTGATCCGAGTAGTTCCCGCCGGGGCCCATGTATCGATAGTTCTGGTGATTCGTCGCATTCAGCGCCTCGACGTACATCGTCAGCTTCCACCGATCGCGTACGAACGATTTGTTCAGCCGGACGTCCAACCGGTCGTATGCCGGGAGCCGGGACGTATTGCGATCCCGTGTGAGAGACGTGTCTTGTGTGACGAAGTCGCTGACTGAAAAGTACCCGGGAATCGGCGCGCCGCTGGCATGGTTGAATCGCGCGCTGAGGTTCACGCTGGGTCGCAGGCGATAACTGCCATAGAGGCTCACCGAATGACGGATGTCGTTGTCGCTGTCGAACCAGGTGTTCGTCTGTACATCGCGTTCGCGATTGTAGCCAAGCGTGTAACCAATCCAACCGGTCAATCGGCTCGCGCTGCGGCGCTGCAGCACCAGCTCGAGGCCTCTCGAATACCCATCGTAGGCGTTCGTCCAGGTCGGCCTCGTGGACGGCCAGAGGGCTCGGCCGACGCCGGCCCGCGGATAGATCGACGGCGCGTCGAATATCTTGCCGTCCTCGCGGTCGTATACCTCAATTCTCAGGCGCGTCTGTGGATCCAGTCGGCGCTCGAACGCGGCGACGTAGTGCGTCGAACGCTGTGCTGACAGCGGTACGTCGGGCCGAGCCAGCTCGACCATGTCGATCTCCGGAAACTGCGCGTACCGACCCCAACCGAGTTCAATCTTCGAAACCCCGTTCAGTTGAATCGTGCTCGACGCGAATGGAAGGACCTGTTGATCAGCCACGGTGCTGTTCCATTGCCATCGGATGCCGCCCGTGGCACGAATTCGGCCCGAGGCCGACGTCCAGTCCTGCTGCGCATACGCGTCTTGCGATCTCGCATCGCCGTCGTATCCATTTTGCGTACGCCATCTCGGATCTTCGAAGAGCGACAAGAACGACGTGCCGTTCTGCGCCGTCGCATGCGCAGCGTACCCGGCACGAAATGACGCGGTCGGTTTCCAAAACCATGTGAGAGCGGTTTGGCCACTCGCGTCAGAGTACCGGCTCGAGGCGAGAATGCCGTTCGATTCGGAATCCGCTTCGTCCCGCGTGTGTTGATACGCAGCAGTGGTACTCAGCACCACGGTGGCGCCTGGCGTCGTGCGCCAGTTCGCTTTGACCACGTCGGTGGTTCCATGACTTGACACGACGGAGTTGGGTCCGAATCGAAACGGAAATGCGGGATCGACGTCTGGGATTCCGGAGTTGTACTTACTGCTCCCGGCGAGCACGTGCACTGATATCGTGTTCTTCGGGTCCAAGTCGTATGTCAGTCTGCCTTGCACGTCCTCGAAGACGACCTGTTCGTCGCTGTTTCCGCCGAGCTCTTTCGTCACGTATGCCAGGTGGCTCCTACGGCCGGCCACCAGCCACGACCCGCGTTTGGAGGCTGTCAGCGGACCTTCCGCCAGCAGGTTGATATCGGATATGCCGATCGATGCGTGAACAGCTGTTGTGTCGCGGCTGCCGTCGCGGGTCTCGGCGGCCATCGCCGCACCCGTCGCACCGCCGAACGCCGGCGGAGGCGCTGCGGACAAGAGCGTCATACCGCCCAGCATTTGATCGTTCAGGGACGAAATCGAATAGCCGTCGCCCAGTCCTCCGAATGTATGCGTCGGCGCGTGAATGGGCACGTCGTCGAGATAGACGCTGATTCGCGAGAAAGGCGCGCCCCGGACCGAGAAGGCCGCGTGATAGTCGTCCGGCGCGGTCACGCCGGGAAGCGTGCTCATCGATCGCATCGGATCGTCGAGGAGGACGCTGCTCAAGTTGCGGATTTCAGCCGCGCCAAGACGCGTCTCGGACGGACTCGACGGAATCGCCGCTGCGAACGGGTCTGCCGTAACGGTGACCGTGTCGGTAATTCGAATCGCATCTCCAATCAACGAGATCATGAGAGCGGGAGAATCGGCCGCCGTGACGGTGACGTGTTCGCGGTGAAGGCGATAGCCGACCGTTTCGACGATAAGCGTGTGGTCGCCTTGCGCCACGTCCTCGAAGGCGAATTCACCCACATCATTGGTCACCGTTTCGCGCGCTGCAGCGTCGAGAAGGACACGAACGCGCGCCAGCCGCTCTCCACCTGACGCGTCCATGACGATTCCGGTGATCCGGCTCGATTGAGCGTCGAACGCGAAAACCGCCTTGGGAAGGATCAGCGCCAAGAACACCACGAGCGGACACCGTCGATTTCTTTGCAACATCGTCTTCCTTTCAAGGCGGCTACGCGTCGGTCTCGGGGCGGCCGTCGCGCGTTCGCCGGTCGTTCAGACACTTTTCCAAGAATGCCAGCAACTCTTCGAGGGATCGGAAATGAATTTCTCGCCCTGTGTCGACCTCTTCGATCCAGCCGGCGATTCTTCGCTCAGCGGGATCGGTGTCTGGCGTCAGTCGAAGCACGAAGGCGTCTCGCATCGCACTTTGCAGCCTACGGGTTGGCGGAACGCGGGCGTGTGAATCTCGCGTCTAATTTGCGTGAAAGAGAACAAGACGGATTTAGGGTGGTTGCAAGGCACGGTGAAGCACGTTGGTGTTTCAGCCGTTTCGATCGGCCCCGGTGAACCAATGCCTCTGGCGTGATCTCACGTGCCGCGTGAGACCGTCGCCCATTTCATGTGAATGTTACGAATGGCGGCTAGAATGCCGGCGATGGATTTCAGCGATCGAGTGCTGTATCGCCAGGTTGATCCCCTGAAGCTCGCGACGGACACCGTCACGGGCATTGTTGGCCTCTTCATTCTCTGGCGGCACCGATTGACCACCGCGTCCGGCGACAGCCTTGCGGCTTTTCGGTATGCTCGCGACGTCGGTTGGCGCCTGGTGACACAGCGGTGCCGTGTTAGCGGCCGGTGGATCTCTGATTGTGCTCGACTGGGTCTGGGTGGCGCGCTAACGGCGTTTTGCCACAACCGGCCGGTGTGAAATTCGCGTCTAATCTCCATCAGTCGCGGGAACGCAGAGTACAGTGTGTGACGGAGGGTTTGGGCGGCGATGCTTGAATTCGCGCCGTTCCGTCTGGACGGAGTCAATCAGTGCCTGTGGCGGGGAGACGCGCGGGTCTCTGTGAAGCCGAAACCCTTCGCGGTACTTCAGTACCTCGTCGCGCATGCCGGGCGTCTGGTCACCCAGGACGAGCTCCTGGCCGCGGTGTGGCCTGACACGTTCGTCCAGTCGGAAGTACTTCGTCAGTACATCCTCGAAATCCGTCGTGTCCTTGGCGATCGACCCGACGCGCCTCAATTCAT
>Ga0066903_100004964_pt1 | contig 11415 bp, 12 predicted proteins | sample PanSoiMetaGPlot1_FD_67491 | JGI IMG/M metagenome (GOLD analysis project Ga0066903, IMG submission 67491) | Tropical forest soil microbial communities from Panama analyzed to predict greenhouse gas emissions - Panama Soil - Plot 1 (version 2) | ecosystem: Environmental > Terrestrial > Soil >...
CGTAGCGGCCGAGATCGACGTGGCGATCGCCGCGCTGCAGCTGCACGAGCTCGAGGTTCGGGAGCCACGGCCCGACTTCGACCCCGAGGTCGCAGCAGCCGAGGCGATGGCCCGGGCAGGCAGGGTGGCCGACCCGGCGGCGGCGCGGGCGCTCTACCGGCGCTTCGGCGTCGATCCCACGCGCAACCGGCCATCGAGCGAAGCCCTGCTGCGGCGGGTCCGCCGCGGGGACCCGCTGCCCAGGGTCAACTCGCTGGTGGACGTCGCGAACGTGGTGTCGCTCCGGCTCCAGGTGCCGGTCGGGCTGTACGACCTGGGGCGCGTGGAGGGGCCTCTGCGGCTGCGCCTCGGGCGCGAGGGCGAGTCGTACGCGGGCATCGGCCGAGACCAGGTCGGCGTTGCCGGCCGCATCTGTGTGGCCGACGACCTCGGCGCGTGCGGCAATCCGTCGGCGGACTCCGCCCGCACGATGATCACGGTGGACACCGCGGAGGCCGCCTGGATCTTCTTCCTCCCGGTCGTGGAGCGGGACCTGCGCTGGACGTACGAGCTGGTCGCGCGCTTCGGCCGCGGCCTCGTCCGCCTCGTGGACGCCGCGTGATCGCGATCCTCGGCGGGGGCGTGGCGGGCGCGGCCCTGGCCCGGGCGCTGACGGTGCGCGGCCGCCGCGACGTGGTGGTCTTCGACCCGCTGCCGCGCGGCTCGGGGTCGACCGCGAAGGCGTTCGGGGGCTTCCGGACGCAGCAGGGCAGCCCGGTCAACGTCGCCCTGTCGCTGGCGTCGCGCCCGTTCTTCGCATCGCGCGCGGAACGCGTGCGGTTCCGCTCGGTGGGCTACCTGTACCTGGCGACCAGCGCGGAGACGGAGGCGGAGCTGCGCCGGCGCGCCGAGTTCCAACACTCGCAGGGCCTGCCCGTCGAGCATCCCGACGCGAGTGGACTCGTTCCCTTCCTGAACGCGGCCGGGGTCCTGGCCACGAACTACTGCGCCCTCGACGGGACCTACCTCCCGGTCGAGATCCTGGACTGCCTGGTCGAGGAGGCGACGGGCGCGTCCGCCGAGTTCCGGTACGGCGTCGAGGCCCGGCCGGCCGACCTGGAGGCTGCCGACGCGGTGGCGGTGTGCGCCGGCATGTGGTCGCGCGCGGTGGGGGAGGGGCTCGGCGTTCGCCTCGACGTCACGCCCTGGGAGCGCGGCGTGTTCCAGGTCGGACCGTTCGACTGGCTCACGCCGGACGTGCCGGTCACGCTCGAGATGGACTCCGGATACCACTTCCGCGAGCGCGACGGCCGCCTGCTCGTGATCGGACCAGGCGACCCGCGCGACTGGGCGTCCGCCCGCGAGTGGCTGTGCCGGTTCGCTCCGGCCGCCGGCGTCGAGCGGCCGGAGACCCACTGGACCGGCTTCTACGAGATGACGTTCGACCACCACCCCCTGGTCGGCGAGACGGAGCGTCCGGGCGTCTGGGCCTCCTGCGGCTTCAGCGGCCACGGCGTGATGCAGGCCCCCGCGATCGCCGACTCCCTGGCCGACATGATGCTCGGCCTCACGCCCGCGATCGACATCTCCGCCCTCAGCCCGCTCCGGACCGAGGCCCTCGTGGATCCCACCCAGCTCTGAGCCCCGCATGAAATCCGAACCCAACCACCGCGATCTCATGGGGACCCCGTGATGGCAGGCGTCACCGCGGAGCGCGTGCTGTGCGTGCGCCGGGAGGACGTGTTCCCGGACGGCCCGTGGGACGGGCTGGTGAGCGATCGCCAGGACGCCGTGTACGAGGCGATCCGTGAGCGCTCCTTCTTCATGCCCCGCGGTGAGGTCGAGGAGGATCCCAGCTTCCAGCAGGTGATCCCGTACGTCGTGTTCCGCCACCGCGATCGCTACCTGCTCACGAAGCGCCTGAAGGCGTCCTCCGAGAAGCGGCTCCGTCACCTGTACTCGCTGGGGGTGGGCGGCCACATCAACCCCGGGGACGTGGCCAACGGCGACCCGGTGAGCGACGGGATGCGGCGCGAGTGGGAGGAGGAGGTCGCGTACGCCGGCGCATTCGAGGCCAGGCCGCTGGGGCTGATCCACGAGGAGTCGGCGCCGGTGGGCAGGGTGCACCTGGGCCTGGTGTTCCTGATCGAGGGGGACACGCCGGACATCGCGATCCGCGAGACCGACAAGCTGGCGGGGCAGCTGCTCACGCTGGACGAGATGCGCATCCACTACCTCGAGATGGAGTCGTGGTCGCAGCTCGTTTACGACCGTCTGACATTTGACGCGCCGCGTCTTTGTTAGGGTGTCCGGAACGCATCAACTGATCTCGTGACCTGAACCGCCGCGTCATTCGGACGCGGCCTCCGGCCCGTCGTGGGGGCGGGCTCCCTCTCTCTGGTTCGGGTCGCTTCGGGCAAACCGCACTCGACCGAAGGCGCGCGCCCGAGAGAAAGGAAGGAGGACCCGACGCATGACTCGATTTCGAGGGATGACGCTCGCCGCTTCGATTGCCGTGTTCGGTTTGCTGGCCGGCGCGGGCGCAGTGACCCAGCACGTGATCGCCGGTCATCCCCGACCCGTGGCGCACGTGGTCAGGCTGAACGCACGGATCGCCGACGCCGCCCGGCTCGCGGACCTGGCGGAGCACTCGGACCACCTGGCGTACCGCCAGGAGCGGCGCCAGGCGGCTCAGCAGGCGGCCGAGGACGCGGCCCGCGCCCAGGCGGAGGCGGCCGCGCAGCAGGCGGCCGCGGAGCAGGCCGCAGCGGCGGCCAGAGCCGCGGCCGACGCGCAGGCTGCCCGGGCCGCGCAGGTTGCCCAGGCCGCACGAGCGGCCCAGGCCGCGCCGCCGCCCCCGGCGCCGGCTCCCCCCGCCGCCCCCGCGCCGGCGCAGTCCATCCAGGGCATCATCACGTCCGCGTTCAGTCCGCTGGGCTCGGGAGCGGTCGCGTGGGCGCTCCGCGTCGCCAGCTGCGAATCCGGCGACAACCCCAACGCGGTGAACGCCTCGTCCGGCGCCAGCGGCCTGTTCCAGTTCCTCCGGTCCACGTGGGCCGGGACCCCGTACGCGGCCTCGTCGGTCTTCGATCCCGTCGCCAACGCGCGAGCAGCCGCCTGGCTGTACGCGCGCTCCGGGCCCGGCCAGTGGCAGTGCTCCTGACGTCAGAATCCACCCACCTCCATTCGTCGGGCAGGATGGAGGTGACACATGAAATACGTCCTGCTGTTCTGCGGCACCGAAGACGACGCTCGCCAGTATTCCTCGATGAGCAAAGCCGACCTCGACGACCAGCTGGCGCGAGTCGGCGTCTGGTTCTCGGATCCCCGGATCCGGGGCGGCCAGCGGCTCCAGCCCGGCTCGACCGCCACGACGGTGCGTTTCGGGGCCAACGGTGATCCGCTGGTGACCGACGGGCCGTTCATCGAGGGCAAGGAGGACATCGGCGGCTGGGCGATCATCGAGGTCGACCACCTCGACGACGCACTGGCAATGGCGAAGTCGTGGCCCGCGAGAGGGGTGGTCGAGATACGGCCGATCCACGAATCGGAACAGGGCTGAATCCGCCCGCGGACGCGGCCGTGGCGGCCGTGTTCCGCGACGAGGCGGGCCGGCTGACTGCCGGCCTGGTGCGGCTCCTCGGCGATTTCGACGTCGCCGAGGAGATCGTCCAGGACACGCTGCTGCTCGCCCTCGAACGCTGGCGCCGGGACGGCATCCCCGACCGGCCCGGCGCATGGCTCACGACGGCCGCCCGGCGCCGGGCCATCGACCGCCTGCGCCGCGACGCGCGCTTTCGCCAGAAGCTGGCGCTGCTGGAGGCCGAGCCGGCGAACGACGACGAGCCGGACGACCGTCTGCGCCTGATCTTCACGTGCTGCCATCCCGCGCTCTCGCCGCGGGCCCGCGTCGTGCTGACGCTCCGCGCGGTCTGCGGGTTCACCACGGCGGAGATCGCGGGCGCGTTCCTGCTCTCGGAAGCGGCTGTGTCGCAGCAGATCCATCGGGCGCGGAGGAAGATCGTCCAGGCCGGCATCCCGTACCGGGTGCCCGGCCCCGGCGAGCTGGCCGATCGGCTGGACGCCGTGCTTGCCGTGCTCTACCTGATGTTCAACGAGGGCTACCTCTCCCGTGGCGGCGGCGACCCGGCCCGGCGCGACCTGGCCGAGGACGCGGCGTGGCTGGCGACGCTGCTGACGCGCCTGCTGCCGGCCGAGCCCGAGCCGCTCGGCCTGCTCGCGCTGATGCGCCTGCACCTGGCCAGGGCGGCCACCCGGTTCGACGCGGCGGGCGACCTGGTGCTGATCGCGGACCAGGACCGCTCCCGGTGGGACGGCGTGGCCATCGCGGCCGCGATCCGGCTGGTCGAGCGGGCCGGCGCGATGCGCCGGCCGGGCCCGTACCAGCTGCAGGCCGCCATCGCCGCCTGTCACGCCGAGGCCCCGTCGTGGGCGGACACCGATTGGCCGCAGATCGTCGTCCTCTACGACCTGCTGCTGCGCATCAGCCCGTCGCCCGTCGTCCGGCTGAACCGGGCGGTGGCACTGCGCTGGGTCGCCGGCTCCGCGGCGGCGCTGGCCGAGGTGGACGCGCTGTCGTGCGCGCTGGACGGGTACCACCTCTTCCACGCCGCGCGGGCCGAGCTGCTGCAGGAGCTCGGCCGCCCCGACGAGGCGCGGACGGCAGAGGAGCGGGCCCTGAGCCTGACGGCCAACCGCGCCGAGCGCGCGCTGCTCGAGCGCCGGCTGGGCGGGGCGGTCAGCTCGCCCGCAAGCCCTGGCTGACGATCGCGACCATCCGGGCCCGGGTGGCGTCGTCCCCGCGCCCCCGGGCCAGGCAGCCGGCGAGGAGCGCCTTCAGGTCGGCGACGTCGACGTCGCGCCTGACCGCCCCCGCTCGCTGGGCGCGCGCGAGCAGGTCGGCGAGCGCGCCGAACACGTCGTGGCCGGCGCCTGAGGCGGCGGCCTCCACGTCGAAGTCGGCGCCGTCCACGAATGCCTCGGACAGGGCGCGGTTCGCAGCCCCCTCCTCGACCATCGCCGCCAGGAACTCGAACAGCGCCCGGCCGGGATCCCCGGCGGCCGCCAGCTCTCGCGCCCGCTCCACGAGGCGCTCGGCGACGCCGTCGACGATCGCCGCGAACAACAGCTCCTTCGTCGGGAAGTGGCGGCTGACGGTGCCGGTCCCGACGCCGGCGCGGCGGGCGATCTCGTGCACCGGCACGGCCAGGCCCTCGGCCGCGAAGGCGGCGATCGCTGCCTCCAGCACCCGTGAACGGTTCCGGCGGGCGTCGGCGCGAAGCGACCGTGCGGCCATCGGACGACCTCTAGTCGGGGTGGCGGCGCGTGAACCCCATGCGGTCGTACATCGCCTGCAGCGTCGGCCGCGAGGACTCGATCGACTTGCGGGACCCCTGCGCCAGCAGACGTTCAAGCTCGGCCTGGTCCGATCGCAGCTCACGGTAGCGGCGCTGGATCGGCTCCAGGAGGGCGATCACGGCCTCGGCCACGCCGGCCTTGAAGCTGCCGTACCCCTGGCCCTCGTACTCGCGCTCGATATCCTCTGGCGCGCGGCCGGTGGCCACCGACATGATGTCGACCAGGTTCGTGACGCCGGGCTTGTCGGGGGCTCGACGCACCTCGCGGCCGGTGTCGGTCACCGCGCTCATGATCTTCTTGCGGACCAGGTCGGGTGGGTCGACCAGCAGGAGCTTGCCCATCTCCGGGCTGGTCGAGGTCGACATCTTCTTCTCGGGGTCGGTGAGGTCCATGATCCGGGCGCCGGCCTCCGGGTACTGGCCGCGCGGGATGGTGAACGTCCGGCCGAAGCGCGCGTTGAAGCGTTCGGCGATGTCCCGGGTCAATTCCATGTGCTGGCGCTGGTCGTCCCCGATGGGCACCACGTCCGTCTGGTACAGCAGGATGTCGCCGGCCATCAGGACGGGGTAGCTGAACAGGCCGGCCGACACGAACTCGTGCGCGTCGGACTTGTCCTTGAACTGCGTCATCCGGCGCAGTTCCCCAAAGGCCGTGGCGGCGCTCAACAGCCACGCGGCTTCGGCGTGTGCCGGGTTGTGGCTCTGGACGAAGACGGTGGAGCGCCGGGGGTCCAGACCGGTCGCGAACAGCATCGCCGCGAGGTCCAGCGTGGCCTCGCGCAGCTCGGCGGGATCGTACTCGATCGTGATCGAGTGCAGGTCGACGATGCAGAAGAACGCCTCTCCCTGCTCCTGCGTCGCCGCGTACTGCCGGAAGCCGCCCGAGTAGTTGCCGAAGGTCTTCTGGCCGGTGGGCTGGATGCCCGAGAAGATGCGCACGGTCAGCGAATTCTACCGGCGGCCCCCCGGGCCTCCCGGTCCCCCGAACCGCTCATTCGGACCAGTGTGCGGTGCCCGGGCCCCGGGAAGCCCTCGTGCGGACCAATGTGCGGTTCCCGCCGGGTCACCGGAGCAGCTCCGAGAGCGGGTCGGCGCGCTGGGCCTCGCCGAGGCGCGGCACGCGCAGGAGGTCCTCGACCGTCGCCAGCAGCGAGTAGTGGTCGTGTGGGCGGTTGGTCGAGTGGGTCGCCAGGTCGGGCGCGACCACGATCGCCGGCACCCGGTTGCCGCTGCCGCCGTCGTCCTCGTCCCACGTCACGAAAAGGACGCCGTCGCGCCACGCGGCGGATGCCAGGATCTTCGGCACCAGCCCGGCCAGGAAGTCGTCCGCCTGGCGCGAGCTGCAGTCGTGCCCGTCGTGGCACAGATCCGGCGTGATCCAGACGAAGCTGGGCGTGGCGGCGCCCGCCAGGTCGCCGTCGAGCGCCGTGAGCGGGACCACGTTGGGCGGGCAGCCCCCGAAGTACGCGAACGGGTCGTGCTTCACCGCGTACGGCGCCGGGCTGTCCAGGCAGCCGCGGGTCATGCCCTCCATGTATGCCCGCCACGAGACGCCATGGGCGGTGAGCTCCTCGCCGATGCCGCCGGCGCCCAGCCGGTGGTATGCGTCGTCGGTGATCCCGAACGTCGACCCGGCGGTCAGCGCGAGGTAGTTGGGGAGGCTCGGATGGGACACCGCGTGGTAGTTCGTCGCGACCGCGTACTGGGCGGCCAGGTGGGCCGTGTACGGCTGGGCCATCGCCTCCGCGTAGCCGCGGTTCTCCATGACGATCACGAACACGTGGGGAACAGCCGTCGCCGGTGCCGCCGGCGTGGTCGGAGCCGCGCCGGCCGGCGCCGGGGGAGCCGCGGCCGGCCGCCCGGCGGATCCGGCGCAGGCGATGGTCAACAGGACGATGGCGAGGGCGGCGAGGCGGGGCATGCCTCCATGCTCGCGCGGGCCGCGCCTCGGGGCCAACCCTTTACACGGCTCCTTCGCGCTGCGTGGCCGCGGGGCGCTCGCGCGGCCGCGCCTCGAAGACGTGCCGGCTGCGCGCCAGCCACGCCGCGGCGGCCGCGGTGGCCAGGATGGCGGCGGCCCCCAGCAGCAGCGCGGCCCGGGGCCCGGCCTGCTGGGCCACCCAGCCCACGATCGGGGCTCCGATGGGCGTGGTCCCGATGAACAGCACCGAGTACAGCGCCATCACGCGGCCGCGCAGCGCCGGCTCGGAGCGGAGCTGGATCAGCGAGTTCGAGGTCGTCTGGAAGACCAGCGCCGCCATGCCGGTCGGGACCAGCGCCAGCACCTCCAGCTGCAGCGTGGGCGCCACCGCGGCCGCCGCCATCAGCACGCCGAACGCGGCCAGCGCTCCCAGGAGGAGCCCGCCGCTGGGCTCGCGCCGGCTGGCCGTGAACAGCGCCCCGGCCAGCGACCCCAGGCCCAGCATCGCGAACAGCAGGCCGTAGGTGCCGGCGCCGCCGCGGAACGTGTTCTGGGCCAGCAGCGGCAGGATGACCGTCCAGTTCAGCGCGAGCGTGCCCACCACGGCCAGGATCGCGAGTGGGAGCCGGATGTCGGGCCGCGACCAGACGAAGCGCAGGCCCTCGACGACGAGCCCGCGGCGCGCGGGGGCCGCGGTCGAGCGCTGGAGCCGCGCCGGGTCCATCGCGACCAGCGCCAGGACGACCGCGCCGAACGAGACCGCGTTGAGCACGAAGCACCAGCCCGTCCCGACGAGCGAGATCAGGATGCCCGCCAGTGCCGGGCCGACCACGCGCGCGCCGGTGAACACGGCGCTGTTCAGGCTGACCGCGTTGGTCACCTGGGCGCGGCCCACCATCTCCATCACGAACGACTGCCTTGCGGGGTTGTCCATCGCGGTCACCATGCCCAGCAGCAGCGCCAGCAGGTACACCATCCAGAGGCGCACCGACCCGGTCAGCGTGACGACGCCGAGCGCCAGCGCGAGGAAACCCATCACGGCCTGCGTGAGCATCAGCACGCGCCGCTTGTCCACGCGGTCGGCGAGCGCCCCGCCCCACGCGCCGAACACGAGCATCGGCAGGAACTGCAGAGCGGAGACCACCCCCAGGGCCACGCCGCTCCCCGTGAGGTGCAGGACCAGCCACGACTGGGCGACGCGCTGCATCCAGCTGCCGCTGACCGACACGACCTGACCGATGAAGTACAGGCGGTAGTTGCGGACCTGCAGCGAGCCGAAGGTGCTGCCGGCGACCCGGCGGAGCGCGACCAGGGCCGGCGTCACCGATCCTCCTCCAGGGCCCGCTCCAGGATGCTCGCCGCCTCCTCCAGGACCTGGAGCTGACGCTCGTCGAGCGCCTCCAGCCGGGACGCCAGGTACGCCGTCTTCCGGGTCCGGCTGCGGAGCAGGCGGAGTCGGCCGCGCGGCGTCACGGTCACCCGCGTGATGCGGCGGTCGGCCGCATCGGCCACGCGTGTGACCAGGCCCTGACCCTCCAGGGCCGCGATCGTGGTGGTGATGCTGGGCGGCTTCACGCCCTCCAGCGCCGCCAGCTCGCCCAGCGAGACCGGCCCCCGGCGCGAGATCGTGGCCAGCGCGGAGAACGTCGACGCCCCCATGCCGGTTTCGCCCTCCTGCCGCAGGCGGCGGTTCAGCCGGGTCACCACCAGCCTGAGGCGGCCAGCCAGCTGTGCACGGTCGAGAGCGGATCCAAGCACGGTCACGAGATCAGGTACTTATTTAGTCTACCGAACTATTCGCACAGATGCCCTCCTGCTGGCTCCAGATCCGGCGCGACCAGGTGCGGGCGCTCGGCCTGACCGGCCGCGTCCGCATGGTCCTGGAGCCGGACCACATCGGGATCGTGCGCGCGGACTAGAGCGGTGCCGGCGTGCCCAGGTGCCGGTGGACGAAGTCGATCTGCCGCTCCAGCTGCCGCACCCGCTCCTCGACCACCATCGACGAGTGCCCCGCGTCGAACTCGTACCGCTCGTGGGGAAGGCCGAGCTCGCGCAGCCGCTCCAGGTAGTTCTCGATCTGCCGGATCGGGCAGCGGGGATCGTTCCGGCCCGCGGTCACGAACACGGGCACGCGCACCCGGTCGACGAACGTGATGGGCGAGCGCTCGCGGTAGAAGTCCGGCCGCTCGGCCGGCGCGCCGCCGAACAGCGACCGGTCGAACGCCTTCAGCGGCTCCATCTCGTCCTCGTACGCCGCCACGTAGTCCGCGACGGGCACCAGCGCGAGGCCCAGGCTCCACGCGTCGGGCTGGAGACCGAGCCCGAGGAGCGTCAGGTAGCCGCCCCAGGAGCCGCCGCCGAGCACGAGCCGAGCGGGGTCCGCGACGCCCGCCGCGACCAGGTGGTCGCGTACCGCCCGAACGTCCTCGAGCTCGGTCAGCCCGGGGTTGCCCTCGAGCGCGTCGCGCCACTCGCGCCCGTAACCGGTGCTGCCCCGGTAGTTGACGAGCGCGACGGCGAAGCCGTGGTCGACCCAGGCCTGGACGACGGGCGACCAGGCGTCACGATCCTGCGACGTGGGCCCGCCGTGGACCCAGACCAGCGTGGGCTGCGGGCCGGTGCCCGGCGGCCGCGCCAGGAACCCGTGGATCGCCCCGACCCGCACGTCCTCGTAGGCGGCCAGCCCGGGCGGCGGCGGCGGCCCCGGTGGTTCGAGCAGGGTCCGGCCCCCGTCCCGGAGGCGGGGCGGCGTGCCGCCGCTCGAGTGCTGGTACCAGATCCGGCCGTCCGGGCGCACCGCGGCCGCGGCGACGGATCCCCGCGGGGCGTCCACCCGGTCGAGCCGGTCGGCGGTCAGGTCGTACCGGAAGAGCTCGCGGCGACCGGCGTGGTCGTGAAGGAGGAGCAGCGCAGACGCGTCGGGGTACCACTCGGCCCGCACCTCGCCGGGCAGGTCGAGGGGCAGGTCCGTCGCGATGCCCGCCTCCGGCGCCCAGACGGCCGGCCGGAGCATGCCGGTCCCCTCGCGCAGCACGAGCAGCCGCTCGTCCCCGCCGACCGGCGACCAGGCGCCCGCCGAGAGCGCCCTCCCTGGCCCGTCCCAGAGGTCGGCGACCGGCTGCCCGGACCGGTCCACCACGCGCAGCGCCGGGTGCCGGCTGTCCCCGTGCTCGGCGTGGGCGAACGCCAGCAGCCGCTCGTCGCGCGAGAGTCCCGCCACCGACGCGTCCTCGCGGTGCGCGTACAGCGGCTCGGCGGCCCCCTCGGCGGTGCTCAGCCAGATGCGGCTGCCGCGATCCGTGGACGTGCCGACGATCGCGAAACCGCCGCCCAGGGCCAGGCCGGTCGAGAAGCCGGCCTCCACGCCGGGCGCCGCGGTCCGCGCCGGAGCGGCACCGTCGAACGGCTCGACGCGCCACGTGCCCGCCTCGTTGCCGCGCTCGTCGTCGAACCACCAGATCGACCGGCCGGACGGGTCGAGCGCCCCCAGGCTCGTGCCCTCGGGCCGGCTGGTCACCTGCCGGCGCCGACCGGACGCCCGGTCCCAGGCGTGCAGCTCCAGGCGACCGCTCTCGTTGGAGGCGAACAGCAGGCGGTCGGGAGCGTCGCGGGCCCAGGCGGGCAGGGACACGGCGGCGGCGCGGAATCGCCGGCGCCAGGCGGCGTCTTCGCTCATTCCGAGCGAGTCTATCGGGTGCCCTAAACTGCCCCTATGTCCCCGCACACCGGCGTGACGACGGCGCGGGTGCTCGGGCTGCGCTGCCGCGAGTGCGGCGCCGAGTACGAGCCGCGGGCCACGCACGTCTGCGAGGCCTGCTTCGGCCCACTCGACGTGCACTACGACTACGAGGCGATCCGGAGGGTCGTGAGCCGCGAGCGCATCGAGGCCGGGCCGCCCACCATGTGGCGCTACCGCGACCTCCTGCCCCTCGAGGACGAGGCCCCGATCGTGACGCTCGGCGAGGGATTCACGCCGCTCGTCCGCGCCGAGCGGCTGGGCGCCGAGCTCGGGCTGCGCAACCTGTATCTGAAGAACGACAGCATGAACCCGACCAACTCGTTCAAGGACCGGGTGGTGTCGGTGGCCGTCTCGTGGGCGCGCGCCCACGGCTTCGAGACGATCGGCTGCGCCTCGAC
>Ga0066903_100004965_pt1 | contig 11414 bp, 12 predicted proteins | sample PanSoiMetaGPlot1_FD_67491 | JGI IMG/M metagenome (GOLD analysis project Ga0066903, IMG submission 67491) | Tropical forest soil microbial communities from Panama analyzed to predict greenhouse gas emissions - Panama Soil - Plot 1 (version 2) | ecosystem: Environmental > Terrestrial > Soil >...
GAGATCGCTTGCTGCTTGAAATGTGGCCGGAAGCCTGCCGACGGACAGGCGTCGGAGGTCGTGAATTTCCGCCTGGAGTAATCAAGCTTTGGAAACAAAGCTTGGGCAGGGTCAATTGACGCAATGGCGGCCCCAGCCGTCACCTTGCGACTTTTACTGCGAGCTCTGGAAAAAAAGGCCTCGCAGCACCCCATAGAGCGGCTGCTGCTCTTTTCCCGATGGCTCTCGGTTACTCGACGGGGTTGCCGTAGAGACGGTCTGGCGCTCAAAAGATGCGCGTTGCCGACGGAGGCAACGCCAATAGCGGTGATTATTTTGGGTGTATTCGATCCGTCGTAGGCCATTCCGAGCACAAACATCGGAAGGTCGCGTCGGCGGTTTTGGCCCTACAAGCGCCAGTGCACGCTCCCCCGAGGGTTTCGCTACGGAGGCAAAATCGTCCTGCTTAACTTGCGGCTCTTGCGAAGGCGCCATTGCCAGCACGGGCTCGCTGTTCGCGACCTGAAGATCAAGCGGATCCTCAACCTTCGATGCTGGCATTGGCGGGATGTCATCGACGGCCACGTGCCAACGCCCGTCGAATTCATCGGTGGATGCCACCACGACCTCCGTGTTTTGATGCAATGACGGATTCCCGTTGGCATCGCTTGGTCGAGGCGGCACTAACGTGAGTGGCGGCGACATTGTGAACGAAAATGCGATCAGTGCGCCTGCCGCTGCACCGACGCCAGCCGACGTGAGAGTCGCGCTCACGCGAGCCATGATGTGAGGAGCATGGAGACCGTCCCCTCCTTACACTATCCCCCTACTACTCGGTCGTAGTCCATTTTTGCACGAATAAATAGTGTCAACTGTGGTATGGTAGTAATCGACACTTTTCCACAGGTAATCCACAACTTTAACCAGGATCAAGTCGCCCTGTTCTGCACAGGACCTGCCATTCCACAGAGATTGATCGGAAAATTATGGAGAGAAAGCCCGCCAACCCCGGAATAGGAGATCAGGGCCAGCTGGATGTCACCGTTCGAGCGCGTGGCCGGTGACAATCTGAAATGAAAGCCCCACACAGCGACGTACATCCGGTCAACTGCGTGGAGCCAATGCCGCTAAAGGGAATGGGCATCAGCGGCATTATCTGAAATTGGAGCCCCGCGCAGCTCCATTGGCATGAACCACGCAGGGCTAAGCAGCGCCCCCAAACCAGCGGAAAGAGCAGTGCTGTTCAGTCAGGCAAACTCACCTGGCGACTTTTTCCCACTCTTTGGTCTGCGGCCGTTGGTGTGACTTGCACCGGGAACGCCCGCACTAATAAGGATATTGGCAATCTCTGACGAACTGATCTCGATTATTTTGCGGTTGCCGAAGAATGGCTCGTTATCGCAATTAGTCGGGGTGTGGCTGCTCGCCACGAGTTTTCCCTTTTCCGGTATCCATGTAGCTTTCATTTGTTTTGCTCCTATGTTTCGATTTCAAAATTGTGCTCTTTGGCAATCGGCTCGACTCCCTCAGGGACTTCGAGTTCGATCCCGATTTCCCGGAAGAGCTGCACCCGTATCGGCCATTGCCAGCCGGGCATGGCTAACAGTGCGCGCAGATCTTCCTGCATACCCGGCGAAGATTTCCGCATCGCCATTTCCCAGACGACCCTCGCCACAGGATCGCCCATGCAGGCCTTGTGAACGTCGTGTAGAAGGCTGATCCGCGAAATGGCCGCGTTCGTTCCCATGTGAAGACAGACAGCCGCAGCAGCGCCGCCAGGTACCTGCAACAGGTCGCGAATGGCCCGGTCTTCGGCAAGGCCGTCGTCCTCGGGCATGACGTCCGGCGCGTCCATCTTGTTCAGACTTTCGATGGCGCGAATGGACAGCGTCGGGTCGGGAGACTTCGAGAGTTGCGACAACCGAAGCGCGCGGTCTGCCTTGCTCATAACACCCGCGATCGGCGCGTTGGTGTCCTCAGTTTCAGCGATGGCCAGGATCGCCTGCACTTTGTTGGACTTGAACGCCCGGTAGCCCGCCTGCCTGAGAGTGTCATCGTCCCCGGCATAACCGGCCAAACGCGCAGCGCCGACATTCGTGGCACCTTGGTGCTTGCAACAAGCGAACATGGTCTGCTCGTCGCTCGCCTTGGTCTTGGCTTGCAGGTCGCGCCAGTACTCTTCACCTAGCGGACCCCAGTCGAATTGATCTTCTGAATCCATTCACAGGCCTCCTTCGGGCCGTTTGGTTTGCGTAGTCATGTAGATTGTTGAACCGCACACGAAGTCACCCAAGCCGGGGATACTTTTCGTGGCGCCGCGAATTACGTTTGAGGGCTCCGTAACCTACTCAAAGTAGGCAAACACGAGTCCGAGGGCCGGATTTCCTAGGCAAAAAGCGGTCGGTGAACGGCTCAGATTTTCGCAGCGGTTGGTGGTCGCTAGAGATTTATCTCTACCAAGCGAGGGGGGTTGCTACCCCCGGTGCCACGCCCTCGATGGCCCGAAACCCTCAAACCCGCCCGAAACCGCTAATTCCGTTCGTCCGTTCGCGGTTTATCGGACGCGTGTTGGACACTTCTCCATAATCCTCAATGAAACCAACAGTGCTTACGCCCTTGCTAGCGCATTAATGGCAGTAATCCGCACAGATCCGCCAATGGCCACTGGGTCGGCACGAGGCATTTAAAACGTCGTCGTGGGCGCACAGGGCTTTAGCTAAACACACACAAGCGAGCGGCAGCACCACGCGGGCCGGTTCGTTCGCTAGTTCAGTCAAGTTTGGTTTCCTTTGATTGATTGAGAAATCGGGCGATGTCGCTCACGTAGACGACATGCTTTCGTGGAGATGGTGTGAGGACGCGAAGGCCTGCAGCTTTCCAGGCTTTGACGAATTGTCTTGGCGTCTTGTATCCGGTGGCAGCAGCAGCATCCGGCACAGTGGTGACCAGTTGTGTAGTCATCTATGAATTACCAAAAGTGATAAACTTACGTCCCTACAATGTAGTGGGTGCAAAGTGCCGAAGTTGAAATGGGTCTTTGAAAGGACTCAGGAAATTGGTGTGCGGCCGTGGTCTACGCACCGAGGGATTTGTGCGCCCAGCTTATGCGGTCACCGTCTCATGAATGCACACATAGCCAGAGACACAGAGAGTATGAACGGGACCAACGGCGCGTTGGGGACGGAGTCGTCGGTCCCGCCCGGGCGATAGAGGCGAGTGGGGTGGCTGCTATCGCCTAAGCAGATTTTAGCGGCGATGCGAACCGTCTCGGCACCCTTTCGCTCGGTAACGTTAAGCTGGCTGGACAGACGCATACACATCGTGTTGCTATACCTGCGGAAGTTCTAATGTCGGGGGCAATCTCATGAAGCACCTACTTCTTATTATCTGCACTTTTGCGGCAGCGATTGGGTTCGTAGTCACGCCGGGTTGGGCCCCGGATACTGCCTTTGCGCAATCAGCTCGCAGAGGTGGATCGAGCGTTATTACCCAATGCTACACAAAGAAGGGAAAATCTGTTCCCTGTACCCACCTCGATGAGAATGGCAATGTGAAACCCGAGTTTAAGAAAAACAAACCGCAGGGGTGACAGAGAAGCAAAGACACGAGGAAGGAAGTAAGGGGCAGAGACAGAGCAGAGGCAGAACGGTCGCCACTACGTGGCTCCCTACCCAAGATATAGAAAGGAGTCGCCAATGCCGATACCGGGCTAGGTGTCGCCAAGGTGATACTAACCCCCCGCATCTCTAGGTGTCGCCAAGGTGATACTGATTCAGTACCAAAATGACGCTGGCCTTCTGAACTTTTTCCTATGCGCTTTTGACAGCTTTGAGCACTCTTTTCTTTCGCTGCCGGGGCGATCCGGGCGCAGTGTTCAAATATTCCTCATAATCGGCCATCGCCTGTTTCACTCTGGCCTTTGCCTCAGAAATGGTCTCGATCTTCTTCCAGTCGTTCGTCGCTGGCCCATCGTGTGCATGTAGATAGGTCAATCGGTAGGTTGATGGCTTGCCTGGAATGTCTCCGTAGGCGCTATGCCCCCGCTCTACCAGTTCCAGAAACCCAAGAGCTATACATTCGACCAGTGCCGGACGAACGCTATTTCTGCGACAACCGTATTTGACAAAGTCGGAGTATGGGACCGGCAATTTGCCGTTCTCTTGGCCTCCATGCGAGCAGTGCTCGATTTCAAGCCTTCGCATCACCTTGCGGGCGTGAATACTCAGAACCCGGTAAGCAGGGCTTTCAATCATCTCTCGCGCATACGCGATCCACTGCCCTTCAATCTGAAGCTTGCGGCGCTTACCGCCCTTTAGCTTGTGCCCGCGGGACCAGCTCATGCCACGTACTCCATAGCGATCAGATGAATTTTGGTGGCGATGGCACTCAACTCACGCTCGATAAGCTCTTCTGCAATCCCGCGTCGTCGCATTGTCTCGCGCTGAACCCGAAGCTGGTGTTCCAAATGCCGCTTGGCCGATTTTGGTTTGAGGCTGGCGATAATTTCAGCATGTCTGGCCGCGAAACCATGTCGCCGCGTTAAAGGAAACGGAACTACAATTGCACTCATGATTTTTTCTGTTTCATTCATCGACCGCCTTCAAAATTTCCCCCGGAGCCGCTCTTCGTCCTCGGCCACGTACTTGGCGTCTGCCTGGTCGCGCCTTCGCCATTCGGCTTCGCTCACTCTTTCGGGCGGTGACAGCGCCGGACCAGCGATGATCCGGTAGCCCGCAAAACTGGCCGCGAGGGCACTTTTGAGCCCCGTAAAATGGGCACTTTTTGAGTCATCTCTGCATTTCTGGGGTAGGGCTATGTGACGTTCGCGGGAGTTCTTTTTCGCAGACTTTGCAGCGCCGATGATAAAATTTCTCGTGACATCCTGGCGTGCAGAAGGCCTTGTGATGATTGTCAGTTGGTGCCGACAATTTGGAGCGGCACTGGCGACAGAAATGGCGCGGGGCCGTGTTCATGAAGCGGCGCTCCGCACTTTGGCCAAGGCCTCGCTAATGATTTGGCCGACACGACGCCCGCTCAGGCCGAATTCCTGGCCGAGTTGCTTCTTGGTTGGCGACCCCTCACCGTAGAACGCCTCAAGGATTGCCCGCTCGCGAATCCCAAGACAGTCAAGGTCAAGTTTCGGCAGCGGAGCTTTCGGCTCAGGGTAAGTGCCCTCATCGATTACGGCCGATACCCAAGTGTCGCCATCAAGATCCTCCAGTGGGCGCATAGGCGCGTCGAGCGAGAGGTGCGATGACCACACGGAGTAAGTCTGCGGCTTCTCCGGGTCCGGCCGTGCGTTGCTTGCGCGAATGCGGGCCCGGGTGTCCCTCTCTCCACTCGCCTAACAGGTTCGCTGGCATCCATTCGTTGCAACCGCGTCTCCAGAAATTTCTCTTATCCTCCTTGAACAACATGAAGGTACGAGGAAGGACAGTTGTCTTTCGCGGCTTGAACCGTCCGAGACGAATGCAGGCAGAGTCATTTATCCAGTCGGGGTAATCCGGCGCATCAGGAACCATTGCCAACAGATGGCCGTATGCCCTGGCGTAGTGTGAGCACCAATCAGGCCAATCAAACGCACCGTAGACACCAAGCTGCGCTGCCCGATACGCGGCCCACGGGTGCGAACTGTCAGGCTTGCCCCGCATCTTGCCGACTACTCGAATATCCAAGTAGGTGCGCCGACACGCAGCTAGAGTTCGCGCCTTCTCAGCTGCACGTTGGAGCGCAGTGAGACTCGTGTCTTTTCCAATCTTGTGCGAGACGCGAGGATTGGCCTTTCCGAATTTAGCGCCTTGCCAAGTGGCTTGGCACTCTGACCCGCGGTCGAATATCGGCACCTTTTCATACCGAGGCGCGGCGACGAAGTTGGCGGCCCTGTTGTCCTGAACATGCCTCGGCAGCGAGCGATATCCGTTCACAGCATCGCGGCCGAGTGGAACGGGATTGCTGAAATAATGCGCCATCCTTCCTTGGAAGGCTGAGTTCATTTTAGACATAGCTCCGCCGTCTGCGGTCCACGCCATTTGTGTGGCCCTTCAGTTTCGAGTTAATGAGTTCGGTTAGAGGCTTTGGACGCGACTCTCGTCCCGTGGGTTATTTAGGCATTGCGATCACGGATCAGCCCTCCTGTGCAGAGGCTTCTGCCTCACGAGCGCGTACCCAATCCTCATCGGCTTGCGGCGAGATGTATCGCCGGTTGCCAACGCTATAGGTGCGTGGGGCCTTGCCCTCGGATTCGAGGTTGTAGAAGGTCGCCCGCGAAAGCTGGCGATGCTTCGTCCATGTGTTGATCGTGAAGGACGGCCGCGACCAAATGGGCGCGGACTCGTCAGAAGGTGGGATTTCTGTGTGCTTCGTCATACACACATCGGTAGAGAAGCGTCGGTGCCGCGGCAACGCGCTGCTCTGCTACCGAAAATAGCGGTAAGCGAAATCGCAAAAACTCGCGGCGATGACTCAGTAAGCCCCAAAAATCAGCAGGGGTACTGTTTCAAACCTTCTAAACCACTTCGTGTCTGGCCTAGTTGCATGTGCAACAAGAACTGGGATTCCAGAGTCCGGCCAATACCTTACGGGCAAATAGGCCAGTGCTAATTCCACAGGAATTTCATGGAAAAGAAAGGCAAAAGGGAAGGGTGCTTGAAATCGCAAAGGTTTTTTGGATTTCGCGGCTTTCAGACCCCCTCCGCTACCGAAAGCGGTGGAAAATGAGGCGGAGGGGCTATTGAGAAAAATTATCGCAGAGCTGCGATTTTCTTGTCGGCCGTAATTCCGAACCGGGGCGCACCTTCATTTATAGCTTTCTTCAAGAACGTTTCCGCCAGGTGGCCGTAGTGAAGTTCAACCACGCGAGTGTCCCGATGGCCGAGATTTCTCGTGCCGTTCATTACGGCGTGACTCGCCCACGTATGACGAAGCTGATTGAAGCCGACTGATTTAATCCTGGCGCGCTGGCAGGCTTCTTTCATGGGTTCGACTTGGCGACCAACACTCCACGGCTCTCCGTCAGCCCGGCGGAATATCAATTCGTCATCCGCACGGCCGGCACAGATACGTTTGAAGAAGGGCAGGGCCTCGTCGCGTTCAAGAACGACGGGGAAACTTCGCAAGCTACCATTGCCCTTGCGAGTGCGGAGGGTGACGGTGCCGGCATTGGCTGAGAAATCGCGCACTCGAACGTTGGCAAGCGAACTATATCGGCCGCCGGTCGCTAATGCTGCTTCTACCAGCAAACGGAAATCAGGATCGCACGCGTTTACAAGCCGCGCAGCTTCGGAGACTTCAAGGTACTCGGTGCGATTGCCGTCGACGCCTTTGAACGGCTTGAGCTTGCGCCACTCACGATCACTATCGACATGGCCTTCACGGAACGCGTGGTTGAGGGCGGCCCTTAACGTGGCCCATATGCGGTTGACGCTGGCCCGGCGGGCCCTCAGTGCTTCCTCGTCTTCAGGTTCGCGATACCTCTGCGTCTCGCCTTCGGCAACGCGTATGCGCGCACCCATTCTCACTTGATCGTCACGCCATGTGCGAAGGGTCTGCGTCGTTAGCTTCGACAGCTCAAAGCGGCCAAGGTTGGGTTCAATGAGTGCGCCTGCGCGCCGTGATGTAGCGTCCACCAGGTAGTCGGGGCGGCCTTCGCTACGCAGGAAGGTGAAATAGTCAGCAAGTGTGTCGCTGACCGTGTAGGGGCCGACTATACCGGCAGATGTTCTGGAACGCTGATCCCGCAACCGTCGCGCCAATATCTGCGCTTGCACAAAAGTGAGGACGTCAGTCTCTTTTAACTGCGCCCTTACAACTTCGGTGTCCTTGAAGGTGGCGTCCGACGTGTCGTCGGCGGTGGCGATTGTATCGGTAGTGTAGTCCTGGTTGCCGGCGTAAATCCGCACCACCCACTTGCCGGAACCTGTGCGCGGCTTCCGGTAGCCAATGTGAAGGCCGGGATCGAGGGTGTAGTAGTAGGGCTTTCCCCGTGGTGACAGTCTGCCGCGTGCTGTGCGTGTCTCAAGATTAGCGTTCTTGACTGTCCGCGCCATGCTATACCGTCCCTATATTGGACATGTCCGAGACCACGCGGCAGAACACGCCCTAGTTACGCGTCCAATATATGTGGGCGGACGGCCGGAGACAACGGGATCGGAGATATACACAAGGCAGGTTTTATGCTGGTTTCTGAAGACGGAGATGGACAGATGTGGACGGAGTCACAACATTTACTGAGGCGTATTTCCGCCAGATTGCGCTGCGATCTCCTGACGCGCCAGCGGTGAACGAGCCTCGAGATGAGCCTGGGAGATTTCGCCTTAGGACGTTGGATGGTGGTGGCGCTCTTTGCGGGCAGCCTTGGCGCTGCCGCCGTCGCCGCGCCGACGCATGCACCCGGTCCCGCGCATAAGGGCGCGGCCGCTCCAGCCCATCCGGCGCAGAAGAAGGATGCACCGAAGAAAGACGAACCCAATCTCAGCGCCCCGCACGCCATCCTGATTGACGCCGAAAACGGCGCGGTACTGTACGAGCGTGACGCGGACAAGCTGATCTTCCCGGCCAGCCTCGCCAAGCTGATGACCGCGGAATACGTCTTCAACGAGGTCAAAGAAGGCCGCGTCAAGCTTACCGACGAATTCATGGTCAGCGAGAATGCGTGGCGCAAAGGCGGCGCGCCCTCGCATGGGTCCACCATGTTCGCCGCGATCAATAGCAAGGTCCCGGTCGACGACCTGCTTCACGGCATGATCATCCAGTCTGCCAATGATGCCTGCATCATCCTAGCTGAGGGAATTGCCGGCAATGAAACGACGTTCGCAGAAAGGCTGACCGAGCGCGCCCGTGCGATCGGGCTCACAAAATCCATTTTCACCAATTCGAACGGCTTGCCGGATCCGGACGAGAAGGTCACAACGCGCGAACTAGCAATGCTGGCGCGTCACATCATCCGCACCTACCCGGATTTTTATCAGCTGTTCGGTCAGGCGGACTACACCTGGAATAAAATTCGCCAGCAGAACCGCAACCCTCTTCTGGGTTCAGTGGCGGGCGCTGACGGGCTCAAAACCGGATTTACTAAGGAAGCGGGCTATGGCCTGGTCGGATCGGCTGTCCAGAACGGATTACGGCTGATCGTCGTGGTCAATGGTGTGGCCACGGCCAAGGAGCGCGCCGACGAAGCCAAGAAGCTGCTGGAATGGGGCTTCCGGAATTTCGAGCAGCGGATCTTGTTTGCCGAGGGTCAGACCATCGGCGCCGCAAAGGTTTTCGGCGGTGCCAGCAGCCGCGTCGATCTGGTCGCCGCGGACGGAGTCGTGCGTGTAATGCTGCCAAAGTCGGGCGGCGACAAGCTGATTGCGCGGATTGTCTATACCGGGCCGGTGCCGGCTCCGGTGACCGAAGGAACGCGCATCGGCAACCTCAAGGTCTGGCGTAACGACAATCTGATCCTCACGACACCGCTGAAGGCATCTGAAAACGTCGGCAAAGGAAATATGTCGCAGCGTGCGTTCGATGCCGTGACGGAAATGATCATCGCGCTGTTCCGCGCGGGAGCCGAACGGTTATGATGTTATTGTCACTCCGGGACACGCCGAAATGGCGGCCGCGTAATTTGCGCGCGGCAGCCGTTAGCACATTGGACACCGGGCTCGCACCCTTTGCTCGCGCCCCGGAATGACCGGACTTTAAATGCGCGGATATTTCATCACCTTCGAGGGCGGCGAAGGCAGTGGTAAATCAACCCACGCGGCCACGTTGGCGCAGCGGCTGAAATCTCTCGGCCTCGAGGTCGTGCTCACACGGGAACCGGGTGGCTCGACCGGTGCGGAAATCATTCGGCACATCCTGTTGTCAGGCATCGCGAAGCCGCTCGGTGCCGAAACTGAAGCAATCTTGTTTGCGGCCGCCCGCGACGACCATGTGCGGAACACCATCCTGCCTGCGCTCCAATCCGGGCAGTGGGTCATTTCCGACCGCTTCATCGATTCAACGCGCGTCTACCAGGGTGTCCTCGGCAATGTCGACCAGCGCCTGATCCGAAGTCTGGAGCGGGTCACCGTTGGACCAGCATTTCCTGAACTCACTTTCGTGCTGGACGTCCCCGCGCAAATCGGGCTGGCACGGGCCACGCGCCGGCGTGGACAGGGTACCGCCGACCGCTTCGAGTCGGAGTCGATAGAGTTTCATGAGAAACTTCGACAGGCCTATCGGGCACTTGCGAGCGAGGAACCGAAGCGCTGCGTCGTGGTCGACGGTCGCGCGCCGCGCGATGTGGTGTCAGAGCGCATCTGGTCAGTCGTGCGGGAGCGCCTGCATCCCGGGCGGACTGGGGCTGCGGAGACGGCCGCCCGGTGACCAGCGAGAACAGCGAAGAACGGGATGGAAGGCTGCCCCGCGAGACGACGGAGCTGTTTGGCCATGGCGAGGCCGAGCGCGCACTCCTCGACGGATACAAAAGCGGCCGAATTCCCCACGCCTGGTTGATCGGCGGGCCGCCTGGAATTGGCAAGGCGACACTCGCGTTCCGGCTCGCGCGTTTCGTGCTGGCGCATCCCGATCCGCGCGCTGTAGAGGTGCAAAAGGCGGTCTCGCTCGCGGTCAATCCGGACCATCCTGTGGCGCGGCGGGTCGCGGCGCAGGCGCAGGGCGACCTGCTGGTGCTCGAGCGCGGCGTTAACGAGCAGACCGGCAAGCTTTACACCGTTATCAGGGTCGACGATGTGCGGCGCACGGCGCCGTTTTTCGGCTCAACCGCAGGCGAGGGCGGCTGGCGTATTGCGATTGTCGATGCGGTCGATGACCTGCAGCGGGAAGGCGCCAACGCCCTGCTCAAGGTGCTCGAAGAGCCGCCGCAACGCTCGCTGCTCCTGCTGATCAGTCATGCACCGGGGCGCGAATTGCCAACAATCCGCTCCCGGTGCCGTCGCCTGCTCCTGCGTCCGCTTGAAGACGAAGACGTCGCCCGGGCCCTGGCCAAAGCGACGGGCCGCGATCGATCGGACCCTGAAGTGGGCCAGGCCGCCCAGGCGTCCGAGGGTAGTGTCGGACGTGCACTTGGCCTGCTCGACGCGCCCGCTCTAGCATTGCGTCAGAAGGTCCTCGACCTCCTCGCGCAATTGCCAAATCCGGACCCGCGCGCGCTCCATGCGCTCGGCGAGGCGATCGGCGGCAATGACCCAAAGACGCTGGAAGCTTTCATGGATCTGGTCAATGGCTGGCTCTCGGCGCGGCTCACCGAAGCCACGCAAGGCAGGGCGCACGTGGCACGCGTGGCGGAAACCTGGGAGATAGTCAATCGCGCAGCGCGCGAGGCCGAGATTTACAATCTCGAGCGCAAGCCGTTGGTCTTTTCAGTGTTTGGCGCCCTGGCAGAGGCGGCACGATCCTGAAATCCAGGTCCGGGTCGGCCTAAATGGGCAGATCAGGGGTTCGCTTGACCA
>Ga0066903_100004966_pt1 | contig 11413 bp, 5 predicted proteins | sample PanSoiMetaGPlot1_FD_67491 | JGI IMG/M metagenome (GOLD analysis project Ga0066903, IMG submission 67491) | Tropical forest soil microbial communities from Panama analyzed to predict greenhouse gas emissions - Panama Soil - Plot 1 (version 2) | ecosystem: Environmental > Terrestrial > Soil >...
GCCGCGGTTCCCGTGCTGAATGCGTACGTCGACGTGTATGTCAGCGCCGTATTGGCGTTGAACAGGTTGATGATGTCGACGCCAACATTCGCCCGCATATTCTTGAACCGAAGAATCTTCGCGAACCGCATGTCGACCTGGTTCACGCGCGGCCCATAGAGCCGGTGGTCGGTGTCGAGCAGGCCGACGGCGGTCGTGCCGGTCGAGAGCGCGCCCACCGGCAGGTGACCGAGAATCGACTGAACGACCGTATTCGGGACGTTCCAGATGGCGCCGTTAAATAGGCCGGGAATGTTGCTCAAGAGGAAGCCCGGCTGTGAACGAACAGTCCCGGCGAACAGCACGTCGACCTTCGGAATGACGTACGAGGCCGACCCACGAAGCGTCGTCTGCCACGGAGCTTCGTCGTGGCAATTCCGCAGATCCGGGCTGTCGTACGAGCCCTGATATGCGCACATGTCGATGACACCGCGGCCCGTGCTGGTGCCGATCGTCATCGTCAGCGAGTTGCTCATCCTCGCGTTCACATTTGTGTCGATGCCGTGCCAGTAGTCGGTGCGCTCAACGTGGGGCCCGACGTCAGTGGCGGTGGTGATGTATTGCTGCGTGCCCTTCGCATTGCCGGCCGCCGTCAGGGTGTACACGGTGATCGGATAGCCGCCGCCGCCGGCAAGGCGTGAGTCGATCGGAGCGTTGATCGTCCACGACTCGTAATCCGCCGGGGTGACGTTGACGTTGTCGGTGACCGTTCCCTGACCGAGCGCCTCGCGCCAGTGGAACCACCGGCGGTTGTAGGCAACCTCTGCCGACACGCGCGGAAGCACCTGCTGCTGGACCGCGAGCCCCCACTGGTAGTCGTTCGGCCGTACTCCCCAACCCTGGAGAATCGCGGGATTGACTTGGGCGATGTTGTTCCCGCTCTTGCCGAAATTCACTGAGTTGCCAGTGACCGCGCCGCAAGTGTCCCCATTCACGCCAGTCTGCTGCGCGAACGTGAGGATGTCGCAACCGATGGCGAAGTTGCCGTTGTCGGACCAGGTGCGGGTGACGCTCGTCACGATTTTGCTGGTCTGCGCCGGGTTGTTCAGCGTGTAGCGGCTGTCGTTGGTGGCCGGCGCGAGGTAGTGGCCGAAGTTGAACTTGATGGCCGTCTTGCCGTTGCCGAACACATCGTACGCCGCACCGACGCGCGGCGTGAGGTCGTTGTACGCGTTCACGCCCGCTGTGTACGGAAACGAAATCGGCGCCGCGTTGAATGCCGACGTGTCCAATGTGCCGTTGCCGGTGCCAGGACTGAAGCTCCAGCTGCGGTCGTAGCGCAGAGCGCCCGACAGCGTCAGGCGGCTGTGGGTCCAGCTATCCTGAATGTAGAGCGACGCCGTCTCCGTGCGATCCGACGTGCGCCAATTCGGAAGCCGGAAGGTGAATGAACTCGGCGCGCGGTTGTTGAATGTGTACGTCAGTCCCGTAGAGTCCGTGATGATTTCCGTGTCGGAAATCGCGTACGACCCCTGATACCCAACCTTGATGCTGTGTGAGCCAGTCACGTACGAGACGCTGGCTCGCCAGTTGTCGGGATTCGCCCAGTTGTAGAAGTAGCTGCCGACACCACGATAGGCGAAATTGCCTGGGTGGCTGTCGATCGCTTGAGTCTCTGTGACCGGAATCAGCGTCATCGTGCCGTCCGGCGCCACTTGACCGGGTCCGTTGTTCGTCCAGTACGCGAAACGCGTGAACCCTGCCTCAAACAGCATCTTGCTGGTCACGGGCGAGCTCCAGGTCGCCTGCGTGACGTAGTAGGGCAGTTTGAAATAGCCCGTGTTCGCTTCCGGAGACTGCGTCGTCGAACCAAGCGCGACCCAGTCGCTCCCGCGCTGACGACAGCCGTCGCCGCCAGTCGTCAACGTGGAACCCTCGCAGCGCAACTGGTACTCGTGCGAGAACATCACGCGGTTCTTCGGCGTGACTTGTGCCGTGATGCGGCCGGTGTAGATGTTCCGGCCCTGGATGTTTCGCGACCCCACGCTTTGGTCCTGCCTGTAATCCCAGTGCGTTGGATCGAGCGCGAATGCGTTGGCGTAGATGCCGGGGACGGCAACCGACGTGTCGAACTTTCGATACGCGGCCCAGAACCACACCTTGTCGCGCAGGATCGGCCCGCCGTACGACGGGTTGATGTCGTAGGAGTGGAAGATCTCTGGCGGAGCATTGAGTGGCGTCTGCAGGCTGCGCAGGTAGTCGTCGATGTTGCTGCCGCTCGACCAGCTGCCTGCGTAATTCCAGAAGACCGCGCCTCTGAACGTGTTGCCGCCCGACTTCGGGACCAGATTCATTGCCGGCCCGCCGATCTCGCTTTCTCCCATGCCGCCGGCGACGGTAACGGTGACCTCCTCGACGTTGTTCGAGTCGTAGGCGAGCGACGACACGCCGCCGCCATTGAACGACGCGGCAACGACCATCCCGTTGATCGCCATCCGGCCTTCGTTGGTGTTGCCGCCGCGCGCCGTGAAGAACGTCATCGTCGGCGTGTTCGCGAGGCCGTTGTTGTCGACGGTGAGACCTGGAATCGCGTTGAGCACCGCTCCGTATGCGTGCGTGCCAGGAAGATTCGCGAGGGTATCTCCCTTGATCACCGTTTCCTGTTTGACGCTCTGAGTATCGACAACCGGCGTCTCACCCGTGACGGTGATGGTCTCCGCGACGGCGCCGATCTTCATGTCGACCGGAATCGTCAGGACCATCGTGCCCTGCACCTGAACGCCCTCGCGCACGACGCGCGTGAAGCCGCTCAGGCTGAAGGTGAGGTTGTAAGTTCCGGGTGGTAACTCGACGATGCGATAGATGCCGTTCGTGTCAGTTTGAACGTTGCGCGGAGCGAGCAGTGCGGCTCCTGCCGCTTCCACGTCGACTCCAGGCAGGATCGCGCCGGATGAATCCCTGACTACGCCGGTGATTGTGGCCTGGGCGAGTGCCGCGGCCGGGGCGAGGACGAACGCCGTCAGTACAAGACACCACACTCTCAACGCGCGCATGAAGTTCTCCCTTCGTCATTCCGCGTTGGATACGACTGAACTGTTAACGGGCGTCTTATACGTTGTTAGGGATCCGTCCGCAAAAGGTCTTTTGGACGTGAGCGCCGTAAGGAGTTCGTGCGATTCAAGCGGGCGTAGAAATCGTTAGAAAGACGTTAATAGTCCGTTAATTAAACGCAAGTTGACCGGATAAGCGGGAAGTGGCCGGGCCAGCACTTGGTGCCGGCCCGGACCGGGGAAAGCTAGAAGTCGAACGTCACGCTGAATCGAGCGAACCGCGGCTGGAGAATCGACGTCGGGTCGAGCCACGAGCCGCCGTTCGGCTGGACGAAATCGTACTGCGACTGGAACGCCGTCGCCTGATTGCTGTTCAGCAGGTTGATCAGATCGATGCCGACGTTCGCCCGCGTGGTCTTCCACCGGATGATCTTCGCGAACCGCATGTCGACCTGATTCCGGCGAGGTCCGTAGAGCCGGTGATCTGCGTCGAGCAGGGGAACGGTCGTCGTGCCCGATGCCAGCGCGCCGGCCGGCAGACGGCCGAGCAGCGACTGCACGACGGTGTTCGGCACGTTCCAGGAGGCTCCGTTGAGCAGCGTCGTAATCCCGAGCGCGATTCCTGGCTGCGAACGGACGGTGGCCGAGATCAGCACGTCGACCTTCGGAATCGTGTACGTGGCCGAACCGCGCAGCGTCGTCTGGAACGGTTCGGCGCTGTGGCAGCCGCGCGGATCGGGCGAATCGATCAGCACGGTCGTGGCGCAGTTGTCGGTGACGCCTCGCCCGGTGCTGGTGCCGATCTGGAGGTTCAGCTGGTTGCGCAGCCGCGCGTTCACGGTGACGTCCACGCCGTGCCAGTAGTCGGTCCGTTCTGGACCGTAGTCGGTGGACAAGGTGACGTAGTTCTTCGCACCTCGCGCGGACGCAGCCGCGGTGATCGCATACAACGTGATCGGATATCCGCCGCCGCCGGGAAGCCGAGGATCGACAGGAGCGTTGATCGTCCACGCGTTGTAGTCGGACGGACCCACGAGCAGGTTATCGGTGACTGTGCCCTGACCACCCGCCTCGCGCCAGTGGAAGTAGCGACGGTTGTAGCCGATGTCGAGTGACATGCGCGGCAACAGTTCCTGCTGGAGGTTGATGCCCCACTGCCAGTCGTTCGGACGGACTCCCCATCCATGGAGAATCCCGTCGTTCACGACCGAGACGTTGTCGCCAGTCTTGCCGAAGTTCAGCGAGTTGCCGGTGATCGAGCCGCAGTTGTCCTTGCCCGGCGCGTTCTGCGCGGCCGGATCCAGGATGTTGCAGTCGACCACGAAGTTGCCGTTGGTGTCGGTCCAGTTGCGCGACACGCTCGTGACGATCTTCGTCGTCTGCGCCGGGTTGTTCAGCGTGTAGCGGCTGTCGTTGGTCGCGGGCGCGAGGTAGTGGCCGATGTTGAACTTGATGGCCGTCTTGCCGTTGCCGAACAGATCGTAGATGGCACCGAAGCGCGGCGTGAGATCGTTGTAGGCGTTGACGCCGTCCGTCCGCGGGAAGGTGATCGGCGCCGCGTTGAACGCCGACACGCTGGTTGTCCCGTTGCCGTCAGCAGGGCTGAAACTCCACGAGCGGTCGTACCTCAGCGCCGCCTGCAGCGTCAGGCGCGACTTGGTCCAGGTGTCCTGGACGAACACAGACGCCGTCTCGGTGCGATCTGATGCGGTCCAGTTCGGCAGCCGGAACGTGAACTGGTTCGCGATGTGGTTCTGGAGTCGATACGCGAGCAGCGCGTCGTTCGTCACGATCAACGTATCCGAGATCGCATACGACCCCTGGTAGCCGACCTTCAGGCTGTGCGAGCCGGTGATGTACGACATCGACGCGCGCCAGTTGTCGGGGTTCGCCCAGTTGTAGAAATAGCTGTTCACGGCGCGATAGGAGAAGTTCGCCGGATGGCCGTCGATGGCCGACTGCTCCGTGACCGGAATCAGCTTCATCGTCCCATCGGGCGGCGTCTGTCCGGGGCCGTTGTTCGTCCAGTAGGCGAAGCGCGTGAAGCCGGCTTCGAGCAGGACCTTGTTCGTGACCGGCGCCGACCACGTCGCCTGCGTGACGTAGTAGGGAAGTTTGAAGTAGCCGGTATTTGCCTCGGGCGACTGGGTCGTCGAGCCGAGCGCGATCCAGTCGGAACCGCGCTGGCGGCATCCGTCGCCGCCTGTCGTCAGCGTCGATCCTTCGCAGCGCGACTGATACTCGTGCGAGAACATGACGCGGTTCTTTGGCGTGAGCTGCGCCGTGATGCGGCCCTGGAAGATGTCGCGGCCCTGAACGCTCCGTGCCGCGATGCTCGTGTCCTTCAGGTAATCCCAGTGCGTCGGATCGAGCGCATACTTGTTCGCGAAAATGCCCTCGACGCCCGCCGAGGTCTCGTACTTCCGATAGCTGCCCCAGAACCAGATTCGATCGCGCTTGATCGGCCCTCCGTAGGACGGATTGGCGTCGTACGATCGGATGATGCCCGGGCCGAGTGTGATCGGCGTCTGGAGATTGCGCAGGGTGTCGTCGATGTTGTTGCCGGTCGACCAGCTGCCCGCGTAGTTGAAGAACATCGATCCCCTGAAGCTGTTGCCGCCGGTCCTCGGCACGAGGTTCATGACCGGCCCGCCGACCTCGGAGTCGCCGAGACCGCCCGACACGACGACCGACACTTCGTCGACATTCGCCGCGTCGTACGCGAGGGACGAGACGCCCCCGCCGTTGAACGAGGCCGCGACCGTCATGCCGTTGATCGTCATGCGGCCTTCGTTGGTGCTGCCGCCCCTCGCCGTGAAGAACGTCATCGTCGGCGAGTTGGCGAGGCCGTTGTTGTCCACGGTGACGCCCGGCATGATGTTCAGCAGCGTGCCGTAGGCGTGCGTGCCCGGCAGGCTTTCGATCACGTCGGATCGCAGGACGGTTTCGCGCTTGGCGCTCTGCACGTCGACGACGGGCGTCTCACCGGTGACGGTGATCGTTTCGGCAACGGCGCCCACTTTCAGGTCCGCGTTGACGGTGGCCGTGAACGTGCCGGTCAACTCGATGCCGTCGCGTTTGACTGCCTGGAATCCCTGCAGTGTGAACGTCACCGAGTACGCACCGGGACGGAGGTCGACGATGCGGTATTGGCCCGCGCCGTCGGTGACCGCGCTTTTCGCTTTCTCGATGAGCACCGGACTGGCGGCTTCGACCGTGACGCCGGGCAGCACCGCGCCTGAAGAATCTCTAACTACGCCGGTAATGGAGGCCTGCGCGAATACCGCGGCCGGGGTGAGCACCAACGCTCCCAGTACAAGACACCACACTCTCAACGCGCGCATGAAGTTCTCCCTTCGTCATGCCACCGTTGGCAACGAAACAGACGTTTACGCGCGTCTTATACGCCGCAAACGAACCGTAAGCAACTACTTTCGAAGGTATAAATCAGCGCTGAACGAAGGGATTCGGAACTTCGGATGCGGTCGAGATCCAGACGCTTTTGACCTGCAGGTATTCCTTCAACATTTCCTGACCGTTTTCCCGACCGATCCCGGAGCGCTTATATCCACCAAACGGCGAGAGATAGCTCACGGCCCGGTACGTGTTGATCCACACCGTGCCCGCCCGCAGCCGCTCAGCCATGGTCAGGGCGCGCCGCATGTTCTGGGTCCACACGCCGGCCGCCAGGCCGTAGACGATGTCGTTGCCGATGGCCAGGGCTTCCTCTTCGTCCCTGAACGGGATGATCGACAACACCGGGCCGAAGACCTCTTCCTGAGCGATGCGCATCGAGTTGCGGACGCCCCCGAAGATCGTCGGCTCGACGAACCAGCCGTCGCCGAGTTCCTGGGCCGACGGGCGTTTGCCGCCGACGAGCGGCGTCGCGCCCTCCGACTTCGCGATGTCGATGTACTTCAGCACTTTCTCGAGCTGCGGTTTGTTCGTGATCGGGCCGACCTGCGTGTCGAGGCTCATCGGGTTGCCCATCTTCGCCGTCCGCGCGAGCGCCAGGAGCTTCTCGACGAACTGGTCGTGAATGCTTTGCTGCACGAGCAGACGCGATCCAGCGACGCACGTCTGGCCCGTGGCCGCGAAGATCCCGGAGATGACGCCCTTCACCGCGTTGTCCATCTCCGCATCGTCGAACACGATATTGGGCGACTTGCCGCCCAGCTCCATGCTCACGCGCTTCAGTCCGCGCGCGGCGGCCTCGTAGACTTTCTGGCCGGTGAGGTCCGATCCCGTGAACGCGACCTTGGCGACGAGCGGGTGCTCGACGAGCGGCAGTCCGGCTTCCGGCCCGAATCCCGTGACCACGTTGACGACGCCGGGAGGAATCCCCGCCTTGTCGACGAGCTTCATGAACTCGAGGAGCGACGCCGACGTGAACTCCGACGGCTTGATGACCATCGTGTTGCCGGCCGCGAGCGCGGGCGCGAGCTTCCAAGTGGTGAGGAAGAGCGGCGAGTTCCACGGCACGATGGCCGCGACGACGCCGAGCGGCTCGTAGCGCGTGTAGTTGAAGATGTCGGCCTTGTCGGTCGGCAGGACGTGGCCTTCGATTTTGTCCGCGAGGCCGCCGTAGTAGTGATACCACTGCGCCATGTACGTGATCACAGGATTGATTTCTGCGATCAGCTTGCCGTTGTCGCGGACTTCGACCTCCGACAGCGACTTCGCGTGCTCGACGACCAGATCGCCCAGCTTGCGCAGCAGCGCGCCGCGCTGCGACGCCGTCAGCTTTGGCCACGGACCCGACGTAAAAGCCGCGTGCGCTGCCCTCACCGCACGGTCGACATCGTCGGCCGTGCAGCGCGGAATGAGCGCCCAGGGTTTGCCGGTGTAGGGGTTGTCGGTTTCGAAGAACTCACCGGACGCCGAGTCGACCCAGCGTCCGGCGATGTGGGTTTGGTATTTAACGAGCGATTCCATTCGTACGTAGTGTCCGCCTTTAGGCGGACGAAATGGTCCGGCTAAGCCGGACACTACGATCGGAGACGTTACGGCCGAACTGTGGACGACGCGGCGCGATCGTCGGCGCGGGCGCCGCTCAGGATGTTGAACAGCGAGTGGTTGCCCTCGTGGCACGCGTACTCGTAGATCCCGTAGCTGTTGTCGCGGCGCCACGGAAACTGAATCGTGAACGGCCGCGTGTAGGTTTTCGGATCGTCGACGATGGCGGTGTATTCGAGCGTCTCGGCGTCGAGACGCGCGAACTTCTCCGTGATCTTCAGCGCGTCGCTGAACGCCTGACCGCCGCCGTTGCCGCCGACGCCGTTTCTGTCGAACATGTTGGTCGTTTCGACGACGAGCGTGTCGCCGTCCCAGCGGGCGCGCGAGTCGCCCATGTAGCTGCGAATCTTCTGGCTGACGTGCGGACGGCCGTCGAGGTAGAAGAACCGGGTCTCGTGGATCATCTCGTTGCGAAGCACGACGAGGCCCGGCGCCTGAATGATCTGGTTCCCGTTGTTGTAAATCACCGGAAGAATCGATCCGAGGACGCCTCGGGTGATGCACTGATCGTAGAGACTGCGGTCCTCGTACGAGTCGGCCGGACCGCGGCCCGCGCGTTTCGCAGCGAGCGCGCGGACACGGTCTGCGGCTTCAGGTGTCTGCGGCGGCATGCGTCCGTCGGGCGGATCCACGACGAGCGACGCCTGATACGACGGCTTGCCGCGCTCGAGCCAGTGGGGCGGCGGCGACACCGGACCGCCCACCGTGCCACGCGCTTCCTGTTCCGACGTCACCTTGTCGATGTTGAAGTCGGCGTTGTCCTCGTCGGTTTGCCGCTGCGCCGCGATCTGACGCGCCTTGAATTCTTCTTCGGTCAGCTGATTGCGGTTGCCGAAATTCGAGGCGCGCTGGAGTGGAACGCCGACATAGTCGGTGCCCGGCCACACTCCCTGCAGGTCGGGATCGCCCCAGGGCGTCCGCGGGGCTTTGTAGATCTTCTTCACGGCCTGACCCGCGAGGGGAGCAACTGCCAGGGCGACGAGTGCGGCAAACGATATCAGCGTCTTCTTCATTACAACAACCTCGTACTGTACGTAGCGTCCGGCTTCAGCCGGACCACTCAGTCCGCCTAAAGGCGGACACTACGTACAAATTTTACTTCTTGTCGACTTCGGCAAAGGCCTCGCGAGCGACGCGGAACGCGTCGACGCCGGCGGGCACGCCGCAGTAGACGGCGACCGCGAAGAAGATCTCCCGGATCTCGTCGCGCGTGACGCCGTTGGTGAGCGCGCCCTTGACGTGCATCTTCAACTCATGCGGACGGTTGAGCGCGCTGATCATCGCGAGGTTGAGCATGCTTCGCGTCTTCTTCGAGAGCCCCTCGCGCCCCCAGCACGCGCCCCAGCAGTATTCGGTGACGAATTCCTGATAGGGGCGGTTGAAGTCGTCGGCCGACGCGAACGATTTCTCGACGAACTCTGCGCCGAGTACCGACTTGCGAATCTCCAGACCCTTTTCGAATGTCGCTTTATCCATGATTTCTCCGCAATGAAGAGTTTAAGAATGAGAAGAACTATGCTGCAAAAACGATAAACGCAGAGAACGCTGAGATCGCGGAGTTCAACGCGCGATTCGCCGTCGAATCGCCGACGTGTCTAGTGTCTATCGTCCTCCGCGATCTTTGCGATCTCTGCGTTAATCGTCGTCTCTGCCTCTCTCGATTTTGCTACGTGCGCGATCTGATTTCGACACCCGACCACTCTTCCAGCACCTTCGCGATGCACGTGAAGTCCGACGTCGCGCCGTATTTCGACTGCGTGACCGCGAGCATCTGACGCACGGCGGCGCCCACCACCATCGGGACGCCGAGCGCTTCGGCTTCGTCGACGCACAGCCGGACATCCTTATAAGAGAGCCCGGTCGCGAACCCGAAGTCGAACGTCCCCGGCAGAATCGATCGCGGGAACTTGTCCTGCGTCGCGCTGTTGCGTCCGCTGCCCGCGTTGATGATGTCGAGCAGCGTTTTCGGATCGAGGCCGGCCTTGACGCCCATCGCCATCGCCTCCGACGAAACGACGAGCGCGGCGGCCGCGAGCAGGTTGTTCGCCAGCTTCGCGGTCTGCGCGAGCCCGGGCTTTTCGCCCACGAAAAACAGCTTGCCGAAGTTCTTCAGGATCGGCTCGATCTCCGCGTACGACGACTGCGGACCGGACACCATCACCGCGAGCGTCCCTTCCTTCGCGCCCTTCATCCCGCCGCTGACCGGCGAGTCGAACGTGACGATGCCCTTTTCCGCGAGGCCCTTCGAAATGGTGTTGGCGACACCTGGGCCTGACGTCGACAGATCCACGACGACTTTGACCGACGTCCCGTGTGCGACGCTGCCGAGCGCGACGCTCTGGACGATGGGCGGCGTCGGCAGGCTCATGAGGACGATCCGCGCCTTCGACGCGACTTCCTGCGCGGATGCGGCGACCGCCGCGCCGCGGGCGGCAAGCGGGCTGGTGACGTCGGGATTAGTGTCGAAGATGCAGAGCGCGAAGCCTGCGTCAAGCAGACGCGACGCCATGTGGCCGCCCATGCGGCCGACGCCGACGAATCCGATCAGCTGACTGTTCATCGAATGAGTCCTTTGTGCCCGCCGCAGCGAGACGGTTCTTGCGGAAGGGTTTGAGCACGCGGTTCCACCACATCACCGCGCCAGTTATGAAAAGTACTGGTGGAATGGCACCGAGGATCGCCCACGTCCATTTTGTCTTGATCCCGGCGAAGCGTCCGAAGTGCAGTTTCGCGAGCCACTCGAGCGCGACGTCGCCGCGCCTCGGCACGAGGCTGACGGGATCGAGCGGCTCGAGGTAATCGATGAGCGCGCTGAACGGATGCGGGAATACCAGATAGATGCCGCTCACCGCCCAAAGCAGCACTGCGACGAACGCCCAGAAACCGAGCGCGCTGTGCAGGTCCCAGTTGATGCGCTGCCATCCGGCCCGCCACTGCACGGTGAGTCCGCGCCACCACTTGCTGCTGCCCGGCCACCAGATGACCGCGCCGGTGAAGCAGAGCAGCGCGAGCAAAATCGCGCCGACGCCGTTGACGAGGCGCCCGTTCATGCCGCCGAGCAGATCGTCGTGCAGGCTGACAAGCCAGTCGATGACGCGTACACCACGCGGTCGCGTCTCGCCGAGATCCGCGCCGTTGTACGGATCGAAGAGGTGCTGCTTCTTTTCTTTTCCCCCAGGTCCGCGATTCATCCAGATATCGACTGGAGTATTGCCTCGTCGGCTCCGCCACACTTTTTCGACGGTGAACGCCGGATACGCGCGCTGCGCGGCGATCTTCAGTTCGTCTTCGGTCAACGGCTTCGCGTCGGGGGCGTGCGCGCTGACCTGCGGACGATTGGCGTACGTGCGCATCAGCTCGCGGCGGAA
>Ga0066903_100004967_pt1 | contig 11413 bp, 8 predicted proteins | sample PanSoiMetaGPlot1_FD_67491 | JGI IMG/M metagenome (GOLD analysis project Ga0066903, IMG submission 67491) | Tropical forest soil microbial communities from Panama analyzed to predict greenhouse gas emissions - Panama Soil - Plot 1 (version 2) | ecosystem: Environmental > Terrestrial > Soil >...
GGGCTGCTCGACATCATCAATCTCGCGCACGGCGATTTCTTCATGGTCGGCACCGTGCTGACCTGGGCGACGCTGCAGCAGACCGGCAATTTCTGGCTTGCCTTTCTCGTCGCGCCGCTCATCGGCTTCCTTCTCGGGGCCGTCATCCAGCGCGTCGTGATCCAGCCCACCGCCAACGTGGCGGCGCTGTCGATCGTCGCCACCTTCGGCCTCTCCCTCATCCTGCAGGAAAGCGTGCGCCTCACTTTCGGTCCCACGCCACGGCGCATCCTGCCGCCCATCCAGGGCACGTTTCCGCTGTTCGGCGTCGACTACGAGCTTTACCGGCTGTTCGCCGCCGCGGTCGCGGTTCTGGCGCTGGTCGGGTTCTTCCTGTTTCTCCACCGCACCAAGCTCGGCACATGGATGCGCGCTGTCCGTCATGACCGCGACACCGCGATCGCCATGGGCATTCCGGCGCAGCGCGTCTACGTGATCACCTTCGCGATGGGCTTCGCGCTCGCCGCCCTCGGCGGCGTGGTGGCGGCACCGATCACGACCGTCGACTTCCGTGGCGGCGTCGACATCCTGCCGTTCTGCTTCATGGCCGTGATCATCGGCGGCCTCGGCAACCTGCCGGGCACCGCCGCCGCCGCAATCCTGCTCGCCTTCATGGAAGGCGTGATCCAGAGCTTTGCCAACCCGACCGCCGCGCGCGTCGCGTCGCTCGTGCTCATGAGCGCGGTGCTGCTGCTGCGGCCGCAGGGTCTGTTCAAGGGGCTGACCCGATGACGCGCCCGGCCGCCATCGAGCGCGTCGTCCTGATCGCGTTCGCCGCATTCCTGGTGGCGGTGCCGTGGCTGATCCCGGCGCTGTTCAATCCGTTCTGGGTGAGCGTTCTCGCCGAAATCCTGATCTGGTCGCTGTTCGCGGCGAGCGTGAACCTGCTGTTCGGCTATGTCGGGCTCCTGTCGTTCGGGCAGGCCCTCTACTTCGGCTTCGGCATGTACGGCGTCGCGATCGGCATCGACAACCTCGGCCTGCCGTTCTGGCCCGCGCTCGGGCTCGGCGTCCTCGCCGCCATGACCATGGCGCTGGTCACCGGGATTTTCGCGGTTCGCCTGACCTGGCACTACTTCGCGATCATCACCGTCGTGTTCTCGCTGATCTTCTATTTTCTCGCACTGACCAACAAATGGCTCACCGGCGGCGATGATGGCATCAACTTCACGCTGCCGCCGACATTCGCGCTCGGCGGCTGGCGGCTCGGCTTGTCCGACCCGACGTTCCAGTATCTGTTCATTCTCGCCGTCGTCGCGCTCTGCTTCTGGCTCATGCACCGGCTGATCGAGAGCCCGCTCGGCAAGGCCCTCCTCGCCATCCGCGATAACGACGTGCGCGCCTCCCTGATCGGGCTCAACGTCTATCTGCTGCGGCTGATCGCATTCGTGCTCGCCGGCTTCCTGGCGGGCACCGCCGGCGCGCTATTCGCGCTGTTCGGGCGCTACGCGTCCGCATCATACATGTTCTATCACGTCTCGGGCGAAGCCGTGGTGTGGACGGTCGTGGGCGGCGCCGGCACCCTGCTCGGGCCGATCGTCGGGACCGCCATCTTCATCCTCGTGCGCGAGATCGTATCCTCGCAGTGGGAGCACCACGAGCTGATCGTCGGGCTGGTGGCGATCCTGGTGGTGATCTTCGCGCCGCGCGGCCTCGTCGGGCTGTGGCGCGACGTGCTTGCAGCGATGTGCGAGCGCAAGCCCGAAGCCCGATCCGCGATCGCGGCCGAGCCGAGCGTCCAAGTCGAGCCATGAGCGATCCGATCCTGCGCATCGAGGGCCTGACGAAGCGCTTCGGCGGGCTCACCGCGGTCGACAACCTCGGCTATACGCTGACGGGCGGGCGGCTGCACGCGATCATCGGCCCGAACGGCGCCGGCAAGACCACCCTGTTCAATCTCATCTCCGGCCTGCTCGCGCCCGATGCCGGGCGCATCCTCTTCGCCGGCCGCGACATCACCGGCCTCAAGCCGCACGCGATCAGCCGGCTGGGCGTCAAGCGCACGCTGCAGATCAAGAGCGTGTTTCCCCGGCTGAACGTCGCCGACAATCTGTGGATCACGGCGCAGGCGGAGCGCCGCTTCCTGCATCCGTTCCGCGCGGCCGCGCGCGACCGCGGCATTGCCGAAAAGGTCGAGCGCACGCTCGAGCGCATCGGCCTCGCCGAGCTGGCGCAGCGGCCGGCCGGCACGCTGTCCTACGGCGATGTGGCGCTGCTCGAGATCGGGATGGCGCTCATCGCCGAGCCGCGCCTCCTGCTGCTCGACGAGCCGACCTGCGGCATGAGCCCCGCCGAGACCGATCGCGCCGTGGAGGTCATTCGTGCGCTGGCGCAGTCGATCGACATCGTCATCATCGAGCACGACATGGAGGTGGTGTTCGAGATCGCCGCCGACATCACCGTGATGGCGCAGGGCGCGATTCTCGCCTCCGGCACCCCGCAGGAGATCGCCGCCGACGAGCGCGTGCGCGAGGCCTATCTCGGCCGCCCCGAGGACGAGGACTACGTCGAGGAGGCCGCGCATGCTTAGGCTCGACGACCTCCACGTCCACATCGGCAAGCTGCACATCCTGCAGGGCGTCCATCTCGACGTGCAGCCCGGCGAGTCGGCCGCCCTGCTCGGTCGCAACGGGGTCGGCAAGACGACGACGCTGCGCGCCATCATGGGCCTGGTGGCGAAGAGCCGCGGCACGGTCGAGTTCGACGGCATCGATCTGGCGCGCTGCCCCCCGCACGAGGTGCCGCGCCGCGGCATCGGCTATGTGCCGCAAGGGCGCGGCATCTTCCCCAATCTGACCGTCCTCGAGAATCTCAACATCGGGCTGCCCGGCAAGCGCGATGCCGAACGCGAGGAGTACGTGTTCGGTTGCTTCCCGCGGCTCAAGGAGCGGCTCAAGCAATCGGGCAACACCCTGTCAGGCGGCGAGCAGCAGATGCTCGCGATCGCGCGCTGTTTGATGATGCGACCCAAGCTGATCATCCTCGATGAGCCAACCGAGGGAATCATGCCGCGTCTGGTCTCGCAGATCCGGCGCGAGATCCACCGGATCAATCAGGCCGGCGTGTCGATCCTGCTGGTCGAGCAGAATGTCGACACCGCGCTCAAGCTGTGCCCCCGCGTGTTTCTGATGGAAAAGGGCACGATCGTCCATTCCGGAAGCGCGCACGACCTCAAGGCGCAGCCGGAAATCATCCACCGCTATCTCGGAGTTTCGCGCTAGACTAACCTCAGCCGCAAAAGGAGCAGGGCCATGACGCAAAAAAAGATATCCCGTCGCAGCTTTCTCGAGACCGCGCTCGCGGCCGGCAGCGCCGGCGTCGCCAGCCTGACCATCACCAGGGACCTGTTCGCGCAGGCCTCGGGACCGCTCGTGATCGGCCATCACTGCGACCTCACCGGCGTCATCTCGTCGTGGGGCGTCTGGCACGACAAGGCCGCCAAGGCGGCGGTCGACATCATCAACAAAGGCGGCGGCATCGCCGACCGCAAGGTCGAGCTCGCGACCGAGGACACCGAATCGAACCCGGCCCCGGGTGCGCGCAAGCTGCGCAACCTCATCCAGCGGTCGAACGCCGAGTTCGTGGTCGGCTCGGTCCACTCCGGCGTAATGCTGGCCGCGATACCGGTCGCGTCGGAGCTCAAGACGATCTACTTCTCGACCGGCGAGGCGACCGAAGCGACCGGCTCGAAAGGCACGCGCTTCTCGTTCCGGACCGGCACCGACACCTATTCGATCGCGGCCGCGAGCCTCCCCTGGTGCGTCGAGAATTTCGGCAAGAAGTGGAGCGTGATCTACGCGGACTACGCCTGGGGCCAGAGCACCAACGAGGAATCGAAGCGATATATCGAACGCGCGGGCGGCAAGGTGCTGGCCAGCATCCCGGTTCCGCTCGACACCAAGGATTTCGTGCCCTACCTGGCGCAGATCCCGGGCGACAGCGAGGTGCTGCTGCCGGCCTTCATCGGATCGCTGTCGATCGCCTTCTACACCCAGGCGAAGACCATGGGGCTCGACAAGAAGATGAAGATGTACTCGTCCTCGGCCAGCATCGAGTCGATCGCGCCGGACGACATCCAGGGCGCCGCGGAAGGCGTCTACTTCTTCGAGAACTTCCCGCGCCAGCTCGCCGCCAAGAACGACGAGTACCACAAGGAGTTCAACAAGCTCGTGGGCATCGACGACGTCGACGCGCGCGACACCGGCGGCACGCGCGGCGTGATGGACAAGAGCCACGGCTGGCAGGCCTGGGAGGACATCTTTGCCATCAAGCAGGCGGTCGAGGCCTCCGGCTACAAGACGCGCAAGGATATCGAGGGCGTGATCCAGGCGCTGGAAGGCATGGAGATGAAGAACTCGCTCGCCCATCCGCAGGGCGACAAGCTCATCCGACGGGAGGACCATGTCGGCATCATCGACTGCTACATCAGTCGCGTGGAGAACGGCAAGCTGGCGGTGAAGCGGCGCATCCCGAAGGAGGAGCTCGCCAAGAACATGCCGATCCGGCACGACCTGTCCAAGATGTCGGTGTGAGAGGTCGACATGGACCTTCAGCTCAAAGGCAAGACCGCGCTGGTGACCGGCGGCAGCGAAGGCATCGGCAAGGGCATCGCGCGCGCGCTCGCGCGCGAAGGCGTCGACGTCGCGATCTGCGCCCGCCGCAAGGAGCCGCTCGAGGCCGCTGCCGCCGAGATCGCCAAGGAGACCGGCCGCAAGATCTTCGCCATCACGGCCGATCTCACCAAGGACGGCGACGCCAGGAGGTTCGTCGAGCAGGGCCACAAGGCGCTCGGGCGCGTCGACATCATGGTCAACAACGCCGGCTCGGCGCCGGGCGGTGTGATCGAGCACCTGTCCGAGGAGGCCTGGGAGCAGGGCCTGCAGCTCAAGTTCATGGGCTATGTGCGCTGCCTGCGCCACGTGCTGCCGATCATGGTGAAGCAGGGCGGCGGGCGCGTCGTCAACCTGATCGGCAACGACGGTGTCAAGCCTTCGTATTGGGAGATCGTGCCGGGCGCCGCCAATGCGGCCGGGCAGAACCTCACCAAGGCGCTGGCCGCGCAGTACGGCCGCCACAACATCAGCTTCTGCGCCGTCAATCCGGGCCCGGTGCGCACCGAGCGCTGGGCCGGCCTGGTCGCCGCCATGTCGCGCGACATGAAGCTCTCCTACGAGGAGGCCGACAAGCTCGCGCCGGCCGCCATCCCGCTCGGCCGCATCGCCGAGGTGGAGGAATGCGGCAACCTGGTCGCCATGCTGGCGTCGCCGCTGATGCACATGGTCAACGGCACCATGATCGAGATCGACGGCGGCCAGGAGAAGGCGCTGATGGATCGCCTGCGAGATCGTTGACGGCCGCTTGCTCATGACGCGGCGGCCCTCCCTCGCAAGCGGGGGAGAGGGCGCAAGAGCCGAAGCGCTTACCGCCCCGTGCTCCGCAAAATCTCCCGCAACTGCTGCGGCGTCACCGGCAGGCGCGTGATCGCACCGGGCATGCCGAGCGCGTCGTCGATCGCGGCGGCGACCGCGGCGCCGACCGCGTTGATGCCGCCCTCCCCGGCCCCCTTGAGGCCGAGCGGATTGAGCGGGCTCGGCGCATCCTCGGTGATCACGACGTCGAGCGCCGGCACCTCGCGCGCGGTCGGCATCACATAGTCGGCAAAGTTGACCGAGATCGGCTCGCCGCGCTCGTCGTAGCGGAACTCCTCGAACAGCGCGCCGCCCAGCCCCTGCGCGACGCCGCCGGCGATCTGCCCCGCGACCAGCATCGGATTGACGGCGCGCCCGATGTCATAGGCGACGAGAAAGCGCTCGATCGTCACGCCGCCCGTCTCGCGGTCGGCGCGCGCAACGGCCGCATGCACCCCGTAGGGATAGTTCATGTGGTCGGTGTAGAACCAGCCGTCGGCCGCGAGGCCGGGCGCATGCGTGCCGCGCAGCCGCGAGCTCGGCTCGAGCGCCTTGGCGATCTCGCCCAGCGTCATCGACGGCCCGGTCGCGGCGCTGCCGCGCACCACCGCGCCGTCGACGATGTCGAGCGCCTCGGCCGGCTGCTGCAGCAGCTCGGCCGCGAGCAGGATCGCCTTGGCGCGCACGTCGGTGGCGGCAAGCCTGGTCGCCTCTCCGGTCATCACCGTGACGCGCGACGCGAACGCGCCGAGCCCGAAGGCGATGCGCTCGGTCTGCCCGTGCATCACGCGTACCCGCCGATAGTCCGTGCCCAGGGCGTCGGCGCAGATCTGCGCGATCACGGTCTCGACGCCCTGGCCGACCGAGGCCGCGCCCGTCACCACCTCGACGGCACCGGAGGTATCGACCGAGACGCGCACGCCGTCGAACGGCCCGAGCCCGCTCTTCTCCACGAACATCGCGAGGCCAGCCCCGACGCATTCGCCCGCGGCACGGCGCCGCCGCAGATCGTCCTGCAGCGCGCTCCAGCTCATCGCGCGCGTTGCCTTGTCGAGCAGGCCGGCGTAGTCGCCGGAGTCGAGCACGACATCGGTCCCCAGCGTCGACAGCGGGCGCCGATAGGGCATCTCCGTCTTGCCGATCAGATTGCGGCCACGCACCTCGATCGGGTCGATGCTAAGCCGGGCCGCGATCGCGTCCATCAGCCGCTCGCGCACGAACGTGCTCTCGAACCGGCCCGGCGCCCGGTAGGTGCCGCACGGCGTCTTGTTGGTGAGCCGCACGTGCCCGACCGCCCGATAGGCCGGCACGCGGTACGGACCGGGCAGCATCGCGGCCGCGAGATCCGGCACGGTGGCGGCGTGGGTGCGGACGTATCCGCCCTGATCGTGGAAGAACTCGTCGTCGATCGCGAGGATGCCGCCCCGCGCGTCGACCGCGGCGCGCACCCTGTGGCGCTGCTGGCGCGAATGGTTGGCGGCGATCAGGTGCTCGCGCCGGTCCTCGATCCATTTGACCGGCTGCCCGAGCCGCAGCGCGGCGAGGCAGACCAGCACGTCCTCGGGATAGAGCTCGCCGCGGATGCCGAAGCCGCCGCCCACATGGCCCTCGTAGAGATGCACGCTCGACGGCGCGCGGCCGAGCATGCGCGCGATGTTGTCGCGGTTCCAGTGCGGCACCTTTGCGACGCCGTGCAGCTCCAGCACGTCGCGCGCCGCATCGTGGCGCCCGATGGCGCCGCGGGTCTCGAGCGGAACGCCGGAATGACGCCCGATCGCGAGGTCGAGCTCCACCACCGCGTGGGCCGCGCCGAACGCCGCCGCAAGATCGCCGTAGGATTTTTCCACCACTGCGGCCTCGGTCGAACGGCCGGCATCGAAATCGCCGGGCGCGGCCGCGGCGTCGAGCAGAACCGGCAATTCCTCGACCACGACATCGACCAGGTCGGCCGCGTCCTCGGCGAGGTACGGATCGGTCGCAAACACCGCCGCGACCGGATCGCCGACGTAGCGCACGCGGCCCGTGGCGAGGATCGTCTGCCGATAGGCCGACAGGCCCTCGATGCGGGTCAGCCGGAAGTCGATCGGCGGGATGTCGGCGACATCGGCGAAGGTCCACACCGCCACCACGCCGGACGCTGACCGCGCCGCCGTCGTATCGACCGAAACAATGCGGCCATGCGCGTGGCCCGAGCGCACCACCCGCATGTGCAGCATGTGGGGAAACGCGATGTCGGCGGCGAACCGTCCGCGGCCGGTGACCAGCGGCGCGTCCTCGAGGCGCGGAACGGATCGGCCGACGACGCCCATACTGCGCCCGTCTCACGCGCGCCGTTGCGCGTTGCGCAGCGCCGCGCGGATACGCTGCGGCGTCGCGGGAAACTCGTCGATCGACACGCCGAACGGCGCGAGCGCGTCGTTGATGGCGTTGACCACGGCGACCGGGGCGCCGATCGCCCCACCCTCGCCCAGCCCCTTGGCCTTCGTCACCGAGGCGTCGGTCAACGTCTCGAAGTGGCGGATCTCGATCGCCGGCGTCTCCGCCACGGTCGGCGGCAGGAAATCCGCGAACGTCGCGGTGAGGATGTTGCCGGTCTCGTCGTAGATGATCTCCTCGAGCAGCGCATTGGCGATGCCCTGCGTGACGCCGCCATGGATCTGCCCGTCCACGATCGTCGGGTTGATCAGCCGCCCGGCATCCTCGGCGACGATGAATCTTTCGATCTCGACGCTGCCGGTCTCAATGTCGACCTCGACGATCGCGAGGTGGCAGGCATTGGAGAAGGTGCCGGGCGGATCGTAGGTCGCGCTCTCGGCGATCCCAGGCGTGATCTCGCCCTTGAGGCGGTGGGCCTGGTGATAGGCCGCGCGCGCGAGGGTCTCCAGCGCGATCACGCGATCGGTCCCGGCCACGCGCGCCATCCCGCCCTCGATGACGATGTCGTCCGCCGACGCCTCGAGCAGGATGCCGGCCATCTTCTTGAGCTTGGCGCGCACCTTGCGGGCCGCCAGCAGGCTCGCGCCGCCGGCGATGACGAGCGAGCGGCTGGCGAACGTGCCCCAGCCGTAGGGCGTGCGGTCGGTGTCGCCGTGCACGACCTTGATGCGGTCGGGCGAGGTGCCGATCTCGTCGGCGATGATCTGGGCGAGCGTGGTGCGCAGCCCCTGCCCGTGCGGCGAGGCGCCGATCCGCGCCTCGACGAAGCCGGAGGGATCCATCGCGATCTCGACGGTTTCCCAGCCCGGAGTGACTTCCATTCCGCGCGCGGCGAACGCCGGCGTGCCGTAGCCGGTGCGCTCCGAGAATGTCGCGAGGCCGAGCCCGAGATAGCGGCCCTCGCGGCGCGCCTGCGCCTGCCGGGCGCGAAACGCGATGGCATTCGCGGCCTCCACGGCCGCCTCCATGGTCCGCACGTAGGTCCCTTCGTCGAATACGAGGCCGGTCGGCGAGGTGTGAGGGAACGACTTGACCAGGTTGCGGCGGCGGATCTCGACCGGGTCGAGGCCGAAGGCGGCGGCCGCCGTGTCCATCAGCCGCTCGATCGCAAAGGTGATCACCGGGCGGGAGACGCCGCGATAGGGAGCCATCGGGCAGGTGTTGGTGACGACGCCGCGCGACACGCAGGCATAATCGCGCACCGTGTAGGGGCCCGGCATCTCGGCCATGGCCATCAGCGGCTCGACCCCGCAGGTCGCGGGGTAGCAGGAATAGGCGCCCACATTGGCGACGATGTCGGCGGAGAGCGCGATCAGCCGTGCGTCGGCATCGAACGCGCCGTCGAGCGAGATGTGCTGGTCGCGGCTGTGGAAGCAGGCGACGAGATTCTCGCGGCGATCCTCCACCCAGGCGACGGAGGTCCTGAGCTTGCGGGCGAGCCAGGTCACCACCGCGAACTCGGGCGCGAGCGACATCTTCTGGCCAAAACCGCCGCCGACATCGGGCGCGATCACGCGCAGATCGGACTCAGGGATGCCGATCAGGTCGGCGATGATGGTGCGCATGATGTGCGGCGTCTGCGTCGTGCAGGTGAGCGTCACGCGGCCGCTGGCCGGGTCGAAGACCGCGTGCGCCGCCCGCGCCTCCAGCGGCGAGGCATTCTGCCGGCGCGAGCGGATGTCGACCTTGACCCTGCGGTGCGCGGCCGCGAATGCCGCGTCGCAGCCCGCCGTCTTCACGCGGCCGTCGACCACCACGTTGCCTGCCGCTTCCGCATGCACCAGCGGCGCACCCGGCGCGAGCGCCGCTAGCGCTTCGACCACCACAGGCGTCGGCTCGATCTCGACGTCGACGAGATCGGCGAGATCCTCGGCTTCGTGGGGGCTCGGCGCGACCACGGCGGCGATCGGCTCGCCGACGAAGCGCACGACGTTAGCGGCGAGGACCGGCTGCCGGATCGGCACATAGTTGAACTTGTGCAGCAGCGGCTGGATCGGCTTCACGGCGGCGAGGTCGGTCGCGGTCACCACCGTGGCGCCGGGCGGCGCCGACACACGCACGATGCGGCCCGATGCGACCGCGCTGCGAACGAAGCGGACGAAAAACGCCGCCGGCAGATCGGCGGTGAACCGGCCCTGCCCGGTCACCAGCGTCGGGTCCTCCACGCGCCGGATCGAGCGGCCGACCCAGGCCGCGCCGTCGCCGTCGCGCGCGTTTCCGCTCATGCGCTCGGCCTGCCTGTCATCATCGATCCTTCAGGCGGGTGAAAATCCGCCGCGGATTGGCGTCGCTGATCGCCGCCGCATCGGCGGCCGACAAGCCGGCCGCCCGCAGCAAATCCAGCGGCTCCATGTCGGCCGGCGGAAACGAATAGTCGGTGCCCAGCACCACGTTGTCGAGCCCCGTCGCATCGATGAGAAAGCGCAGCGCTTTTGGCGCATGCACGATGCTGTCATAGGCCATCTGCGACGCATAGGCGGACGGCATTTTCTCTGCGATGTCGCCCTGCACGTGCCGGTTCATGCGGCGATGCATGATGTCGAAGCGGCCGGCGAGATAAGGATAGGCGCCACCGCCATGCGAGAGGACGAGCCTGAGCGCGGGAAAGCGGTCGAGCACGCCCGACATCAGCAGCGAGCCGACGCCCAGCGTCGTGTCGAACGTGTACTGCGCGATCTGGGCGAGACCGAACTTGGCGGCGCGCGGCGCCGCCCCGACCAGCACCGGATGAATGAGGACCGGCAGGCCGAGCGCCTCGGCCTTGCGCCAGAACGGGTCGAGCGGCAGCTCGCCGATGTTCACGTTTTCGATGTTGGACGAGATGATGACGCCGCAGGCGCCCATCGTGGCGATGCGATCGAGCTCCTGCGCCGCCGCCTCCGGTTGCGCCAGCGGAACGGAGCCGATCCAGGCGAAGCGCTCCCGGTTGTCGTTGCACCACTCCGCCAGCGTATCGTTCAGCATCCGATGCCATGCGGCGCAACGCTCGGCCGCGAGCCCGTAGCCGAAGATATCCGGCCAGGTGCCGACCACCTGCAGGTCGATGCCCTGCTCGTCGAGCCAGGCGACGCGCTGGGCGACCGGCTCGACCAGCCGGGGAAAGAACGGCCGCACCTTGAAGCCGTAGTCGAAGCTCAAGGCGGGCGGCGCATCGCCGGCCGACGGCGCCAGCCGCACCCCGAGATCGCCGCCGCGCGCCGCCACGCTGGTGATCAGCTGCGGCGGCACGTAATGGGCATGCACGTCGATCGGCAATCAGGCCCCCTTGGGTGCGCGAGGTTTTCTGTGGCAAGGTGCTTCGCGGCCCGCGGACGGTCAGGCTGCCTCGTTCTCGCAACCCATGCCAGATTATCTCAGTGTCGATCGGCCCGAAAAGCGATTCAGCTCGCATGGCCGGGCCGCGTTTCGCAACCTGACGTTCGCGGGAGAGCTGATGGAGGCCGCAGCGACGGGCTCAAGCTCATGAAGCCCGAGGAGTATTGCCGGCATGATGCCCTCGGTCTCGCCGATCTCATGCGGCGCGGTGAGGT
>Ga0066903_100004968_pt1 | contig 11412 bp, 8 predicted proteins | sample PanSoiMetaGPlot1_FD_67491 | JGI IMG/M metagenome (GOLD analysis project Ga0066903, IMG submission 67491) | Tropical forest soil microbial communities from Panama analyzed to predict greenhouse gas emissions - Panama Soil - Plot 1 (version 2) | ecosystem: Environmental > Terrestrial > Soil >...
CAGGCCACGGATCTGTTTGGACGCGAGTCCCAGGTGGTTGGTGATCACGAAGCCCGTCACGCCGTGCTCTACGAAGGTGTGGAAGTTTCTGGCGTTCAGTCGCGTGCCGTTGGTGTGCACGACGATGTTCACCGACGGCAGCTTCGTGCGGGCGTAGGCACAGAGCGCCGGCAGGCGCGCGTCCAGCAGCGGCTCGCCGTAGAAATGCGGCGACACGCGGCCCTTGAACCCGAACGCCGCGAGCTCGTCGATGATCTTGTGGAACAGCCATTCCTCCATCAGGTGCCGGCCGCGGTCGATGACGTTGACGGGGCAGTACGGGCACTTGATGTTGCACTGCGACGTCGTCTCGATGTTCACCGTCATGAAGACGTCGGCGTGACCGTAGAGGGTGAGCTTCGCGAGGTGGTTGTACGCGCCGCGTACGTCGGGACGAAGCGACCACGGCGTCAGCTTCCGGAGCCTCACGTAGATCGGGGAAATGATCGTCGGGACGGCCACCAGCGCGCAGTGTAATACGGGCGCGGTCACGCGTGAAGACCGCGTCTAGCGCATACCGGTCCCCGTGTTGACGATGAAGGTCTGGGTGCGCAGGCCCCATTCCTGGAAGATCCGCTCGCGCGGCAGCCGCAGTTCGTTGAACAGGCGGATCGGCAGCCGGTCGTCGGGCTGCTTGTGATCGAAGATCGTCGACCCGCGGCCCAGCCAGTGCGACGTGACCAGGTAGCCCTTGGTTTCCTTGCCGAAGAGATCCTTCTGCGTGTACGGCACCCAGCTTAGCCAGTAGTTCTTGTTCTTCTCGATGTAGCCGGAGGTCCAGTTCACGTCCTTGTGGAACTGGGCGCCGTTGGACGCCAGCATGTGGTTCCAGCGCACCTTGAGCATGTCCTGGTAGAGGCCGATCTCGAGCTGGCGCTTGGCCTCCTTGCGCATCTCCTCGTCGTTGTCGGGCCAGGCCACCTGGCCGCTCTTCAGGTTTTCCCCCATGGTTTTGAGCTTGCCCCAGTCGGCGAAGACGTCGGCCCGCCAGTTCTGCACGAGCGTGATGAACGTGTCGAACAGTGCCGACATCTTCGAGCGCGCTTCGGCGACCGTCACGCTGAAGTCCCCGGCCGACGGCCCCTTGTCCTTGGCGAGCTGGGTGAAGAGCGCCGTCAGCGCCCCCGACACGACACCGGCGCCAGGGAAACCGAGTCCACCCACGGCGCTGGCCATCGCGCTGAACGCCTTGTTGAGCAGGAACTGCACCACGTCGTTGCGGTCGAGCGCGATGATCGTCGCGACGTTGTCGACGAGGCCGGCGTTGGAGATGAAGACGTTCTGCACGTAGCTCTCGACGCGCGCGAAGTAGTTGCGCACCAGCTCGCGGAAGTCGATCTCGCGCCGCAACTGGGTCAACACCGCGTCCCACGCGGCCTGCGGGATCTCGGGCGGCCGCGTCAGGTTGAGCAGCGCGGCGAGCGTCAGCAGGCTGCTGTGCGGATCGAACTGCAGCTGCGCAGCGATCCAGTCGAAGGCGCGCTTCTCGTCCCCCTGGAAAACCGGAAAGTTCAGCGTGCTGGGCGTGTTGACGAACGCGAACGCGTCGAAGGCCAGCGGCAGGTTCGCCTCGTCGGGAAGCGCCAGCTCCGCGATCGCGCGCGCGCTCTCGCGCACGGCGCTCGTGGCGGCCAGCACGTGCGTCGCCGGCATCGCCTCGAGCACGAAGTCGTGACAGCCGCGCTGCACGAGCACGAACGGGAAGAGGTACTGGCCAGGACTGTCGCCGGCGACGACGGGCTGCGGGCCTTCGGAGATGCGCTCGGGTTCGGCCCAGACGGCCCAGCGGTCCTTGCCCAGCTCCTCGAACGAGCGTACGCGGAACAGGTGGCGCAGCCGGCTGACGGGCCGCGCGACGAGCTGTGGCGGCTCGCCCTCGGCGACGTCGAGGTATTCGCCACCGGCCGCGCGCACCTGCCACGCGCCGCTGAAGACGATGTCGGCAAACGTGTTGTCGCCTCTCATGAACCCTCCGACGTGTCCGCGCCAGGCGCGCGTTCGACCTGTTCCGTGCTCGGGCGGCCGATTATGTCGGATCGCGACACAAAGTGTGTCAGCGTCCGTCCTACAGCCGTACATCCGGGCCGTGGGGCGTGCTGCGGGCGGGCGTAGTCACAGAGCGTCGGCGGGCGACGGTCCACCGGTTTACCGGGCGCGCAAACGCTGACCGGTCCGGTAACGACGCCCTCGCCGAGTGTCGGAAGATACGGACGCAGTTCGGGTGGACTCGTTCGTTGGCATGGCCAATGCTGGTTGGGGCTTTCTCCGTAGCACCTATGTGGACCGCTCTGCTGATGACCGCGACGCTTCCAGTCGCCTTGCTGCGAGCTCGAGAAGTGACCGCCACCGCCTGGGCGCCCGACGTCGGGGCCTCGTACGGCGTTCACCGGCAGGTGGGTGACTGGCAAATGATGCTCCATGGTGCCGCTTTCGGGCAGTTCATCTACGAGCCGCCCGACTTCGTGCATCGCACCGGCGGTCGCGCATCGACCCAGTGGAGCACGGTCAACTGGGGCATGTTGATGGCGCGCCGGCGGGCGGGGGAGGGCCGCATCGGTGTGAACGTCATGCTGAGTCTGGAGCCCTGGACGGTGCCCGGCTGCGGTGCGTTGAACTACTTTCAGACCGGCGAGATGTGCGACGGCGACACCATTCACGATCGACAACACCCGCACGACCTCTTCATGGAACTTGCGGCCAGCTACGATCGGCCCATCGGCGAGAGCAAGCGCTGGCAGGTGTATGGCGGCCTGTCCGGAGAGCCTGCGCTGGGGCCGCCGGCGTTTCCGCATCGCCTCTCGGCATTCGACAACCCCATCGCGCCCATCGGCCATCATTGGCTCGATTCGTCGCACATCAGTTTCGGCGTCGTGACGGGAGGACTCTGGGCAGAGCGATGGAAGGTGGAAGGGTCTGTTTTCAACGGTCGTGAGCCCGATGACGACCGCAAGGATGTGGATCTCGCACCGCTCGATTCCGTGTCAGCGCGCGCGAGCTGGCTGCCGACGCCGCGTCTCGCGCTGCAGGTGTCCGGCGGACATTTGACGGAGGCGGAACAGCAGTTTCCCCCTCACTCGAGGACGGCGAACGAGCGCGTGACCGCCTCCGCGATATACCAGCGGAATGTCGGCGCATCCGGCTGGTGGGCGACGACGATCGCGTATGGCCTGAACGGTGGTCACATCTTCGTCCCCGGTGGATCGGACGTCCTGCGTTATTCGAGCGCCGTGCTCGCCGAGACGACGGCGATGCTCCAGGATCGTCATGCGTGGTTCGGACGCGTCGAACTCGTCGGCAAGCCGCAACACGACCTGCACCTGGACGTGAATCCGACGGCCATCCTCCCGACCGCGAAACTGCAAGCCGGCTACGTGCGGCACTTCACGATCGGGCCAGTGTTCTCGGGGATCGGCGTGTCGCCTTCGATCAGCGTCGTGCCGGAGCCACTCGTGCCGCGTTACGGCGGGCGGATCGCGCGCGGCCTCGACGTGTTTTTCGTCATTCGACCCCGTCGTCACGCGATGTGATCATCGTCGGCGTCGTATGCGGCTTTGGCGGCTGTGGTTCTCAATACCGGAAGCGATAGCGCAGCCCGACGGAGATCTGTCGCGGCAGGTTGTAGTGCGTGCCGCCAAAGGTATTGCTCTCATCGAGTAGAAACCGATGATCGGCGACGTTGAGCGCCGACGCCACGAGCGTCCATTGCCGGCCGAACGACTTGCCTCCCTGCAGATTGAACACCGTGTGCGCCGGCTTGTGATCCGGCCCGTCGCCTTCGAGAAATCCGGACCCGAACTCGAGCGACATGCCGGCCCAGACGCTCCGCGGAAACTGAACGTCGACGCCGCCCGTCAGCGTGTCCCGCTGATCGTGGTCGAGAAAGAAGTATTCGTCGGCCGGCGGTGAGAAGTCCGTGAGCCCGCCGGTGATCCCGCCGCGGCCTTCGACGAATTGGTGCGAAAAGGCCACATGGGCCTGGAGCGGCTGACGCTGCGGCGACCGCAGCGTCGCCTCGAAACCACGGATTCTGGCTCGGTCGATGGTGAGCGGGAGGAAGATGTTCGAGTTCCCGATCGCATCGTGGTCGAAGAAGTTCCGCGCGTTCGTGCGGAAGTAGCCGGTGTCGATCGCCCAGCCCTGCACGGGTATCGCGACGCCGATCTCATATTGATCGTCGCGCTCGCCTTTCAGCGGCAGAAACCCGAGCCCCTGGTCGGTGGCAATGTCCAGCAGCGAGCCCGAGACGGTCATGAGCGGCGGCGGCTGATAGTACTGGCCGAAAAACCCTCGAGCGGCCCATTCGACGCCGGGGATGCGGATCGCGACGCCGATGCGAGGGTCCACAACCGTTTCGCTCGAGGACCCTGAGAAATGCGTCAGGCGGATCCCGCCGTTCACGGTGATCCGATCCGTGACCGTGTACTGATCCTGTGCGAACAGCACTTCGACGTGGCCGTTGAGCGCCTGCTCCTGGCTCAATTGGATGGCGTCGTCGGCCGATTGCAGGCCGAACAGCAGTGAGTCGTGCTGAAAGAATCCGTACCCGCCGACGCGGAGGTTGTGCGGCCCGCCAGAAGCGGCCAGGACCGCCTGGCCGCCGACGTAATTCGACGTACGGTGGGTGGTCGTGAGGATCGGATCCGCCGATCCACCGTCGAACGCCGCGCGATTGTAGTGGTAGAACGGCGAGACGGTGAGAAAGGCCTTGGAGCGGACGGTGTGCATCCACGACAAATTGACGTATCCGTCGCGTTCCCGCTCGACGTCGTCGATGCCGGCCGCCTGATCGTCCGGCGTATTCGGGACGTCGTAGCGATCGCCGCGGAGGGATGACGCGAGCCGGATCTGATCGGTCGGCGCCGACTGGAAGATGAGCGATCCGAACCCACCCACACCGAGCGTCCGGTCGTGCAGTGTCTCGGACGTCGGTGGCTCGAGGCCGACCTGGCTGTAGTTGACGTTGCCGCTGACGTAGTACGCCTGGCGGTCGGTGTGGTCGCCGATGCTGAATTGATTGTTCGTCTCGTGCAGGTTGCCGTAGCTGCCGACGGCCTCCGCTTCACGGTCGCGCTCGAAGCCCGATCGCGGCAGGACGTTGAAGACGCCATAGGCGCGGTCCCCGAAATCCGCTGCATAGCCGCCCCGCTGAATGGCAATCGTCTCGATGTCCTTCGGATCGAACTGCGGTCCGACGCTGCTGGCGATGTTCGTGTTGGGCACCGGCACGCCGTCGACAAGCCAGGAGACCTGGTGGCCGCCGCGGATGTGCAACTGGTCGTGAATCATGTACGAGCCAGGGACGTACTGCGTGACGAGGTCCAAGCTGTTGCTGCGCAGCGCGCCGGGCGTGTGCTCGATGTCGCCTCGACCCACGAGGCTCTCGGTCGTCACGGACTTCGTGTTGATGGTCCCTTCGTGGCTGACGACGTTGACTGTTTCGGAAACTGCGCCCAGCGACATCGCGAAGCCGATGTCCGTGACCGTTCCGGGTCGCACGCGGATCGACTTTTCGATGGTTCGGAATCCCTGCATGGCGGCCGAAATCACGTAGTCGCCGGTCGGTACGGCTTGAAGGACGAACCGTCCGTCGGCGTCAGACTCCGTGGTGCGCTGCCAGCCCGACGAGGGCGAGCGAATCGTAATGAGCACGTGCGCCATCGCCTGTTGCTGCGGGTCCTGAACGAGGCCCGTGACCGTTCCGAACACTCCGGCGTCGCTGTTCGATGCCGCAAGGAGACCCAGGATCAGAACGACGAATTGAATGCTGGTTCGCATGACCCATCTCTTTCAATGACAACGGATGTTCGATCGATCACAGTTCGGGCGCATCGATTGCCACCATCGCCAGGCTGGCCGCCGTCAACAAGCGATGTGTCGTGATCGCGATCCCGATGAGGACGCTGGCGCTGACGCACCAAAGGAGCACCCAGACATGCATGACACCTCCCACGCGCGAACACTGCGTGATTGCCGGTGGCACATCGCGGGCCCGTCGGAAGGGCCCGTGGTGACACTTCGAGAATCGGGGAGCGTGCTACGAGCGGGGTGGACGTGAAAGGGGGAGGGCTCGCCAGTCGGGACCGAGCGACGTCCGCATCGTGATCCACCGATCGCTGGCGGGACGCGGGGTCAGGTCCGTGGATGATGCCAGTATGCCGACCGTCTGGAACGGTGAAGTCACCACGCTGGGGTCGCCGTCATGCTCGGATTGACAGCGGCAGTCGTCCGCGCTGTGGGGCTGTTTGCCGCCGTCGTGCATCGGGCACCCGGCGTCCGTGCGATGGGGGCATGCGCACCGAATGGAACCGGCAAGAGCTGAGGGCGCGATTCCGTTGAACGCTGCGGCTGCGGCGAGGCACACCGCCATCAGGTGCGTGCTCACGCACCAAATGCCAACGATCCGACGGAACGGGTGTGGCCGTCGCATGCCTTGCCTCTGCAACCCTAGCACGCGCGGCTGTCGGTCGCAATCGGCCGAGATGATTACGCGCTGCAACGTGACCCGCCCGAGCGCCGGCACCAAGCTGATCTGGCGTGTAGGTGTGCGCACACTGGCGTGACTCGTGTGATTCCTCGAAGTACCGTCGCCCGATATCAGCGCCGGCGGCGGGCCGCCAGATCGTAGCGTTCGCCGAACGTGAGTCTGACGAGTGAGGGCGCGCCGCGGGCGGTTCCGTCATAGACGCTCACCGTCCCGGCGCCCACGGCTTCTGCTTGACGATCCTGAACGACGAGCGCGGTGTCTTCGTCGATACCGATCGCGAGCTGATCGGGTTGCGCCTGACTCTCGCGGATGGCCGCGTCGGGCCCGCGCGTGTTGAAGTGGGGAAAGATGGCCGAGTGGGTGAGCAACCCGAAACCTGCGCCGGTCGGGTGCGCGCGTATCAGCGCCATGATGGGTGGCGTGAACGATTCGGCGTCCGATGTATCCAGCCACGATCCCTGGATCATCGCGCCCGCCGACTCGCCGCCGACGACACCGCCTCGATCGAGCAGATCGTTGATCGCTCGCTCGGTCCTCGTGTTGAGATACGCCTGGACGAGGCGCTCTGGCATGCCGCCGAGCAGCCAGACGCCCGTTGCGTGGCGAAGTGGTTCCACGAAGTCGTCGGAATCGGTTCTGGCGCGATCGATCGCGTGCAGGACCGTCACCGTGTCGACACCCAGGCTCTCTTTCATGCGACGCGCGAGCGACGTGGTCATGCCGGGCGGTCCCTCGTCGAACACGCTGGCCGTTGGAATGACCACGACATGGGACGTGGGGCCGCCGGCGAGCGCGACGAATCTCGACACGATCGCCGGGACGCTGCCGATGCCCCCTTGCAGAACGAGGGCCCCGCGCGCCGGCCCGTGAGTCGACGTAGGCTGGCTGCCGAACCAGACGGACGTGCCGATGAGGAGAACGATCGCCGCGCCGACTGCTCTCATAGTGTTGTCGCGCCATTAGAATCGCACGGATGACGTCATTGCTCGAGCCGCCGCTGCTCGGACGACTGAAGCGGCATCGTCGAATCCTGATCGCCGGCGCCGGAGGCGGTTTCGACGTGTACGCGGGATTGCCCCTGTACGTCGCCCTGCGCGCCGCCGGTCACGAGGTGTTTCTGGCCAACCTGACGTTCACGTCACTCGGTGAGACCGATTGCCGATACCTGGCGCCTCATCTCGCAATGGCGACGCCGGAGTCGATGGGCGGCGATCGATATTTCCCCGAGCGCCGTCTCGCGGAGTGGCTGCGCGAGTCCGGGTACCCGCCGGCCGTGTACGCGTTCGAGAAAGTTGGCGTGCGTCCGCTGCGCGACGCGTATGCGTACCTCGTACGCGAACTGAAGGTCGGCGCGGTCGTCCTGGTCGACGGCGGCACGGACATTCTCATGCGCGGCGACGAGGCGGGACTCGGCACGCCGGAAGAGGACATGACGAGTCTGGCGGCGGTCTCAAAGCTGTCCGGCGTCGAGGCGTTCGTCGCGAGCATCGGCTTCGGCATCGACACATACCACGGCGTCTGCCACGCCCACGTGCTCGAGAACATCGCGACGCTCGAACGGGACGGCGGGTACCTGGGCGCGTTCTCCGTGACCGCGGCGATGCCGGAAGGGCGCGCCTACGTCAGCGCCGTGCGCCACGCGCAGAACCTGACGACGGGACGATCCAGCATCGTCAACGGGAGTATTGCGGCTGCGATCGAGGGTCAGTTCGGCGACGTCCGTTTCACGTCACGAACCGCGGGCAGCGAGCTCTTCATCAACCCGCTGATGGCGATCTACTTCGGATTCGAGCTGCCCGCGCTGGCGCGGCGATCGCTGTATCTTGAACGGCTCGAGGGAACCGAGACGATCGTCGAAGTGAGCGCGCGCATCGAGGCCTTTCGCAACAGCGTCACCGTTCGCCCGCGCCGCCACATTCCACACTAGTCACAGGCCGTCGCGTACCTTCGAGAAGAGACGGGTTGCTGATCGCGGCTAACCTTCGGAACGCTCCGCGAATCCAGTCGTCCGATCGGCGAGCGTCGGAACCCGCGAGTTCAGCATTCCGCCCTCTGGTTCGGCGCTGTGAAAGGTTCAGCGCTACGGACGCCAGAGCGGCGCCGACGCAGGCTTTTGCTGACAGTACGAGGAGGAGGACGGCCACAGGCAGGGCCGGGAGGCTCAGGGTTGCTTCAGGACCACAGAATTGGTGGGCGTACCTTCGGCAACGGCCGGTGGAGGTGGCCTAGAAGGCCTGGTGGGACGCCCTCCCACATTCGAGAAAGGCGTCCACCTCGCACTCAACGAGGTCGAGCCGTGATCCAGTTCTGAATCGACTGCGTCGCCTTGCCGAGTCCCGCGTTCGCGATCTCGTCGCGTGGCACACGCTGCGAGACCATCTCAAGGTCGTCCGAGCCGACAATTCGATAGGCCGCCTGAGGCAGGAAGTTCAAATCGCCTTCCTTCGAGCGGTCGAGGAACAGGAGATACTTCTCCCCGACCTGTAATGGCTTGAGCTTCTTCCGTACCGCGGTTACCTTGGTCGGACCAATGTTCATCGTGCCGCCGTCTTGCTCGATCTGTATCCGCGCGCCCGATGACAACGGAGGATCCAGCTGTCGCAAAGGCGTAATCACAGACAACGTGACCGAACTCGTGATCCAATCCTTAGAGTGAGTTAAGTGTGCCGCTGAATCCTCGACTTGCACGATGAATGCTCCAAGGCCTGCCTGCAGCCGCCAGTCGATCAAGGATGTGCCTGGAGGCGGTTGTACCTCGTCGCCTCCACCGATCGTCTCCTCGACAACAACCTCGCTGTCGTTCGGTTTCAGCATGGACGGTATTGGCCTGTCCGCCGACCGGGGAACACGCCGAGGGCTCGCCTGTGTATGCGAGACGGCCGCCAGCTGCCACATCATAGTCGCACCGACAGAAAGGACGCCCGCGAAGATGGCTAAGGTCACTGCCTTTTTTCCCCTCATGTGAGTGTCTCCTGGATGTCAGCGAACAAGGAATACGTCCCAGGCGTATCGAACGCCGCCGCCACTCGTAAGGACTTTGGCACGATAGCGGAATTGGTTTCCGTGTCCATCCCGCCGTTGCGACGTGTCATACGCCAAGCTGATCGACGACACGCCCCTGGCTCCGAGCGAAGACAACTCGTCAGGCTGAGACACGCCGTCGTGATTGCCGTCAACCCACAGTTGCAGCCGAAAGAAGATTGCGTCGGCAGGAGTGATCCAACCGTCGAGATTGCCCCCATTCTCCGGTGTGTCGAACACGGCGAGAGCGTTGAACCCATTGGGGTCGCGAATTAGCGGCTGAGGCGTAAAGTTGCCGAACAATTCGGTGCCATCATTGATGCTACCGTCACCGTTCCGGTCGAGCACGAGAAACGCCTCGTCTGTCCCAGCCTCAGTCCAAGCATACCTGAGGGGATGTCCGGTTCCCGCCAAATCGAACAGGACCTCGGGTCCCGTTAATCGCACGCTCGCCTCAGTCAAGTTGACAATGATCGGCGATCCCGGCCGAATACAGCACCCGTTCGCGTCTTGATAATCGTTGTAGTCGCAAGGTGGCGGAATCTGACAGATGATATTGACATCCGTTGATGCATTGTATGCCTGGTTCACGTCACACGGCGTTGGCGAGGTAGGAAGATTGCCACCGACGTCATTCTTTCCAGACATCTGGTCCATCACGCTGTCGCCGTTGGAGCCATACGCGTCTTCTAAACCTTGTCCGTGGCCAAGTTCATGCAACACGACCTTGATCAGAGCCAGGCACTGGTCAACCAAATTCGTGTCGTTCGTGACCTGTACGCCGAAGCCTGTGACGAAACCGTCATTGTCTCTGCTCGGCGACGTGATACCACCGGCGGTCGTCCCGCCTAAGTTGGTAAAGGCGAATGTGACGCTCGGTGCCTGACCAGACTCGACGGGCTGAAAACTCACTCGATTCGAGTTTAGGTTGGCGTTATTCCAGGCAGTGATGGCTTGCGTTGCGCAGGCACGCGCCGACATCCCATCGTCCCAGATCTGATCCCACTCCGATCCAACGAACGAAAACCTGAGAGTCTGTCCATACCGCATGCCCTGAGAGGCCGGTGGATTGATGCAGGCCCGAAGTACCGCTGAGCCTGCGGTCGCAAGCAACACGATGCCGACTGCTGCTGTTGCGACTACCCGAAAGGATGGCCACTGGGAGTGAGGGACTCGCATGTGGATGTCTCAAGAAAGGGCTGTCACCTGCTGAACCAGTAAGCGACCAGGTATCGACAGCATGTTTATGACCTATCGCTTGTGCGCCATATCTGAGCGCGCGTTATGGCTCTCGCGCGGCGCAAGGGCTATACCAGCAAAGAATTGGCGCGACGTTGATGAACGTCGGGCTCGTCCGAGTTCGTCCTACGAAGTTGTCAACACAATCAATCAGAGTTACACGAAGCAGTGGAGATACAGTCAGTGCTGATAGTTGGGCAGTACTCACGATAACGCCACGTGCCGCGTCAATCGCGAGCGCGCATGGTATCGAGTGAATCTCAATCCGGGGCATAGGCCCGGTGCATCGTCCTCGAACGGGAGCTCGCGCGCAGTCTCAATGAAGAAAGTGCCGTCGAGATTGAATGACCGGCGCCCTGGACCGTCAGCGACCCACGTCCTCACGTTCTCGCTGCGGACGGCCGCGTCATCATCCCAGCGGTGCTGTGCCGATTTGGTCCGCTGACGAGCGCGCGGTGGCCCTACTTCAGCGCGACGATGAGCAGGATGAGCACGAGGAGTCCGATGATGATCGTGGTGGTCGAAATGGTGATCGTCGAGGCACCACCGGCCAGCGATTCGTTGAGTGCGCGCGCCTTGCCCGCGACCGCTCTGAGATCCGAGTCGCTCAGCGTTTCCGCCAGCGCCTC
>Ga0066903_100004969_pt1 | contig 11412 bp, 13 predicted proteins | sample PanSoiMetaGPlot1_FD_67491 | JGI IMG/M metagenome (GOLD analysis project Ga0066903, IMG submission 67491) | Tropical forest soil microbial communities from Panama analyzed to predict greenhouse gas emissions - Panama Soil - Plot 1 (version 2) | ecosystem: Environmental > Terrestrial > Soil >...
CTTCATAGGCTGTCCCTTCGCGAGCGTTCCATGCGCCGGGCACGGCCCACGGGACGGGGCCATTGATCTCGGCGCGGCGGGAGGCCATTAACGAGCGAGCGTGGCCTCAAGTCAATGACCCCAACACCCGGGCGGCCTGATCGGTTGCGACGAAGAGGATGTCTCCCGTCCTTGGCCGCCCCGGGGTGTGACTGATCGCCCGCTGCTGCGACCTCGCGTGCGGGTGGCCCGCGACGAGGAAGGAACGTATGCTTCATCAATCGGGGCGATCGCCGCGTCTGCATCCGAGGTTTTCCGTGTACCGATTGTTCCCCGTCGTGCTTGTTGTGGCGCTTCTGTCGGGCCTTGGCCCGTCGGCGGCCGATACCATCCGGTTGGCAGCGCAGAAGACCGGAACGCTCGCCTGGGAGCTCGACGTCATTCGCGCGCATGGTCTTGATCACGCGCACGCCGTGACGATCGAGGTCAACGAGCTCGCGAGCCCGGAAGCGGGCAAGATTGCCTTGCGGGGGGGAAGCGCGGATCTCGTCGTGTCCGACTGGCTGTGGGTTTCGCGCGAACGCAGTCTGGGCGCGACCCTGGCGTTCTATCCCTATTCGAGCGCGCTCGGCGCCGTGATGGCGCCAAAGGAGGCGCCGATCACGGCGCTCACCGACCTGAAGGGCCGCACCCTGGGCGTTGCGGGGGGAGCCATCGACAAGAGCTGGCTGCTGCTTCAGGCGGCAATGAAGCAGCGCGGCCTTGATCTCGCGCGCGCGGCTAACATCGTCTATGGCACGCCCGCCTTGTTGGCCCAGAAGGCGATCCAGGGCGAACTCGATGCGACGCTCAACTACTGGAACTTTTGCGCCGCGCTGGAAGCCAAGGGCTTTCGCCGCGTCGTGGGCATCGACGATGTCCTACCGGCGCTGGGCGTGAAGGGCCGGCCGGCCCTGGTTGGCTATGTGTTCGATGCCCGCTGGGCGGCCGCGCACGCCCAGGCCCTGGCGGGGTTTGTGGCGGCTGGGCGCGAGGCCCAGGAGATTCTTGCCCGTTCGGATGCCGAGTGGCAGCGGATTGCCGGACTGGTCGGCGCCCGCGACCCGGCGACCCTGAAAATCTACCGCGACCGCTATCGGGATGGCATTCCCCGCCGGCCGATCGCCGACGAGGCCGCCGACGCACGCACCCTCTACCACGTGCTCGCCGGCGTCGGCGGCAGCGCGCTCGTCGGACCCGCCCCCGACCTTGACGGCGACACGTTCTACACGGCGATTTCCGGACCCTGACGGCCTCATGCTCCGGCTCCTCTCCCTCGCGCTGTTCTTCGGCATTTGGAGCATCGGCTCCTCCCTTGCCGGCGCGCAGATGTTGCCCAGCCCGGGGGCGGTTTTGACGTCCATTTTCACCGAGGCCCAGTCCGGCACATTGTTTGTCGCGCTCGGCGCAACCCTCGTGCGCGTTGTGCTGAGCTTTTCCCTCGCCATGGTGGCCGGCACCGCGCTCGGATTGCTGATGGGGCGGGTCAAGTGGGCCGATGCGGTCGGCGATCCGTGGCTCGTCGTGGTTCTCAATCTGCCCGCCCTCGTCATCATCGTGCTCGCCTATGTGTGGGGCGGCCTGACAGAGGCCGCGGCCATCGCGGCCGTGGCGATCAACAAATTGCCCAACACCATCGTCACCGTTCGCGAGGGCGCCCGCTCGCTCGACCCCACGCTTGACGAGATGGCGCGGGTGTTTGCGATGCCGCGCGGGGTCGTGTTCCGGGACGTCATTCTCCCGCAGCTCAACCCCTATCTGGCGGCGGCGGCGCGATCCGGCCTGTCGCTGGTGTGGAAGATCGTGCTGGTTGCCGAACTCTTGGGGCGGCCCAATGGCGTCGGCTTCGAGATTGGCACCGCCTTCCAGTTGTTTGACGTTGCCCGGATCCTGGCCTATGCGCTGGTGTTCGTGGCCGTGATGTTGCTGATCGAAACCGCACTGGTGCAGCCGCTCGAGCGACGCGCTTCACGCTGGCGGGTGCGCGTTGCTTGAGGTCCGCATTCGCCGCAAGGCTTATGTCAGCGCCTCAGGGGCGCGACTCGAGGTGCTTTCCGATATCGCCTTTACGCTCGCGGACGGCGATGTCGCCGCCTTCGTGGGACCGTCGGGCTGCGGCAAGACCACGATGTTGCGCATCCTTGCCGGGCTCGATCACGGTTTTGAGGGCACGATCAACGGGGCGGCTCCCGGCCGGATCGGCATGGTGTTCCAAGAGCCGCGGCTGCTGCCGTGGCGAACGGCCGAGGCCAATGTGCGGCTCGCCGCCCCCGGCGCCAGCGAGAATAAGCTGACGGAGCTGTTTTCTATTCTCGAGCTGGCGCCTCACCGCTCGCACTATCCGGGCGAACTATCCCTGGGCCTGGCGCGGCGCGTGGCGCTGGCGCGCGCGTTTGCGGTCGATCCCGCGCTGCTCATTCTGGACGAGCCGTTCGTCTCATTGGATCAGGCGCTCGCGGCGCGGCTGCGCGCCGAGCTTGCAACCCTGGTTGATCGTCGGCGCGTGACCACGATCCTTGTAACCCATGACGTCGAGGACGCAGTCTGGCTCGCCGACCGGGTCTTCCTCTTGGCCGGGCACCCGGCCCGTATTTCCGCCGAGCTCACGGTTCCGGGCCGGCGCGGCGAGCGCACCGCGGCCGAGATCGCGGCCACAAGGCAAAAGATTGCAGCGCTCGCGGCACCCTGCGCGGCCACGGCCCCCTAAATCACCCGGGTGCATCGCGCATTGATTTTCGGCCCAATCGGCGGTTGATCGTCTTGGTTGCGCCGACCCACAGGGGAAAAGCCATGAAACGCTTGATCGCCGTCCTGATGGGCGGCCTCATCGGGGTCGCGGGCGCGCAGGACATGACCCGCTATCTCGATCTGACCTCCCCCGATATGGTTGCGGCGGACACCACCCGCGCCGAGGTGGAGGCCCAATTGGCCGCGGCTTCTCCGGGACATCCGGCGGATTTCACCGGCAAGCACTTGTCTGGCCTCGATCTCTCCGGGCTTGACCTGTCGCACGCCGTGCTGCGGGCGGCGCGCCTGAACAAAACCAAACTTACCGACGCCCGGCTTGATGGCGCAGTGCTCGATCAGGCGTGGCTCTTGGAGGCGGATCTCAGCAAGGCCAGTCTCAAGCAGGCGAGCCTGTTTGCCGCTCAGATGCAGCGCGCCAAGCTTGACGGGGCCGACCTGTCCGGGGCGCGCATCGCCGCCGATCTTTCCGGCGCCAGTTTGGTGGGCGCCTCTCTCAAGGGCGCAAACCTTGGCGCGGATATGAAAAATCAGTCGATGGGCCTGATGCGTGCCGTGCTCAAGTCTGCGCGTCTTGATCGGGTGGACGCCCGCGATGCCAATTTGGCCCGCGCTGACCTCGAATTTGCTTCCCTCGAAGGCGCCGACCTCAGCGGCGCCTCGCTGGTTGGCGCGGCGTTGGCGGGCGCCAATCTCAAAGCAGCGACCGTCGCGGGCGCGGATTTTTCCGGAGCCGACGTCGATGCCATGCGGTTGATTGCACCGGTCGGGACGGCCAAGAATCTTGACAAGGCCGAAAATCGCGCCCGGATGCTGAGCAAGTAAAGCCGGGAGGAACGCATGGGTCGGTTGGCGATCGCGCTGTTGAGTTTGCTGCTCGTCGTCGAAGTCGCGCAGAGTGCCGCCCGCAAAGGCATCCGGTTCTGGAATCTGACCTCGTCGACGGTGACGCGGCTGCAGCTTGCGCCCGCAGGAACGCAAAGCTTCGGACCCGACCAGTGCCAAAACGACCCCGACGGCGTGGTCGATCATGACGAGCGCCTGCGGCTCGTGGGGGTCGCGCCGGGGCGCTATGACGTCAAGCTCGCGGACAAGACCGGCCGCGTTTGCATGGTGCGCAACCTCGCCATCGAGGACGACAAGGTGTTCTCGATCACCGACGCGGATCTGACCGATTGCGGTCACTGACTGGCTTGTTGCGTCGCACCGGCCGCCCGGATGGTGTGAAACACCGCCAATGCGGTGACGTGCTCGGCCACGTCGTGCACCCGAAAGACCGACGCGCCTGACGCGGCCGCAGCCAGATTGGCGGCGAGCGTTCCAATCAATGTGCGCTCGCGGCCGTGAGTGCCGAGCGATCCGAGAAAGCCCTTGCGGGAGGCGCCCACCATGAGCGGGAGGCCCCAATCGCGGAGTTCGGAGAGGCGCGCCACCGCCTCGCAATTTTGTCGTGAGGTCTTGGCGAACCCGATGCCCGGATCGAGGATGATGTGGGCGCGGGGAATGCCGGCTTTATCGGCGATCTTGAGCGAGCGCGCGAAGAAGCCACGGATTTCACTGATGATGTCGAGCGTTGAGTCGATGTGAGCGCGGTTGTGCATGATCACGACGGCAGCCTGTGCGGCCGCGATCGTCTCGGCCATGGCGGGGTCCTGTTGCAGCCCCCACACGTCGTTGACGAGGACGGCCCCGAGCGCCGTCGCGCGTTTGGCGACCTGCGCCTTGGAGGTGTCGATCGACAGGGGCACGTCGAGCTCGCGAACGAGAGCGGCCACCACGGGCTCGATGCGCGCCAATTCGTCGGCCGCCGACACCGGCGTCGCCCCCGGCCGGGTTGATTCCCCGCCGACATCGACAATGTCGCACCCCTCGGCCGCGAGCCGCTTGGCCTGTGTGAGGGCCGCGGCGACATTATTGAATTGCCCGCCGTCGGAGAACGAATCGGGCGTCACGTTGAGAATGCCCATCACCGCCGGGCGCCGCGCCAGCGCGTGCAAAAACTGATCCCGTTTTCGGGCAGCGTCGGCCTGCATTACAGCATCAAATAGGAGTCTTGCGCTCGGCCATATACTCGCAATGCCAGCGCACCGCCGTCCATTTGGGGTGTTCGTTGATCCACTGGGCGATGTAGGGCGGGGCTCCCATGGCGCACTGCTCAAGGGACGCGGCCGCATCAAACTGCAAATGCTCATCTTGGCACAAGGTCATTTGCGCGGTCGCACAGACCGTGAACACCAGCTCCATCAGCCCCATACTGCCTTCCTTTTGCGGACGAGACGCGGCACCAAACGCAATACGGCCAGTATACGCTCAAGTTTCATTCTTGTTCCGGAATGAACAGCTCGCCGTGGCCGAGCGCTGCCATGTCGCCGGCAAGCCGGCGCAACCGCTTGCGCAGGCTTGCGGCGGCCTTGCGGCTCTGGGCCGCGACGAAGTTCGCCAACAGGCGCAGCGCCAAAAGGTCGTGGATCCCGCAATCCACAAAGGTCGGCGACAATTCCTCGGCGCCTTCGCCGAGAATGATGGTTCCACGGGCCATGAGATAGCCGGGCAACGCGCCGCTGCGGCGGCGCACGATCAAGGTCCCGGCAATCATCCGGCTTCCCGCATAAGGACCAGCGCGCCCCTCAACAATGATGGTCCCGCGTCGCATCCGATCGGCGATCCGTTCGCCGGCGTTGCCGCGCACCACCACCATGCCGCCGCGCATGCCGGCGGTCTCGCCAGCGAGCGGGCCGCCGAGCCGATCGCCGGCGTTGCCGAAAATCTCGATCCGACCGCCGCGCATGCCGGAGGCCGCCAGAGGCCCGACATCGCCCTTGACGGTCAAACGCCCGCCGGACATGCGCCGTCCCAGCCCAATCCCGGCGTCGCCCTCGACCATGAGTTCACCGCCTGTCATCTGCTCGCCGATGCGATCGAGCCGGTCGCAGTCACCCTCGATGCGGATGCGGTCGACATCCCCGAGACGCAGATGAAACGCATCCCCCAGGCAGATCCTGTGGCGGGTCGTCTGCAGCTCGATTGCTTCGATGCCGGCGGCGGACTGGCCGGCGAGACGATGCGGCACCAGCGGCGACAGATCCAACCGCTCCGGTGGGCGCGCCCGCAGCACGAGCACCGTCGGCTTCATGGCAACAATTCCTTCAAGTGGTAATGATGGGGCCCGAGCTTTCCGCCGTAATTGCCCGCCCCGATCCGCACCGCGCCCTTGCGGGGGCCGAGCTTGAGCACGGCCGCGATCCCGGCCCGCATCGCTTGCGCCACCGCGCTCGAGGTCAATCCGTCGATCACAATCTCGAGCACCGAGGCAATGTCGGCCTCGAGCGCAGTGTTGACCGCCCCCTTGAGAGTCGGACAATAGGCGTCGTTGGTGGATGCCTTGGCCTTCGGGTATTTGGACCCGACCTTGGAGCCGGAACGGACGATGCCGCCCGGAAAGGGCATGATGACGTCGTCGACCGCGTGGATCGCCTTGACGGCGGCCTCAGCGGCCAAGAGCGTTGCGGCGGGGCTGCGGCCCATGATCAGCAGGTTGCCGCCGCCGACCGCCTGCTTGGTCAAGCCGGTCGTCCCCTCACAAACAAATTCACCGTCCATCACCGGCACCCGCCAATAGCGCCGGCCTGCGAAGCGCTTCGAGATTTGCCAACCATCGCCAAAATAGCGCAGCGCATCGCCAAGCTTGAGCGGCTCTTCGCCATCAAGGCCCGCATAGCAGGCCGAGCCGGGACTGGTGAGCACGCACTGAGCGACCCGGGTCTGGAGCTGATGGGTGAGCTCGCTGGTCGAGACCGCAAACAACAGCACCCGCACCCCGGGACGGCCGTCCGGCGTCTGCGTGCGTTTGAGCTCGCGGTCGATGCTGGTCTCACAACCGCAGCCGATCACCGAGGTGCCAAAGCCCGTCATCGTCTCGGCCGCCCGGCGCGCCCAGCGGGCACTCTCGGCCGTGATGATCACCGCGGTTGCCCGCATGCCGAACGCTTCCGCGAAGGTGTCGTCGATGCGCACGCCGTTGACGGTCAAGTTCGGCATGGCACGTCCTCAAACGGGTCGGGACGGTCGATTAGAGAAGCCGACACCCTGACCGCCTCAGGCCCAATCCCGTAGCGCTCGGCGTAATAATCACGCATGCGGCGCTCGATCGCCGTAGCGTGCGGGGCGCGCACGCTGAGCGCGCGGCCCCAGCGATAGCGTGTCACCTGCCCGTCGCGGACGACGAGTTCGCCGTCCTTGAACACCAGCGCGGCAGCGCGGAACATCGCGGCGCGATCGCGGTCATCGGCATAGACCGCAACATCGGCCAGCGCGCCCGCGCCGAGATGCCCGCGATCGGCAAGCCCCAGCAATCGCGCGGGCGCCGCACGGGTCATGGTGGCGATCTCGGCAAGGCTATACTCGCGCCCTATCGCTGCCAGCGTGCTCATGGCGATGGCGTCGGCGGGCAAGTCGGCGATCGTCTCGGCCCGGTGCTCGCGGTCCATCAGAAGAGCGAAGAGCTCCGGGTAGGCCGTAAACGGCGCCCCATTGGGGTGGTCGGTGGTGAACAAGACTTTGTTGGGGTCCTCGATCAGCAGAAACAGTTCGAGGCCCACCGCCCATTGCACCACGTTGACAAAATTCGTCGCCCGGTAGCGGTAGGGGACGATGCCGCCGCCGTTGGCATCGCCGTCGACGATCAGCCATTTGCGCGGGTGCGCCGCGCTGCGGCCATTGAATTGGCGCAGCACATCCGAGGACACGGTGACCGTCTGGCCAAACATCACCTGACCGACATCAATGGTCACGTGCTTGGCGCCGTTGACGGCCTCGGCGAGGCGCGCCGCTTCCGACGAGAAGCCGCGCGGGCCGGCGGTGCCATAACCATAGAACTGCAGATGCGCGAGATGCAGCGGCAGATCCTCGGCGGCCGCGATCGTGGCAAGCGCGGTGTCGACGTTGCCGGGCAGCCCGAGATTGTTGCAATGGACATGGAGCGGATGCGGGACGCCGGCGTGATGCACCCCGTGTTGCAGCGCTTTGACGATCTCGCGTGAGGACGCGCCGTAGAACGGCACCACGTCATCAAACGCAAACGCGCGCGCATTGGCCTTGAAGGCGGCCGCGCCGCCGGCATTGATGACCTTGATGCCGAGCGCGCGCGTGGCCTCGATTGTCCAGGCGACATAGTCGCTCACCGCGTTCGCGCCCTGTTTGCTGTGAATCAGGTTGAGCAAAAAATCGTCGTTGCCAAGGATCGCCAGGATGCCCTTGTCGATGACCGGCACATCGGCGAGCTCGAGTTGGGCCTGGATCGCCTGCTCGGGCGAGATCGCGGGCTCAACCACCGTGGTAAAGCCCATAAGGGCATATCGCCGGCCCGTTTCGAACGCCGAGAATGTCGGGCCGGACGCGTGCGCTTCGACAGCGTGCAGCTCGGGCAATAGCAACCGCGCGGCGTTCACATTCGCGCCGGCAATATGCGAGTGAATGTCGATCGCGCCGGCCATCACGATTTTGCCCGTGGCGTCGTAAGTCGCATCGGCCCGGCTGCCGGCCGCCGGAGGAGCAATAATGCGCGCGTCTCGAATCCAAATATCCGCAATCCCGTCGCGGCCGTTGACCGGATCGACCACCCGGCCCCCGCGGATGCACGTCAACACGACGCCGTCCTTTGGGCTGCGGCTTCGCCGGATCCCAGCGCCGACGTGATCCTCGCAATGGCCTGCGCGACCGACAGGGCCGGGCTCTTGCGCGTCGCTGCCACGGCGCAGAGCGCGCCGCGTGCGAGGCTGCATTCGATGCCGTCGTGGTCGACACCGGGCCGTCCCACCGTGATCCGCACCCGGGGAGGACGACGAAAGCCGGCATCGGGCACGGTCAGTGCGATCATCGGCACGTCTCGCTCCCAGTCCGGCTGGGCCGCCCGGTAGGCGGAAATCCACAGCACGCACTCGCTTTCGCCGCTGTCGATGAGACGCCGGGCGTCGAATCGCCAGGGGTCGTGTTCGGCCACGCCGCGCGCAAACGAGGTGCGCATGGGAAAGCCGCTCATCCATCCACACACTTGCAGCACGCCCTGCGCGTTATCAGACGGCCCCAGCGGCAGCCCGCAGAACCGCGTGGTGGCGTTCAAGTCGTTGATGATCCCACCGAGCATCTCGATCGCCAGCGCGTCGAGCGCCGCATTGGCCCACACCGCGACCCCAAAGCGCGCCGCGGTGAGCGCGGCCGCCAAATCCTCGAGGGCTTGCGGTGAGAGCGCGGTTCGACCACAGGGCCGGCCCGCGATGCGGGCCCGCAGCGCCCCCAGAACGGCTTTAAGGTGGGTGGGATCCGTCCCAACACGCTCAATGGACACAACTTCAGCGCCAAGCGATGACGCGGGCGCTCCTGGGCAGACCCAATGGACCCGGCGCCGCCCCGCCACCCAACGGCGGTCGGGCGCGCGGCCCAAGAGCGCGTGGGCGATTTCGGGCCAGGCCGCCGCCAGGCCCGGACCGACCAGCAGCAAGGTATCGGCGCGCAACGCCGCTTCGCTCGGTGTCGTCACGATGAGGCCAGCGGTGCGGACCACATCGAGCTCGCGCAGAACAGCACCCGCGTGCATGTGGTCGACAACGCCGCCAATCCGCTGCGCGAGCGCCACGGCCGCGCGCGCCCCGGCCACATCAGTCCCGAGCCCAGCCACCACCGGCAGACGGCTTGCGGCCAACAATTTGGCGGCCTCGGCGACGGCAGCGTCCATCGCCGCCGGCCGCCCCTCGATCCAGGCGTCAGCCATGTTCCGAGTCCCGTTGTCCCCATTCGGGCGGCCGCCGCGGCGCCCGCAACCGTCACGCGTCGTATTTGATGTAAGCGAAGCGCTGGTCCTTTTCGGGCGTGCCTTCGAGCGCACCCCCGTGCTTGCCGGGCTGCCAGGCGACCACTTCCTCAATCTTTTTGGCGAGCTCGAAATCCTTGTCCGTAATCCCCTTGGCGGCATGATTCTGCAGCCGCACCTCGACCCACGCATAGGAGGCGGTGATATCGGGATGGTGCCAAGCGGCCTCGGCCAAATGGCCGACCGTGTTGATCACCATCAGCGTTCCCTTCCAACTATGGGTTCGGTACTTGCGGCGGATCCAACCGCCTTCCAGATACCAATGCGGCAGCTCGCGCTTGAGTCGGGCCTCGATCTCTTCGCTGCTGTAGGTGCGCTCTTTGGTGGATTCTGTCATGATCTAACACCCCCTTGCGGGCGGCTATCCTCCCTGCACCGGCCGCGATCGATTGTCACTGTACCGGAATAGCGCGGTATCTTATCAAAAAACCGGTTGGCCGAAAGACGTTGGGAGGGACTGCTTGGACTTGAGGACTTCGCTCCTTCCCGCCGCCGTGACGGTGACGGTTCCGGCCCGGCTTCACCTCGGTTTTCTCGATCTTTCGCGCGGTGCGACACGGCGATTTGGCGGCATCGGGCTCGCCATTAGCGAGCTTGAGACCCAGATCACGATCACGAGAGCGCCCCAAGCCGAGGTCACGGGGCCGGAAGGCACGCGGGCCGCAGACCATGTCGCCACAATGCTCGCCCATCTGGGATCGGCTCACGCCCATCGTGTATCGATGAACAAAGTGGTGCCGGCCCATGCCGGGCTCGGCTCGGGGACCCAGATCGCGCTCGCCGTGGCGGCCGGGCTGCGCCGACTCCATGGCCGTTCGCTCGACGTGGAAGGCGATGCGGTACGCCTCGGCCGGGGCGCGCGGTCCGGGCTGGGCATTGGTCTCTTCGCGGGCGGCGGCCTCGTCGTCGATGGCGGCCGGGGCGCTGCGGCGCGCCCGCCGCCGATCGTCAGCCGGCTGCCGTTTCCCGAAGAGTGGCGCATCATCCTGGTGCTTGATCCCACCCGTCAGGGTGTCAATGGGCCGCCGGAAGCGGCCGCCTTCGCCGCGCTCGAACCTTTTGCGGCCGCGCGCGCGGCCGACCATTGCCGCCTCGTTCTGCTGCAAGCCTTGCCGGCGCTGGTGGAACACGATCTTGAGAGCTTCGGGGCGGCAATCGGCGAACTTCAGGTTCATATCGGTGACTATTTCGCGCCCGTGCAAGGCGGGGGGCGGTTCTTAAGTCCGCGGGTCGCGGCCGCCATGCAGGCCCTGGCGCAGGCCGGAGCCTGTGGAATCGGACAGAGCTCGTGGGGACCCACGGGGTTTGCGTTCGTGGCTGATGCGGGGCGCGCGCACGCGGCGGTCGCCGGCTTGCGGACCGATGCCGGCTTTGCGGCACTGGACATCCGCGTGTGCCGAGGGCTCAATCACGGCGCACAGATCGACCTTGACCCCGGCATCGCGGCCCGGGGATCGAGCAGCCAGCGGGGAGGCGCGGTGTAATGGCGGACAAGCAGATTCTGCACATGGTGACGCCGCTCAAGCATATGAGCCCGTTCGACGTGAACATGGCGCTCGATGCCGGTTACGATGCGGCCATCCCCTATACGGACGTCACGCTCGAGGAGGTCCCCGCCCTGGTCCAGGATGCGATGTTCTCGCGGCCGCCCAAGAGCGGCGTGCACACCGCCATGTTCTTCGGCGGCAAGAACGCTGTGCTGGCGCTCGACATGCTCGCCGCCGCCAAGAAGGCCATGGTGCCACCGTTTGGAATCTCGCTGTTGGCGGATCCGGCCGGCTCCT
>Ga0066903_100004970_pt1 | contig 11412 bp, 14 predicted proteins | sample PanSoiMetaGPlot1_FD_67491 | JGI IMG/M metagenome (GOLD analysis project Ga0066903, IMG submission 67491) | Tropical forest soil microbial communities from Panama analyzed to predict greenhouse gas emissions - Panama Soil - Plot 1 (version 2) | ecosystem: Environmental > Terrestrial > Soil >...
GGCAACCGTTCACGAATTCCCTGGGCATGAAGTTCGTTCCACTCGGGGATATTGAGATTTCGGTCTGGGAAACGCGGGTGCAAGACTACGAAGCGTTTTGCCGCGCGACCGGGCGAGCTTATGAGCCGGCCGATTTTCCGCAGACCGCGACTGATCCAGTGGTGAAAGTGAATTGGTTTGAGGCGATGGCATTTTGCAAATGGCTGACCGAAAAGGAACACGACGAAAATCTGATTGAAGATCGACAAATTTACCGGCTGCCGACCGATCTCGAGTGGAGCATGGCAGTGGGTCTGGTGAATGAAAGCGGCGGTACGCCGGAAGCGCGCGATGGCAAAATTAAAAACGAGTTTCCGTGGGGAAAGCAATGGCCGCCACCCAATGGCGCCGGAAATTATGCCCCAGCCACAGGGCGGCGCCGCGGTGCAACAATGCCAGTCGGAAGTTTCAAGCCGAATGCGGTAGGCCTTCACGATCTCGGCGGAAACGTCTGGGAATGGTGTCTTGACACCTACAAAGGAGGCAACACTGCAACCAGCCGCGATTGGGGCGTGTTGCGCGGCGGCTCCTGGGCTACGAGCAATCGTCTGGAAATGCAATCCTCGTACCGCAACGTAGTCGACCGCAATGATCGCGACGTGATCTACGGATTTCGCTGCGTCCTGGCGACGCAGCCTGCCAGCGAGACTGAGAATAAATAAGTTCGTTCACCTTTACGAAGTCCGCCTGCGTAAAAATAAACGCGGCGTCGATCCAATCTCCGAAGCGCTGCCATTCAGTCGTCTCTGGTACGGTGAGCCGAACGCAATCAGCATCGCAGTCGTTCACACGATGCTGTGATCTGCGTTTACGGTGAAGCTGGCAATGTGGCTAACTGTACTTCCGACGTTGACTCAGTTCGGCGTTGCGCGGATAGGAACAAGCAACACAAGGAGGTCAATCATGCACTTGTTAGTTCGTCACAAAGTCTCTGATTTCGCAAAATGGAAACCGGTCTATGACGCGCACCTGTCGGCGCGGGAGAAGACTGGACTAAAGGAAGAACATCTTTTCCGTAACGCCGACAATCCAAATGAAGTGTTGCTTCTTTTCTCGGTGGAAGATTTCGACAGGGCGAAAGCATTCACTGCTTCGGACGATTTGCGCCAGGCCATGGAGAATGCCGGAGTAAGCGACAAGCCAGACGTTTATTTTCTCAAATAGCGGCTTCAAGCCCGGCGCGAATCGCTGATTACAGTTCCAGAAACGCAGTCAGGCTTTCAGCCGCACGCACAACGAAACGCTTCCCGTCGCGGTGCGCGCCGGCAATCCAGATTGCTCGTCCCATCGGAATAAAGTTGAGACGTAGCTAAACCTAGGTCCAGCGGTTCCGTGAAAGTAACAACAATGTCACTATCAAACGCTTGCAATTGTCGTGCGATTCTACGGTACAAGAAGCGTGCGCAATAAGACCGCGGCAATTTGCTTAACGTTGGCCTGCGCCCTCACAATTTTCGCGCACGCGACGACCATCATAGTTAGCAACACCAATGACAATGGCCCGGGCTCATTGCGTCAGGCGCTCGCGACCGCGAACGACGGTGACACGATTGATGCGACTGGCATCTCAGGCGTTATTATGCTTACCACTGGCGAGCTGCTGGTGAGCACGAGCGTCACGATTAATGGTGCCGGCGCTGACTTGCTGGCTGTTGACGGCAACATGGTCAGTCGTGCCTTCCGGATACCTTCTTCAGGTGAAAACGTCACTATTTCCGGCTTCACGATCAGGAATGGTCATGCCGGTACTACCGGGGGCGGCATTGACAACGAAAACAATGCGACGGTGACCATCAATAGTTGCACAATCAGCAGTAACAGTGCTGGGATCGGCGGCGGCATTTTTAACGGTGGTACGCTGACCATCGCCAGCAGCACCGTCGCCGGCAACTCTGCTAGCACCGGCGGTGGCACCTATAATGACGGTGGCGGCACGCTAATTGTCACTAATAGCACCTTCAGCGGTAACGCGGCTACGCCGTCTGGCGGAGGCATCTTTAATATCCGTACCACTGTGCTTATCAATAGCACGTTTAGCGTTAACTCGGCCGGATTCGGTGGCGGCGTCTATAACCTAGGCGCAGTTCAGATCGGAGACACGATTCTAAACATGAGCGCGATTTCAAGTTCGGGCACAGTTACGTCGCTTGGCTATAACCTCAGCAGTGACAATGGTGGCGGTTTCCTGAATGGCCCGGGGGACCAGATCAACAGTGACCCGTTGCTTGGGCCGTTACAGAACAACGGAGGTCCGACATTCACACACGAGTTGCTGCCTGGTAGCCCGGCGATTGATACGGGCGACCCCAACTTTGCGCCGCCGCCTTTCAATGATCAGCGTGGCCCTGGTTTTAACCGCGTGGTGAACGGTCGCATCGACAAAGGCTCCTTTGAGGTACAAACCGGAGGAACGCCCACACCGACCCCGACTCCCACAGCAACGCCTTCAACGACTCCCACGCCTACTACAACCCCGACCGCAACGCCAACAGCCACAGCAACGGCTACAGTGACGCCTACACCAACGCCAACAGCTACTCACACTCCGACACCAACACCAACAACGACGCCCACTCCTACACCGACTCCAACTCCAAGCGCAACGCCGTGTTCGGCGCCTAAGGTCACGACCAGCGCGGCCAGTAACATAGCCAGCAGCAGCGCGACACTAAACGGGACGGTCAATCCCAACGGATGCAACACAACTGTGCGCTTTCAGTATGGAAGAACGACGAGTTACGGGTCCACAACAGCCTTCCAGACCAAGGCAGGGAACATGATGCAGAACGTCACGGCGAACATGTTCGGTTTGACTGCGAACACCACTTATCATTTCCGGATCGTGGCCACCAACAGTAACGGCACTAGATACGGCAGCGACAGGACTTTTACCACGTTCAGCGCCACGGGACCGCCGGTCGTTACGACAAATCCAGCAACGAACGTGACGAGTTCTTCAGCCATACTTAACGGTACGGTTTATCCCCACGGATTGAGCACCACCGTGCATTTCCAGTACGGAAGAACGACCGGCTACGGGTCCGTCACTCCCAACCAGACGAAAATTGGGAACACGTACCAGGGTGTTAGTGCGAACATCAGCGGCTTAACTGCGAGCATCACTTATCATTTCCGGATCGTGGCCACCAACAGCAACGGCACCAGGAACGGCAGCGATAGGACTTTTACCACCCAATGACACTGGCGATGTGATCGAGACTCACGAACACAAGGGCGATTTCAAAGAATAGTGAAAGGGCTTGCCATCCTGCAGCTTTTTAGCGGACAATTCCCTCTATGGAGGCAGAAATAGATTGCAGGTTGCAGTCTAATTCTCGTTAGATGATGGTGCGCGTCAAAGTTGCAATCATCAGCGCGACAATTGTGGCGGCCGTAGTTTTTTGCGCGTACTCGGTGCCTGTATATTACCAGCTTGCGGCGCATCAGCCCGGCCGTGCGACGTCCACGGGTGTGACGAGCTTTCCGCCATCTTCCGCTTTCTTTTTTGGTGCCTGGCTTGCGCTGCTCAGCTTTGTGGTGGTGTGCGTGATCTTCTTGATCATTCGAGCTACGGTGGCCCTTTTTTCACGTCGTTAGACGTAAAGTCGCACGCCACATGAAAAGTGCCTTACCTCTCCTCATCAGTGGGTAATACGGTCTCGAAACTTCATGTCCTCGTCATCGGTCTGGACCCCTATCGCGTGCCCGGCCCATGGAACCCAAAGCCGGTCGCGGACGCGATCCAGATCGGCATGAGGGCTCTTGCCGACCGCGGCTTCCACGCAGAAGCCTGCTTGGTGGGTCTCGACGGCAGCGACGACGTCGAGGCTCGGGTCAGCGTTGCACTCCAGGCCCGGTCGTGGGACTGCGTCGTTGTCGGTGGCGGGATCCGGGAGCCCGAGGAACAACTGGAGCTTTTCGAATCCATCATCAACCTGATCCGCCGATACGCTCCCCAAGCGGCGATCGCCTTTAACCACACACCGCACGCCTTAGCCGACGCCGCGGCCCGAGGTCTGCGACGCAAGGTCTAACTAGACGCTGCAGCCAACGGCTCAGACGGCGTTGTTTTTTTGATGTCCGGCGTAGCTAGTGTGCCGCGAAGAGCTACCACTTGCGCTCCCCTGAGCCGTGGCTGAGCTTTTTCTCGTTAGGGCACAACCTTGAAGAGGGAGCGACAATGTGGTTTGAGCTCATTCTTGCCGCCGTGTTCGTGATTATGTACGTGGCCTTCTGGGCCTGGCATTCTCAAGGAGCGGGCAAGCTTACTCAAGCGGAGATCGATCAGTACCTAGCGATCATCGAAAAGTTACCGCTGCCTGAGAAGGGCGTTCAGGCGTTCACTGCTCGTCTCCGCCCATGGGCTGAAGCCGACGATGGCAAGCCGGTCTACATGTTCAACCTCATCCATTTCTTCCTCCAGGTGCAGACATTTCCCGGCGCGCCGGAGTTCAAGGGCACGCCCGAAGAGGCCAACGCACACTATGAAAAGAGCCTGATATGGCTCTGGTTGAGTCACGCGTCGTATCCGACGTTCATTGGAGCGCCCCAAGCCAAGAACCTGATCAACATGCAGCCGGAGAGAACCTGGGGCAATATGACTGTCGTACGCTATCCCAGCCGGCGGACGTTCTTGAAACTGATTTCCCATCCCACGTATGCGCCCCTCGCGCCTTACAAGCTCATGGCCGTGGAGCTTGACTTGGTGCCGGTTTCGAGTGGCACTGTCGTCCCCGACCTTCGCTGGCTGGTAGGCGGCGGATTTGTCATTGTTTTCCTGCTGGTCGGATGGCTTCGCGCCGCCCTGCTGGGGTGACCAGCGATGATCTCTGAAATACTTTCCCGGAGCCGGCAGCTTTACGGATTGTTTAGGGCAGCCCACCGCTGTGCATTGCCATTCCGTTTACGAAGTCGGCCCAGGCAAAGATCATCGCGGCGTCGATCTCATTTCCGATGCGCTGCCATTCCGCGGGCTGTGGTACACCGAAGTCAGCGATGCAGTCGAGTACGCGAAGTTCTACAGCCGTTCGGATGATGCCGTGATTCGCGTTTACGATGACGCGGGTAACGTGATAGAGACGCACGAGCACGCGGGCGAGTTCAAAGAAAGGTAGGGTCGCTATGAATCGTACATTCGGCAACGTGTATGAGGACGAGCAGCGTGCACGCGCATATGCGACGCTTGAATTTCCTGGAACATACTACCTCGCGTTTCGCGACTTGCCGGCTTTGATTCGCCGATACAACCATGGTCGTCGAGCGCTCGATTTCGGCTGTGGAACCGGTCGATCGACTCGATTCCTCAGAAATCTTGGGCTGGAGGTCATCGGCGTAGACATCTCCCAGGCAATGCTGGATCAAGCACGCGCGCGTGACCCCTCGGGAGAATACTACCTTGTTCGTGGTAGCATTGTCGGCGAGTTCGGTCCAGGCAGTTTTGACGTCATTTTGGCTGCCTTCACCTTTGACAACATCCCAACAGACGAAGCGAAGGCGGACGCGCTGAGCGGGCTGAGTACTCTTCTAGCTCCGGACGGGTCTTTGTTTTTAGTTGTCTCCGCACCCGCAATCTACGTCAACGAGTGGGCATCCTTTAGCACGCGGGATTTTCCAGAGAATCGCCACGCGCGCGACGGAGATCGGGTCCGCATAGTGATGCTGGACGTTTCTGATCGTCGCCCGGTGGAGGATGTCCTGTGTACTGATGCTCATTACCGGCGATCATTTGAGAGTGCGGGGTTAGGAGTGCTCGACGTCCAGACCCCACTTGCGACTGGGAAAGAGGCGACGCGGTGGGTCAGCGAAACAAGCACGGCACCCTGGACAATCTACGTCTTGGGTCGTGATTCGCCCCGGGGTAAACGAAGGCAACGATCCACAGCCGAGTTGAGAGACTGATAGGCAGCCTAGGTGAATGGGTAATCGTCTCAAAAAGTACGTCATCTGTGGGATGGTCGCGGTTCTAGTCGCGTGCCAGACTCCGACCGCATCAAATCGGGGAACCGGTTCGATCACGGCCGCTGCTGGAACCGGGCAGTCGGCCCCTCGATCATCGCCATACGAAATTGACACTTATGGCCCTCTCCTACCACCAAATTTCCCCGACTATCGTGGCGGAGTTATCAAGCCGCCGTGACCCTTCACGCGGCGGATTGCGCATCAAGTTTCAAACAAATGCCGCCGACTTTCTGATCGCCAGGCATAAACACCGTTTGCATGGCGGTGTGCCATTGAGCCACATCGCGTTCACCAAGTCGCGAGGCACGGTATAGGCTTCGCCGCTGCTCGTTGCGTATTACCAGCTTCAGCGTTCCACATTCGACGAACGCCAATGAGGCGTCCTCCCTAAAGTTTTATCACCACCGGCGTCCCGATGTGAGCAGCGTTATAAACTGGCGCGCTTTCCAATAGGGCATCCTAATGCATCCATGTGATGCGGGCACCCCCGGTAGATAACCCTGGTGCAATCCGTAGCCCGGCGAGAACTCGACAAAGTACGGCATTGGCGTGCCTACGAAGTGCGAATGCGGCGGTTTGGCGTCACGCCGGTATCGACGTTGGTCTTCACCACGTGGCCCGAGTCATCAACATAGTCGCCATAGAGACTGGAGCGATGACCTTCGTCCTTACGAATAACCTGAAAGCGACCAGTTGGAGTGCGGTATCCTTCTCGGCCGCTCGATATCCGGGAGGACGCAATCGTATACCCTCCACGGTAGAGATAGGCTTGTTGCTCGCGCAAGCTCACGATGATCGATGGCCGGCCGGAATGACCCTCCGGTAGATTCGACGTGATCATGTCGGTTACCGTGCTACAGCCGCTCAAGGCGCTGAGAATCGCGCCGAGTGCGTAAAGTTTCGAAAGTCGATTCACGCAGTCTGTGTCCGACGATTATCGGGCGATCACGCCTACTTCGTTTGGTCTTACCCGGTCGGTGACCTTCACGCCTTTTTTGGGACCGTTAATGACGAATGTATTGTTTTCACCCAAAGTTGACCAGGGCCCGCGCGGCACTTCGCCAAAGTCCACAAACCGCCAGTCGGTGATGTCTGTTTGTTTTAGCCCGAGATAGTCTCTGACAGCAGGGGAAACATCGAGGCCTGCGCCCTTATTCAGAGTTGGTTTTGGACGTTCACCGCCAAATACGTATTGCCAATGGTCCGTTCGGAATGGTCTAGCGTCTTCCCATTGCGCATAAGCAGTTCGATTGCCTTTGCGGATCGCGACCCATCGATCTTTGCAAGTGGAAACAGCCGGCCCTTGGTAGGCCTCTTTGAACCACGGAACAACGCGAGGCGCTTCCGGCCGGTGGCCGGTATGTGCTTTATCGTTGTAGGGGAGTGCGCAGTAAAATGGGTTCTGCCGCGGTGTAAATTTTACCGGGAAATAATTTTTCCGATGGGCAGGATTTGGGTCATCAAGACCGCCATAACTTTTGGTCCATTCTTTGTCCCAAGCACTTATGCGATTGGGGACGAGATTATGTCCGCTTGGCTGTTCGCCGATCCAAAAGACTGTTGTTACGATACTTGCTTTCCACGGATAGCGCTGTGCCGGCCGAGACGCGGCGGATTTTTTAGTGAGTCGGTTGTTCTTTACAGTGACCGCTTCGGTTTGAGCAGAAAAGGTCGGATCAAACGCGATGAAGAGAGCGAAGCAAAAAAGGCCAAGTGAGCAGCGTTTCCCCATGACTTTCGAATCGTTTTCCCCTTCAAACACTGCGTGAAGCCGCGAAGACCTACTTCGTGTTTCCGGTGTAGATTATCACTTTAGACAGGATTACAAACCGATATTTTTTAGGATGCAAACGAGCATCAGGTGCAATCGGTAACGCAGTCATCTCCCCCCCGAGAATTTTGCTGACAGCGAGTCCAAATCGCCGCTTCGGGTTCAAAAAAGCGCGGTCAGCTGCTCGCGCGCACAACAACACACTTTCGGCAACTGCGAAATTGATTTTCGCGATCGGCTAAAAAGCTTAAAATCAACGGCGACCGCGCCGATGTGGCGAAATGGTAGACGCAACGGACTTAAAATTCAAAAAAGAGCGATTTCGACTCGTTGCATTTCATCCCTTTTCACTCGCCATTTACCTAGGTAAAAGCAGGTTTTCACGCGAATTTTGCCGGAAAGGCCGGCAGCTTGAGGGAACGAAGTGTTCGTCCGTTATGTCTGATGCCGATTTCTAAGGCAAACGAACAGCTTCTTTAACAATTGTTCTACAGTTTGTTCTACTTTCCCTGCTTTGTAGCCTTTGAAAATTCGGGGTGCGCCTGCAGCAAATTTGACGAAAGACCGCCTTGCGACCAGCGCCACCGGATTGCAGAGAAACAAGCGCCAGTCGCTTATTCGCCAGCCATCTACTCCCCGCTACCCTGACTCCCCTCGCTGTCTAGACGCTTCACGGCCTCGAAGCTCAACACGTTAACCTGTATCTGGTTGGCCGGAGCTTGCTCTGGGAACAGATTCGCTCTCCCTGCCGCTATCTTCTGAAACGCTCCCGCATATTTAAGATTGCCTTTGCTGTCCGCTAACTGCTTGCCTGCGTCCACTGCGTACTTCGACAAATGCAGTGCGCTTTTGTCTTTTCGTTCATTGAGTGTTTGCGCTAGAGCATCAGCCCCAGTTTGGACAGGTTTGGACAGTGGCAGCGAGCCGTTGTCACGAGACTTGGAGAGTGCTTTAGCTTTGTCTAGTCAGCGTTCACGGTAGGCACGTTTGTTGACACGCTCGACGAAGCGGCGTTGCTCATCGGTCGGCAGGTTGTGAGAGGCTTTTATTGCGGCGAGTCTGACTGAATTAAGCGCGACGGCTGCGGCGCGGATACCAGGCCAATCAATTTCGTCACTTCCCAAAGTGGAACATAGCATAATGCAAAACGTCCGGATTCCAAACTTGAACGGCGTTTTGCAAGCAGAGGGTTCAGTTATAGGATTTTCACCTACATAAAAGTTAGTCCGCGCCTGACTTGACGAGAATCGGCGCAGTTGATCGAATCTTCTCAGATCCACTCCCTCTCTAAATTGGAGGTAATTCTATGCCGACAATGGCGCCGAAGCCCCAACCGAAACCGCGACCAAAGCCATCCCCGCAGCCCCGCCCTAGGCCGAGACCGCACCCTGGACCAGGAACTGGCAAGTTCCCGGCTGGCCCCATCAAGCGAGTGGTCATCATGATCCAAGAGAACCACACCACCGACAATTATTTCCGTGGACTTGCGCCTTGGGGCGCCAACGTCGCGACCAACTTGCCGACCTGTCAGAACCCGCCTCCATCGCCGCCGTTTAGCCCCTACTACCCGCCTCACCACAGGCAGGCTTACTTCGATTTCCTGACGAAGGGGAAAGCCGAGAAATCGCAGTTCGACACCGCAAAAGATCTGCCTTTCTACCTGTATATGGCCATCACCGGAGCGTTCCTCGAAAACCACTGCGCCGGTTTCGGCACGAACTCGACTCCAAATCACCTGTTGCTCGTGGGTGGACAGAGCCCGACGCTGACCAATCCGCCGCGGCGGTCGCAACCGGTGTGGGACCTGCCATCGGTTCCGGGATTGGCCGGAGACAACGGGTTTGGCTGGCGCTGCTACGGGCCGCCGGATCATTATCCGATGGTCTTCTACCAGCAGGTGAAAAACTCACCGAACCTGTTGAACGTGGCGAACTTTGTTGCTGATGCCAAAGCGGGCGCTCTCCCCGCGCTGGTCTATGTGTGGCACGCGAGCGGGAACGACGAGCATCCGCCCAGCAACATCACGAACGGCATGGATATAATCTGGCAGTCGGTGGATGCGGTAGTTCAAAGCGGCAAATGGGGGGAGACGGTGTTCTTATTGACGTGGGACGACTGGGGCGGGTTCTACGACCATGTGCCGACGCCCGCTGTTGAGTACACGCCGGACAACGTGCAGCTTGCTTATGGGCCGCGCGTTCCGTTGCTCATATTCGGTGGCGCGGTAAAGCCCGGGATCGACAGCCGGTGGTGCTCCCACGCGAGTATTCCGAAGACCGCGATTCAGTTGCTGGGTCTGCCCAAGCTCGGAGTGCCCCGGCTGGACAATGACCCGGGTCTCGCTGACCTCGTGGATCCACACATGAAACCAAACACGACGCCGCCGGCGTACGGGACGGCAATTAAGATCCCGAATCCGCCGCAACCTGCCCCGGCGCCCCGACCGGTGCCTCCCCGGCCGCACGGCCAGCCGGTGCCTACGCCTCAGATCTTTCTTAGAGGCGGAAAGACCATGCCATCCCCGAACGACGCGCCGTTACCGCAGCAACCCAACCCGCCTGCCTGACTCAGGATGTAACAGCAGCACATCGAACAGGCGCAAGGCCGGACCAAATTATCAGGTGAAGTATTGGGAAATCATCGCTGACAATCTCAAGAAGCGGGGCTGGAGTTTGGGCTGGGTCTCAGCTTTGGATTGCGAGTGGCGCACGATCTGGATTGTTGATGCACATCGCGGCGATGGAAAGCGTTTCGTTGTGCGCCCCGATGACATGCTGACTGCGTTTATGGAGCTGGAATCGGCGATTCGCAATTCTACGAAAACCGAATGTCACCGACCGTTGGTCCCATCTCGATGGTGACAGTCCTTTGTTGTGACGGAATGTCAGCGCTGTAAAGGCCGAAGGTCAGTGTGTAGGCTCCCGGTGATGGCCGAGCGCATCCCACTTGGTTTCCTTGAAAGAAAGTCAAAAGCACAAGTGCGGAATTGTTAGCGCGGCTTCTAGTCCCTATATCGAAAATCAAACGTTCCTCGGGATCGAGTCTCTTTGGATCGCATCCGCCGCCTTGCCATTCTAGTGCGCCATTTTCGACCCTGTTGGCGTGAACGACGTTCTGACCTTCGACCCTTAACAATTTCAAGCGGCAACGCTCGGCTGCGCGATTACCTTCATTCACAATTTCGCCGCGAATCCAGTGGGGGTCCCTAGTAGAATCGATCAAATCGCTCCCAACTCGGAAAACAATGTTTGGGAACCCCTGAAGCTCGGATATTCGCGTGTCTTGGGCGAGCACAAGTACCAGCAGAGAAGCATACGCTAGAACAGCGAATAAAAGGCGCGCTGAAAATATGTTGAATAACGACAAAAACAGGAAGGGAATGGAAAGCGCGCCAGACATTATTGCCCACGACGCTCCAACCCTGCTGGCAAAGCCTTTGAACCACCGCGCTAAGAACGCAAATATATTCGCGCTCACGGTTCTTTGAAATCGCCCTTGTGCTCGTGCGTTTCGATCAGGTTACGAGAACAAACTGAACCCAGCGGGATTATTCCTCATCCTTGTAGTAGTCGGTCTCGATGCCTTGGACGATGATGTAATCGGGGCTTTCTTTATTGACCGCCCACTTGCCGCTGTCGGGGTAA
>Ga0066903_100004971_pt1 | contig 11411 bp, 10 predicted proteins | sample PanSoiMetaGPlot1_FD_67491 | JGI IMG/M metagenome (GOLD analysis project Ga0066903, IMG submission 67491) | Tropical forest soil microbial communities from Panama analyzed to predict greenhouse gas emissions - Panama Soil - Plot 1 (version 2) | ecosystem: Environmental > Terrestrial > Soil >...
CGTGGGCGGATCAACAGAATCGATAGGGTCGCGTCGGCGTCGCCCGCCAATCGCACACGAGCGTTCATGCTGACGCCAGGCTCCAGGATCGGCCCATACACGATCACAGGCTCGCTCGGCGCCGGCGGCATGGGCGAGGTGTATCGGGCGCACGATGCGCGGCTCGGACGCGACGTCGCGCTGAAGATCCTCCCCGACGCGTGGCTGGGCGATCCCGATCGCCGGGCGCGGTTCGAACGCGAAGCCCGGGCGCTCGCGGCGCTGAATCACCCGAACATCGCCGCCATCTACGGCGTCGAAGATTTGTCGACGAGCTCAGGGCGAGCTCTCGTGCTGGAGCTCGTCGAAGGACAGACGCTGGCGGACCGGCTGGCGGCAGGCGCCGTGCCCGTCCCGGAATCGCTGGCGCTGGCGGCGCAGATTGCCGACGCGCTCGACGCAGCGCACGAGCGGGGCATCGTTCATCGCGATCTGAAGCCGGCGAACGTCAAGATCACGCCCGACGGCCGCGCCAAGGTGCTCGACTTCGGGCTGGCGAAGAGCGCGGGCGGCGATGACAGCTCGATCGACTTCACCCACTCGCCGACGTTGACGCGGGGTGCGACGGAGGGCGGCGTGCTGCTCGGCACCGCCGCCTACATGAGCCCCGAGCAGGCGCGCGGGAAGCTCGTGGACAAGCGCACGGACGTGTGGGCCTTTGGCTGTGTCGTGTACGACATGCTCACGGGCCAGCCCGCGTTCGGACGTCCGACACTGACCGACACGCTGGCGGCCATCGTCGATCGCGAGCCGGACTGGACCGCGCTGCCCGCCGCGACGCCGCCGGCCGTGCGCCGGATGCTGCGGCGGTGTCTCGAGAAGGATGTCAAGCGGCGGCTGCGCGACATCGGCGACGCGCTGGCCGATCTCCACGATTCAACCGCCGACGCGCCGCCCGAACCGGTGGCGATCGCCGCTCCTCGCGTCGTCGAATACCAGCGGATCACCGATTCGGTCGGAATGGACGAAGCGCCGGCGATGTCGCCCGACGGCAAGATGATCGCCTTCGTGGCGCGCGCCGACGGCCGGCGCCACATCTGGATCCGGATGCTCTCCGGCGGCGCGCCGCTGCAGGTCACGCGCGACGATGCGGATCACGAGCACCCGCGCTGGGTGCCCGACTCGAGCGCCATCATCTATTACACGCCATCGGCGGGGCCAGACGAGCAGGGCTTCCTGTGGGAGATCTCGGCACTTGGCGGACCTGCGCGCCCCATTGTCTCGGCGACCGGCGGCTGCGATGTCAGCCACGACGGCCGGCACGTGGCGCTGTTTCGGAGCCATCACCGCAAGACCGAAATCGTGATCGCGGAGCGCAGCGGCGGCGAGGAGCGGGTCGTCGTCTCGATGTCGCAAGCGCAGCCGAGCTACTCGTTTCCGCGCTTCTCTCCTGATGATCAGTGGCTGGCGTTCCTCGGGGCCGCTGCCGATTTCTTTCAGCAACGCCTGTACGTGCTGCCGGTGCAGGGAGGCGACCCGAGCGTGATCGTTCAGAGCTCGTTTCTGATGGGCTGCTCCTGGCTGCCTGACGGTTCAGGCCTGGTCTACAGCTCGTCGGCGGGCAGCACCGTGCCGTATCCGCCGACCTTCAACGTGTGGGCGATCGGGCGCGACGGCTCGCGGAACCGGCAGATCACGTTCGGCGACGTCTCCTACGTGCAGCCTGATGTGCATCGTACGGGCAAACTGCTCGCCTGCCGCGTCACGGGTCACTCGAACCTCTGGAAGATCCCGGTGTCGGGCACACCGCTCGACAACGTGCGCGACGCCGTGCAGCTCACGCATCAGACCGGTCATGTTCGGACGCCGTCGGTCAGTCCTGATGGGCGCGAGCTGGTGTTCCTGTCCGACAGCGGCGGCCACGGCAACCTCTGGATCATGGATCTCCAGCGTCGGAGCGTCCGGCAGCTGACCTTCGAGCGCGACCCGGCAGTGACGATTGGGTCGCCGCTGTGGTCGCCCTCCGGACGAGAGATCGTGTTCGTGGTGAGCCGCGGCGACACCGGCCTCTCGGCGATCAGGCCTGATGGCCGCGGCCTGCGGCAGATCACCGCGCAAGGCTTCGCGGCGTGCTGGTCGAGAGACGGCCGATTCGTCTACTACTCGACCGCGACCGAGGCCGGCGACTGGCACACCATGAAGATGCCGATCGATGGCGGCGGGCCCGAGTTGGTGCCGGGCGAGCAGATTTCGAGGGTGGCGGTCACGGACTCGGCGACGTTCTACTATCCCGCGCGTCTCAGTCCGGAACTGGGAGGCTGGGACTGGGAGGTCCGCTGCGTGCCCGAGCCGGGCGGCGCGTATCGCGCGCTGGCGCGCTTCGACGGATCGCGCGTGCCTGTCTCGCCGGCGTTCGCGCACGTTGTGCTTTCTCCGGACGGCCAGTGGCTGGCGATGCCGCTCCTCGACGGCGTGACGGCGAATCTCTGGGCCATCCCGACGGCGGGCGGGCCGATGCGCCAGCTGACCGACTTCGGCGATCGTCCGATTGTCATCGCGCGGTCGGTGTCGTGGGCTCCGGACGGCCGGCACCTGTATGCCGCCGTCGCCGATACCCATCGCGACGTCGTGCTGCTCGATGGATTGCTGTGAGCGTGACGGCGAACGCGTGACGCGTCTCTGCTGGGCCCTCCCGCACTCGTCGTTGTCACTGCTGGGGGAATGACATGCCGACGACCGTTCGCGTGTGCAGCTGCAACGGCGAGTGGATGAACGACTGGTTCACGCCGGGCTCGGGGCCCGCGGCGTTCCGGCCCACGTTTACGCGGGACGGCCACACATCCAATTCCGCGGCCACCGCCGGACGCCTGGCCGCCGAACTCCGCGCCATCGACGCCGACATCGTCGGCATGCAGGAAGCGCCGAGCCGTCTCGAGGAAATGCAGCTATTCATCGACCAGCATCTGTCCGATGCCGGCACGCCGCGGTACCAGTTCTTCCTGGGCGATTCGGGCGGCGCGCAGAAGCTCGCGCTGTTATACAAGCCGGGCGCCGTGACGTCGGCACAGCTTTCGCCGTCGACCGGCCTGGCGGAACTCGTCGACGGGTGGGAAGCCGACGTGGATGGCGACAGTTTCCTGGACCTGTACCAGTTCACCCGCCAGCCGCTCGTCGTGGATCTCACGTTCGGCACGCACCTCGTGCAGTTCATCGTCATGCACACGAAGTCGAATTTCGTGAATCAGGGCGAGGCGATGTGGAACAACCCGGCGACGCACCAGAACTACATCGTGGCTGCGCTCCTGAGCCGTCGCCGGAACGGCACCGAAGGCATGCGCCTGCGCACGTACCTCGATCGCAAGCTGGGCGACAACGCCAGCACCCGGCTCGTCGTGCTCGGCGATCTCAACGACGGTCCCGGCCTGGACTACTTCGAGGAGAAGTACCTCGCGCACAACGTGACCGACATCATCGTCGGGTCGGCGTTCAAGCCGGAGTGGGTGTTCACGCACGCCCAGCACGATGTGCCGGCCGCCGATCGGTACTCGGCGGTGTTCGACGACTTCGTCACCAACGAGCCGAACAGGAAGATGTTGCTGGACCACATCCTGCTGTCGCCGGGCTTCAAGGGACACGGCGGAGGCGTGAAGTTCGTGTCCGGGTCCGGCACGATCCATCACGCGGAATACGCGGCCAACACCGTGAACAACGGGATCAATCGCGAGGATCGCCCGAGCGATCATCGGCCGGTCAGCGTCCAGATCCGCTTCTAGCGGGGTATCTCGTCAGCCTTCCGTAGCGATCGCTGCAGGGCGTTGACGGCCCTGCGAGCTTCGGCTAGGGTCTGCGCATGCTCCTGACCCTTTCGCTCATCGGCGTTCTTGCCGGCGGCGGCTCGTGTGAAGCGCTGCGCTCGCTGACGCTGCCGAACGTCACGATCGCGGCGGCCGAACGCGTTGCCTCGGGGCCGTTCGTGTCGCCGGATGCGCGCGGGCGCGGCGGCGCCGGCGGACCGGTTCTACCCGCGCACTGCCGTGTCGCCGCCGTGCTGACGCCGTCGGCCGATTCACACATCGAGATCGAAGTCTGGCTGCCGACGGACGGCTGGAACGGCAAGTTCCAGGCGGTGGGCAACGGCGGGTGGGCGGGCACCATCAGTTTCGCCGCGATGGCGGCCGCTCTTCGTGAGGGATATGCGACGGCCTCGACCGACACTGGCCACAAGGACGCCCGGGCGCAGTTCGCTGTCGGCCACCCTGAAAAGGTGATCGATTTCGCGTATCGATCGATGCACGAAACGGTCGTGGCAGCGAAGGCGATGGTCGCCGCGTTCTACGGCCAGGCGCCGCGCCTGTCGTACTACAACGGCTGCTCCACCGGCGGCCGTCAGGGCCTGATGGAGGCCCAGCGCTACCCGGACGACTTCGACGCCATCGTGGCTGGCGCCCCGGTCCACAACATGATCCACTTGAACGAGTCGCAGGTCGCGCTGCAGGCCGAGATGCTGAAGGATCCCGCCCGAATCGTTCCGCCCGGCAAGGTCGCGCTGTTTGCGAATGCGGTGATCGCCGCGTGCGATGCGAAAGACGGCGTGCGCGACGGAATCGTCAGCGACCCGGATCGCTGCACGTTCGATCCGGCGACGCTGCAGTGCAAGGGCGCGGATGCGCCGAACTGCCTGACGGCGCCGCAGGTGGAGTCGGCAAAACGGGCCTACGCGTCCGTGACGACGAAGGCGGGGGAGCTCGTGTATCCAGGGCGCGCGCCTGGTTTCGAGACCGGCTGGCGCATTCCCACCGTGGGGGCTCCCGTCAATCCGTTGTTTGGCGACATGCCGCACTTCATCGGCAACGATGGAGCCGAAGTGGATCCGCTGACGTTCGATCTCGACAGCGAGCTGGCGCGCGCGATGAAGAAGGCCGGCTTCATCGAGGCGACCGATCCCAACCTCGCGAAGTTCAAGGCCCGCGGCGGGAAACTGATCCTCTATCACGGCTGGGCCGATCCGGGCCCGGCGCCGGCGAACACGATCCGGTACTACTCGGAGGTGACGAAGGCGCTCGGCGGCGGCAAAGCTGACGACTGGATGCGCCTCTTCCTGTTGCCTGGCGTCGGCCATTGCGGCGGCGGACCTGGACCAGATCAGGCGGATTTCGTCGCCGCGATCGAGCGCTGGCGTGAGGGGAACGTCGCGCCCGATCGGATCATCGCCTCGCACGTGTCCGGCAACCGTGTCGACATGACGCGGCCGCTCTGCCCGTATCCGCAGGTCGCCCAATACAAGGCGGCGGGGAGTCCGAACGACGCCGGAAACTTCGTCTGCAAGGTGCCCTGACATGGCCGCGCGTATTCCGCATGCCATGACCACCACGGCGTTCACGCTCGAGGGGTACCGGCTCGAGAAAACCCTCGGCGTCGTGCGCGGCATCATCGTCCGCTCGCGATCGGTGTTCGGGACAATTGGCGCCTCGCTCCAGACGCTTGTCGGCGGCGACATCACGCTGTTCACCGAGTTGTGCGAGAAGACGCGCAATGACGCCTTCGAGCAGATGCTTGACCACGCCGCGGAGGTCGGCGCCAACGCGGTGGTCGGCGTTCGCTACGACGCGACGGAAGTGCTGGGCGGCGTGACCGAGGTCCTGTGCTACGGCACGGCGGTCAAGGTGTCGCAGGCCTGACGCCGCCGCGCGCGTCGCCCGCATCCCCCATTCCCTTCGCTCGCTCGCCGTGCCGCGGACGGAACAATCGGCTTGACGTGCTCGTCTCACTGATCGCATACTGTATATGCTCAGTATACACAGATGCTCAGTGGCATCGTCATCTCCCAGACGGACCGGCGCCCCCTCTATCTGCAAATCATGGAGCAGATCAAACGGCGGGTCGCCATCGGCGACTGGCGGGCGGGGCAGCCGATTCCCTCCATTCGACAGCTGGCGGTGGAGCTGAACGTGAGCGTCATCACCGTCAAGCGCGCCTATCTCGAGCTCGAACGGGAAGGCGTCATCACGACACAGCACGGGAAGGGTTCGATGGTCGCCGCGCACACCGACCTCGGCTCACGAATCCAGCAGCAGGACCTCGCCAGGCATCTCGAGCAGGCCGTGCAGCTCGCCGCGCTGCTCGGTCTCTCCACGAAGGAACTCGAGTTGCGGCTGCGCGAAGCGAGGCACCAGATGGCCGACGCGCAGAAGGAGCGGTCATGAGCGGCCTTGCCGTGCACATGGAAGGAGTGGGGAAGGACTACCGGTTCTTCTCCCTGCGTGACGTCCACCTCGAAATCCCGGAGGGACACATCGTCGGCTTCATTGGGCCGAACGGCGCCGGCAAGTCGACGACCATCCGTATCCTGATGGGGCTCGTGCACCAGGATCGCGGACATGTCACCGTGCTCGGGCACCCGATGCCCGCGGAGCAGGCCGCCGCGAAACGGGACGTCGGCTTTGCGTCTGAGGACATGCGTCTCTACGACAGCGTCACGCTCGACTGGCACATGCGCTTCATCCGATCGATCTTTCCGACCTGGGACGAAACCTACGCACAGACGCTGCTGAAGCGCTTTGACCTCAGGCGCGATCAGAGGATCAAGGGGCTGTCCCACGGTCAGCGCGTCAAGGCGACGCTGCTGCTCGTCCTGGCACGGCGGCCGCGTCTGCTGATCCTCGACGAGCCGACGACGGGCCTCGACCCGGTCGCGCGACACGAGGTGCTGCGCGAGCTGTCCGAGGTGATGGGGGACGATCGCCGCAGCATTCTGTTCTCGTCGCACAACACGCAGGACGTCGAGCAGATCTCCGATCAGATTACGTTCATCGATCGCGGCCGCATCATCGACTCGCGCGACAAGGAGACGTTTCTGGATCGCTGGCGCCGCATCCGGGTCGAGCTGCCGTCGGGCATCCAGCTGCCGTCGTTGTCCGGTGTCATCGACGTCAAACAGACGGGTCGGCTGGCTGTGGCGACGACCAACGCGTACGACCCGCGTCTCGCCTCCGCGTACGAGAGCGCCGGCATCCGCGTGCACAACATCGAGTCGATGACGCTCGAGGAAATCTTCGTCGCCAACGTCCAGCACAGTCGCGAAGGCATCCAGGAAGGAATCGAAGCATGACGCAAACACTCGTTTGGCGTCTCATCGCGAAGGACGTGTACCTGACCCGCAAGGGGCTTGGGCTCCTGTTCCTTGCCGGCTGCCTCGCCGTGGGCCTCCTTCAGCGTGGAGGGCCCGCGGGTCTGGTCGGGATCACAACCGCGCTCATCGTCGTCATCCTGCTCGGCATCGTGCTGCCGATGCAGACCGTGGTGAACGAGCGGAAGAAGCAGAACCTGCCTTTCGTGATGAGCCTGCCGATCTCCCCGCTGGAATACACCGCGGCGAAACTCGCGATGAACCTGTCGGTGTACGTCGTCCTCTGGCTCGCGGTCACCATCGCCGTGGTCGGGACGATCGCGCGCGCGGGGACGTTCGGCGGCATGATTCCCATCATGACGGTCGCGGCGCTGGTGCCCATGATGACGTTCGCGCTGCTGCTGGCGGTGTCCATCGTCATGGAGTCCGAAGCCTGGGCGATCGGCACGATGGGCGCGAGCAACGTGTCGTACTCGTTCTGGTGGTACTTCCTGCTCCAGTTTCCGGGCGTCAGGGCGGACATGGCGGGTCCCGTCGCCATCTGGAGCGGCCCGATTCGCGCGATGCTGGCTGTGGAGAGCGCCGTCATCGTGCTCGCTCTCGGGCTGACCTTCTTCTTTCAGTCGAGGAAGACCGACTTCATCTAGATCGATCGTTTTCTGAACACGTTTCACAAAGGAGCTCGTCGTGTCATTCGAGATGCGTTGCGCCACGTGTGTCTCTGGGCTCATGGCCGTTGCCTGCATCGTCGGTTCAACCCGCGCGGACGCCCAACGCCGCGAGTCTCCGCGCGGGGCGTGTGCGGCGAGCGTCGCGCCGTCACTCGACACGTCCGTCGCCGCGCAGTGGAACGGATGGGGCGCGGGCCCGGCGCAGCGGAGATTTCAGCCTGCGGATCGCGCGCGCCTCCGGGCAGCCGACGTGCCGCGGCTGCAGGTGAAATGGGCGTTCGGTTTTCCGGGCGCGACGTCGGCGTACGGCCAGCCGACGGTTGTCGGTACATGGCTGTTCGTCGGCAGTTCCGACGGCACCGTCTACGCCCTCGATGCCGATACCGGATGCGAGCACTGGGTCTTCAAGGCGGATGCCGCCGTGCGGACCGCCATGAGCGCCGGGCTGGCCGGCCGCACGCCGGCGATCTACTTCGGCGATCAGAAAGGATTCGCCTACGCCGTCGAGGCCGTGAAGGGCACCCAGATCTGGAAGACGCGCGTCGACGAACATGCCGGCGCGCGGATCACCGGCGCGCCCACGCTGGCGGAGGGACGCCTCTACGTGCCCGCCTCGTCGACCGAGGAGGCGCTGGCGCTCGACCCGAAGTATCAGTGCTGTACGTTCCGCGGCAGCGTGTCGGCGCTCGACGCCGCCACCGGTGCCGTGATCTGGAAGGGATACACCATCGCCGACGAGCCGAAGCCCGTTCGCAAGAACGCGGCAGGCACGCAGCTCCTCGGACCGTCGGGTGCCGCGGTGTGGTCGTCGCCGACGGTGGATCGCGAGAAGGGTATGGTGTTCGTCACAACTGGCGACAGCTACTCCGATCCGGCGGCGCCGACCTCCGACGCGTTCGTCGCGTTCGATCTGAAAACCGGCAGGCTGTTGTGGTCGCGCCAGACGACGGCGAACGACGCGTTCACGGTCGGCTGCGATCTCCCGGCTCCGTTACGAGCCAACTGTCCGGACGCGAACGGCCCCGACCACGACTTCGGCTCGTCGGCCGTGCTCGTCTCGCTCGGCAACGGCAGGCGCGCGCTGATCGCGGGCCAGAAGTCGGGCGTCGTCCATGCGATCGATCCGGATCGCGGCGGAGAGATGCTCTGGCAGCGCCGGATTGGTGAAGGCGGACGCATGGGCGGCGTGCAGTGGGGCATGTCCGCCGACGCCGAGCATGTGTACGCGGCGCTATCGGACCTGCAGGTCGTGCCGCCGAGCGGCGAGGGGGGGCGGCCTTCACTGCTCGGCATGCCGCTGATGCTCAACCCGAAGGCGGGCGGTGGGCTGTATGCCCTCGATCTGAAGACCGGTGCGGTGGCGTGGCACACACCGCACCCTGGCTGCCGCGACGTGCCGGGGTGCAGCCCCGCCCAGTCGGCGGCGACGACGCTCATCCCGGGTGTGGTGTTTTCCGGCGGGCTCGACGGCCACATGCGCGCCTACGACGTGAAGGACGGCCGCATCATCTGGGATGCCGATACGACGCGGTCGTACACGACGGTCAACGGTGTCGAGGCGAAAGGCGGATCGCTCGACGGATCGGGCCCTGTGGTCGTCGACGGCCGGCTCTACGTGAACTCCGGCTACATCTTTGCCGGACACACGCCCGGCAACGTGCTTTTGGCGTTTTCCGTCGACGGCCGCTGAGGCGCGCTGGACCTGCCCGGGAGTAGAATCGTCGAACCGGAGCGGTTTCCGTACATGAGGTCTCCTATGAAGCGAACAGTCCGGATCGTCCTCGCGTGGAGTCTCGCGTCGCTCGGGTTCGCGGCCGCTGCGTGGGCGCATCACTCGTTTGCCGCCGCCTTCGACATGAACAAGCCGGTGACGGTGCAAGGGACGATCGTGCAGGTGCGCCTCGAGAACCCGCACTCGTGGTTCTTTCTCGACGTAAAGGACGCGAGCGGCAAGGTCGAGCGGTGGTCCTTCGAGGCCGGCACGCCGAGCGGCATGATTCGCAACGGCTTTAAGGCGAGCCTGATCGGCAAAGGCACGCAGGTCACCATCAAGGGGTTTCACGCGAAAGATCCCTCGCAGAACGTGGGCATGCTGAGAGAACTCGTGACGGCCGACGGCACGGTCTACGGCCTCTTCGGATCGCAGCAGGGGCCGGGCGCGCAATGAGAGCGGTGCCGGGGTGCCGAAGATGCTTCGAGAGGTAATAGCCCAGCGTCTTGACGAGGACTGATCATGAAGCGTGAAGTGCTCACACTCATCGGCGTCGTCGCCGTCGCGCTTGCGTGGGTGGCGCCGCCTCTCGCCGGTCAGAACGCGGCGCCGGGCGCGGCGTCAGCCGGCCCCGCACCGCGAATGGCGGACGGCCATCCGGATCTGTCGGGCGTCTGGTGGGGTGGCGCGGATATCGGCGCCGCGCGAGGGCGCGGCGGTCCGGGCGGTGCGCGAGGCGGCGGCGGACGCGGCACACCGCCGCGGACGTTTGCCAGCCTCTACAAGCCGGACGTCGCCGCGAAGGCGAAGACGCTGGGCGACAAGGACGATCCGACGCTGCGCTGCGTGCCGACGGCGTTCGGCACGCTCAACGTCAGCCTGTTCGACGTCGGCGCCGTGGGGCAGATCATCGCGACGCCGAAGATGGTCGTGATGCTGACGGAGACCTATCACGGCTTTCGCCTCGTGCCGACCGACGGCCGTCCGCATCGCGACGATGTGCCGCCCGCGTATCGGGGCGACTCGGTCGGCCGCTGGGACGGCGACACGTTCGTCGTCGACACGACGAACTTCACCGACAACACCTGGATATCCGCGGAGGGGCGCGTCTCGCCGCATTCGGATGCGCTGCACGTCGTGGAGCGCTATCGGCGCGTCGATGCCAACACCCTCGAAATCGAAGCCAGGGTCGAAGATCCGCAGATGTTGACGGAGCCGTGGATCGTGCCGAAGCAAACGCTCGTGCTCGCGCCGTTCGATCGCATCATGTCGCTGAACTGCTCCGGCGTCGAGACGCAGGCCCTGATGGACGCCGCCGCGAAGCAGAACACCGGCAAGTAGCCGACGTTTGCGTTCGACCGCGCCCGTGTCAGGCGGCGACGGGCGGTCGGAAACTCTGCCGGAAATCGCGGTACGACGGCTGGCAATGGTGCTTTCTGAGGAACCCCAGGAAGCGCTTGTAGTCCCTGTCGGGCATGTTGAACAGCCGTAGCGTCAGTCGGTAGCTGCCCGCCGTCTTCGTCAGCCCCCGCGACACCACGCCACGAACCTGTTCGCGCGTGAGGTCGCGGTTCATGAACGGATCGAACACCACCGACCAGAAGGAATCGCCCTCGAGGATCTGCGCCATCAGCTTTTCTTCGAGCGGGTCGACCACCGGGCTGCTGCCGCTCGTGCGGGCCGTGCCAGGCGCCGTCATCACGTCGAGCGGCAGATCCGCCATCTGGATCTCGGCGCCCGGATTCTTGAGCGACAGGCGCTCCATCACGTTCCTCAGCTGACGCACGTTGCCGGGCCAGTGATAGGCGGTGAGCGTCGCACGCACGGCGGGAGACAACGTGCTGCGCGGCACGCGATGCTGCCTCGACGAGATGTCGAGGAAATAGTCGAGGAGCGGTGGGATGTCCTCGATGCGGTCGCGAAG
>Ga0066903_100004972_pt1 | contig 11409 bp, 9 predicted proteins | sample PanSoiMetaGPlot1_FD_67491 | JGI IMG/M metagenome (GOLD analysis project Ga0066903, IMG submission 67491) | Tropical forest soil microbial communities from Panama analyzed to predict greenhouse gas emissions - Panama Soil - Plot 1 (version 2) | ecosystem: Environmental > Terrestrial > Soil >...
CAGGTCCTCAACGGCATCCTGCTGCCGTTCGTGCTGGTGTTCGTGATCCTGCTGATCAACGACAAAGAGCTGATGGGCACGCACGTCAACTCGCGGTGGTACAACGTCGTGTCGTGGATCACGGTCGGCGTGATGATCGCGCTGACGATCGCGCTCGCCATCGCACAGGCGCGGGGGTGAGAACAGGGATTCGGGATTGGGGATTCGGGATTTGCGAGAGACGCTGTCACGCTGCCCTTACACTCTCCTGATCGCCGATCCAACGTTCTGATCCCCAACCCCTAACCCCCAACCCAGAGCGGCTCCGCAGACGACTCACAAGATCCACATCGAATCACCATGCCTTCCGCAGGACTCCGCTGCGGCGTCGTCCGTAAGCTCCTCTCGTCCGGACCAATCTCACAGGTTCGAAGGAGGGTGTCATGCGATCGACAGTGGCTGGGGTTGTGGTGGCCGTCGCGTGCAGCGCGTTCTCCGCCACGCGCGCGTACGCGGACGTCGTGCAGGACTGGAATCTCGAGGCTCTGAGGGTCTCGTTTCCCGCCGGACCGCCCCAGGGGCGGATTCTGGCGATGGTACACATCGCCATGCACGACGCGATCAACGCCGTGACCGGAAAATACGAAACCTACGCGCCGAAGGTGAACGTTCCCCCGTCGACATCCGCCGTCGCCGCCGGCGCGGCCGCAGCGCATCACGTGCTGGTGGCGCTCTTTCCGCAGCTGACCGCGGACTACGACCAGTCGCTCGCGGCATCGCTCGCGAACATTCCGGAGCCCGACCGCACCAACGGCGTAATCGTCGGCGACGATGTCGGCGCGATGATTCTCGCGATGCGCGCGAACGACGGGTTCTCGAATCCCGCGCCCTACACGCCTGGCAGCGGGCCCGGCGTCTGGGTGCCGACGGAGCCGGCCTTCGCTCCCGCGCTGCTGCCTGGCCTCGGCCGGGTGACGCCGTTTGCATTGAAAGACGGGTCGCAGTTCCGGCCAGACGGTCCACCGCCTCTCGACAGCCAACAATACGCCGCCGATGTGAACGAGGTGCAGCGCGTCGGCTCCATCGACGCCGAGGCGTTCGGATTCAGGACTGCCGAACAGGGCGCAACCGCCCGCTTCTGGCTCGGGAACTCGATTCCGATCTTTCAGGGCATCGCCCGCCAGGTCTCGACGATAGCTTCCCTCGACCTGTCGTCGAACGCGCGATTCTTCGCCCTCCTGAGCATCGCGGGTGCAGACGCCTACATCGCCGCGTGGGACGCGAAGTACACCTACAACTTCTGGCGTCCCGTTACGGCGATCCACAACGCGGACATCGACGGGAATCCAGAGACAACGGCTGACCCGTCCTGGCGGCCGCTCGCCGAGACCGCGCCGTTTCCCGGTACGCCGCCGTTTCCCGACTACGTCTCCGGCCATACGACGTACACCAGAGCGGTCGTGTGGGTGCTCGAGGAGTTCTTCGGCCGCGGCGAGTTCCAGTTCACCGCGACGAGCGCGAATGCTGCCATTCCGCCGGCGGAGCGTAACCGCCAGTACAACAGCTTCAGGGAGCTGTCGGACGAGATGATCGAAGCGCGGGTACTCGCGGGTATTCACTTCCGCTCGGCGGATCGTGACGGCGACCGGCTCGGCCGTCAGGTCGCGCAGTTCGCGATTCAACACGTCCTGCGTCCCGCGCACGGCAACGACTGATCGCCGGGACCAGATCGCTGACGGCACGTCGGTGCTTGCTACAATTCCGCATCGGCCGGGGCGCGATCGCCGTAGACGCCCGCGGTGTGGAGAGGGGATGACGTACCGCTTCGATCGGTTCACGCTGGATTCCGGGACACGGCAGCTGTTGCGCGACGGCGAAGAAGTCCACATCTCGCCGAAGGCCTTCGATCTGCTGCGATGTCTGGTCGAGAACCGGTCGAGGGCCGTGTCGCGCGACGAGCTGCAGTCGATTCTGTGGCCGTCCACGTTCGTCCTCGAAACGAACCTCGCGAGCCTGGTCGCCGAGATCCGCCGTGCGCTCGGCGACCGGGCGGACGAGCCGATCTTCGTCCGGACGATGCACCGCTTCGGCTACTGGTTCATCGGCGCCGTGCACGACTCCGACGCGAAGGACGAGCCGATGGCGCCCGCCGTCAAGTACTGGGTGATCTGGGAAACCCGGCAGGTTGCCCTCGCCGAGGGCGAGAACGTGGTCGGGCGGTCGCCCGACGCGAGCGTCTGGATTGACGCGCGCGGCGTCTCACGTCACCACGCACGGATTGTCGTCGCGCGCGGCGCAGCGACCGTCGAGGATCTCGGCAGCAAGAACGGCACGTATGTCGGCGCACAGCGCGTGACTGGTCCCCGCGAGCTGGCCGACGGCGAGCAGATCCGCCTGGGCTCAGTTGTCATCACGTTCAGGATTCCTCAGCCGCCTGGCGCTACCGAAACCCAGCCGGACCGGTAGGACGTGTGACCGACGGTGCGTTGTGGCCGCCGATCAGACCACCGAGAGCGTGGCCGAAGCCCCATGTCGTGCCGGCTGCGAACAGCCGCCCGCGATGCGCACCGTTGCTGCCTGCGACGGTCGCCACGTACAGGACATAGAAGTCCGCAGAATGGGTCATCGTCAGGGACAATCCGGCGCCGAGGTTGAAGAAACTCGGCGCGATGAATCGATCGTGGTCCACCCAATCGCTGTCCAGTCGATCGAGGGTCGGCCCCTGATGGCGGATCTGCCAGTTTACGACTCCGCGGAGGAGCAGCCACTCAGTGGGCGCCTTGCCGCCCTCCACGTCGATGTTGCTGCGAGTGAACGGAATGTCGTCGATTCGCTGCATCGTGCCGTACGCGTAACGGACCTGCACGTACGCATCCGGCACGGCGTGGCCGAGATCGGAGCCGGCGCTGGCGCCGATCTGATAATCGCGGCGGTGGCGACCCGGGACCGCCTCGCCGACGGTTTCATAGTCGTGTGTCGGGATCGAGATGCCGCCGAAGGGCGCCACCGCGATCGATTTCGTCCAGAAGAGCCGCCGGACCTCGATCCGCACGTCCTGCACCGCCGCGTGATAGCTCCCATCGTCGAGCGGGCCGGGATGTGTCTCGCGTCCGCCGACGAAGTACAGCGGAGGTCCTGTGTACTTCGAGGCGATGAACGGCAGGCTGACCGTCAGGCCGAGCACGTCGGTGATGCCGTAGTCGAGCTCGGTGACAAGGGCCTGCGAATGCGTGCCCCCGTTGTTGTTCTTGTTCCCGAACACGTCGAAATGTCCGGCAACATCGTAGTTCTGGTACGTGAACGAGACCGAACCCTCACCACTGGCGGGCACCCATGCCTGGCCTCGTGCGATGCCCGCGCCAGCGCCGTGCGCGGCGGCGATCATCACGACGACGCGAATGGAAGGCAGTCCGAAGCGCAAGCGCCTACCGTCGAATGATGGGCTAGTCCGAGTGGGGAGCGGCGGGCGTGGTTTGCTGTCGCAGCTGCATCAGGCGATCGATCTCGGCGAGAGCGTCGTACTTGGTCATCGCCTCCGGCTTGATGAGGCAGATGAATTCGCGCTCCGCCTGTTCGGCAACCGCCTTCGACGGCTTGTACAGGATGGGTAGCAGGCCGGGCTTGGAGGCGACGGCCTGCAGATCTTCGCGAATCCGTTGCGAGTCGCTGTAGCCGGCGATGACGACGTCGTAAGGCGTCGCGGCCAGTGCCTTCGAGACATCAGCGCCATTGGCGAGGGCAAGGGTTTTGTGGCCGGCTCGCCTCAGGATCGCTTCGAACTCCTTGATGCCGGCTGGTGTCGAGTCGGCCGGCGCATAGATCAGAATCGAGGCCGGATGCACCGCGGCGTAACGGCGGAAGCGCGCGCTGCGCCCGACGCGCAGGAACTTGTCCCCGCATGCGTCGAGATCGGCGGCGGCGGCGACCAGGACGGCGGCGACGGCAGCGGCTGTAAGGATGCGGCGCACGTGTCACCTCTTCGCGCCTACGCTACGTGCGCGGTACAACAGAGTCAATATTCGGGTTGTGAAGAATTCATGGTGTTTCTATGGGGACACTGACGGGAAGCGCCACCGTGCGGCGCGCTCGCGCCACTGCAGGTGGTCGAGCATCCAGATGTCGCCTCGCAGCCGGACGATCGAGGTCGCGATGGTGCGGGTGCGAGGGTTGACAGCAAGCCCCCGGACCGGATTGTTCACCGGCGGTGAGGGCCCGAGATCGGCGATGGTGCGCGAATGGCCCGTCGCGGCGTGAACCGCCACCAGCGACAGCCTGAGCTGATCGCTTTCGCGGATCCCGAAAATCTCCGAACCGTCGCGCGACCAGACGTGCGCGAGCCATTGATCGTCGGACAACTGCCGCTCGTTCTTGCCGTCTGGCGACACGAGCACGAACCCTCGATCGGTCTCCCACGTGATCCAGTCGTTCCGGGGTGACCAGCTGGGCGCCGCGTTCGCGATCCCGTCGGCGCGGAGCACGACAGGTCCCTCGCCGCTTCCGACCCGAACTTTCGCGAGCATCCACTGCTGATCGCGCCACTGCGTGTATGCGATCCACTGGCCATCCGGCGACCACGTCGGCGCACCTTGATATCCCTCGTTGCTCGGCGGCAGGAGCGGAACCGGCGGTCCGCCGGCCGTCTGCGAGATCCAGATTCTCAACGGCCAGATTGGCTTGTTCGCGTTGCGTTGATAGGCAAGCCTCTGCCCGTCCGGCGAAAAGCTCGGCGAGCTCAGCATGATCGTACGGTCGTCGCCGAAATCGCGCTGCGTGATCAGCGGACGATCGCCCTCACGATCGTCGCGGCTGTGCAGCCAGATCTCATCCTCCCCGCTGCGATCGGTGACGTACGCCAGCAGCCCGCCGTCGCTCGACCAGACGGGATCCGATTCGTTGCGGGTTGTCGACAGGATCGGCCGAATGGCGCCGCCGTCGAGCGATGTCTCGACGACGTCGTATTCGGGCTCGCCGGCGCCGAACACGATCCGCTCGCCGTCCGGCGAGGCGGAGGGATACGACTCGCTGCCGGGGCCGCGGGTCAGCGACCACGCGCGATCGCGGTCGAGATCGGCCATCCACAGATGCGAACCCGGCGTGGCGAGCGACGTGACGCCGAGCACGATGTGCCGGCTGTCGGGCAGCCACGCGAAGTTCGTGACCCGTGGGGCGGCGTCAACCCACGATTCGAGGCGCCGGTAGGCCGGCGCCCCCGACTGCGGGACGACCCAGAACTGCCAACCGCGGGCAGCGGGTTCTGCATCGATGCTGCGCCGGATCGCGCAGATCCCCAGCTTCCGGCCATCCGGAGAGAACGCCAGTGCCCCTTCGACGAAGCGCAAATCGAGCGCCGTGGAGCGCTTCGGCTCGGCGCCGACCGGGCTCGACAACCATAACGCGGAAGTCCCGACGATGTCGGCGCGTTCTTCATCGCGAAGAAACGCCAGCGTCTCTCCGTCTGGAGAGATCGCGCCGCGGTTCGCGTTCTCGATGACCACCCGCGGCGTGCCGCCGGCCGCTCCCACCGCCCAGATGCTTTCGCGATCGCGCGCGAGCGACACGTAGAAGAGACGCTTGCCATCCGGCGACCAGAACGGATGCTTACAGTCGTACGGCGCCTGCGTCACCTGGGCAGGCCGCGACGATGACAGCTGCCGTGTGAAAATCTGCAGCGTGTCGTTCACCTCGGCCGCGTACGCGATCGTCTGCCCATCCGGCGACCATGCGGGAAAGCCCTCGTAGCCCGGGTCGGTGGCAAGCGGCACGAAATGGAGCGCTCCGTCGTTCCAGGACGGCCCTGCCGCGAAGGCCGCGAGCAGCGCGCCGATCGCGAGCGCGGCGATCGCCGGGACGGCGATCACCGCGAGCCGCCGTACGCTGTGTGGGGTGGGCGCGTCGCGTGACGCGAGCTCTCCGAATCGGTCGCGCAGCGTCCTGACGTCGCGGAACAGATCGGCCGTGACCGCGTAGCGCTCGCCGGGATCCTTCGCGAGGCACCGCTCGACAATCCATCGCAGCGGCACCGGCGCGCGAGCGTCGAGCGCGGTCATCAGCGGCGGCTCGCCGTTGATGATCGCATCGAGCGTAGCGGCCGGCGTGTCCTTTCTGAAGGCAGGCCGACCGAGCGCGAGCTCGTAGAGGATCAGGCCGAAGGAGAACTGATCCGTGTGAAAGTCGGTGGCCGCTCCGCGTGCCTGTTCCGGGCTCATGTACGGCACGGTGCCTTCGCGCAGCCCTGGTTCGGTCGCCGTCTGGCCGTCGTCGACTGTCGATGCTGGATCGCGCGTGCGGAAAGCGCCAGGCAACGCCAGACCGAAGTCCACGATCTTTACGCGTCCCGTCCGCGTGACCATGACGTTCTCGGGCTTCAGATCGCGGTGGACGATGCCGGCCTCGTGCGCGGCAGCGAGGCCGTCCGCGATCTGCGCTGCCACGTCGAGAACGCGCTTGAGCGGCAGGGCGCCGCTCCGGAGCTCGTCGCGCAGCGTCCGGCCGTCGATCAGCTCGGACACGATGTATGGGGTGTCGCCGTCGACGGCGGCGTCGAAGACCGTGACGATGTTCGGATGATTCAGCGCGCTGGCGGCGCGCGCCTCGGCGACGAACCGGACGATCCGCTCGGGATCGCGATCGGCTCGATTGCGAAGCATCTTGAGTGCGACTTCGCGCTGGAGGCGCGGGTCCCAGGCGCGGTACACCTCGCCGCCGCCGCCGCGATCGAGTGACAACAGGATTTCATAAGGCCCGAACGACGACTGCGACGCTGGCCGGCCGGCGTTCATGATCCTGTGAACGCCATCTTATATCTGCCGAGCCGGCACACGTTTTCAGAGACTCTAGACGAAAGACACAAGAGGAAAGACACAAGACGAAAGACGGCCGACGGCCGACCGAGACGCTACTGATTCAGGTCGACCCAGACGCTCTTGACCTGCGTGTAGTGCTCGAGCGCGTGCATGCTCATCTCGCGGCCGAAGCCGCTCTGCTTGTAGCCGCCGAACGGCGCGGCGGTGTCGTAGATGTTGTAAGTGTTGATCCACACGGTGCCGGCCTGCAGGCGGCGCGCCACGTAGTGCGCTTTCTTGATGTCGCGGGTCCACACCGCCGCGGCCAGGCCGTAGCTCGAGTCGTTGGCGCGGGCAATCGCCTCGTCGAGATCCGCGAACTCGATCGTCGCCAGCACCGGACCGAAGATCTCCTCGCGGGCGATCGTCATCTCGGGCGTCACGGCGTCGAACACCGTCGGCTGGAGGAAGTAGCCCTTGCCGGTTCCGATGTCCGCGCGCCCGCCGCCCGCCACGAGCTGGGCGCCCTCGCGCCTGGCGGTCTCGATGTACTGCAGATCGGTCTCGAGCTGCTTCTTCGACGAGATCGCGCCCAGCCGCGTCTTCGGATCGAGCGGATCGCCGGGCGCCATCTTCCTCGCCCGCGCGGCGACCTTGTCCACGAACTCGTTCCGGATCGACCGGTCCACGAGCAGCCGGGATCCGGCGGCGCACACCTCGCCCTTGCCGTAGAAAATGCCGGTCGTCGCGCCGCGGATCGCCGCGTCGAGATCGGCGTCGGGGAACACGATGTTCGGCGACTTGCCGCCGAGCTCCAGCGTGATCCGCTTCAGCGTCTCGGCGGAGCCCTTCATGATGCCCTTGCCGGTCGACGTGTCGCCGGTGAACGCGATCTTGTCGATGCCGGGATGCTCGACGAGCATCTGCCCCACGCGCGATCCCGGACCGGTGACGACGTTGAGGACGCCGGGCGGGAGGCCGATCTCCGCCGCGATTTCCGCGAGCGCGATGGCGGTGAGCGGCGTCTGGCTCGCCGGCTTGACGACCACCGTGTTGCCGCAGGCGAGCGCGGGCGCGACCTTCCACGCGGTGAGCAGCAGCGGAAAGTTCCACGGCACGATCGCGCCGACCACGCCGACCGGCTCCCGGAGCGTGTAGGTGAGGTAGTTGCCCTTCACCGGCACGGTCTCGCCGTGAATCTTGTCGGCCCAGCCGGCGTAGTACTGGAAGCATTCGGCTGCCGCAGGCACCTCGATCTGGCGCGACTCGAAAATCGGCTTGCCGTTGTGCAGCGTCTCCAGCCGCGCGATCTCGTCGGCGCGCTCCATCAGCCGCTCGCCGATCTTCCACACCAGCCGCCCGCGCTCACGCGGCGACAGCTTGCCCCAGGGGCCCTCGAGCGCCGCGCGCGCCGCGGCGACCGCCGCGTCGACGTCGGCCTTGTCGGCCGATGCGACTTCGGCGATCACCTCTTCGGTCGCTGGATTGACGACCTCGAGCGTCTTCGAGCCACTCGCGTCGCGCCACTCGTTGTTGATGAAGAGCTGCCTGCGCATCACGGTCGTCGTTGCCATCTTGGAACCCTCGTCGCCACACGAAAGTCACGAAAACTCGAAAACACGAAATTTGCAATCACGAGGTTCATGTTGGCTTAGTAGGATCGTGGTTCGTGTTTTCGTGCTTTCGTGGTTTTCGCGTTCAAGGCTGCTATGAAGCCGTCTCCCCGGGTTTGAGCTCGAGAACTTGAACGCCGCGCGGCGCGACGAGCTCCTTCAGCTTCGCCGGCGTTCCGGTCAACGCCGGGAACGTGCCGTAGTGCATCGGCACAATCTGCTTCACGCCGAGCAGCTCGCTCGCCTTCGCGGCCTGTTCCGGCCCCATTGTGTAGAGATCGCCGATGCAGAGAAACGCGATCTGCGGCTTGTACATCTCGCCGATCAGCCGCATGTCGCCAAAGATCGACGTATCGCCGGAGTAGTAGATCGTCAGACCATCTTCGAACGTGATGACGTAGCCGGTCGCCACGCCGAGGTAGACGACCCGGCCGTCTTCGTCGACCGAGCTGCTGTGCACGGCAGGCACCATCGTGATCGACAGGCCGAGCGCCTTCAACGTGCCGCCCGGATTCATCCCGGTGACGTGCTGCAGGCCTTTCTTTCCGAGCCACTCCGCCAGCTCGAACGGCGCGACAACGTGAGCGCCGCTCGATCGCGCGATCGGGACGGCGTCGCCTGTGTGGTCGCTGTGTCCGTGCGTGACGAGCATCAGGTCGACCTTCCCGAGTGTCTTCGCCGATTCGGGAGACGACGGGTTGCCGGTGACCCACGGGTCGAGGAGGATTCTCTTGCCGCCTGGCGACTGCAGCAGAAACGTTGCGTGGCCCAGCCACGTGATCGTGAGCGCCATGGAAATTCGAGAATATCAGGATTTGAGGATTTGAGGATTTGAGGATTTGGCCGCTGTAACATTCGCCGGATGACGAATACCACTCGCCGTCAGTTTCTGTTGAGCGCCGGCGTCTCCGCCGCGGCTCTGTCCGGCCTCGGCCGCAGCGCCGACGCAGATGCCGCGCAGACACCATCGGCGCCCGCCATCGTGGACTTCCATGCCCACTGGGTCGGCCAGCACGTCGTCGAGCTGCTGCGCGCGCGCGAAACGCCGCGGCCGCCGCAGGGCGCGGCATGGTTCGACCTCGAGGCGCGGCTTCGCGACATGGACTCCAACCTCGTCCGACGGCAGGTGCTGGCGTGGGTGGGCGGGTCGTTCGACGGCGCGATGCCTGCCGCCGAGGCGCGGCCGCTCTGGCGCGCGCAGAACGACGACCTCGGCGCGGTCGTCAAGCGGTACCCGTCGCGGTTTTCGGGGCTCGCGTCGCTCCCGACGGCGAACATCGCGTGGGCCGCGGCAGAGCTCGAGCGGGCGCACAGCAATCTCGGGCTCATCGGCGCCGTGCTGCCGCTCGATGCGTTCGTCAGCCTTGCCGGCGCGCGCGCGCTCGCGCCGATTTTCGCCGTCGCGCAGAAGCACAAGAGCCACATCTTCGTGCATCGCGGCGTCGCCGCTGCCGACGTGCCGGGACAGCAGCCGGAGACTGGCGCGGTGAATCCGTATTTCGGTCTGCCACCCGGCGCCGGCGGCGGCCGCGGCGCGGCGGCGCCCGGGGACAATCTGTCGGCGCGGACGCTGCTGGCGACGGCCACGCATCTGGCCAGCGGCGTGATCACGCTCGCGTTCACCGATTTCCTCGACGTCTATCCCGACGTCACCGTGCAGGTCGCGATGATGGGCGGCTCGATCTCCTACGTGACCGAGCAGATCGAGATGGCGGCCGACGAAGCGGGCGCGCCGCTGCCGCTCTCGCGCCTGAAGCGCGTCTACCTCGACACCGGCCAGAGCGGCCGCGGCCCACGCGGCATCGCGCTCGCGGCGAAGGCGTTCGGCGCCGATCGCATTCTCTTCGGCACCGACAGTGGACCGGTGGCGACGGTCGCGCCGACCATCGCATCGGTGAAGCAGGCGGCGATCAGCACCGAAGAGAAGAGCCTGATTTTCTGGGGCAACGCCCGCCGGCTGCTCGCCGCGAAAGGAGTCGACTTGGGTTCGGCTTAGGTGTACAACCGTCGCCATGAAACACGTGATGACGGTTGCCTGCCTCGCCGGCGTCATGGCGGCCTCGCTGTCGGCGCACCATTCCTTCGCGGCCGAGTTCGACGCCACCAAGCCGGTGACGCTCACCGGCACGGTCTCGCGGATCGAATGGACGAACCCGCACATCTGGGTCTATTTCGACGTAGCCGACGATCGCGCGGCGACTCAGCCATGGCAGTGCGAGGGCGGAGCACCCAATACGCTGACCCGCAACGGCTGGTCGAAGGACTCCCTGAAGCCGTCCCAGCAGATCACCGTCTACGGCTGGCTGGCAAAGGACGGATCGAAAACCTGCAACATGCGCGCGGTCAAGTTGCCCGACGGCCGTGAGGTGTTCGCGGGGTCGTCGAACGGCGACAACCCGACGCCGCCGAAGAAGTAGTCATGCGCACCCTCGCCATCGCCGCCCTCGCGATCGCCGTATTCCCGCTCGGCGCGGCTGGGCAGAAGGCATACCAGCCACCGAGCGGTCCGACACCGCGCACCGCCTCGGGAAAGGTCGACTTCAGCGGCGTGTGGCAGAAGCCATACGTCCCCGACATGACCAAGGACGGCAAGGATCAGAAGGGCTTTCCAGATCTGCCGTTCACGCCGTGGGGCGAAACCGAGTGGAAATCGTACGACGCAGCCGAAGGCGACTACACCGGCGCATGCCTGCCGTTCGGGATGAGTCGCTCGATGAACACGCCCGAGCCCATGCAGTTCATGCAGAGCGACAAGTACCTGGCGTTCCTCTTCGAGCAGAACTCCTGGTTCACCGTGGTGCCGATCGACGGCCGGCCGCACGGCAACGGCATCCCGACGTGGTTCGGCGATTCAGTCGGACACTGGGAAGGCGACACGCTCGTCGTCGACACCGTGAACTTCAACGGCAGGACCAGGCTCGACACCATCGGCCACCCGCACAGCGATCAGCTGCACCTGGTGCAGAAGTTCACGCGGCCCGATCTCGGCCACCTGCGCTACGAGGTGATCGTCGACGATCCGAAGACCTTCACCA
>Ga0066903_100004973_pt1 | contig 11409 bp, 8 predicted proteins | sample PanSoiMetaGPlot1_FD_67491 | JGI IMG/M metagenome (GOLD analysis project Ga0066903, IMG submission 67491) | Tropical forest soil microbial communities from Panama analyzed to predict greenhouse gas emissions - Panama Soil - Plot 1 (version 2) | ecosystem: Environmental > Terrestrial > Soil >...
CTGCTTTCCGGAATATGACTCCTCCCTCAAGAACCGTGCACATGGCGAGATGCTCCGCCTCGGCCGGTGGGATCGCCGCCGAATGCCGGCCGACGCCGCAAATTTGCATGAGCTGCGGGGCCTTGTACTTCATGTTCTCGATGTTCTCGTACTCAATCGTCAGATCGCCAGATTCGGGTACGACCTGAGCGAGGAAATGCGTCAACCCATCGAGGGGTGATAGTTCCCTCCTGAAGCAGCCCGTCACCGCTCTCAAAATCGCGGAAGACGGTCGTCCCAAAATCCGAATCACGGTTGCCCTCCCGCTGTTGGCTTCTTGGACAGTGCAAGCTGTAGCGCGGCGTGCGTGAGATCACCGGCCCAACCGTCAGCCACCAGCTCGTGTGTCTTCTGGAACTGTAGGACGGCATCTTTCGTCATTGGGCCATATTCGCCATCGACGTCGAGTGGCGGGCTGGCTCCGAGAACATTAAGCGCAGTTTGAAGCCACTTCACCCGGATCGGATCAAACATCGTCGAGGCGGCTGCGGCCGGCGCAAGCCTGCCGTCAATGTCGGGAAACATTTGTTTCCCGATCTGCCCCAACAAGGGCAGGAGATCATTACCGGCATTTTCTTCGACCGCCTTAACGATTGGCGTTCCGATCCGAATCGCCTGCTGGATTTGTGGGGCGACGTTAATCGCCCGGAAGATGATAGGTAGCAGTTTAATAATAAGCTCCAGCTCCATAAGCTCCTCCATTGGTGCGAGTTCGTACGATTCGGTGCAAGCTGTGCGTCGTTGCGGGTTCTTTCGACCGCCGCCGCAGTGCGCATGCATGGCCTAGTGTTTGCGCTCGCAGGCCTGTTAGCGCTAGGTCAGGTAATCGCAGCGACCGCCACCAACAAGTTCGCCTCGTTGCTGCTACGGTGCATCGATCGTCTGCTGTTAGCCTTCTAAAACGAGACGCTCTGCACGAATGCGATGGCGGGGATACAACATCCGGCGGACGCGACGGCCATTCCCGCAAGGCTATTACGCCGACCCCCGCCTAGCCAGAATAAATCTTCTGGCGAGGCGGTCGGCAAAGGAAAGTGTTCCAGACGTCAGCGCCGGCAGCCATGTGATTCGGCGCGTGCGTCACGACTCCTTGGTCGAAACCCTTCCGTCTGATCTCATCAGCGGCAGCGATCCGAGTCCGGTTTTGGGCGGCAGCGGCACGCCAACGGGCCAGCGGAAGCTCAGCGGCCGCCCAGCGGGGAAGGGTACTATACTCACACTGTCACTCTGGTTGCCGCCCAGGCACATGAGGTTGCCCTGGCCGTCGCGCCCGACCACGATGGCGATGTGTCCACCGCCCGAGCGCTTCATCGGGGCGAAGGCGCCGACAGCTGGACCCGCGAGCTTCTCCCCCCAATCGGCCCAATCGAGCGCCCATAGGGTCTCGGTGCCTTTGATCCCGACCTTGGTCAGCACCATGTTGGCGTACAGCGCGCACCAGGGGATTTCGTCATGCTTGTACTCCTTGGCAATATCCCCGCCTTCCTCCTTCGCCCAATTGAGGATCTCGGGGTTATCGGCGTCCCCGGCGGCCTCGTGGAGGCCGAGCCATTTCAGACCTTCGATCACCCAAAGGGGCCGTGTCTCAGCGCCGGGTGGGGGCGGAGCTGGCGGCTGGCCCTGCGGGCGTTGGGTGGCCACCGGTGCTCCAGCAACTGCCTGGTCGATAGCCTGCGCGGTCTCGGCACCGACCTCGCCGTCCACCTCGAGACTGCGCTGCTCCTGGAAGTCCGTCACAGCGGCCTCCGTAGCGCCATCGAAATAGCCCGTGGCTTCGAGCGCGTAGCCGAGCTTGGCGAGCGCGCGTTGAACCGCCTGCACCGCCGACCCCTGATCGCCTAAGCCGAACACGTCGTCGCCAACCAGGTCCACTACGGACCCCGCGGCGGCCGATTGCGCCGGCTGCGGCGTCGGCGGCCGCGTCTCGCCCGCCGGCATAGCGGGGCTTGTCGGAGCCGAGGCCTTGGCGGGTTGCGCAAGCGCAGCGAGCGCTCGGTCGATCGCTGCGGCGACTTCCGGCCCTACTTCACCATCGACTTCGAGAGCGTGACGGGTCTGGAAATCCCGCACCGACTGCTCGGTTGTGGGGCCGAAGTTGCCAGTCCCTTTGAGCGGATAGCCGAGCCGCGCGAGGCCGAGCTGAACCGCCTGCACGATCGGCCCTGCATCGCCTACGCGCAAAATGCGATCCCCGATGAGGCCGGCAATGGCGGGTGCGGCAGATGCGGCTGCGGAGCGCGGCCGTGCCAGTGCCTGGTCGATCGCCTTTGCTGTCTCCGCCCCGATCTCACCGTCCACCTCAAGGCCGTGCGCCTTCTGGAAATCTTTTGCCGCGCTCAGCGTCTTGTCGGCGAAACTGCCGGTTCCGCGCAGGGGATAACCGAGCTTGGCGAGCGCGAGTTGTACCGCGCGCACGACCGGACCCTCATCGCCCACCCGCAGAATCCGTTCCGCCACCAGATCGGCGACGCTGCATTGGGGGGCAATTTCCAACCGCGGCAACTCGGGTGTCCCTTGTGGCGCGGTCGCCTCCGACCGCGGCAGCTCGGTTGTCGCTTGCGGCTTGGCCGGCTCGGTTGCGGGAATAGCACCCGCCTGGAAGTCAACACGATCGATCAGCCGCCGGACCTTTGCGAACCAAGTGGTGCGCTCCTGCAGGCCGATTGGTGTCGCCTTCGATCTCGGGCTGCCGCAGTTGATGGCCTTCGAGATCGCCAGGATGTCATTGTTGTCGGCGTAGACATTCAGCCCGCCTGCGGACCATTCGGCGAGCGCCGGTTTGAGCGCGTGCTCGGCCGAGAAAACCAGATCCGCGTTGTGCTCGAAATCGACCCCGCATAGCTGGCCCATGAGGCGGAAGTTGGAGCGGCCGGTCGTCTGCATCAGGCCGCAGCCACGGTATCTGAAGCCGTCACCGGGTTCTTTGTTCCCGAGTTCCTCAGACTTGCGGCGATTGCCAAGGCCATAAACGCGTTCAGCGATTCCGCGCTCATCATGGGCGAGACGCTCCGCCTCGGCCGGCGTGACCGCCGCCGAATGCCGGCCGACGCCGAAGATTTCCATGAGCCGCGGGGCGCTGTAATTCATGCTCTCGTGCTCAATCGCCAGGCCGCCAGATTCGTGTAGGACCTGAGCGAGGAAATGTGCGAGCCGATTAGGCGTAGTTATCTCATGCTGCTGGAGCAGCACGTCCCCCCTCTCGAACGCAGCCAGATAGTTTGCATTTGCGTGCGGGGCGACTTGCCGCACCACGTCAATCGCGCGGGTCATGGAAGCCTCCCTGGTTTCGCCCCGCGCCCGCCGCAGGGCGGCGCGTATAGATTGCACCAAATCACATCTGTTGCCAAGGGTTGAAATCGCACCCCGCCGCTGTCCACACGAATCGGCTGGATCGAGACAATTGCTTTAATTTTCCTCGTACGACGCCGAGAGGTGACGTTGCGCAGGCAAGGCAAGCAAATAAGCTACGAGTCTCGCGTGGCGCCGATCACTGAGCGACAATGGAAAGCTTTCACTCGTCGCGGTGTTCTCCATATTTCGATTTTGCGGGAGCTAGCGAATGCAGCTCAATTCAGCCGCCTCGCGAAATCCAGTCTGGAGAAAAGCTGGCGAAGGATCTCCAGTCAGCGTCGACGTACGGCAAGAAACGTGATCGTTGGGTTCTAGAAGCGATTCCGAACCCGAGAACAGAGGCGTAGTCAGCACCGTGGCCGCTGGCTGGTAGAACGCGATAGCGTTTCTCGCAATCCGTCGATGAGAGATCGCGACCCTGCGGTCGGGGCGCTCGCCATGGTCGACCGTTTTCGCAACCGTGCGGTCTCCGGCCAGCGCTCGGATGTCTCACCACTTGGGCCCAGCCGCCGAATGGCGGCAACCATGCTTGGAGCGCGTCCGCATCCTGGAATGAAGGGTCTTGATCGACCAGGCAGCGCTGGATGACCTTTTGGCATGTGAGCAAGTTCCCGTGAGTCGTCGCGAGCGCAAGCGCGCGGGTTGACGGGTGCTCAGGGCGGCGCCAGGAAAGGTCCGCGCCCCGGCGTAAGTCGCACGTTACGCGGCGCACATCCAGTGCTAGAATTCAACAGAGACGGCGCGTTGGCCGAATGGTCAATCGAAAGATGCGCCGGCGATCGATGAGCGCAATTAGGCGCGGGGTATGGCATGCCGAGTCCGACGGAAACGCAGCCGACGGTCGTGGCGTTCGCGGGGCGGCGGATCGATGCGGATGGTGCCAAGGCCGCGCGCTTTCCGTTTGCCAATGTATGTGCGGTGCGTGCGGCCATCGGCGCATCGCTCGAGCGAATCGCGCCCTCGCTCCTCATTGCATCGGCCGCATGCGGCGCCGATCTCATGGCGCTTGAGGCAGCGGCACACCGGCACATTCCCATGCGGATTATGCTGCCATTTCCACCACAGCGCTTCCGCGCAACTTCGGTGGTCGACCGGCCAAACCCGGAATTCTGGGGCAGGCTATACGACGGTATCATCAAGGGAGCGGAACAGCGCGGCGATGTGATTGTCCTTCACTGCAGCGAGAACGATGGGGATGCCTATTCGGCTGCAAACAAGGCGATCATCGCCACGGCGAGTGGGGCGTCGGCTGCACCCTCGACGCGGCGTGTCGCCCTCATTGCGTGGGAGGGCAGGCCGCGCAGGGGCGAAGACACCACCAAGGAATTCGCCGAACTGGCGGAACGAAGCGGATTCAGGATCCTATCACTCTCGACGCTTGATCCGCAGCCGGTCGCGTGGTGACGGAGGAAGGCCATGGCGAACGGCAACAAGACCTGCTTCGTCATTATGGGCTTCGGCGAAAAGACGGACTTCCAGTCCAACCCGCAGCGGGTACTCAACCTCAACAAGACCTACGAGTACATCATCGAGCCGGCGGTGAAGGAGGCAGGCCTCACGTGCGTCCGCGCCGATCGCATCATCCATTCGACGGTGATCGACAAGCCTATGTACGAGAATCTGCTGAGCGCTGACGTCGTCGTTGCCGACCTTTCCACATCGAACCTCAACGCGATCTACGAGCTCGGGGTACGGCACGCGCTGCGACCGTCGACCACCATCGTGCTGGCCGAGAACAATTTCAGCTTCCCCTTCGATCTCAATCACCTCAGCATCCTCAAGTACGAGCATCTCGGCAGGGACATCGGTTTCGGCGAGGTCCTGCGCGTCAAAGACGCACTCAAGCAGAGGATCGTCGAGCTTGCCGACAAGGAAGAGGTGGACAGCCCGGTCTTTGTCTTTCTTCCTTCGCTGCTGCGCGCCAGGGCGGCTGCTTCGCCGCTGGACGCCATCGCAGCGGGGTCGGCGGCAACGCCCGAGTCCGCCCCGAAGAAGGATGAACGGAGCTTCGCCGAGCTGATGGAGAGCTTTCGGCTGGCGAAAGCGGGCGTGCGGAAGCCGTCCGACTGGTTCAAGCCGATGGCGTTCCTGGAACGGCTGCGTACCATGCAACCTCAGGATCCGTACATCCTTCAGCAGCTCGCGCTCGCTACTTATAAGTCGGAAATTCCCGACAAGCTCGCGGCGCTGCAGGAAGCCAAGACGATCCTGTCGCAGCTGTCGCCAACAACGTCTGCCGATGCGGAAACTGTTGGCATCTGGGGCGCGGTGCACAAGCGGCTGTGGGAGGTCGATGCCGACCGTGTCGATCTCGACCACGCCATAGGAGCTCACGAGCGCGGTTTTTTCCTCAAGAACGACTACTACAACGGCATCAATTATGCGTTCATGCTCGACGTCCGCGCGACGCTAACGAGCGGAGAAGAGGCGCTTGCCGACCGCGTGCTAGCCCGCCGCATCCGCCGCCGCGTGCTTGAAATCTGTGACGACCACCTCAAGGTTGGGGCGTTTCCCGCGGACGAGAAGTTCTGGATCGGCGCCTCGAAAGTGGAGGCCATGTTCGGGCTCGACCGCAGGGAAGAAGCCGAGCGGGTGAAAATGGATGTGATCGCCGAGGAGCGTGAACGTCTGCGCGCAGACGGCGCCAGTGACCAGGAAGGCGACTGGAGGGAAAATTCGCTAAACGATCAGCTCAGGAAGCTTGAGAAGCTCCTGACAGCGCGAGCATAGGAGGGAGAAACATGAGTGCGGATCTCGAGCTTGTGGCCAAGCGCGCCGAGAGCTGGTCGGAAACGGCTAACCAGCTTAAAGCGCGGCTCGACCTCGTGCGCTGGATTGTGTTCGCCCTCTCGATTGCAGGTGCGCTCGCGGCAGCGATTGCTAGTCAAATCCTGCCCGAGGCGGGCGGCGCCACGAGCGCGCTTCCGAGGTCGCACACTGTGTTCGCGACGTTTGGCGCGGTCCTGCTGGCCGGCGCGACTTTTCTGTCCAGTCGGCTCTTGCGCGACACGGAGGTGCAGGCGTGGGCGAGAGCGCGCGCGGCCGCCGAGGCGCTTAAGCGCGAAGCCTTCAGGTCCGCTACAAAGGCCCAACCCTATGACACATCGACCGCCGACGAACTTCTCAAGAAGGAACGCGAGAAGATCGAAGGACAGCTTACGGATTTACGCGATCGCCAAGTCGAGGCCGTACGCGAGGGCTCAGCGCCGCGCGAGGCGCTCAACCCCGAGCAGTACCGGGAACGCCGCGTGCGCCCGCAAATGGACTGGTACAAGAGTAAGGCCCATGGTTATCGTAAGGTAGCAACACGCCTGCGCTGGACGGAGTTCACGCTCGCTTTGGCAGCCACCATCATCACGGCGCTCGCCGGCGCGCTAGGCAAGAAGTTCGAGATTGGCCCGATGGCCTTCGACTTCGCGGCACTGACCGCCGTGCTCACCACGGTCAGCGGAGCCATCGTTGCGCATATCGAGGCATCGCGCTATCAGCACCTGGTAACGAGCTACTTGGCGGCAGCGGCGCGGCTGGAGGACCTCGACACCGACTTCGATGCCGCGCGGACCAACGCGGGCACGTGGTCCGAGTTCGTCAATGGCTGCGAGGAGGTCATCGCGGCCGAGAACAATTCCTGGGTCGCCAAGTGGACCAAGGCGACGACCACCTGATTGCGTAGCGCTGAAGCCCGTGTGCCAGCACTAATCGCTCCAAAGCGAGGAGCCGCCGCTCTTTTTGCGATAGGTGCTGAGATTGACGTTCTCCACCTCGGGATCGTCACCCTCCGGACCATGTAACGCGTAGCCGTAGCCGTGTGGCAGGGCACTCGATGCCAGAAGCCATTCATATGAGCTGGTGAAAAGGCCTCGCCCGAGATCCTCGACTTTGAATACGCCCGAAATCCGATTCCTCTGGATGTGCTGCCGGACCATGGCGTCGAATTGTTGCGAGAATTCGCGGCGGCTTGTTAGGTCGCGTCGATCAAGCCTGTTTCCCCACCACGAGTCGAACTTGTAGTCGCATTCCAGGTCAGAGACGGCGTTGCGAAAGCAGGACGGAAGATTGAGCCGGAACTCTTGGTCCCCAAACCTGTCTTTGCCGATTTCAGGAACAAAAGCGAGCGGCAGCTGCCTACCGGTCTCCGGATCAAACCGCACGTTCGAGCTCAACCCAAGGCATAACGATTCGAGCGTAAATCCTCGAGACTTGAAGTGCTCCAATAACCTGTTCGAAACTGAGAGCTTCGCGTTGCCAGAGGATTGGCAGGAGTTGGGGAACGGTCGCGCCTTGGTGCCACGCACCGCGATCCCCTGCGCCGTCAACTCATCGAGCGTCATTTGAATCCGAGTAATCTTTTGCTCTTCTGCCTTTGCGCGATGGAGGGGCATGTGGACAGCAAGGCAGATTAAACTTAAAAAGGAGATACTGAGGCGCGTCATTTTTCTCTCCGTTACGGCTCTTCAGCTGCAAAATCATGTATCTACTAGTCTACAACAAATTGAGCGCCGACCTCTACCATTAAGCGGTCCTCGAGCCGCCGCTTTTTCATCTCTTCGAAGTCCTTGAGAACCTGGTCCTTCCACCGTTTTGCCGCATCGGGAGAAAGCGAGCCGACTGCCAAATAGATTTCCTTTGCCTTCTCCCTTTCCCCGGAAAGCATCAAGGCGTGGGCATAATTAGATCTGACCCAGTCTAGCTTCGGAGCAAGATAAACTGCATGCCGGCCGGCCCATACTGCTCGCTGAAAGTTCTTGGCAAGGAGCGCCGACCAGCAAAGCGTTCCGAGTGCCCGGCCAATCCGCTCTGCCTTGCCGTTGTTGGCATCGGCCGCGAAGCTGGTGGCGAGAAGATACTGCTCGGCAGTCTCGAGCGCCTCATGGTCTTGGCCTATGGAACGCATGAATCCGGTGATCTGCCAGTACGCGTTCTCTACCTCTGTTTGCCAGTCGGGCGCTAATGCAGCGATCCCCTCACGAAGGGAAAGTGCCCGCCGGAACATGCGGAGGGCACGCTCCTGCTGGCCCATCTTTTTCAGGAGCTTGCCCATATTTTCGAGCATGGCGGCGGCGTCGCGTTGCCAGCTCGGCTTCGCATCGTCGGCTGCCGCCGCTGCCTCGAGCAGGGTCGTTCCTTTGTCAAAGGCATCGAGCGCTTCTGCGTTCCTTCCAAGCTGGACGAGGGCCTGGGCGCGGCGGTCGTAGCTCGAAGCCAGATCGCGTTGCTGGCTGGGTCCGGAGCTCTCTGCAGCGGTCCTTTGGGAAATCGCCAGATCCTTGTCGGCCCAGATCAAGGCTTCCTCGGCTCGGCCGGCGGCAAGAAGCGCATCCGCAAGTTGCTGATAGCCGACCGAAAGATCACGTTGCAGGTCAGGTCCCGGCCCGACCGAGCCGGCAAGCAGCTCGAGCAGCGAAACACTTTCTTGGGAGAGGGCGACCGCCAATTCGGTATTGGGCCGCTTCAGTTCAAGGTCGCCGAGCTGTGCAAGCGAAAATGCAAGCCCTCGCCGCGCGACCGGCAGCAGCTCGGGGACGCTCGCGAGCTCCCGCCAGAGAGCCGTTGCCTCGCGATATTGCGATCTTGCTTCTACCAGCCTCCCCTGCTCCCCATGAAGTTCACCGATCTTCTGGTGAAGAACGGCCCGCCTCCGCCGCCATTCCAAGGTTTTCGGTTCGGCTGCAGCACGCTCCTGTACGAAAGCCAGACATTTCGTGAGAACAGCGAGCGCCTCGTCCGGCTCATTGCTCTTGAGCGCAGCCTTTGCGAGGTCATTATAGAGATTGAAGCGGGCCGACTGCCATTGAGATTCCGCTGACTCAGCTCCCGTCCCGGACTCAAGAATTTGCAGTGCCTCTTCGAAAGGCGCGCGTGAGCCGCGAAAATCGCCACTCGCGAGAAGCGAGGTCCCCTTCGTGATGAGATCATTTGCCTGCTGCAGCGACGATCGAGCAGTCGGTTCCGGCGGATGATAAACATGGACGGGAATCGTCTGGTGGGCACGTGACGTTTCTCTTTCCCATTTGATCCGCAGCGAGAGCGATTCTACGCGACGATTGGCATTGCCAATGACCTGCTCGAGGACACGCTGGGCGCGATCACGTTGAGCTTCAGCAACCGTCCTGGCCCTGACGGCCACGATTGCCTGCCAAGTCGCGACAGCGGCGGTCAGAGCGAGCACCGTTGCGGCAGTCGCGAAAATTCGCTGACGCTTTGTTTCCTGGCGTGTGTGATTGAAGCCGCGCACAAGCTCGGAGATCGTCTGATCGCTCGGTTCGCCATCAGGGTCATCGAGCGTCTCGGTCAAGCGCAGCCAATCGCGCTCTCGCGCCATTGTGGCAAGGATTGCATCCGGCGGCGCGGCTTCCACGGCGCCATTCAGGTTCAGGATCACCGGAATTTTGTCGTGAGCAAGTGCGACATCGACTTCGCGCTTGACCCACTCCGATTTGAGCGCGCCAGCCCGACCAATAACGACAATCTTCCGGCTCTTGGCTACCTGGCGGCGGGTCTCGCGTCTGAGGTCTGCGCCAGCCACATATTCCGTCTGATCGAGAAAGACGCGGAAGCCTGCCTGCTCTAGCCGCTCTTTGACGCGGCGCGGGAACCGCATCCCGTCGCCATGACTGTAGGAGATAAAGAAATCATAGCCGAAGACCCAATCGACAGTACGCGCGAGCAGGCCCTCGGCCTTGATGCCGTCGTTCGAAATCGCAAGTGGCGCTATCGAACACACAACTCCAACTCCAAATGCTGAAAGAAGAGCACTGCGCGCAAACAGAAGCAAGGGCATCACTCATCGGCGCGCTACCGCTTAGATCCGCAAAACGCTGGAATGTAAAAATTCTCGTTGAGACCTACGGATGAAGCAAAAGCGTGAGCTGGACGGCATGGCGTTTGTTTTGGGATACGCCCTCGTCCTGGTGCTTGAGCGCTGGTTCCACCTCGGTAGATAGATTCTCGACGGAAGGCTCTTGTGGCGTGAGATCTTGGCTAGCAGAAGCAATGAGAAGGCACGGTCGACACTACGACGGCATAAATTTGGCGAAGTGATCTTCCTTGACCTTCTGTTTGGCAACGGCCGCACCCACGGCGAGCAACTCTGGAATACTGTCAATCGCGTCGAGCTTTTGCACCGCTTTGGGCTCGATCGTCGTGCAACCGATTGCGTCGAGGCCCTCGCGCGTCAGCTCCGCATTGTAACGAAGATAAGTGAAGAGCTTCTGGCCTTGGGCCAGCGGACCACAACCAGGGATCAATGAGCCGAGCTCCCGGTCGAGCGGGTCGCCTGCCAGGCAATTGCCGAAGACGCGGCAAAGAAGGTCCTGCTCAGTTAGGGCGGCGAACATCAGCGCTGATGGAACCGTCGTTGCATTGAATAACAGGTTCATATCGTCTGGGTCGAGCCCATACCGCACGGCTGGGCTGGTGCCAGTGCCAACCGAGACGATTAGCATGTTGTCGATACCCGTGGTCCAGCCCTGCTGAATTTTCGGTGCCCGTGGCCAGTAGCAGTCGAGGGTCGCCATCAGGAACATCTGAAAGGCCGGATTATTGTACGTCGTGAGGCCGCCGTCGACGAATATGAATTCCTTCCCTTTGGTCTTGTCCCGACTGGGCATAACAATCACCTCTGGGGGGAAAAAAGTCGGCGCAGCAGTGCTGGCACGAACAAGTTGCCAGAGCGGAAAATTCAGATTGTTATCGTCTCGTTGGGGATCGTTGTACTTGGCATAAGGATTATTGCTCAGGCACCACGGCGAATCCGTCGTGGCGTTGCGCATGACCAACAGCAACAAAGTTTTGATCTTGTCCGAACCGAACGTGGTCGCAGCGCCAAATACTTCTTTCAGCTTTTCGGCAAGGGGCTCGTTCTCGAACTTATAGTGTAAGCGATGCAGCAGATTTGCTTTAACGAACATCTGAGCACCGGCTTCCTTATAAAATGTTAGGATTTCATCAACTGACATACCCATCGACAAACCAGCGGCAATGATCCCACCGGTGCTCGTGCCTGCAATGTAGTCGAAG
>Ga0066903_100004974_pt1 | contig 11408 bp, 9 predicted proteins | sample PanSoiMetaGPlot1_FD_67491 | JGI IMG/M metagenome (GOLD analysis project Ga0066903, IMG submission 67491) | Tropical forest soil microbial communities from Panama analyzed to predict greenhouse gas emissions - Panama Soil - Plot 1 (version 2) | ecosystem: Environmental > Terrestrial > Soil >...
GGACGAAGTGCCCATGACGCGATGGTAAGAGCCGTTAGGATGAGAGGTGCGATGAGCTCGCGCCAGTTGCTAAGTGCGGCGTGCGATGCCGCCGCGCCGGTGAGCTCGAAAAAGATGCCAGCGTACGCCCACTCCTTGAGGCGCGGAAAACGCGGGACAAGCAGGGTTATGCCGCCAAGGAGCTTCCAGACCCCGAGGATCGCGAGAAGATATATTGGATAACCAAGCTGCGTCATCACTTCGACGACTGGTGGTCCGGATACAAGCATCGTGCGTCCGTGCGTCAAGTCGGTAACGCCACCCGCCAGAGTCTCAAGTGCGATAAGCGTCGTGGTCGCGCAATAACCAATTGTAGTAGTTTTCATGGCGAGCCCTCGATGCGGCCTAACGATTGACATGAGCGGCGGCGCAAAGGGCGCGGAGCGGCCTTTGCGGCGTCCGCTCGATGGAAGGGTTAGGCCGCACGACTCGACGGTACAGGGGTGGTGACCTTACTCAACTCTGCCGTTTCTGACGTATGTATCGAAAGTCGCAGTGACTGGCCCCCTGCATGATGGTTTGTGTTCGTGTGAGCTTGATGTCAGGACCGTACCCCTCCGCCATGTGAAAGTCCGAAGTGCACACCAGGAGGAATCCCAGCTCGGGTACGCCCAGCTCCTTGTAGAACTGGGCGTACCGGCATCCAGTGACGTCGATCTCGAAGGCGTCTTCCGATTGCTTGACTACTTGGTATTCGAGGGCATCTCCGGCGGCATACGTGGCGAACGCCGACGCCATGTTTTCCCCAACGCTACTCGCTCTCTGTGCATGCCACCACTTCTCGCCCAGTCCTCGATACATATCACCGAGCGACTTCCGTACGATGGCGTTCGCCCGATCCTCACCAAGCTCCGCCTGCAGGGCCTTTATAAGTGGGACCAAAACCTGAGCCTGGATCTTTGCCTGTTCGATTACGGGTACGTTCATACTAACCTCTGTGGGCTGCGGCGCGTAGCGCCGTCGGCTGCATGCCGTTGTTATGCGCCAGCGAATGGCTCGTCGCCAGCCAAGGAGTCGCTTGGCGGAAGGCAAGTCCAGTTCTGCCTGGTTTCATTGAGGAACGCCTTACCCGAGCCGCTCGGCAAGTGCGACGATAATGCCCTCAGGGCCGCGAATGTAACAGAGCCGGTACATGTCCTGGTACTGAGCGACTTCGCCGACGAGCTCTGCGCCATGGGCGCGCAAGCGCGCGAGTACGTCCTCGATGTCGTGGACGGCGAACATGATGCGACGTATGCCCAGCGTGTTCACTGGTGTGTTCTTCGGCTCAGCTCTGATCGCTGCGGGCGTGTGGAACTTGTCCAGCTCGATCCGACCGTGGCCGTCCGGAGTCCGCATCATCGCGATCTCGCATCGAACGTTCTCGAGCCCAACGACAAGGTCCACCCAACGTCCCTCGACTGGCATCTCGCCCTCCAACACCATACCAAGCTCGACAAAGAACGCCTTCGCGGCCTCAAGGTCGTCGACTACGATAAGAACGTTGTCCATCCGCTGAAGCGTCATGTGCCTTCCTCCCATGTGTGACTGGAATTGCTCGGTACTTGCCCTTCGCATGGCGCACAACGAGATCTCGACCGCCGGCTAGTTCCCTTCACGCCGCGGGGGCTGCGGCCTAGTCCCCGGCAGGGTGGAGCTTGTCGATGATTGCAACGGCTCGATTTCACAGCGCATGGTCCCTGATACTGGATGGACCGGCGCGGAGTTAGGTAGCAGCGGGTCGCGGCCTAACGCTCTGCTGGCACCTTGGATCAGCGGAGTGGTGGCGAGCAAGCGGTCGATGGGGCTCGTGACGCCACGGCCGGCGCGGTTGAGGACGTGCGTGTAGACCATGGTCGTGCGCACATCGCGATGACCGAGCAACTCCTGAATCGTACGGATGTCGTGACCGTCCTCGAGCAGGTGGGTGGCGAACGAGTGCCGAGACGTGTGGCACCCCGCCTGCTTCGGGATCCCGGCACGGAGCACGGCCTCCCTGACGGCGCGCTGGAGGACGGATTCGTGCAGATGGTGCCGCCGGCGCTGCCCGCTTTCGGCATGGACGTGGATGCGCGTCGCGGGGAACACCCACTGCCAGCCCCATTCGCGGCCGGCGTTCGGATACTTCCGGCCGAGCGCATGCGGCAGCGCTACCTAGCCGGCATCGGCCATGAGGTCGCGCCGGTGCTGGTCGCGCTCGGCTTCGACGAAGCGCGCAAAGGGTGTCCTGAAAGGCCGACGGACGACATTGTGCGCCGATCCCGATCGCCATTGCCGGCGCGCACGATGATCTCGTGGCGGGCGAAATGGAGGTCCTTCACCCGGAGCCGTAGGCACTCGAGGAGGCGTGGGCCGCTGCCGGAGAGCAGCGCGGCGGCGAGCCGCTTCACCCCGTGCAGGTGTTGGAGGATCGTGGCCACCTCCTCGCGGGTGAGGACGACGGAGAGACGGGCCGGTCGCTTGGCGCGCACGAGATCCTCGAGCCACGGCAGCTCGGTCCCGAGCACCTACCGGTAGAGGAAGAGCAGCGCGCACAGCGCCTGATTCTGCGTGGACGCGGCCACGCGACCTTCCACCGCCAGATTCGAGAGGAACGCGGTTACCTCCGCCGCGGCCATCTTGGGAGGGCGACGCTTGCGATGGAACAGGATGAACCTGCGGATCCAAAAGACATATGCGTCCTCGGTCCGTGGGCTCAGATGCTGCGTGCGGATCGCGATCCGGACGCGATCGAGGAGCCTGGGCGCCGGGCGATACAGCGCGCGTGCTTCCGCGACGCATGGGACGGGTTCCTCTCGAGCAAGGCCAAGCTCGAACCTGCGCCGGCGAGGGACCATAGCGCCCAGGCAAAGCCGAGTCGAGACTCGTGCGGTCTCCAATCCCGGATGTGCTTTCAGCGCCTCCGGAGCGCTTCGGTGGCGCCGCCCGCCGGTTGCGAATGGGCCAGCACCGCCCGCTAGGCGACGAGCTCGAACCGCTCGTGCAGCGAACAGGCGCTGAGCAGCATCATCAACGCCGGGTCCACGGCCGTCCGCTCGCCGTCGTCCATGTCGGGTAGCCGGTCGAGGAGGGCCACCACCCTCGTGCGATCGAAGAACGGCAGCGACGCGAGCACGGGACCGCGGAGGGTATCCTGCAGGAGCTGATAGAGGCGCTCGTTCGGGTTCAGCGCGACGGGCGGGCTGGTGAACGGGTGCTTCCGCCGCGCGTACACCGTCTCGGTCAGCAGCGGGCGCGTCGCCTCGCGCAGGACGAACTTCTCGGTCATGCCGCGGATCTTCTGCGCGACGGGCAGCGAGCGAACGAGCTCGACCACCCGATGGTCCAGGAACGGGACACGTCCCTCGACCGAGTGCGCCATCTCCATGCGATCGCCGAGCATGGTGAGCACGTAGTTGGGCAGGTGGGTCTTGGCCCACAGGTAGAGCGCCTGGTGGACCGGGGCGCGGCCGGCGAGCTGCCCCTCGACGTCGATCCCGTTCATGACGCCGCGGCACGCATCCCGCTCGGCGAACTCGGCGGCGAACGGCGCCGCGAAGAGCGAGTGGAGCTTGAACCCCGTGGAGGCGTTCGCCTCCATCCAGGAGGGGGCGAAGCCGAGCAGGCGCCGCACGCCGTCGAGCGAGAGCCCTTCTCCGTCCGGCAGCAGCAACCCCCGCGACACGGGGTTGGTGCGCGCGAGCTCTTCCAGGAGCTGCGCGACGACGCGCGGGTCCTGGCCCCCGTTGTCGTGCAGCAGCATGTCACGGCGGAAGTGGGGATAGCCGCCGAGGATCTCGTCGGAGCCCTCGCCGGTGAGCACGACCTTGTACCCGGCGTCGCGCACGGCCCGGCTGAGCACGAACTTCGCCACCCCGTGCGCGTTGATGCAGAGGGCCTCGCTGTGCCAGATCGCGTCCGCGAAGTTGTCGGCGATGTCCGACTGGCGGATGGGAATCGGGTAGAACTCGGCGCCCGCCCGCTCGGCCATCTCCCGCGCGATGGCGCCCTCGTCGTACTCGGCGCGGTCGAAGGTGAGTGTGAAGGCGCGAATCGGGTCGCGGCGATGGCGGGCCGCCAGGCCGAGCACGGCGCACGAATCGATACCGCCGCTCAGGTAACATCCGACCGGGACGTCGGCACGCAGGCGAAGGCGCACCGCTTCGTCGAGGACCTCGCGAAAGGCCTCCGCGTACTCGGTATCGGAGCGGCGCGATCCGGTTTCGGCCTGCGGATAGTCGAAGTCCCAGTAGCGCACCACCTGGATGTGCCCGCGACTCGCCAGCAGATAGTGGCCGGGGGGGACCTGCCGGACGCCCTCGAAGAGCGAGCGATCCTCCGTGGGAGCCGGCACGAGGCTGTTCGCCTGGTGGAACGACGCCGCATCCCAGCGCGCCGGGACCCCGGCGGCGAAGAGGGCCTTGGCCTCGGAAGCGAGCACGATGCCGCCGTCGCGGACGGCGTAGAAGAGCGGCTTGATCCCGAAGCGGTCGCGCGCCGCGAAGAGCGTCTGATTGGGCTCGTCCCAGAGGACGAATGCGAACTCGCCGCGGAGATGATGAAGACACTGTGCCCCGAGATCCTCGTACAGATGGAGCGCGATCTCGCTGTCCGAACGCGTCCGCAGTCGATGACCGCGCCGTTCCAGGTCGCGCTGGATGCGCTCGTAGTCGTAGAACTCGCCGTTGGCCACGATGCGCAGCTTCCCGTCCTCGTTGGCGATCGGCTGGTCGCCGGTCGTCAGGTCGATGATGCTCAGCCGGGCATGACCGAGGCCGACGCGGCGATGCGGTGAGATCCAGCACCGCTGCGCGTCGGGTCCGCGATGGTACAGCCGTTGCGTCGCGCGCAGCAGCGGCTCCTCGGCGATCGGCTCGCGTTCGGAGAAGATCGCCACGATGCCGCACATCGCGTACCCCCTTTCGCGGAGCATCACCGCGCTCCGGTTGGCGCATAGGCGCCGAGCCGGTCGGTGTCAAGATGCGGAAGGACCATGCGGTAGACGGAGGAGCGTTCGCCGGTACCCTGAACGCTGAGAGCTCCGAGGTCCGGTAGGCGCCAACGACGCCAGGACGAGACGGGAGGTCCGGTTGTGGGTTTGCCACGACCTCCCGCCGTTCCTCAGGACGGCTATTCGGGATCATGGCGATCCTGAGCTTGTTCCCATGCAGGTAGCCAAGCACCTGATGCTGCCACTGCAGTTTAAACATGCTTAGAAGACTTTTTGTTTGACGCGGGATTCGGTTCTGTATTAGGTCCGCCCTCCGATGTGAACATCTTCTTCTCGGAGGGGAGAAGTGACGATGCGTGCGCCCGTGCTCTTCATCACCGCCTTGGTCCTTGCTGCCGCGACTTCGGCCATTTCAGGGGCCCGTCATGGCCTTCGTCCCCTCGTCCTCAGAGGACGGCGCGTCACGTGGTCATCCTCGTCGGAGGAGGAGCTGGCGGTCATCCACGCCCGCCTGCTGAGTCCCGCGGGCGCATCGTCCCGGGAAATCCATCGCACGGGCCGGCTGACGCCGTACACCGTACAGACGATCGCCGAAGACGCCATCCGCGCGGGTCGCGGCGCAAGGCTCGAGGTGACGGTAGCCGTGACCAACGAGGCCGAGCTCAGACACGTACGATCCCGGTTTGCCCGCCTCGCGAACCGAGGTATTCACGTGCGGATCTGTCGGGATGTCGAGTTCCGGGCGCTGGGCCAGCGGCTTCCCCATGGCGCCGGGGCTGACCGTTACAGCTGACGCGTCATCGTTTGTCGCCTGCGCAGGGTGGCGCAGCGTCTCTACCGCGCCCGCTTCCCCGACTCGACAGGATGCGGGCCGAGTTCCTCGGTGGGGGAGGGCTTCACGGTCGCCGACCCCCACCGCCGGCGCTCGTCTACCGGCTAGTCCAGCCGCACGAAGCGCCTTGCAGGCCGAGCGACCGCTCCCCGCAGCCGCGGCCGCGATGGGAGCCACGTTTCGACCACCCGCGTTCGCGAGGGCGTGGGTGAACCCCCTCCGAGTGGCACAGCCGGAGAATCTGCCGGTAGCTGCTAATGGTGCACGGCCTGGGAGCGGCCATCGTCGCCCTTGCCGCGCACATCGCCGGGCTCAGGCCGCGCAAGCGCGTAGACTTCGCGTCACGGCTGAGCGGTCGGTCGACCTGTCGGCTCCCTCGATCGTGCGACAGGGGACGCGTCACCGTCGTCGCAAAAGGGAGATGCCAAGGAAAAACAGGTGAGGTAGCCGTCACAAAAGTGCAGGAGGCGCCGGGGGTCCCGGTAGCCTCCGCCTTCACGTTTAGCCACGCTCGCGGGGAGGGCTCGCGGGACGCGGCACCCATTCCTCGAACGGTTGCGAGAGCTCCGATACGGCGCGATTCCTGCACTGAACCTCTTGACGCTCGTTTGCCACGGGGCTTATTGTCCCGCCGCACGCTGGGAGGTCACAAATGCAGCAACCAAGAGTGCGAGGCATATCCCCTTGCGCCATCGCAGCGGTGCTCACGGTGTGTCTCGGCCAACTGGCCGGTGCCACCTGCCCGGAGAGCATCGCCGACTGCCTCGGCGAGGCGAAGAACTTCCTCTTCGTGGCGTCGGACAAGCTCTCGCTGGGGTCGTGGAAGGAGGTCACTTACGGCTACGCCACGCGCTACGGGACCATGGTCAACGGTGATGCCTGTGGGGTGACGGCACGCCTTCAAGGCTCCAGCGCGTCGGATTACGAAACCACGATCTCCGGCGATTTGCTCGCCCTCGCAGATTCCGGAACCGCCGTGAGTGTCCACAGCGACTTTAGTCTGTATCCTGGCGAGGCCGGGGTGCTCGTCTACGGCGTGCTCGCTACGGGTGGCGGACGGGTGGCGGGCCAGATCGGTGCCGGCAGTAGCGGGGGGATCGACACCTCCGGAACCCACCCGAAGCTCGCGTCATGCCGGCAGGCGATCGCCGATATGCAGAGTGCGTCGACCACCCTGGCCAGTCTACCGGCGACCCAGGAACTCGGCCCGGTGACGGTGAGGGGAGACACGTTCCGCATCGTCGCAGGGCCCGGGGTGAACGTCATCACCACGCCGTCGATCTCTCTCCGGTCCGTCAGCTCCCCGGGTTACTACTACCGGCAGGGCGGTGTACTCGAGATCGACACGTCGCCTGACACTCAATCGGTTGTCATCAACACGGGAAAACTCTACGTAGGAATTGGTGCCGAGATCTACGGCTACGGCGACGTGATCATCAATGTCCCGGGGCCCGGTCCGTCGATAAAGGCCTTCACGTTCTCCGGCTACCAGCAGGCATACATCAACGGCCCACCGGTGCTCGCGCCTCAGAGAGGCATCAAGCTGTATACCGGCATAACGACCAACTTCTTTGCGCGGCAGATCGGCTCTCGCGGTACGGACGTCTACTCCTATTACTGAGGCTCGTGGGCCCATCGCGCCCCGCGGTCGTTCCGAGCGGGCTTCGGAGGGGCCTCCCTTTCTGCGCCGCCGCGCACGGCCCGTTTCGCGAAGGGGAAGAGCCTTGCCCATGGCGATTGCCCTCCTCTGCACTGCGTGCAGCCGGGAGACGCGCGATGGGGGCACCCGGCTCGATCTGATCGCCCTCTTCCCGTTCACCGAGGCCGCGGAGCAGGGCGACCTCGTCGACCTCGGCTCACCGGCCTCCAAGGCGCAGCTCGCGAGCGGCTGGTCTCGCCCGGAAACCCTGCCCACGGGCGAAGCGGTCGCGTGGGCCGAGGGCCAGCGGGCGAGCGTCGAGTTTGCCGTGCGCGAGCCCGCCGAGCGCCGCGTCGTCCTCCGCTGCGCCGTACCGTCCGGCGGCGGGCTCTTCCGCGGGTTTTCTCCCGTGAGTGTGAGGCTGAACGGACGTCCCGTCAGATCGGTGAGGTTCGGCCCGAGCTTTGAGGACGTGAGCATCGTGCTGCCGATCGCGTTCCAGCGACCAGGTCGCAACACCCTCGAATTGACCAATCCCTTCCTGCATGCCCGACAGCACCCCGACGGTCTTTCTCACTCCATCGCGTGCAACACGATTCGGCTGGTGGGTCCGGAGGTCGGCGGCGGCACGCGTCCGGGGGTGGCGCGGAACCCAGATCCCGGGGCGCTCGTGATCCCGGCGTCGGCTCACGTCGACTTCTTCGTTCGCCTACCCCCAGGCGCCACGCTGCTCTTCGACCAGCGAGCGCCCGACAACGCCCACGTGACCGTGTCGATCGCGACCGATCGTGTCCCGGAACGAACTCTCTTCGACGGGCCGGCGGTGGGCCCGACGCGCCTCGACCTCACCACCTACGCGACCGACATCGCGAAGCTCTCCTTCGCGGCGGTGGGTGAGGGCGAGGTACGACTGCTGGAACCCCGGATCCTCGGGCGCGAAGGGGCATCGCGCAGGACGCCGATCGCACGGGTGCGGACGAGGCCCAATGTGCTCCTCTACGTCATCGACACCCTGCGCGCCGATCATCTCGGTTGCTACGGCTATTCGCGGCCGACGTCGCCGCACATCGATGCGTTGGCGGCGACGGGGATCCGCTTCGAGCATGCGGTCGCTCAATCGTCCTGGACGACGCCGGCGACCGCCTCGATACTGACCGGCCGCTACCCACTCGCCCACGGAGCGACGACCCTCGGCGAGGGGATGTGGCCCGACGTGCCGACGCTCGCCGAGGTGCTCCACGGCGCGGGCTACCGTACCGCCGCGTTCGTCACCAACGGCAACGTCGCGGGTGAGCTCGGCTTTGCGCGCGGGTTCGAGACGTACCGCTACTTTCCGGAAGACCGTAAGCGTGCCGGCATGTATCTCCGCGCAGACGAGCTCCACCCACAGATCGTTCCCTGGCTAGCCGAGGGCGACCGGCGGCCATTCTTCCTCTACGTCCACGCGACCGACCCTCACGCCCCCTACCTGCCCCCCGACGGCTGGGCCGATCGCTTCCGGGACGACGAAGGTCTTCCGGCTCTGGCGCGGTACCCCGACTTGCTGCAGGCGCTCACGAGCGGGAGGGTCCTGCAGACCGCCGAGAACGTGAGCTATCTCGTTTCGCAGTACGATGCCGAGGTCGCGTTCCTCGACGAATCGATCGGGCAGTTCCTGGGCGAGCTCGGACGGCTGCGCCTGCTGGACGACACGCTCATCGTGCTCGTGGCCGACCACGGCGAGGAGTTCCACGACCACGGCCGCTTCTCCCACGGGCGGACGCTCTACGGCGAGGTGACCAACGTTCCTCTGATCATCCGCCTCCCCGGCGGGGATGGGGGCGGCCGACACGTCACGCCGCTCGCCCGGCAGATCGACATCCTGCCGACCGTCCTCGCGCAGGTGGGCGTTCCGCTCCCCGACCACGTCGACGGGCACGCTCTCGGGTCGGACGAGGACGGTGCGCTCCCGGAGCAGCAGGAGGCGTTCAGTCAGACGAACCTCGGCGGCCCGTCACTGGCCGCGGTCCAGGTCGAGGGATGGAAGATCATCGAGAACGCGGGGCGCGTGCAGGGCGGCGTGGAGGTCTTCGACCTCGGTGCAGACCCCCAGGAGAACCACAACCTCGCAGACGGGGCGCCCGTCCTCGTGGGCTACGGCGAGCAGCGGCTGGCGGAGTGGAGGACCGGGGAGTGGCGGCCAAGCCATCGTTCCGCCGCCCCCCGGCCGCAGCTGGACGACAACACGAGGGAGCGCCTCAGGGCTCTGGGGTATGTCGACTAGCTGTTGTGGCTGTGGGACGAGAGGACGATGCGGGAGAAGAGTTGAGGCTGACAACGCGAGCGTCAGCGCGGATACGGGAACGTTGGCGTCGGGGCGGTAGCGACGACCCGGTGAAAGTCGCGCACGTCGAGCTGAAGACTGCCGTCGGGGCGCTCGGACACCATGTCGGCGTGGCGAGCGCCCCAGCGGACCTGGTCGTCGAGATAGGTGTGGCGCGCGTGCAGGTTCTGCGCGGAGGTCTCGTCGATGCCGACGACGGTCACGATCAGCTCCACCTCGTCGCGGACGAGGGTCTCGGGCGTGGCGCCGTATAGCGGGCTCGACTCGTCGATGCGATGGAAGACGGTCCAGGAGCGGGAGATCGCGGGAGAGTGGTCGCGCTCGAGCTTCAGGTCGCGCAGGCGGTAGTAGGTCACGCCCTCGGCGGTACGCTCGGTACGCACCATCACGACGCGCACGGTCGCTTCGATGATCTGCGAGGCGCGCTCGTTGCCGAGGCGGAACATCAGGGTCGGGACGCCGTCGAACGGGGAGATCGTCGCCCACTCGGCGAACTGCATGCGGGCCCGCGGCACGCTGAACTTGGCGAACAGTATCCCGCTGGCGAGCGCGACCAGCGACACGCCGGCGATGACCTCGGTGGTGACGAGGGCCTCGGCCCCGACCGAGAGGGGATGCATCACACCGTAGCCGATCGTCCCCATCGTCTGCACGCTGAAGAAGAAGTGGTCGGCGAGCGACCCTGGCCGGGCACCCTCGACGCCTCCGACCGCGAGGTAGGCGAACGCGAACAGGAGGTTGAGCAGCAGGAAGAGGCCGCTCAGCGCGAGCAGGTCGAGCCACCACGGCGAGCGCAGCAGGTGATGGTAGACGTCGCTGAACGGCGTCTGTCGCGCGCCGACGACGAGGATCTGGTTCGGGTCGCGCTGCGGTGCCGGCACCGCTAGTTTCCGGTCGTGAGTACAACCCGGAACCGTGCTCCTCCGCTCAGCATGCGCTCGTAGGCGTCGGCGACGCGCTCGAGGGGGAACACCTCGTTCATCGAGCGGACGCCGGTGAGGACGCTGAAGGCCAGCGTCTCCTGCGAGTCGATCGACGTGCCGGAGTACCAGCCCTTGATCGCGCGGCATCCCGCGATGAGAAGAAAGGGCGACGCTTCGATCGATTCCGCAGCGCCGATGACGAGGAGGGTGCCGTGGACCCCGAGGCCGCCCAGCACGGCGGTCATGGCAGGGCCGTTGGTAACCGTCGCGAGGATGACTCGCGCCCCGCCGAGCTCGCGCAGCGCCGCAGCGGGGTCTCCGGCCTGACTGTCGATGTACCGCGAGGCCCCGAGCTCGCGCGCCAGCGCCTCCTTGTCCTTTCCGCGTGCAATGGCCACTGTCCGGAAGCCCATTCGTGCGGCGAACTGCACGCCGAGGTGACCGAGGCCGCCCAGGCCGAGCACGGCGACTAGGTCACCGGGGCGCGCCCCGCTGTTGCGGAGCGCATTGAAGGTGGTGACGCCCGCGCACATGAGCGGCGCTGCCTCCACCGCCGACAGCTGCTCGGGGACGCGCGCGACGGCCTCTGCGCGCGCGATCACGTAGTCGGCGTAACCGCCGTCCGAGGTGATGCCCGTGACGAGGGTGGCCGTCTCACACGCGAAGAAGTCGCCCCGACGGCACGAATTGCAGTAGCCGCACTGTCCACCATGCCATCCGACCCCGACGCGCTGGCCAGGCGC
>Ga0066903_100004975_pt1 | contig 11407 bp, 8 predicted proteins | sample PanSoiMetaGPlot1_FD_67491 | JGI IMG/M metagenome (GOLD analysis project Ga0066903, IMG submission 67491) | Tropical forest soil microbial communities from Panama analyzed to predict greenhouse gas emissions - Panama Soil - Plot 1 (version 2) | ecosystem: Environmental > Terrestrial > Soil >...
GCGATTATCACAGCAAGAACGCCTGTTTTTATCCGCTGCTCGCGGTTTACGGAAAATTCTAGCGATTGCGCGGCGACTTCGCGCAGCTATCGTCCGCGCAGGCAATGGAGTTTGCCTTTCTTCGCCTGAAGAAGAACCGCGATTGAGCTGATGACTCCTGCAACCAGGAGATCATTATGCTCGGATTTAAACAAATCTTAATCGTCGCATTCGGCGGCGCAGTCGGTTCGGTGCTTCGCTACAAACTTGGCGGCTTCGCCTTGCATCACACGCAAGCGTGGAATTTTCCGATAAGCACGTTCGGCGTTAACGTCGTCGGCTGTTTCGCGATCGGAATTCTGGCCGCGCTCGTCGAACATCACGATCTGTTTTCGCCTTCGATCCGCCTGCTACTGTTCACGGGATTACTCGGCGGCTTCACCACGTTTTCCGCGTTCGGTTACGAAAGCGTATTTCTTCTAAGGTGTGGACTACTTTCCGCGGCAACGAGCTATGTGTTGCTCAGCGTAGTCTGTGGACTGGGAGCTGTTCTTGTCGGAATGAAGCTGATCGATCAGTTCTGGCCGCCGCATCACTAGGATCTATTCGCCGGGATTGAATCGATATCCAATTCCCGGTTCAGTCTTAATTAAACGCGGTTTCGCCGGGTCGCCTTCAATCTTTTGCCGCAGATGCGTTACGTAAACCCGAAGATACTGTCGATGCTCCTCGGTTTTGGGACCCCAAATCTCGCGCAGGATATGACGGTGAGTTAGAACGCGGCCTGGATGCCGAACAAATAATCGCAAAAGCGCGTACTCCGTTGCGGAAAGTTTAACTTCATGACCGGACCGAGTGACGACATGCGCGGTTAGATCGACAACCAGTTCACCGTTCTTGAACACGGAGATTTCCTCCGACGGTCGTGTTTTTCGCTGCGCGGCTCGCAAACGCGCGAGTAGTTCCGGTCCACTGAACGGCTTTGTCACGTAATCTTCTGCGCCGGCATCGAGCGCAGCGACTTTTTCCTGCTCGTCATCGCGGACGGTCAGCACGATTACCGGCGTCTCGCTCCATTCGCGCAGGCGCGTCAGAGCGTCGAGCCCGTCCATGTCGGGCAAACCGAGATCAAGCAGAACAACATCGGGCCGCCGCCCCGCGATTTCCATTAAGCCGCGCTGGCCTGTATCCGCCTCATGCACTTCATAGTCTTCACCCTCAAGAACAACGCGGAGCAAACGCCGAATTTGGATTTCGTCGTCGATTATGAGCGCGACCGGTTTCATGCCGTCGCTTCAGTTGGCAACTGCATCGGCTTGCCAATTGGAAGGCGAATCGAGAAACGCGCGCCACCCCCCTCGCGATTCTGAGCCGTTATCTCGCCGCCGTGCGCCTCGACGAGTTGACGCGCAATCGAAAGTCCGAGACCGAGACCGCCAGTCGGTTTTCCGCGACCCCGGTAAAATTTTTCAAAAATTTTGCTCTCCTCACCCGGCGCGAGACCGGGTCCGTGATCAGCAACAGAAAAAACGATCGTCGCGTTGTCGCGAGCGACACTCGCTTCAATGCGTCCGTCGGCTTTTGCATAAGCGGCAGCGTTCGCGAGCAACGTTACCAGCGCCTGCTCGATAAGATCGGCATCGACTGAGATGGTTTGCAAATCCTTGGCGACCGTAACGGTGACGGCATCTTCATTTAACCCAGCGCGGGAAACCGCTTCGCGCAAAAGTTCTGCCGGATCGCACCATTCACGAATTGGTTGGAGAAGACCGGATTCCAGGCGGGTCGCGTCGAGGAGATGATCAACCGTGCGAGTCAAACGCCGCACTGCTTGCTGCAACTCGGAGCGGTCGGGCTTCGATTGCTGTAACGCAACGGACATTGCCGCGAGCGGCGTTTTTAATTCATGGGAAACGGAATCGAAAAGCGCTTTTTGCAGTTTCTCCGACTGGCGCGTGAGTTGCGCGGCCCGACTTTCTTCGAGCGCGCGTTCCTTGTTTACAAAAAGCGCGAGCTGCGCAGAAAATGCGTCGAGCAATTCTCTCTGTTCCAAAGTCGGCGGCACATGAAGGCGAATTGTGAGCACACCTTCGGCGCGGTCTCCGGTAATAAGAGGAACGTGGAGCGACTCGGCATCCGGCAAAGTGTCGGTCGATTTCCCCGCGCTTTGTTTCTTTTGCAACGCCCAAACGGCAACGCTCTCGTCCTTGCTTGAAGGCGCAAAGGTGGAGGCTGGGTGACGCGATAAGCCCCCTTCATCGCGCAGCCAAATCGCCGCATCGCTTTGAAAGGATTCCTTGATCAAAGCAACTACCTTCGGAAGCGCTTCCGCCAAATCTCGACTGGCGGCGAGCGTCCGAGTCAATCGATACAGTGCCGTCGCGCGTTCTTCTCGGCGGCGCTCGGCTTGCTCGCGTTCGCGCAACTTTGTCGCGAGATGCGCAATGACGACGGCGATCACGAAGTAAGCACCGAACATCATGAAATCCTGAAACTGGCTAATGTAGAAAGTGAACCGTGGCGGGATGAACAAAAAGTCCCACAGGACGGCACTCAGCGCGGCGAGAAACAATGTCGGCCACCTCCGCAAGCGCATTCCTGCGAGAACGACCGCCAGCAGATAGAAAAGAGCCACCGCCCAGTACCCGGTGAAATCAAAGATGGCGAGCGAAAGACCTGTTACACCACCGGCAATCAACAACGCGAAACCAAAGTCTCGCCATGGCGCGCGCGCCAAACGGTCTTCGATCGATTCGTGTCGTGGCTGCGCCGATTCCTCCGCCGGAATCATATGGATGTCGATGTTACCGCTGTTGCGCAACAGCCACCGAAGAGCGTTGCGTTTCCAGAAAGCCCATTGAGCTCCGAGTGGCTTGCCGATGACAATTTGTGTCACATTATGCTGACGCGCGATGCGCAAGAGCGCCTCGCCCACATCAGTTCCGGGCGTTGAAATCACCTCCGCGCCGAGTTGTCGCGCAAGCGCGAGATAACGAGTCAATCGCGCTTGTTCTTCCTGGGAAAGTGCGCGCGGTTGCTCGATGTTCGCGACGATCCACGACGCTTCCATCGACGACGCGAGGCGGCGTGTATAACGGATCAATCGTTCTGAGTACGGGCTCGCGCTTACCGCAACGAGCAAACGGTCGCCGCTTTTCCACGGACCGGCGATTTTCTCTACCGACATGATGTCACGTAAACTGCGATCAACATGTTCGGCGACGATCCGCAGCGCCATTTCTCGCAGAGCGGTTAGGTTGCTCTCCTTGAAAAAATTCTTGGCCGCCCATTGCGCGCGCTCGCCCAAATAAACTTTTCCTTCGGCCAAACGGGTCAGCAATTGCTCGGGGGTTAGATCGACAAGAACGATTTCGTCTGCGAGATCAATCACCGAATCGGGAACAGTTTCGTTGACCGTAACGCCACTGATTTGGCGAACCGTATCACTGCGACTCGCCACGTGTTGGACATTCAGCGTTGAATAAACGTCGATTCCAGCCTCGAGCAGCTCGAGCACGTCCTGGTAACGCTTTGGGTGACGAGATCCCGGCGCATTAGTGTGCGCAAGTTCATCGACAACCGCGAGTCCGGGGTGCCAGGTGAGGATTGCGTCGAGGTCCATCTCGCTCAACTTGGTGCCGCGATATTCGATCTGCGTCCGCGGCATGATCGGCATTCCTTCGAGCAATGCCTCGGTCTCTTTTCGACCGTGAGTTTCGACGACGCCGACTACAACTTCGCAACCTTCGAGCATCTTCTGCCGTGCTGCTTGCAGCATGGCGTAGGTTTTGCCGACGCCCGGCGACATGCCGAAAAAAATCTTCAGCTTGCCGCGAGATGCCTCGGTCTCCTCGCGCTTTAGCTGCGCAAGAAGTGCGTCCGGATCCGGCCGTTCGGCCTCACTCATGCCGGAATCTTACGCTGGCCATGCAATCCGTTCAAAAATGGAAGATTACGTCGGTAATGAAGGCGAACTGATCTTTGTCTTTTCCGTTGTTGTAGGCGGGCACGTCGTAGGAATGATCGTAACGGAGCTCTGGCCGGATCGTGATCAACTTGTCCGGCCACCAAGTAATGCCAATCGAGTGTTCAGTGTATTGGGTCTGGAACCCAGTGCGGCTTCCAACCTTGTCGTTAAAATATTCGTTGCGCACTGTAAAAAACGAATTCCCCGAAAGACGGAACATAGTGTAGTTCACCACCGCCCATTCGGGTGCGTAACCGCCGTGAACCGGAAATGCGCCGCTCCGAAACGGCACTTCTTTGGTTGGATGATCGACCGCGTCGTGCTCCCACATGTACCACCCTTCGGTCGCGGTGTAGATCTTATCGTTGAACTTGTGCGTCCAAGTCCCAACCAGTTGCTGCATGTTGTTATAACCGAACTCACCATCGTTGATCACGTTATCGCCAAAGTAAAGCGAGTCCATTTGGTTCGGCGTCGTATATTGAATCATCACCGTGCCCGTCGGTTGGCGGCCGGGATCGTTTTGCCAGAGCGCCACGTCGGTTCCATCGGAAAAGCCGGCCTGGATCGTCCATTGGTCGTTAATTTTCGTGGTCGTGAAAATTCCCTCCTGACAGTAAGGATCGAACCCGTAAAGAATCGAGTGACTTGCCATGAGATTGTTCGGCGCGAGCTGCGCTTCGATATCCGGTTCGGAAATGATGCGGCCAATTCGAATATTCATTCCCTTGAAAACGTATGGAATGTAGAGATCGAAATAGACCATCGGCGTGTCGAAGCCGTAGTAGCTGTTATGCTTCAGGAGTTGGTCGCTAAACCAACCTCGTGAGATCATGAAGCGGTAGTCGAGTCCGTAGACTCCCGAGAGCCGAAATCCCCAGTCGATGTGATCGGTCTGGTTCTCGTCCGGCAGGCGCTCTATATATAGAACGATCTGGTTCAGCTCCATCCGATTGGGGCGCAGATCGTAGATCAGCGGGAAGTTTCCGTTCTGACTCGCTTTCGATGTGTGCGAAGTGCTGATGTTGCCGGAAAAATTTACCCAGCCGTAAATCTGGACCTTGCTCTTCTTCCAAGCGTCGCCGCCCGGTCCGTCGTATATCGCCTGCATCAACGGGTAAGGCGCAAGCTCGCCGGGGTCACCAACGATCGGCGTCCCGTTGATCTGCCAATCACCGCTCGGAAACGGCGGTGAATCAAAAGGCGCCGGTGGAATGCGGCGAGTATTTGGCGCGTTCGGATCCGGTGGCGTGTAGGCGGGCGTGCCAAGTTGCTCTAGAAACGCCTCGTCCAGGCGCTTCAAGAACGGTTCGTGCAATTTCTTTTCCGCGCGCGCTGCTTTCGCTTGTTCTTCGGCGGTCGGTTTCGGTTTGGGTTTCGCCTTTTTCTTCTCTTTGATTTGCGGAGTCGGACTCGACGCTTCCTGCGATTTCGCCGCAGAGGCGACGAACAATACGGATATCATCACGAGCAGGTATTTAGTTTTCAATTTTTCTCCTTGGTTATTGAAGCGACCGTTTCAACGCAGTTGGTCAAGGGCGAGGTTAAGTCGCAAAACGTTTACGCGCGGCTCTCCGAGAAATCCGAGTTGCGGTTGCTCGATCGTTTGATCGACAAGCGATGTAATCTTCTCGATCGACATTTTCCGCTCCCCTGCAATCCGCGGGATCTGTGATCGCGCTGCTTCCGGCGAAATATGTGGATCGAGCCCGCTGCCCGAAGCGGTCAGCAGATCGATCGCCGCGCCATCGCCGAATTTCGCGCGACGTTCATCGATCGCCTTTTTTAAATCAGCGCTAGTCGGTCCTTTGTTGCTCGCGCCGGAAGGAAGCGTTGCAAAATCCGTTCCCGATGGGCGCGCCCAGAAATAGCGCGGTGATTCGAACTTTTGCCCCAGCAAATCGGAGCCGACCAGGATGTCGTTCTGAGTGGTGCGCGATCCGTTGGCTGCTCTCGGAAACGCCAACTGCGCAATCGCCGTAACGACCAAGGGATAAATCACTCCGGTCAGAATTGTCAGAACCAAGTAAATTCGAATCGATTGGAGGGTTGTTTTCATTCGTCAGGCCAAATGCACGGTGACAAGCGCGAGGTCGATCAGTTTGATTCCGATAAACGGTGCGATGATTCCGCCGACACCGTAGATCAACAGATTGCGGACTAGGACCTGGGCCGCGCCGACTGCACGATACTTCACTCCGGCGAGCGCCAGCGGAACAAGTGCGATAATGATGAGGGCGTTGAAGATGACGGCGCTGAGAATCGCGCTCTCCGGCGAATGCAATCGCATTACGTTTAGCGCCGCGAGTGGCCCGAGATTCGAACCGGACGCCGCATAAAGCGCTGCGAACATCGCCGGCAAGATCGCGAAATATTTCGCTACGTCGTTGGCGATGCTGAACGTAGTCAATGCGCCCCGCGTCATCAAAAGTTGTTTTCCAATCTCAACGATCTGAATGAGCTTGGTCGGGTTGCTATCGAGATCGACCATGTTACCAGCCTCGCGCGCCGCTTGCGTGCCTGTGTTCATCGCGACGCCGACATCCGCTTGCGCGAGCGCGGGCGCGTCATTCGTTCCATCCCCAGTCATCGCGATCAACCGGCCTTCGGCTTGCTCGCAACGAATCCGCTTCAGTTTGTCTTCAGGAGTTGCCTGCGCCATGAAATCGTCAACTCCGGATTCGGCGGCAATCGCGGCGGCAGTCAGCGGATTGTCGCCGGTGATCATTACCGTTCGAATTCCCATCTTCCGCAATTGGGCGAAGCGGTCCTTGATTCCGCCTTTGACGATGTCCTTCAACTCGATCACGCCGAGCGTTTGCCGATCTTCCGCGACCACAAGCGGTGTCGCGCCCCGGCGCGAAATCTCTTCCACGCTTTTCTGAACAGCCTGCGGAAAGATCCCGCCGGCCGATTCAACAAAACTCCGAACTGCGTCGGTAGCGCCTTTGCGGATGTGCGTGGTCGGATCCGCGCCGTTTGCGTGCAGATCAACGCCACTCATTCGCGTTTGGGCGGTGAACGGGACAAAGGTCGCCTCGAGCTCGTGCATCTCTCTCGCCCGCAATCCGAATTTTTCTTTCGCTAACACGACAATGCTTCGGCCTTCCGGGGTTTCGTCCGCCAACGAACTCAACTGCGATGCGCCCGCGAGATAACCTTCTTCCACGCCCGGTGCGGAGTGAAACGCTACGGCCATTCGATTGCCCATCGTGATTGTTCCGGTTTTATCGAGAAGAAGAACATCAATGTCGCCGGCCGCTTCCACCGCGCGCCCACTGGTTGCGAGCACGTTTTGCCTGACGAGGCGGTCGATACCGCTGATGCCAATCGCGCTTAGCAATCCGCCGATCGTCGTCGGAATTAAACACACGAGAAGCGAAACGAGCACCGGGACACTAACGTTGACCGCGTTTTGTTGGCCGGCCGCCTTTTCGCTGTAATGCGCGAAAGCCGGCAACGTGAAAACGGCGAGAATGAAAAGCGCGGTCAGGCTGACGAGCAAAATACTAAGCGCAATTTCGTTAGGCGTCTTCTGGCGACGCGCGCCCTCAACCAGACTAATCATCCGATCGATGAACGTGTTCCCCTGCTCACTCGTGATCCGAATGACGATCCGATCGCTTAGCACGCGCGTGCCGCCGGTCACGGCGCTCCGGTCACCGCCGCTTTCGCGAATCACCGGCGCCGATTCACCAGTAATAGCTGACTCGTCAACGCTCGCAATTCCTTCAATCACTTCGCCATCGCCGGGAATAATGTCGTTGGCCTCGCACACGACGACGTCGCCCTTGTTCAAATCGCTCGCGGCGATCTTTTCCTCGTGACTATTCTTCAAACGACGCGCCATCGTCGTCGTTCGCATGCGTCGCAAGGCGGCCGCTTGCGCTTTGCCGCGGCCTTCGGCCATCGCTTCGGCGAAATTCGCGAACAACAGCGTGAACCAAAGCCAGAGCGAGATTTGAAAATTGAAGCTGCTGAAATGAAAAACGGTGATGATCGACGTCCACACCGCGCCGATTAAGACGACGAACATGACCGGGCTACGCCATTGCACGCGCGGATCGAGTTTCTTGAATGAATCGAGAATCGCCGGACGAATCAGCGTCGGATCAAAAATGGAAGATGTCGATCTTGCGGCCATAAGCTAAAAGGTCCGGCCTGCGTTCATGAGGAAGTGCTCGACGATTGGACCGAGCGAGAGGACTGGGAAAAAGGTGAGCGCACCGACGATGAGCACGATGCAAATCAACAGGATGGTGAAGACAGCACCGTTTGTTGGAAACGTTCCGCTCGATGGCGGCGACGCTTTCTTTTTTGCGAGGCTGCCGGCAATCGCAAGCACGGGCACAATGATTCCAAATCGCCCAACGAACATGTTGATCGCGAGCATGTAGTTATACCAATCGGTGTTGGCATTGAGCCCCGCGAAAGCGCTTCCGTTGTTCGCTGCCGCGGATGTAAAGGCGTAGACGACTTCGCTCAGTCCGTGTGGGCCGTTGTTGTTCAAACTGTTGAGCGCAGCCGGATAAAGCATGGTCAATGCGCTGCCGCACAAAATGACGACCGCGGGAATGAGCACCGCGACGACAGCCCACGTCACTTCGCGAGCTTCGATTTTTTTCCCGAGATATTCCGGCGTCCGCCCAACCATCAGACCAGCGATGAACACAGTGAGCAGCGCGAACATCAGCATTCCGTAAAATCCGGCGCCCACTCCGCCGAAAATGACTTCGCCGAGCATCATATTAATAAAGGGAATCAAACCGCCGAGCGGCGTGAGCGAATCGTGCATCATGTTGACCGCGCCGCAGGAGGCGTCGGTCGTCACGGTGGCAAACAACGCGGAATTAAATTGGCCGAATCGAACTTCCTTGCCCTCAAGCGACGGACCGGCCAGGCCAACCGCTGGGTTTGGCTGCATTTCTGCCCACCAAAGTGTCGCAAAACCGGCGAGAAAGAGAACGAACATCGCCGACCAGATCGCCCAGCCCTGACGACGATCGCCCGCCATCAAGCCGAACATGTAAACGAGCGCCGAGCCGAGCCAGAAGATGACGAACATTTCGACGAAATTTGTTAACGGCGTCGGATTTTCGAACGGATGCGCGCTGTTCTGCCCAAAGAAACCGCCGCCGTTCGTCCCGAGTTGTTTGATCGCGATCTGCGACGCCACCGGCCCAAGCGGAATCTGCTGCGATACGCCTTCAATTGTCGTCGCGGTCGGATAGGCACCGAAGGTTTGCACCACGCCTTGTTGCGCGAGCACGACCGCGATCAAGATCGACAACGGCAACAAAACGTAGAGTGTGCACCGCGTGAGATCGGTCCAAAAATTTCCAATCGCGTTCGCTTCTTTACGAACCAGTCCGCGCGCCAGCGCAACGGCGATGGCGATACCGGTAGCGGCGCTGACGAAATTGTGGACGGCAAGGCCAGCCATCTGAGTGAAGTAACTCATCGTGTTTTCGCCCGCGTAGGCTTGCCAGTTGGTATTGGTCATGAAACTGACCGCGGTGTTGAACGCCAGGCCGAACGGCACATTCGGCAGATGCTGCGGATTCAAGGGCAGCCACTGCTGCGTCAGTTCCATGACCAACAAGGCGACGGCGCCGGCCACGTTGAATAGCAGCATCGCAACCGCGTACGCTTTCCACGACATTTCCTCAGCGGGGTCGATACCGGAAAGCCTGTAAATTCCGCGCTCAACCGGCCCCAACGCGCGCGAGAGAAAATGGCTTTCGCCGGCAAAGACGCGCACGAGAAATCTCCCGAGTAAGTGCGTGACCGCAATCAGCCCAGCGATGAATATCGCCAACTGAACGAAATCTCGCGCGTGCATCCGCCAATCTTGGATAAGGCACAGCCTCAGCGTTAATTAAAGAGGGGCCAAACGTTATTAAAAAAACGTTAAAAAGGGAGAGTCTAATGGGGCGACTCTCGGTAAGTTATGCGAGGAGCAAAAGCTAGAAGCGAATGAGCGAAGCGATCGCGACGAGCAGGAACCAGGCGCTGAGCAGAAAAAGACCGAGCCCGGTGCTCCGAACCTGCCGAATTGTGAGTTGTCCACCCCGCGGTCGGATCGGAAGCGCGAAGAGCAACAGGACCGGCGCTCGCCGGTTAGTTTGATTGGCTTGCCGAATAATCAGATCAGGTTTGAAGCAGTAAATGGCCGCGACAAGCGCGATGAGCGAGCCAAAAAGCAAGGTGGCAGCGGTCACGATTGTCATACGCCAAAAACTATACGACGCTTTCGGCTCAACTCCATTGCGATTGGAACAAAGCGCTTGTCAGTATGTCGGGCGATGATCGACAGTCCCAAATTCACGCTAAATGGCTGATTTGATCATTACTGAGAGCGGCGCGGTCCATCGGCCCCGGAATGTCGATTGGAAACGCGCGGCGGCGTTGCTCTATGGCGACTGGGGCACGAGCAAGGCCTACGTCATCGGCCTCGCCTTCCTCGCCGCGGGCTTTTCCTCACTGCCGATCATTCTCGCGGTCTGCGCCCTGACCGGTTTGGTCGGGATCAATTACATCGTGATCTGTCGTCATTTTCCGGATGGCGGCGGCGTTTATTCCGCAGCGAAGTCGCAGGGTCGCTTACTCGCAGTCATTGGCGCGCTTCTTTTGCTGGCGGATTTGACGGTCACCGCAGCGCTCAGTGGTTGGTCGGCCTTGAGCTACATCACTGCCGGCGCCGAACAGAGCGAAGCAATCAAGCTGCTGCGAGATCACATCGCGCTCGCGACCATCGCGATGCTGTTGATCATGGGCGTGATCAACTTTTTTGGGCCGAAACATTCCGGCAGCTTCGCGGTCGCGCTCGCGGTGCCGACATTGATCGTGGTCGTGTTGCTCATCGCGTTGAGCGCGCCGCATCTCACAACAAAATTTCTTCAACCGCGCCATGAAAGTCTCAGCGCGCTTTGGGTGCAATTTGTCGGGGTGATCCTCGCCCTCTCCGGCGCGGAATCGATCGCCAACATCACCGGTGTGATGAAGCTCGATCCCGGATCAACCATGGACAAGCCGAGCGTCGCGCGCGAATCGCTCAAAGCGATCATTCCGATCGCGATCGAGGTTGTCGTCGGCACCGCGTTGCTCGGTTGGGCGATGTTGTCGCTGCCGTCCGTGCTCGGCAAAACGCTCCACCTCTCCGATCCCTCGGCGGTAAATTCGGTGCTCCAACTCCGCAGTGAAGACATGCTGCGCTTTACCGGCGAGCAGTTCGCCACCGCGACATTTTCGCCGGCGATCGGAGGCCTTTTTGGATGGATTGTTGGAATCGTTTTTTTCCTGTTGCTGCTGAGCGCGGCGAATACGGCAATCGTCGCGATTATCGGTCTGCTTTACATGATGTCGCGCGATCGTGAGATGCCGCGGCATTTTCGATTTCTGAACAGACACGGCGTTCCAATTTATCCGCTGCTCATCGCGATCGGATTCCCAACCGCGGTC
>Ga0066903_100004976_pt1 | contig 11407 bp, 16 predicted proteins | sample PanSoiMetaGPlot1_FD_67491 | JGI IMG/M metagenome (GOLD analysis project Ga0066903, IMG submission 67491) | Tropical forest soil microbial communities from Panama analyzed to predict greenhouse gas emissions - Panama Soil - Plot 1 (version 2) | ecosystem: Environmental > Terrestrial > Soil >...
GACTACCGGCCTTCTACGGCCATTATCACGCCTTAACAGCACCGGCGAATTTATTTGCGCTGCCGCCCCCGCACTTATAACGGGCGCATCCGGTGCGCCCGGCCCAATTGCGGGGCGCAGAGCTGCTCAGTCTGATCTTGGCTGGTGGTGGCCTGCTCGGCTGGTGGCGACGCCGACGTCATTCCGCCTGATCTGGCGCGCTCGAAGGGGACGGAGATTAGTTCAGCGGCTGGGCGGGATCGCGCGCTCGCTCTGTCACGCGAAAAGAAGCGGATTGTAGCCTGACAGGGCAAGGCATATATCGCGATCTCCTAGGAGGCAGATCATGAAACTTCTTCTGATCGCCATCGGGTTGCTGGCGACAACCGGTGTCGTCTACGCAGCCTGCATCTTCTGCTGAGTGCTCGGCGGAGGAAGCAAAGAGCCCGGCTTCAAACGGCCGGGCTTTTTGCTGCCCGAAATTCAGTTGAGCGGCACCGTAGGATCGCGCTCGGCTTTCGCGGCGCGCTCAAGATCGCGCTGGCGATACAACTCGCCTAACTCGAGCTCGGCCTTACTGCGGGCCAAGCTAACCGCGCGCAAGTTGTCAAACTCTGCGCGTAGGACAGCGACCTCGGCACGATGTTGGGCGTCCATTTCGCGTAGCAAGACGCGCATCTCGGCGCGCATTTGGTCTCGCACTTGACCAAGCAACGCGTGCACGCGCTCAGCACTGTAGAGCAGGCGATTAGCCATGGTGAACCTTGCGTAGGAATCCGCGCGGAAGCTCGACCACGTCGCCACCACCGTCGTGGTGGGTGGGCGCCATCATCTCGGTCGCGCCGACTGCGCCTCCCATGACGGTAAGCAGGCCGCCGAGCATCCCCTTCAACTCACGCAGCTCACCTTCGAGGATACCAATCCGACGATCGCGTTCAACAAATTCAGCCACGCCGTGCTCTTGCCATTCGTCGCGCAGACCTGCACACACGCGGAGCATGAAATCAGTGAAGGTGCGATCGAGCAGTGGGTCGTCGAATAGATTAAGCACGAAGCCGCCTCCATCCTCGCTAGAAGGCGCCACCACGGCCTCTGGGGAGGCCGCCGGTGCGTTTTCGGGGCCGTCGTCAGTTTCGCGCATCTGCGCCGCGCGCTCGAATCGGCGCCGAGCGAGGAACGCTTCGGTCTCGGCCTGCATCCGATCATCTTCGCGATAAAGATCGGCGAGCCAGCGACGGGTATCCGGGTCCATCGTGCTCACCACGTGACCGAGTTCACGACACTGACGTGCGGGGCCCGCATCCCCCAAGCCGCGCGCAGGATGGTCAGCCACCCAACCTTGTCGGTCTGGTACAAATTCTCCACCGGGCTGCCAGTCATGAGATCGCTCGTCGGGGCATCCGAGAACTGCAACGTCGCTTGCCTCGAAACTTCAAACCGCGGCGCAGGATCGAACGCGCTGGCGAACGACGTGGGCTCGATCATGATCACGGTCGCAGCAGCGATCGCGTTGGACGGCCACACCGGCATATCGAATTTCGGTGAGGCCAGGAGTTTAATGGCCACCGCTTGAACGGGGTTGCACACAATGGCCGGCGCGCGGCCGGCACCGGCGGTAACGAGCGCCGCCGTCAGATTCTTCATGTCGCCTTCGAGCGCATTGAGGCCGCCGCCCGCAACCGGCGTTTGTCCTGCGACGCCGTTCAAGATTCCGGCGGGCGAATTGCCGGCGGCCTGGTTTCCGAAAACCGCAGCATCGAGCGCCAACGCCATGCTTTCGGTCAGCAGCGCGCGCGAGACCTCCTCGATGTTGGAGCTCTCGATCTGCTCACGCGAGGCGGCATTGATGACGGCCACTTTCGACGGCGTGAGCGTTGCACCGGCCGTGATCCGCTGCACGCGCACGCTCACCGGGGCGCCCTCGGCAACCCAGGTACCCGCATCGGAGCTATCGACCAGACGACCGGGGGCATGGATGGTCGCATAACCGTCGAAGGACAGCCTCATGCCGGCGGCAATCAGTCTGGCGGCAGCACTGGCGCTGGCCATTTCCACCACGGTTTGCGACACGCTCGCGCGCGCCAGCGGACCGGCCCAAGTTGTGCTGCTTGTGGTCGCGGGGGCAGTTGCCGCGCGCAGCACCGTTTTGCCCTCAGGGTCGGGTCGGCCGCGCTCGAACATCTTCGCGAACTCACGCTCGGGCTCGGTGTCATGAACATGCGCACGCAAAAACGCGGCGGTGCAGCGGACGAAAGTGTCGAACGCAGGCCGAGGTTTCAAATCTTCCGGCACTAAAGGCTTGAACGGGCGATCCATGGTAATCTCTCGCATAAAATCCAGAACGGCGGACGTCGGGGGCGTAGCTGGCCATGCTCGGCCGTCCCCCGACGCCCATCCATCCAACGGAGGACTCGCGCAACATGCACGCGTCGGCGCGCGTTGTCTGTCCCTGGGTGACATTTTCTAGAGCGCGGGCGGCGGGTGATCGTCGACGTTATTGTCGATTCCCCAACCAACGAGTGGCAAACTCAGCTAGGACGTATTCAGCCTCACGCACCAAGTGATCGCGGTTCAGGGCTTCGGCCTCGTTAATCCTGCCGGCGAGCAACAGCGCCTCAGCGAAGCGGTGTTCGTGAAACTCGACCGGCGGGGCAATCATGCCGCGGTCCTGGCGCAGCCGTTGACGGCGTTTCCGCACTGCCTCAGGGCGAAGCGATGGGGCACGCGGCCGAGCTCGACGGGCGGCGGACCTGCGATTCTGGCCACCGAGGACCCGCCGCTTCCTGGCCGCCGCGCTGCGCGCCATCGGTCAGCCCTCCCCCCGGCGGGCCCGTGGCAATACCGCATGGCAATACTTCCCCAAAGCAAAACAATTGCCATGCGCCCAAGCCATCGGCATTTCTTTCAAAACAATTGCCATGTGTCCATTACCTTTTTAGTGGTGGCAAAAACTAGAAATTCCGCGCGGGCGTGAGGGCATGGCGATAGTTTTGCTTTTGCCATGCGCCACGCCAAACTATCGCCATGCGGTCAATTGTGGCGCCTCAATCCGCATCGATTTTCACCCCTTTCGGCGCGTCCTTCGCTAACGCCCACATTTGCTGCGGCTCGTGACCGGGCTCGCGATTCTCAAATGAGACTACGCCAATGGTCTCGCGTGCTCGCCGTAATTGGTCAAAGCTAAATCCTTCTTCGGCGCCGCGCTCGATCACGGTTTTCCGCGGCGTCGGGCCGCTCGCCAGAGTGTCGCGCAGAAACTCGCGTACCGGCGCGGCCCGCGCCTTGCGGCCATCGCGCGATGTTGGCTTATGGGCTTCGATCGCTTCGTTGGCGGTGAGGCCGACCGGGCCTTCCCACACGACGCGTGCTGCGGTGATGGGCTCACGGGTGGTTGGATCGGTACCGACTCGCACGGCCTCCTTGCGGAATACCAATGTCGGTACTGGCGCAGAGTGGGAGAACTTCGGCACTGTGTAGAACACTCGCCCGGTCGGCCGACGGAAGCCGTGGTCGTCCTCTTCCCCCAGTTCTTCGATGCAGTAGTGCCCGCTACGGGCGGCGGCGATGAACGCCTGCGAGCCGATGAAGTTGTCGAGCACCGAGCGCGAGCTCGCGTTCTTGGGCGGGTGGGTAATGGCGCTGAACGCGACGTCGAGCTTTTCGGCTGACACTTTCAGCGGATGCAGCTGCGCGCGGACGTCGGTCGCCCGGTGGCTATCGAAGCCGCGACCCGTGCCCATGTATGCGGTGATCGGGTCAAAACCGATTAGGCGTGTATCGCCGAGATCGCGGCACGCTTGCTCCAGCTTGTCGAGGTCTTCTGCCAGCAAAAAGAGTTCATCACGCCCGTCGCGGCGTACGTATTCAAGCACGTAAGCCTTGTGGAGATCGGCTCCGGCCGCGGTTAGGCGGCGCTGATAGTCCTCGGCGCGGTCCTCAGCGGTTAGGATGATGACCGAACCGGGCTTCGGTCCTGGGCTTCCGTCCGGCCAATCCCGCCCGGTGGTGACGCGCGCGATCAGGTCGCACAGCAACAATCCTTTACCGATACCGACCTGCCCACAGGTCAACTCAAGTGCGCCAATTGGCAAGTGTTCGGGCCACAGCCAGCGCTGCGCGGTCATGGGTATGCTTCCCAGCTCGTGGATGATGTACGGGTGCGGGATTCCGATCTTGAGCGCATCCTCAATGCGTAGAAGTAGACCGGCCTTGGTGCCGCCGCGCTCAAAGAAATCGGTCAGATCGCCGTTTGCCGGCAGCTCGGGGAACCGCAGCACGCCCAACGTCGGCACCGTGTCGCGTAGCGCGTTGGTGACCAGCTCGGTGTGACGCTCGCCATCACCGTCGTGGTCTTCGACGACACAAACCTGCTGCTTGCCTCGGAAATACTGCGTCAGCTCCGGTTGCCACACTTTGGCGCCGCCCGGATTGCAGGTGGCGATGAAGCCGTAGCGCGCGGCGGTGATGCAGTCCTTCTCGCCTTCGCAGATCAACACGAGCACGTCCACCGGCGCCGCCAGCAGCTCGGGCAGACGATAGGGAATCATCGGGTCGGGTGCGCCCGGCGCCCATTCGTCGTCCTCCAGGTAGTACTGCGGAAAGGATTTCTCGCGCCCGCGTGCTCCGATCCATTCGTACTTGTCGACCCGGTGGTAGGGTGCGCGATTCTGGTCGAGGTATACGTATTCGGCGATTTTGTGTCCGCGTTTGGATTCGCCGTGCGGGTAGCCGTGACCATTTCCGCGTGTTGGCGGTTTGCGCGGTGCTGACGATGTTGGATTTGCTGGCGACAACGACGGTGTAGGTGCTTCGGGCGATGGCGGCATTGTTTGCGCAAATTGAGCCGGACCCTCCCAAGGGATTCCTTCTTCCACCAAACGCGCGCGGATGTAGGCATCGCCGTCTTGCGGCGTCGCGGGCTCAGCTGCGGCAATGGGCTCGGCATTTCCGCCGTTGGTCTGCGCGCGCGGAAACTCCCGCTCTAGTGCGGCATCCCAGTCCACGTCTTGAGCTTGGGGCTTTGGCTCGGCTTCGATCGGTGCTGATTTGTCGGCTACGGTTTCGAGATAGAGCGAGCCGCTATGCACTTTGCCGCCGAGCGGCAGTCCGATCGCCCACGCGGGCGGCTCCAATAACGCGGCGAGCACGTCTTGATCCGACAGTGAGCCCTCGAGCACTTCGACCACGATCTCGTCGTGGCAGTGAAATATCGTGTTCCAGTCGCGGGCCTCGAAGCGCAATAGCGCGGCGGCGAGCAGGTCGCGTGCGGTACCTTGAACGACGTTCTCGACCAGGGTGCCGAACCACGCACGCTTGGGCACCCACTGTCCTTTAGCGTTGTCGAGGTATTCGATGTCAGGGTCGGCGTCTTCGAACTTCTTGTTCGGCACGACGCGGGCGTCGGGATAGTTGATGGCGCGGCCGCTCGGCAGCGTGAGCGTCAGCGCCCGGCCGTCAAAGGCGGCAATGATCGGCGGGTGTGGTGCCGGCGCCACCAGAATCGCGCTGCTCGTGCGGATCGCGCGGCGTGCCGCTCGCGCTAGTGCGTCCCAAAATTTGACGACCTGTGGGTGCGCCGCGCGCCATTTTTTATTGATGGTCTTGATCTCCGCATCACTGCGCCCGTCGTCACCGACAATCTTGCGCCACGCCCCGATCACTCCACCGAAGCCGAAGGCGAGTTCGGCGCTTTTGCCCATTTGACGCTCGGCTTGAGCGATGGCGAGCACGTCCTTGCGCAACATCTGTGCGGCAATCTGGCGATAGGGATGTAGCCGCTCGTCGCGGGTCTCGTCGTATTGGCGGAAACCGTCGAGTTTCCACGTCTCGCCGGCGTACCACGCAAGCACGCGGCTCTCGATGGCGCCGAAGTCAGCGCAAATGAGCTTGTGTCCGGGCGCGGCGCAAAGTCCGGCGCGACTCAGGTTTGCCATAACCCTCAACAAGCCGCCGAAGCGCGTCAGCTCGGCACGGTTGCCAGCGAGAATCGCGCCGACCAGACGAGACGGAAGTTCGGCGTCATTACGGTTCAAACCGTGCAGCTGCGGCCCGGGTGACGACCACCGTCCTGGACCGGCACTGAAGATGCGCAACCCGCCACGGATACGGCTGTCGCGCGGGTCCGCGTGCGCCAGCAGCCGCCTCGCCGTGTACCCGACGGTGGACGCGCCTTGCTGCCGCAGTGTTAGCACCTCGCGCGTGAAGTTGTCGGGCTTGTGGGCGAGCGTGATCGCGACCGAACGCTTTCCGAGCGTCGCCATGTTGTGCCCGCGCGCGTTGACCGCCTTCATGATCCGCGCTGCTTGAGTGACGCGGGTGACGGCCCCCTCGGTCAGCTCGGTAAGCTGGCTGTTGATCGTGTCGAGTTCCTTGTCCGCGAGTGCGCAGACGGCGCTCAGAAACGGGATGTTGGCGCGGATGCCGCGGGCGTTGATCTTGGCGTCGAGCAAGAGCTGGTCGCGCTCTTGTGGTAACAGTGGCTTCAACAACGGGCTGTTGTAGGCGGCACGCGCAGCCGCAACATCGTTCTTGCAGCGCTCGAGCGTAAGCACGCGATCGTGCTCGTGCGCGGCGGCGATGGCGGTGGGGTCTTCGAGTTTCTGTTTCTTGCGCTTCGTGGGCTTTTTTACCGGCGCCGGTTGCGACAAGCGGCGCATTGCTGCGCGCGCGTCTTTGTCTTCCCGGAACGGCAGCCCGAGCGCCTCGCAGCGCCGGTCAAGGAGCTTGGCCGGGTAAGCGTTGGCAAGCGCCAAACGTTGTGCGCAATCTTGGTCTCCGACCGGGATCGGTACAAACCCGTAACGCGGGATCAAAACGTGTACGAGAATCTGACGTTCGAAATCCCAATTATCGGACACAAATTTGTGGCCGGCGGGGTTGGCGAACACTGCGGGCACGGGATCGCCGGGCTTCCACGTTCGAATTTCACTGTCACCGATGGCGTAGCAAAAGAGGAGTACATCGGTGCTTTTGTCGGTCGCGTAGACGTACGCGCCGCGCTTCTCCAGGTCGCACTCTGAATAAGTTTCAACATCCCAATAGACAAACACGGCACTCTCGGTTCGCGTTACGCTTACAAAATGGCAGCGAAGCGATATCAGGACGCGATCCAGCGGCGGACGAACCAGTCTTCTTCTGCCGCAGAGGCGCAGCGGTAAGTCTCGCGGATCATCTGGCGCACGGTTTCGCCGCCAAACCCAGCCTTGGTTTCGGCCATCGTCATATCAACGCTGTCGAGTTCGGCGATGGTGATGCCGGCGTGCGGCATGTAGTTGATCGTCCAGATGTCATTGACGTCTGTCGTGGTGCCGTCGGAGAAGATGACGCACCGAAGCAAGTCAATTACTCGCCGTGCGTGTCCGATGCTTAATCCGCAGTATGTTAATCGCGCAAGAAACTCACGCGCAAAGCTTTCGTCGAGATGCACATCGAGGATCGGTTCACGCGGATAGAAAGTGACGTCGAATTGTTGGAGTGTGTTGGCGAAGTGCTCCAACTGAAACATCATGTGGCTGAGTCGCGTCGGAAATAGTTCGTCCATACGCCGGCGGCCATCCGCAAGCGCGGTCTCGGATATTGCCATCGTCGGTCTCCTGCTTGTTTGATCGCATCCCGATGCCGCCTCGCCCTCCAAGAAGCGGCATCAAGCTGTCGGCCTTCATACGAACTGGTCCGGAATCCGGTCGTTAAGCTCTTCTTCAATCGTCACCGATTCGACCGGCTTGCCGATCTCGGCCTTTTTCTTTTTCTCCGTCGTATCGGCGGCGTGATTCTTGTCGGGTGACGGCAGCTGCGCCGGCGATTGCGCTGCCGGCAGCGACGGGCCAAGGTCGCGCCAATCGAGGATCGTGAACTCCGGCCGCAGTTTCGTGCCGAACTTCGTCTTCATCTGCCGGCAGTCGGGTCGGACGAGCGCGGTGACTCCAGCGCCGCGCAGCCGCGTCATCATTTCAATCCGGTCAACCAATCGTTCGTGCGCTATGCGCGCCCCGAACGTGCTGTTGATGAACGTGTAGACCTCCGCAGTTTCCGGATCGACCAAATAGACGCAGTAGACAATTGCCCACGGCGGCCGCGGTTTGCCGTCTAGTCCTGCCTCCCATTCTTCGCGCGGGATTTGATCGTTGAGTTCGTCGAGGTCCGGCAATGGGCCGTCGCGCTCGTCGAGCTCGTCGAGCAATTCGCCGCCCTTCCAACATTGCAGACCGCGCGCGAATCCGGTCACGATCAGCGCATCGGGGAGCGGAAGATCGTCGGCGCTCCAGCGGCCGTCGACGCATTTGGTCTTGGTGCCTTGCAATAATCGCTTCTTCATTTTCGCGGGTTGGTTCGTCATTTCACTGCCTCCTGTCTTGTCGGAGAACCGCCTCCGACTACGCTTTCCCGCACGGGGAAATTCGGGATGGGTCAGGCAGTTCACGGCGCAGTTCACCAAGGCTCCCGCCCATGAAAGCTCCACTCATCGACATCGATGCTGAGACCGAGAAGTGGCGCGACAGTTTTATCGAACCAGTCGCCGATCGCGTACACGTCGAGCTCGGTAGTGCCCGAGATAAACCCGAAGATGGCTTCACTGTCCGGATCGACGACGCTCGGATCGATTTCGATTGCGCAGTCGAAAGCGGCCAACACCTCGGTGGCACGCGGCAGATCGTCAGGGTCGAGGAGTAGAAGTTTTGCGTCAAATTTCCGCGTCATTGTTGTCATCCTCCGTTTCATCGTTCACCTGTTCGACTTGCAGACATCGGAGCCCGTGCGCCCGAAGTCCATTTTTCAGCCACGCTCGAAGCGCTCGAATCGCATCAACACCGCGCTCCGCACGCACACGTAGCGCGAAGATCGGGCGCTCAATCATCTGCGCGCGATTGTCCAAGGCAGCGGAAACTTGTCCGGATTCTGGAGACTTCCGTACCAGACGGGATAATTGTTCATCCGCCAAATCAGCATCCACTGGTACGGATGTTTCGGCGCACAGCGTACGAACAACAGCCGCCCAAGCTTTACCTGCCCGGCACCGTGCTCCCACTGGATAGTCAGCGGGCCGCGTTCATAACGGACGCCGCCGGTCGCTGAATTTCGCAGCGTGCGCCAGCGCCAGCGGTGAATGCGCTCGCGGACGACGGCGCCGGTCTCGGTGCGAAGAAATTGGACCTTCACGAAGGCCTCCCTTTCTCTAGCCGTGCGATCTCTCGATCGAGATACCAGCGCGCTTTTTTCAGGTCCTCGAGCTCGCAGCCCTTCTCGCCCGCGCGCCAGATGTATTTGACCGTATTGCCGAGGCAGAAACTCATATGCTCGGCAATCTCGATGCACTCGACGCCGGACGGATGCGCGGTGTAGTGCCGAGGGTGGTCGATCACGTCCGTCATGGCCGCACCTGCCGAATCCGATAGCCGCCGCCTTCGCTGCGCACGCAGATGCCATGCGACGCAAGCAGGTCGTTGAGTTGCGAGACGTGCACGAAAATGGTGTGCCGGCACTCTGGACCACCGTTAGGGTCGTCCGCCCATACGAGGTCGCGCAAACGTTCAGCGCTGATATCAGGGTGACGCTGCACCAGCTCGAAAATTTTCCTTTTGGTCGGCGGCAACTCGTGCAGCAACCCGCTTGGCGGGATCACCTGGCCACATTGCGAACAGGTGTTGAGGCGTTGATTCATCGCTCGATCTCCGCGTGATTCCATCGATCGCGAAGATCGTCCAGAAAATTCGCTGCCTCCCGGATGATGCGCGCGTAACGAGCTAGGTCACACTGCAAGTCCGGCGCGTCATTAAGCGCCGGTGCGGCTTCTAGATCAGTCAACCCGACACGCACGGTGTCGAGGTCGTCGATGTGCTGGCGAAGATCATCACGAACGAGAATGCCGTTTTTCATAAATTGCCTCCTTAAAAGGGCGCCGCGCGTACGCGACGCCCAGGCTTGTTGGCCGACACGCGCTCAGAGCGCTCGGACCAGCGCAGAGACGACCTCCGAGCCAGCGGCCTTAAACGCGGCTGCCAACTCGGTGGGGTCCATTGCCTTGAGCGTTTCGGCAAACTGCGCGGCTTGGCCGCCGCCGTTGCTGGTGTGGCCGTTGCCACCGCTGCCGTTAGCCTTGAGGGCGTCGACGGAGGCAACACGGATTCCCGGTATGCGGCCGGCGGCGCGGGCGCGAATTTCCGCCGCCAACTCGTGGCTGCGGATGTCAAAAATCCCGCAAACGTCGCGGGCCCGTAGATCTTCGAGCCTAGACCAGCCCAACTTGGCATCGGCGGCCATGCGGATTCGGCCAGTGCGGTCGATGTTCAGATGAGCCAAACCGCGGACGCTAATAGCCCAGGGATTGACCAGCCAATCTGGTCGGGGTACATGCAACATGTCGGCGCTCCTTTCCTGAGGTTGCCGGTATTTCCTGACAGTTCTGATTTTCAGCGGCGCCTCGTTGGACGCGGGGCCCCGCTCGTCCGCTCTTGTTCCGCTGATCCGGCCGAGCCCGCCGGGCGGGAGCTCGATCTATTCCGCCGCTAGCGGCCCGCCTGAAACATCCTCGAACAACTCGTGCTCGAGCGCAGAGAAGGTCCGCCGCCCATGCTGCTTCACGCGCAGGCGGCGTTGCTTGATCAGCCAGCGTGTTTCGGAAGTGGAGCGGTTGATCGTTGCTGCGATTGCCGCGACGCCCCAGACGACGCGTGGGGTCGCGACAGCGATTGCGTTGTTCGACGACATAGTGAGTTCACCCTGCTGTGTACTCAAGCAGAATGGAATCTTGCGGCGTGTACTAAAAGGGTGAGGGGCGTCTGGAGACGTAACGAAAAATAGTTTCAGTGACGGAAATTACTTTTAGTCACTGCTCCGACAATGGCGAAAACGGTTCTCGTCACTCCTTCGAGAGCGCCGGGCCAATAATTTGCTCGCGGAGGATGCGATCGGTCGCTTGCACGCCCGCGTCCTTGGCACGTGCGCGAGCAAACTCATAAAGCGCGTCCCGATCTGCATCAGATATTCGCCGTAGGCTCGTGATCTGTCTCTTAGTCAAGTAAGCCCGCGTCACGGCAATTAGCCCGGGCACCTTGTCCGGTGAAATAGCAGGCGGGCGCCCCTCATTGCCACACCAGACAATGCGCCAAACGCCTGGAACATATGGCGCCACGTAAGACGCGGCGAAGTCGAGCGGCCCGAGCGAGTAGGTCATCGCCGTCAATGCGTGGCGCTGACCAAGCGCGGGCGTGGCGAAGTCGGGCGACCCCAGCGAATAATCCGCCGCGGCGAGCTGATGCGCTGCCGGCTTCGAATCTGTTCCCATGTCACGCCCTTGTCGTGAACGCGTCACCTCTACCACACAAAACCACGCAAAACTACGCTCTCCCATGTCGCACCATGTTGCGCTGGAGTTCGACCGGGAGAATAAGAGAAATGCCTATAGAATGCGGATTTCCTTGCGTGTCGAAGT
>Ga0066903_100004977_pt1 | contig 11407 bp, 9 predicted proteins | sample PanSoiMetaGPlot1_FD_67491 | JGI IMG/M metagenome (GOLD analysis project Ga0066903, IMG submission 67491) | Tropical forest soil microbial communities from Panama analyzed to predict greenhouse gas emissions - Panama Soil - Plot 1 (version 2) | ecosystem: Environmental > Terrestrial > Soil >...
GCCATCTATAATGAACGCACGCCCGTGAGCCTGCCTGCTGAACTCCTCGGACGAACGGTTCGGCCTACTTCCCGCCCGCGACTACCTACCCAGGAGCTTGCCAATCATGCATTCCCGTCTCTGCTTCTGCGTGCTGTGCGCCATCCTCGGTATCGCGATCGCCATGCTCTTGTCAGCTCCCCAGGCGGCTAACGCCCAGGCTCAGACCTCCAGAGGACCAATTAGCTTCATCAACGACGTGGCACCAATCCTCAAGGAGAATTGCTTCGCCTGCCACGATAACAAGAAGCGGAAGGGCAAGCTCGACATGACGACTTACGAGAGCTTTCGCAAGGGCGGCGACAAGGAGGACCCGATCGTTCCGGGCAAGCCCGACGAGAGCCTCGTCATCGACCTGCTGACGGGAAAAGGAGCAGGCCGCATGCCGCCGAAAGAGAGCGGCGAGCCGCTGCCTCCGACGAAGATCGCGATCATCGAGCAATGGATAAAGGAAGGAGGCAAACTCGACTCTGGCCTCTCGCCGAAAATCGACCTTGTACGCGAACTGCGGGCCCGCTGGAAGCCGCCGGCGCCGCTCGCAGCCTACAAGATTCCCGAGAAGGTCACCGCCCTCGCGTTCACGCCCGACAATCAAAAGCTTATCGTGGGGGGCCACCACGAGCTGACCGTCTGGGATGTTAACCAGGCGAAGTTGGAAAAGCGAATCGCCACGCGCGCCGAGCGGACCTACGCCGTGCTCTGGCTGCCCGACGGCACCCTGGCCGTTGCGGGCGGTCGCCCGGGCCAAGAGGGCGACGTGCGCGTCTACAATTTGAACGGTGGCACGCCCAAGAACGTGGCCGGAGTCGCCATGCTCGACGGCGTCAACGACAAGGCCGTGATGATCAAGCAGTTCCTCGAAGCCGACGATTCGGTCCTTTGCCTTGCCCTAAGCAAGGACGGCAAGAAGCTCGCCTCCGGCGGCTGCGATCGGCTAATCCACGTCTGGGACGTGAGCAGCGGCGTCGCGGCGGCCAAGGAGGAGCAGACTATCGAGAATCACGCGGATTGGGTGATGGGGGTGAGCTTCGCGCCGGACGGTCAGCACCTTCTTTCGGCGAGCCGCGACAAGACTGCCAAGGTCTGGGACTTGAAAGCCAAAGAATCGCTGATGACGTTCCCCGACCACCAAAACAACGTGTACGGCGTTGCCATCAAGGCGGATGGTAAAGCCGCCTTCTCCGTCGGCGAGGACGCTCAACTACGTCGCTGGAATCCAGTCGCCGACGGCAAGGCAATCCCGCCGACTGGCGGCCACGGCAAGGCCGCGTTCAAAGTCATCCTCCATCCCGCTCAGCCATTGCTCGCCACTTGCGGCGCCGATCCAACCGTACGGATCTGGAACGCCGACACGCTGGCAGCCGTGCGCTCGCTCACAGGCCACACCGATTGGGTCTACACCGTTGCCTTTAGCCCTGACGGCAACTTGATCGCTTCGGGGAGCTGGAACGGCGAGGTCAAAGTGTGGAAAGTAGCCGACGGATCGCTCGTCAAGTCGTTCACGGGATCGCCAGGTTACGTGGCGGCCAAAAGTCCGAAGTAGTGTAGCGGCAGCCCTCGGGGCGGCGCGGAGTACCCACGCGCCGCCCCGAAGGCGGCCGCTAAACGAAGGGGAATTCATGAGCGCCCATCCCTGGCACGACGTCCCGCTGCCCGACAACCCGGCCGAGCGCTTCCCGGTCTTCATCGAGATCCCGATGGGATCGAAGGTGAAGTACGAATTGGACAAGGCGACCGGGTTGCTGCGGGTCGATCGTGTGCTGTACAGCGCGGTCCACTATCCGGCCAACTACGGCTTCGTGCCTCGCAGCTATTGCCCGGACGGCGATCCGCTCGACGTGCTCGTTCTCTCACAAGAAACCGTGGCGCCGGGAGTGCTTCTCAACGCTCGGGCCATCGGCGTCATGCAGATGAGCGACGAGAAGGGGGAAGACGACAAGATCATTGCCGTCCACACCGACGACCCGGACTACATGGCGTACCGCGACATCGCCCAGCTACCGCCCCACCGGCTCCGCGAATTGCAGCGCTTCTTCGTCGACTACAAGGTGCTGGAAGGCAAGCGAGTCATCGTCGAAGCGCCGCTCGGCGCCGTGCAGGCCGTGGACATCCTGCGCGAATCCATCGCCCTTTACGCCCGCGAACGCGAGAAACTACGAGCATCTGCCGGTTAGGCGCGCTGGCTCAAATCCGTTCGATCTTCAACGTGTTCTGGGCTAGAAACTCCTCGCACTCGACACGCGTGAACACTCCCGTCGTCGTGCCGACGGCGCGGACGCAGCTTGCCCCCAGGGCGCTGGCGATTCTCAGGCAGCCCTCTTCGTCTTCGTTTCGCAACATGCCGCAGATATAACCGGCGGCGAAGGCGTCGCCCCCGCCGCTGCCGTCGACGAACGGCACAGCAAACGCGCCGGATTGAAGGCGGGTCTTGGCACTGAGGAGCACCGCGCCGCGTTCACCTCGTGTAATGATGACCGTGCCCACCCCAAAACGACGAAACTGCGCGAGCTGGCGCTTCGGATCGCACTCGCCCACGAGAAGTTCCGCCTCGTAGTCGTTGGGCAAGAAAACATCTACGTGAGACAGCAAGCGATCCAGCTGTGGCAGGTACTTGCCCGGTCCCGGAACGACCACGTCGAGGACGACGCGCGCTCCCGCCTGGCGTGCCGCTGCGAAGATTGGAATCAACTCGTCTTGTACGATCTTTGGCATGACGAGGTAGCCGCCAACGTAAAACACCCTGCACTGTGTCACCAGGGACAATGGGATGTCCGCCGCGCGAAACTCGGCATTGGCCCCGAAGGTGTGGATGAAGCGCCGATCCTGTCCGATGACGTTGACGATGAGCGTTTGGCTCGTGTCCGCATCCGGGCTCACCAGAAGACCCGACACGTCCACGCGCGCCGCGGCAAGCATTTCGGCCACGACCCGGCCAAAAACGTCGCCGCCGACTCGGCCGACGACGCCTGCCGCGACACCCATCTTGGCCAGGTCCACGGCAACGTTGGCCGCGCAGCCGCCGATGGTCAGCAGCAGCCGATCCGCCATTACCAACTCGCCCGCCGCGGGTAAGTGATCGATCGGCGTGCAAACGTGGTCGGCAACGACGATGCCGGCGCAGACCACTTCGGGATACGTGTTCATGGCAGGTCTCGATGCGATAAGCGATTGGGTCCAAGTCCGTTATAAAACAGAGGAAGCGTACCACAACGCCAGTGTCGTGGCACGGGCCACGCACTCCTCGGATTCACCGGGAATACACACCGGATTCACGCCGGCTTCCCGATGATTGACCATGCTAGCCGTCTAGCGAGGCGTGCGTAACTTACAGGCTGGAACAGGCATTTACACGTGAAGATCGGAAATCGAGATAACGAACGGGTCAAATCAGCCACGACACCTCGCCGGTCGAGTGATTTCCAGTCTCCATCGCACCTTCGTATAACTTCGTTAACCCAGTGTGCCAGTCAATCGATTTGGCACGCTGGGTCGGTGGCTGCTGGGTAAGGAAACCTTGCCTGGCAAACGGGCAATGGCTCCACCAGAGGGATTCCAAACATGTTCCATCAATGGAAAGCCTGGATCGATTGTTGGAAGCCGCGGGGATACGCCCGGCGGCCGTCGCTCGTGCTGATCAACGGCCTGGCCGAGCAGGCCGAAAGCTGGTTTCGCAACGATTGGTACTGGCGGCGTCGCTTCGAGATCCACGCCCCGAACATCCTGGCCTACCGAGGCGCGGCCTTGCACCGGCGCATCGAGGCCGGCTTGCCCGTCAGCGTCGACTTCCTGGTGGAGCAGTTGCACCTGTATCTGGATTCCTTCGTTCAGGCGCCGCCATATCACCTGGTCGCGGCCAGCCTCGGCGGCAAGGTCGCCATCGAATACGCCGTCCGCTATCCCGAGGAGGTCGATCGCCTGGTTCTGCTCTGCCCGTCCGGCTTGGGTGACGAGGAGCGCTTGCCCGTGGTCGAAGGCCTGCGCCGCAACGATACGCGCGGCCTCGTTGCCAGCATTTTCCACGACGAGCGGCACGTTGACGAACGAATGGTCGACTATTACGTGCGACACTTTGGGGATCGGCGCTGGCGAGCCGGCTTGCTCCGAACAATTCGCGGCACGATGGATCACTCCGTTCGCGAGCGCCTGCCATTCGTGACGCAGCCGACCTTGCTCGTCAGCGGGCGCGAAGACAAGATCGTCGATCCAATGCACGCATCGGAAGCAGCGGGTCTCATTCCGGATTGCCGGCACGTCTCCATTCCGCGCTGTGGCCATGCCCCGCAGATGGAAAAGGCTGGGCTGGTCAATCGGCTGGTCGAAGAGTTTTTACTAGCCGGCCAACCAGCGGCCCGGCCGGCCCCGATCGAGGCGTGCTCGCAAGGAGCGTGACGTGGCGTTGTCAACGGCGGGGTTCGTGGAGCGTCTCGCGGGTCAGCCGCTGGTGCGGCGGCTGGCGGACGCTGGCCTGGCTCGGTACGCCCGCCGTCGCGTGGCCCTGCTCGATCGAAGCGATGCTGTAGCCGTGCAGCGGTCCTGCTTGATGACCCTGCTGCTTGAGGCCCGGCGTACGCAATTCGGTCGAGATCACGAGTTCAGTCGCATTCGCAGCGTCGACGAATACCAGCGTTGCGTCCCGCTGCGGACGTACGAGGAGTTCTGGAAACAATACTGGCAACCTGCCTTTCCCCGCCTAACCGACGTAACGTGGCCGGGGCTGATTCCCTACTTCGCCTTGTCGTCGGGCACGACGAGCGGCACGACGAAATACGTCCCCGTTTCGCGGGAAATGCTTGCTTCCAACCGCAAGGCGGCCCTGACATCCTTGGCTCTATTCCTCGCAGGACATCCCGGCTCACGGCTCTTCACGGGCAAAGCGTTCTTTCTCGGTGGGAGCGGTGACCTTACGCGGCTCGCCGACGGTGTTTCTGGCGGCGACCTGAGCGGCATCGCTGCCCGCGAAGTGCCGGCGATGCTGCGGCCGTACACGTACCCGCCCCTCGGCCTCGCCTTGTTTCGTGATTGGGACCGCAAGCTGGACCTGCTGGCCGAGCGGAGCGCGCGTGAGCCGATCACGGCGGTCGGCGGCGTTCCATCCTGGATGTTGCTTCTGTTCGAGCGCCTCTTGCAATTCACCGGCAAGAGTTGCATCGCCGACGTGTGGCCAAGTCTGCAGGTCGTGATCCACGGCGGCACGAAATTCGATCCGTATCGCGCTTTGTTTCGCCGGCTCGTTGGCGGCGACGCCGTGCAATTTCACGAAACCTACCCGGCCTCCGAAGGCTTCATCGCCTGCGAGGACCCGCGCTTCGGCCTCCTGCGGCTGCTGCCCGATCACGGCATTTTCTTCGAATTCGTTCCCGTCGACGAGTTGCAGTCGAATGCGCCGGCACGACACACGCTCGCCGATCTCGTCACCGGGATTCAATATGCTGTCGTGCTAACAACCTGCGCGGGGCTGTGGAGCTACGCGCTGGGCGATACGGTTTGCTTCGAGAAGCGCGACCCGCCGCTGCTCCGCTTCACGGGCCGGACTCGCTATTATCTCTCGGCCTTCGGCGAACACCTGATTAGTGAGGAAGTGGAAAGAGCCGTGACGGTGGCGGCCAGCGTCTTCGGCGCGGAAGTCGTTGATTTTCACGTGGGGCCTGTCTTTCCCGAGAAACCTACCGAGCCCGGTTACCACCGCTACCTCGTCGAGTTCGACCGCGAGCCAGTCGATCTGTCGCGGTTCGCCGACGAACTGGACGCCGCCTTGTGCCGGCTCAACGAAGACTACGCGGCGCACCGCCAGGGGGACCTGACCATGCGGGCGCCGCAGGTATGTCCCGTACCGCGAGGCGGGTTCGCAGCGTGGATGCGCTCGCAGGGCAAGCTCGGCGGGCAGCACAAGGTGCCGCGCATGGACAACAGCGGCGAGCTTACCGAGCAACTATACTGTTTCCTGCATGCCGACCGCGTCGCTGCCCGTCGAGCAAGCTGTATCGATCCTGCCGATTAGATCGGTTTTGACGATCGTTCGGATTACACTGAGCGTGCCGTTGTGGCCCGGCCAGGATCGCACGATTACACGCTCCTCGCTTGGCCGCTCGCACGCGTTTTTCGGAGAAAGACGGAAATGCCAGCTAAGCTAAACTTTGTCCGAGACAATCCCGTCCGGTCGAAGTCGGTGCCATGAACGATCTCAAGGCTTGCTATCGTCAGGGGCTTGCCGCGCGCATCGGAGCGCTGGAGACGGCACGGCGTGGGCTGCGCGAACAAGCGCCGGACGCTGCCGCGACAATCCGGCGGCTCGCGCACGCCTTGCGCGGTTCGGCAGGGACTTACGGCCTGCCCGAGATCAGCGCCGCCGCCGCGGTCGTCGAACGTGCGATCGACGAACGGCTCGACGAGGAAGTGGAAAGCCTACTCGGCGTACTCCGGCCCATCGCGGCTACCGAAGCGGGACGCATCGGCATTCTCGTCGTCGAGGACGACCCAGACATGGCGCGGGCGCTGGAGCTGCGATTGGCCGCCCCGAATCGGGAGATTTTCATCGCCGGAAGCACGGCCGAGGCGGAACACGTTTTGGCCGAACGTGACGTCGGGCTCATCATCCTCGATCTCGTGCTGCCCGATTGCGACGGCCGCCACCTCCTGATTCGGCTGCGCGAGCGGCCGGGACTCGCGGCCTTGCCGGTGATCGTGCTCACGGGCAAGGGCCGCGGCGCGCCGCAAACGGAGTGTTTCGCTCTCGGCGCCGACGCCTACTTCGAGAAGCCCGTCGATCTCAACACGTTGGCAGCCGCCGTGGCCACGCGCTTGCAGCGCACGGCCGAGGCCAATCGAGAGGCGCGCCAAGACTCCCTCACGGGCTTGCCAAATCGGGCCGCGTTTCGCGAAGCGTGCGAGCGCGCCCGCGCCTTGGCCCAGCGTAACCGCGAGCCGCTTTCTCTGGCCATCCTCGATCTCGATCGTTTCAAGTCGGTAAACGACAGGCACGGCCACCTCGTCGGCGACGAGGTGCTGCGGCGCGTCGCGGCGATCCTCGTGCAGACGATGCGCGTCTCCGACGTGGTTGCGCGGTGGGGCGGTGAGGAATTCGTCGTGTTCTTTCCAAACACGAACCAGAAGGGGGCCATCCGGTGCTTGGAGCGCACCCTCGAAGCTCTGCGCCTCGAGCGTTTCACGGGAGAGAACGGCGATAATTTCAGTGTCACGTTCTCCGCTGGCGTGGTCCTCTATCCCGAAGGAGCGACGCTCGAGGAGGCCGTGAGCGCTGCCGACCAATTACTCTATCTCGCCAAGGTTGCCGGGCGAAACCGCATCCTCGGCGCGGAGGAAGAACAACCGCCGCCGCGCCGCACGGTCTTGGTGGCGGGAGACCGGCCGGACCTGGCAGCGGATCACCTGAGGAAGGCCGGAATCGAGGTCGTTGAAGTGGCGGGCAATGCAGCGGCCGTCGCCGCCAGCGTGGACGGGGCCACGGCGCTCGTCGTGCTGGACGTGCGCGTTCCGGCGCTCGACGGCGCCGAGATGGTGGCGGCCTTGCGCCGGTGTGCCGCGGCGCAGTCGGTTCCCATCGTGGTGCTGGCCGCGTCCGCCGAGGAGCAAGACATCGTCGGCAGCTTCGAAATGGGCGTGGAAGATTACGTCCTGAAGCCCTACTCCGGTGCGGAGCTGGTGGCGCGTGTTCGCCGCCTCCTCAAGCGGACGTGAGCAAGATCGAGGTTCCACGACCGCCCTGGTTGCCCGCGTTTCCCGTAGTTAACGCAGTCCACGCTGCCGCTAACGCTGCTGAACGTCGGAGCATGCTGAGATCCGAATCGCGTCTCATCAAAAGTCAAGCATATGTACATCTGCCAATAAATTAGGCCGAGACTTGGACGCCTCGGGAAGGCCCGGCACGGACCTTGCAACCATCCTGGTGGACGAGTTCGCTGATCCCAGGTCTTTGCAGTAAAGTTCGAGCCTTGCTCGAATCCTGACGCCGCCATGATGCACAAGCTTCTTTGCTGGGTCGTTCCTTTCGTCACTGCCACGTGGGTGGGCCTCGCGGGATGCGCCGTCGAGGAACAGGCGAGAACTGAATACAAGGGCTACACCGTGAAGGACTGGGCGGCCACGTTGAAAGCCTCGGACGTTGAATCGCGCCAGGTGGCGGCGGCCATGCTGTCCGAAATGGGGTCCGACGCGCGCGGGGCATTGCCCGAGCTGATCGAGGCGCTCGGCGATGAAGATCCGCTGGTGCGCCGCCTGGCAGTGCAAAGTCTGGGTAACATCGGCCCCGAGGCCCACGATGCCGCCGATCTAATAGCCGAGAAGGTGACAGACGGACACGGGGCGTTGCAGCGGGAAGGAGTCCGCGCCCTCGCAAAGATCACGCGTCAGGCCACGGACAGTAAGAAGCCGGCAGGTTAGTCGGCGGCCACTGCGTACGTTCCGCTTTTAGGTGGGGCTCTTCGCGTTCTCGACGAGGCCCCTCAACAACGTCCGATGGCAGTGCGTGGCGTCCTCACAGGCCGAGGAACATAGCAGCGTGATTGTCCTTCCCTCCGCACTAAGAGCGGCCAACTCGTCGATTAACTCGCGCTGAGTTTTCATCTCCTCCAAGTAACGACGCCGGTATTCCGCCCAGCCGATCGGCGGCCCGTGTTTGCCGTAAAACGCAGCGTGCAGCTCCCGGCTCGGGCCGAGGTCGGGACACCACGAATGCCAAGTTTCAGCTGACTTGCGAACCCCGCGCGGACGATAGCGGCAGATCAGCAGGCGGAAGCCGTCGTCGGCTTCGACCCGGTCGTTCCAGCGCTTGGTCTTGATCGGCACTTGCGCTTGCTTTCCAGCGTCGCCTTGCCGGAGCAGCGGGCGTCAGTTCTCGAGTTCACGCAGGACTTCCGCCCACGCGGCTCGCTCGCGCGCGGGCGCGACCTCGCGTTCGCCGCCGGCAAAGCGCCGGGCCAGCTTCCCGTAGAATGCCGAATCCATCTCCGCCTGCACGAGCAATTCCGCAAGGGTGCGAGTGTCGCCGGCAGGAAAGTAGCCCGGATAGTCCGGGCCGAGCAAGCCGATGTTGCCAGGAACGTGCGAGGCCAGCACGGGGACTTGATCGGCCAGCGCCTCGGACACGACGTTTGCCCCGCCTTCCATCCGCGACGAAACAACCAGCAGCCGGCTGCGGGCCAGGATCAGGCGGGCCTGCCGGTTGGAGACATCGCCGATCCAGCGGTAGCGAGGATCGCGCCGCATCAAGGCGCGGGCGCGCTTGGCGAACGCCGGGCTCGTGGCCTGTCCGGCGTGGGTCACGCGGATGCGCGAGTCGTCCGGAACGTGGCTCAGTGCGAGGGCCGTGCGGAACGGGTCTTTTTCGGCGCGCAGGTGGCCCAAGACGCAGACGTCGAACGAGCGCTCGCGCCGGGACGGCCGCGGAATCGTGGGGACCGCCGATTGCAGGATCACGCGCACCTTCCAGCGCAGGTGTGGCGGCAGTTCGTCGCGGCCGAGCGGCTGGAGGACGACGAGCAAGTCGGCCAGTTCCAGCGACTGTTGCGCCGCCCGGCTGACGTGGATGTCGCGATAGAGATCGGTTCCCGTGAGGGCGACGATCAACGGCTCGTTCGGGTGCCGGCGATGGAAGTCCTTCACGGCCCGATGGCTCTTGCGGGCGTGAAGCGCGATCATCAGGTCGAACGGTTCGCCGTCGTACGTTTCGCCGATGGATACGCGGTGGCCCACCTGTTCGAGCAAGCTCGCCCAGCGCGTGGCTGTCACGCGGTTGCCCTTGCGGGAAGCCGGAGGCGCCGGACAAGCCATGAATATGCGCATGGCAGGATTATAGCAGTCCTCGCGGCCGATGATACAATGTGCCGGATCTCAGTGCCCGAAAGGAAGTCTCGATGAAATACGCACTCTTCGTACTCTTGCTCGTCGTTCCTACTCCAGTGATCGCCCAAAGCAAACGGGCGATGACGGTCGAGGACTTGTTCAAGTTCAAGCGCGTCAGCGATCCGCAGATCAGCCCGGACGGCAAACACGTCGTCTACGTCGTCGGCGTCCCCGATTTGGAGAAAAACACGATCCCGTCCAGCCTCTGGCTCATCGCCCCGGGCAAGGAGCCGCCGCGCCAGCTGACCAACGCCCAGGGCAAGAAAGACCGCCACCCACGCTGGAGCCCTGACGGCAACTCGATCCTGTTCGAGTCCAATCGCTCGGGCAGCAACCAGCTTTGGATCATCGGCTTGGGCGGCGGCGAAGCTCGACAGGTTACGGACATAGCCACCGACTCCTCGAACGGCATCTGGTCGCGCGACGGCAAGAAAATCGCCTTCGTTTCCGCGGTGTGGCCCGAATACTCCGAGAAGCCGTACAAGGAAAGCAACGAGCTGAACAGGAAACGCAAAGACGAGACAGAGAAATCTCCAGTCAAGGCAAAAGTCTTCACCAAGCTTTTCTACCGCCACTGGGACGAGTACGTCGAAGACAAGAGGCAGCACCTCTTCGTTATCGACTCGCCACTGGCCCGAAGCGCAAGCGAGGGTTACGCGGAACCCAAAGACGTGACACCCGGCGACCGCGATGCCTTCCCGACATCCGACACCTTCAGCACCGGCGACAATTTCACGTTCAGCCCGGATGGCAAGTACCTGGTATTCACGGCGGTTCCCGAGAGGAACGAGGCGTGGAGCACGAACTACGACATCTGCCGCGTGCCGATTGCTGGTGGAACGAGGGAGTGGGAGTGCCTGACAAGAGACAACAAGGCGGCAGATAGCGGGCCGGAGTTTTCGCCGGACGGCAAGAAACTAGCCTACCGCGCTCAAAGGAAACTGGGATTTGAAGCTGATCGATGGGAATTAATGAACGTGAATGTGGATTCTGATGGGAGTTTCAAATCCAGTCCGGAAAGCATCACCAGCAGTCTTGACCGGTGGATAGAAGAATACATTTGGGCAGGCAACCAGATCCTGTATTTCACCGCTCAAGATCGAGTATCGGCTCATATCTTCTCCATTGACGTGAGATCCCGTGGCATCGCGAAACTTTCAGTCGAAAGCGGAACGTATAGCTCTCTTTCCTCGTGCACACAGGATCGAATTAGACTGGTTTTTCTTGGTGCCTCACTCCACTATCCACCGATGCCCATCATGCCTGACGAGCAGTTTCCCGCTAAGTTCTCCATGCGTGTCACAACGTGGAGCATCAATAGCAGTCTTCTAGCGCAGCTAGATCTGCCGCATCCGGATAGCGTACAGGTGCCTATCCAAGGCGCGGAAATGCAAATGTGGATCCTCAAGCCCCCCGGCTTCGACCCATCCAAGAAGTGGCCGGTCGTCTATCTGGTCCACGGCGGCCCGCAGGGCGCGTGGGAGGACGGCTGGAGCTTTCGCTGGAACGC
>Ga0066903_100004979_pt1 | contig 11403 bp, 8 predicted proteins | sample PanSoiMetaGPlot1_FD_67491 | JGI IMG/M metagenome (GOLD analysis project Ga0066903, IMG submission 67491) | Tropical forest soil microbial communities from Panama analyzed to predict greenhouse gas emissions - Panama Soil - Plot 1 (version 2) | ecosystem: Environmental > Terrestrial > Soil >...
CGGGATGGTAATGAAATTACCGGGGCGAACACCAGCCTCGGCGGGGATGAACAGTCCCCCCGAACTTGCCTCAAAAATTGTGACGGCAACTATGTCTCCGTTGCCAAAAACAATATCTTTCGGTCGGCTGCGATCCGGAAATTCGCCGACAAGTCGTGGCGCGGCCTTGCCCAACACATCTGCGACTTTGGGCGTGATGCGGACGAAAGCGTATGGAAGGTTTTTGGGGTCGTGTTGCCCCGCCCAGACATCCCAGCTCGCCGGACCGCTCGCATTCATCAATGCACAACCGCCCAATGCAAAGGGCAGCACCAGGAATATGAAACTCAACACGATACCTACCCCGCGCACGGTCGCCCCTTCCCCACGGAACTCTGACATTAATGCAAAGTGATTATGTCCGATCAACGAGCCCCTTATTCGGATCCTTTGTTCTTGTTGCTGATGCGCCACATCGGTGGGCCGGACAATGAGAGTTGGGCAACACTACCCCATGCCCCATGATCAAGCTGTCGAGAGCCCCCCGCCAACAGGAAGGAGCCATCTGTTTAATGGTGGTTTTGGCCGGGATCATGGCGGAGGTACCATAATGAGTGCTGCTCGGTGTACCGGGACCGCTGTGACATCTCCCCCAGCAATTATGTGCCAGCAGATTAGAAATCCGGATGTCTTAAAAATCTGATTCGGCGGCCTGCGGCGGCCGTGGTCGTGCTGAGACTTGAAACCGGGAGGGCTTCTCCTGCGGAACTAGGGTAGTTGACGTATCTCTTCATGCCGAATGCCGACCCGTCTAAACCGGGGGGCACCCTACTATATTCTTTGCTGTTGCGGCGCGGCCACAGCTTTGCAGGTGATCGCGTTGAGCTGTTTTGAGACTAGGCCTCCAATCACTGCGGTGGCGCCATTGACGGGGCTGTCCAGATTTTCGCAGTGAGGATTAACAATCACGCCATAGGGCTTCGCATACGAGATGGAGTGCGCCAACTCAGGAATGCGACAAAGAAACGAGCTTAATCACCGGAGTCACCGGTCAATATGGCACGCAGACGTTTCACAAAACTCTTGCTCAAGGAAGGAAATATGGTTCACGGGATAAAATGTCGTTCAGGAAAATGCCGAACTCAATGCTTTGGAGGCAAGAGATGACGTGTCCTCCCCGCAGCTTAGTAGGTCTAAACATGCTTCGGCCAACGCGTTCGAGCTAGTGGGAAAATGCGTCTTTGTGGCCGGCCACACGGCGTATGGCTGGTTCAGCCACGGTGCGACCGAAATCCGGGGGGCGTCTGGTCAGAACTGAGCCGGCGGAGATCTTCTGCCCTTGCCAAGAATGGCAGAGAGTCCAATCGACCTTTTCGGGCCAGCGGGATCCAGAGTACAGCTGCACGATGGACTGATGAAAACCATCTAGTATTTTGACCAGCTGCTGCGATCAGAGCCAAAGGACGAGCGCCTAGCGATCGGCTCAACCAAACGTAGCGCCTGATGGCGGCGGCGCATTATGGCTCTGCACGGTGGAGGAAGGGACCAGCCGGCGCGACTTCCCACGCTCATTGGGGGGAAAGAGCCCGCAATTGAGCGCAAGTCCGATCCAAGCAGAGCGAGTGCTCCCTCTCCTAACAGACGTTCCTGAAACGAATTGCCCCGTTATGCCCTGATGAGGTCATAACGGGGCTGCCGGCGAACTCTTGTCAAAGGGGGGCTGGGGGAGAGCGCCGGGACGTACACTAAGCGCTGTATCTGGAGATGGTCACAGGTGCAATTGGGATCCAAAAAATTCAAGCCCATCACCCAAATACGACGGCTTGCTTTGTCGACGGCTCGTGGAAGGGCGCAGTCGGCTGATTCGCAAGCTACGGCAAAAATGGTGGTTCACCCTTTCAATTCGCGGCTCGGCCTATGATGCGAAAGATGGCTTAGTGACATTTTTTGGATACGCCCCTTTTTTGGACGGCAACGCGGAAGCTCTTGTGTCGCGTGTGCATTTCGATAGCGTCAGAGTATCTAGGGATTTCATCTCTAGATACTTATCTAGCTCTAGATCACGTTTCCAGTCTCGAAGAGTTAGGCCTTGTCTAAAAAAATATGGATTGCATGTCTGGTAGGTCTCAAGTCTACTGCGCCGTGGCTAAGGGGCGCCCGACGAACCTTCCAACGAGGCTAGAGCAAGTGGCGGCCAGTCGCGGTCGAGCCATTTGGAGGAGATCTAAAAATGCGAAGAGCTCGATCACTTTTTGGCGTGGCTGCTGCACTGATCGTGACGCCGCTGATGGGGATGCCGGCATGGGCAGATGCTGCGTGTGTCACGGATACGGTCGCCGCTTACACAGCGGCTGGATTCTCCTGCAGCGTCGGCCCGGTGACGTTCTTCGACATCACCGTCTCGGCCCCCATTATAGCGGGGCCAGGGGGAGGACCCCCGTTGCCGGGGCCGGGCGGCGGGCCGTTTCTAGTCTTTGGAAACTTTAATCCTTTTAACAACGGGACGGAATTCGGGCTGACATTGTCCTTCTCGTCAAATGTGCCGGCCGGTGATCAGATCGATTTCAAGTGGGATTACAGCGTTAGGGGTGATCCCATTCTCGTTGACGCGCTTTTGGCTATAAGCGGCGCGCCAGGAAGCGGGGGCGGAATCATCGTGTCGGAAACTTTGACGGGCACCACCCCCATCCCCCCGTTAGTGGTCAGAGATCCCCCGGGTCCGGACTCAGTCACGGCTTCGCTAAATCCGCCGGTAGTCTCGACGTCAGTATTCAAGGATGACACCATTATTGGTGGTACTGCCCCAGGCTTTGAGGGAATAACAACGCAGTCAGAGCTCACAAACGCTTTCAGCGTTCCGGCTCCGATCGTGGGCGCAGGTCTGCCAGGTTTGGTGTTCGCTTGCGGCGGTCTTATTGGCTTGGCGCGACGCCGTCGGCGGTACTAAAACTTAGCAGGGTAGCGAGCTATAGAGTACACAAGGGGTGCCGGCGGTGTCCGCCAGCACCCTTAGTTTATTGGCACGTCGCCGGTCGGCATGCTTTCACCGCCCATAGGGTGGTCGACTGCCTGTCGGCATGGCCCCACTCCCTATAGCATTAACCGGATCCAGGCCTGAGAGAGAAGGATTGCCGAATGCAAGGCGCTTCATGGCGCGATTGGCATAGTGTCGTCCTCGCGGACCTAGTTATTTTTTTGGACGGAGCTATCTCTCCTTCACTTCGTTTCCTTCGCACGATCCTGCATGTCACGGTGACATGCCTAGGTTGTACCTTGATGACTTGATTTTTTGGACAGTGACTTAGTCGCTCTTTGCGCGACCTGTGCTTTGCGATAACGTCGCAGCATCTACGAAACTATCTCTCCAGATGAAATCTGAGCAACAAGAGAAGTTATGACGGATTCACGCTTCGAAAACCGAATTGGTGGCTCTCCTAGCGGCCACTACAGCCGATGGCCTGACCCATGGCGGCAGGAAGATGAATGGGGGCCGATCACTGCCGCAATTGTGTTTTTTATTATGTTGGCTGGACTCGTCGTCTACAGCATCGGCCATGTTTAGATCGCCGCTGTGCATGAGCGGTGTTCGGACGGTAGCTTGGAGTCAGGCCGCGCTCTTCCGATACACGTCGTACCGGGATCACCTATAAGGCAAATAGCGGACAGACGGGGCGCTTGCAGAGGTTTTCATTCAAGCACGGAACGGTCCGCTTCATTGCTAGTTCGTCAATTAGCGTCCCGATCCAGGGGGGATGCCGACCCGTTGGTGGCAGCGGCGGGTGGGGACGCTTCAAGTCAGTGATGTAAGCAGAAAATCACAGAGGAATCCGGATCATGCCGACGTATATCTTCAGTCCCTTCAACGATCCTTCGGCCACCACCGGCACGGAGGCATGGGGCGTCAATGGTACGGACCAGATCGTTGGATTCTATGGTGACGCCACCGGCACCCACGGGTTCCTCTTAAGCGGCGGCGCCTTCACCACCCTCAACGATCCCTTAGCCACCAAGGGCACGTTTGCGACTGGCATCAACGCCACGGGCCAAATCGTTGGGACTTTTCTCAATACGACCAACCACGGCTTTCTCTACAATCCTAACGGCGGCACTTACACCACCATCGACGATCCCTTGGGCACTGTCGGTACCCTTGCCTTCGGCATCAACGCCACCGGCCAAATCGTTGGATATTACGCTGACGCCGCCGGAAAACACGGCTTCCTCTACAATCCTAACAATGGCGGTACTTACACCACCCTCGACGATCCCTTTGCCACTCAGGGCACCGTTGCCAGCGGCATCAACGCCGCGGGGCAAATCGTCGGCGTTTATCAAGACGCGAGCGGCTTCCACGGCTTCCTCTACGATCCTAACAACGGCGGTACCTACACCACCCTCAACGATCCCTTGGCCGCCAACGGCACCTCTGCAATCGGCATCAACGATTTGGGCCAGATCGTCGGGACTTACAACGACGCCAGCGGCTCCCACGCCTTCCTCTATAGTGCGGGCACTTTCACCACCATCGACGATCCCGTGGCGAACAGCCAAACCACTGGACATGGCATCAACAACGACGGCCACATCGTCGGCACGCTGCTAGACGGCACCGGCGATCATGGCTTACTTGCCATCCCGCAGAACCCGCCGCCGCCTGCGGGTACCACGGCCGTCATGATCATGAGTAATCCCAGTAACGGGACTTACGAGGTCTATAACGTTGGCGGTAACGCAATACTGGCCGCCTATCAGCTCGCTCAGGTTGGAACACCCTGGATGTTTGCCGCGCTCGGCACGTTCCAGGCCGGCGACAGCAGCGACATGCTGTTGCGCAATAGCTCGACCGGCGCGTTCCAGGCCTACTACGTCAGCAACAACAACATCACCGGCTCAACGAACGTCGGTACGGTCGGACTAGATTGGAATTTTGCCGGTACTGGCAACTTCGATGGTGCGAGCAGCTTGAGCGAACTCCTCCTGCGGAATGCTGGCTCCGGGTCATTTGAGCTTTATCACGTCGCCGGTGGCGGCGTTCTGTCCGGCAACGCGGTCGCGCCCATCGGCAACAATTTCACGGTCAAGGGATTCGGCAATTTTTCCAATTCGCCTACGACGCAGATGATGATGCAGGATAACACGCACGATGCGTCGGCGGGGCAGCTCGAACTCTACACCTACAACCCCAGCATCGGATTTTTCTCTGGCCAGAACGTCGGTGTGGTCGGCGACAACTTAAACTTCATCGGTTGCGCCAATCTGTTCGGCAACGGCGCCACGCAGATGGTCATGCAGCAGAACAACGGGACCTTCTGGATATATACCTACAATCCCAGCGTCAACGCTCTCAGCGGAATTGCGGTAGGTGCGGTCGGCAGCAACTTTCACGTTGTCGGCTTCGGCCCGCTCGGCACTGCGGGTCGGGACGAAATGCTGATGCAAGACGCCGCTGGGAATTTCGAAGCTTACCGTTACGACGCCAGCTTGAATGCGTTCGTCGGTAGCGCAATGGGCACGGTCGGCCCACCGTGGGTGGTTGACGGGATCGCGCCTAATTCGACCGGTTCTGCGGGCGCCTCGGGGAGCCAGGTTGGGTCCACCGCTCAGCTTGTGCAGGCCATGGCCAGTTTCGGGGCCGGCGCAGCCGACATATCGAATACTGCCCCCCTCGGGAGCGAAACATCACAACAAACGTTTCTGACGCCACCGCACGCGTGAGGCGGCAGCGGGAATTCTCCGTCCTTCTATTGAGGAGATGATTCAGAGCACTCCGCCAGTGCGGCCTTTGCGTCGTTCGCAAGGCCGGGCGAAAGGTTCAACGTTAAGGCACGTTCCAGCTCACTCTTGCATTCGGTATACTGTTTGAGCTGCCGGTGAACCTCTCCAAGGTAATACAGGACCTCAGGGTCATCCTTTTGCTTCGCGGCGGCCTTTTCCAACAGTTGCACAGATGGTGGGTAGAACCCGCGACGATAGCTCAGAATACCTAGCGTTTTTGCGATTACCGCATCGTCAGGGAAGGCGTCGTGCGCCTTCGTGACCAGCTCGTAAGCCTTCGGAGTATCGTTTGAAAGTTGGCCATAAAGCAAAGCGAGCTGACGCAGGGCGGGTGCGTAAGACGGATTGTCGGCGACCACTTTCTCGTAAGTCTTGACCGCCTGATCCACGGCGCCCTGCTGCTGTTGAACCTCTGCAAGCCGTGTGAGCGCCACGGGATCGTTCGGGCTTTCGCGCAAGTAATTTTCCAGTTCTGTTCGAACCGTCGCATTCGCCGTTCCGGTTGGGATCGCCAACAGGGTAAGTCGCCGACGTGCTTGGTCCTTGCCGGGAAAATCAGCAGGCGCGTCAACGGCCTTCTGGAGTGCACCACGAGCAGATTCTTCTTCGCCCAACATGTAATACGTCATTCCGAGATGGAATTGAATTTCAGGCAGGTTGGGTAGCTTCGCTGCACTGTCCTGCAGCAATGGCAGGGCGCCGTTATAGTCGCCCCTTTTGAACAAAATCCAAGCCAGCGTATCGGCGAAGTGCGGCTCGTTCGCGGCTTCTTTCGCCTTCTTTGCCAGGTCGTATGCCTTATCCAACTGTCCGAAGTGCTCAGAATAGAGAACCGCGAGATTGTTAAGCGCCAGGGGGGAATTTGGCGCCACGGCGAGTAGCTTCTCGTAGGCGTCACGAGCAGCGTCAAAATGCTTCAGCCGTTCGTTGATAATGGCGAGTTGCGCGAGCGCGGGAGCTGCTGACGGCCCTTTGTTGTTCTCCACGAAAGCGGTGAGTTTTGCGATCGCCTCTTCTTGCCTGTTCGAGGCGACATAGAGCTGAGCGAGCAATTGGTAGGCCGGCTCTAGTTTCGGATCCAACTCAATCGCTTTCGACAGGTCCGGCTCTGCGTGCGCGAAGTCGCGTTGTGCTAGATGAATCTTCCCTCTCACAGCCCATGGTTGTGCCAGTTTCGGGTCTTTATCGATGAGCTTTTGCACCCGATCCATGGCGGGGGCATATTGCTTGTCGGCAATGTCTAGATCCACGAGCCTTTCCACCGCCGGCATGTAGTCGGGCGAGATCTGATTTGATTTCTCGAAAGCCTCGCGGGCGTCGGCCTGTTTACCTTGCGCTAGCAGCATGCTCCCAACGAGAAAGGAGGGTCGCGGATCATTGGGAAACAATTCCGTCATCTTTCGGTAGACCGCCAACGCTTGGTCGCTCTTCTGTTGGGCCAAATAGGCGGTGGCGAGCAGGTATTGTGCTTGAGCAGTCTGCGGCCGTTCCTTTGTCAACGGCTCCAACAGCTCCACGGCAGCGGCGGGGATGCCTTTCCTAATCTTGAGGTCAGCCAGCAGCATCGCTGCCTGGTCGAAATTAGGCTGGAGACCTACCGCTTCGTTCAGCCTACTTTCGGCGGCGTCGACGGCCTTGCGGCGGTTTTCATCGCTTAAATCCTTTGAATTTGAATAGAGCAAATAAGCTAAAGCGAGCTGGTATCGGACCAGCGGGTTCTGGCGATAGGCGTTGCTCAGGAATTCGAAGTCACGAATTGCCGCGAGGGCATCACCCTTCCGCAAATTCAAGATTCCGTCCTGATACAAGGCATCATAGTTGATGGAATCCTGGGACAGAACGTTTTTCACGCGCGCAACGCAATCGTCATTCTGGCCTTCCGCGCACGCCATTTTCATGAGGAGAACACGAGGTGGCAGATAATCGGGAAGTTTCTGGTTGGTCTCTTCCAAGAGCTTCTTTGCTTCTGCGGTAGCTCCCGTATTGAGCAGGAAATCTATATATCGCAGCCGCGCGGGAGATCGCGGTGGTGCCAGCTCGACGGCGGTTTTGAAAGCTTGGTCTGCTTTTTTGAGCTCATTGCGGCTCCAATAGAGGGAGGCTAAAGCGACATGCGCTTCGATCGATTTCGGGTCCAAAGTGACAGCAGTTTTGACTTCGCTCTCCGCGCGCGCCTGCTCGTTCTGTCGCAAATCGAGCGACCCCAGGGCCAGATGATAATTGGCGCGGTCTTGACCTTTTTCCCGCAGGCTCTCAATGCGTTTTCGGGCGTCTGCAATGTCGTCGGGGGTTCGTGAAGCGTCGGCCAGCAGCAGTAATGCCTTATCGTTATCGGACTGTTTCTCCAGGATCTGCGAGGCGGCGTCGCGTGCTTGCGGATAGTCGCGGCCTGTAAGATAGATCTGGCCAAGCTTGAGTTGTATTTCCGGATCGTCGGGCTGCAGTTCCGCGCCTTTCTTGAGCAGCGGATAGGCCTGCACAACTTGTCCTTGATCGAGGTAAATGCTGCCCAACTGACGCAGCGCCCCCTGATCCTCCGGGGCAAGGGCAAGCACCTTGCGATAGTCCATCTCGGCTTTGTCCCATTGCCCGGCGGCAAAAGCGGCCTCGGCGCCAGACAAAAGCTGCTCTTTGGTGGGTTCGTGTTTGGAGCAGCTGGCGCTCGTGAGGGCCGTCAGGCAAAGCCCGAATATCAACCCCTTACATCTGAAACCTAAGGTTGCAATCTTGGGGCGCGCTGATGTCGCGCGAGTCGGAAGGGTGCGGCTGATCGTGGACATGCTTGCTTAAGAGTGAGTTCCCGGTCGGCGTCGACCCCGACCCTCAATTGCTTGGAAACGAGTGCGCTCCTTAGCGCTTGACGCTCGACTATTCAATGGTAATTGCGTCGCGGTTCCAAGTGGTGATGGTCCCGGGTGTTGCCGAAGCCCAAAAAATCTTTGTCCAAAAAAAGCGATCGACGTCTAAAAAACAGCAATTGACCCCACCCAGCTGACCAGCTTTCACTGCAACGTAGTGTCCTGGTTTCGCGACGCCTGGTTTCGCGACGGCGGTTCACACCAGAAACTACACGAGAAATGAGAGCGATAATGTCCACCTTTCATCAAAAAAAGGAGTCTCCGATGAAGAAAGCGCTGCTGGCTGCGATTGCGCTCATTGCAGTCACGACATACGGGAGCGCATCGAAGGCGGACACTTACGCCACCACGCCGGGCGATCCGCTGCACTTGTTCTGTACGAACTGCAGCGGCGACAACGGGACCTTCAACCCGTTCGTCGGCAGCACGGCGACGGGCATCACCGTCACCGCCAGCCCCGGGGCGCTCAGCGCCACGGACTTCTTCTTCAAGGTGCTGATCCCGCAGGTCGCGCCGGGCACGACCAACCCGACCGTCAATTTCAGCGGTACGGTGGGGGCCACGGCCTTCAACAAGGATGCGACGTCGGCCACCACGGCGAACCCAGCGCCCGGCTTCTCGAACCAGCTGTTCATCTCGGACGTGAACGGGGCGAACAACCCGAGCCTGATCACGGACTTCCTCGGCCTCACGCTGTCGAACGGCGCGCCGCCGAACCGGCTGAACACCTTCTTGGACAGCTCGACGCTGTTCAACAGCGCCTTCAACGCGTTCACGGTGCTGACGGTCGACGTCGGCCCGATCGACATCCCGCAGAACGGGCAGCCGGGCGGCATCTCGCCGTTCAGCCTGACCGCGACCGGCCTGCCGATCGGCGCGTGGATCCTGGGGGACGCCTGCACCAGCGGCTCGCTCACAGGGCCCACCAAGTGTGTGGACGTGACCACGGCGACCTCGGCGGCGCTGCTTTCGGTGCCGGGGCCGGCGGTGGGCGCTGGCATTCCCGGCATCATCGCTGGCTGTCTCGGCCTCGTCGCGATGGGCCGCCGCCGGATCAACCGGCTGCGGGATAAGGTCGCGTAACAAATGAGATCATTGCGGCTCTGGAAAGATTAACTCTCTGGCCTCGGCCGCAGCCGGGTTCGCCCGGGCCCTGGCTTAGCAACAAATACAAGCCGTGCTGGCTCTTCATGCCAGCGCGGCCTTTGCTTTGAGCCAACGAACAGAGTACCGTGACGTCGCTTTAGGCAGGCGGACGAAAGTTCCCCGTGACCTCATTACGCCGGCCCCGGAGCATGAAAACGGTAAGCTTCTGGCCGATCTCGGCCTTTTGGTCAGACCGACACACTGGGCAATCGTCCCAATGGCAGTGACCGCGACTGCTACCGAACTCACCGCTGGACGACGCGGACTGGTCGCAGCGCTGCGGCAATCGCTGCCGCGCAATGAGCTCTTTGCCGGCCTTTACGTTGTCGCCTGCGCCAATGGTTTTGTGGGGCGATCGATTTACGCCTTGAAGTTGGAAGGGTGGTACGGCGCTGTTACCGGCTTCGAAATGAATGCGATCGTGTTGGCTGCCTGCTTCACCGGCGTGTACTTGATCGCCTCTAAGAGTCGAGACCGGATACGGGCCCTGGACCTGGTGGTCGCAATGGCTTTTCTCGGTTTAGTGGCTCTTCCGATCTACGCCTTGAGCTGGGTCGCGGTGACCGGTCTCAGTTTTTACATTCTCTTTTTCGCAGACGATTGTGCCGAGCGAAGGCGGGGCGCCCTCATCTTGCTCGCGCTATCCGTCCCAATGCTATGGAGCCGTCTGATCTTTCAGTTTTTCGCAAGACCGCTGTTAGAACTCGACGCAATTATGGCGGCGTGGTTGCTGGGGACCGAGCGGACCGGAAATATGGTTCGCTTCGGCGATAATTCAGGATACATGCTGATAACGCCTGCCTGCGCCTCGTGGGCCAATGTCACGTTCGCCTTCCTGTGCTGGGTCGTTGTTTCGCAGTGGGTCAATCACCGCTGGCGATCGATCGATTTCCTATGGTTGTTTCTCGCCTGCGCGTCGGTAGTCGCAATCAACATCATACGGCTTGGACTGACTGGCCAGACCCAAGAGACTTATCAATTCATTCATAACCAATATGGCGAGATGATCCTGGGAACGATCATCCTCTGCCTTGTCATTGGCTTCTCTCTGATAGGTTCGCGGCGTGAAGTGTTCCACCGCGCTTAAATGGTTTCTCATCCTTGCGCTTCCGCTTACGCTTGGGCTGAAACTGGTCGTGCGCCCAGATCGGAGCGTGGCGAGCGAGACCGACGTGCAACAAAAAGTCGCGGAATTCTTCAGTCGGCAACATTTCACCGTTGATCGAATGGGCGAAGGCCGGTTCATGCTGCGTGCGAGCGTCGGTCCGTGCCGCATCCTCGTTGCCGAGTCTGATCCGATAGCTTGGGACAGCGCCTCCATTCGCCGCAACGCGACGGATGGCGACCGCTTCTTTGTGGTGTTCCAAGGCAGGACTTATGAGGATCAGCCCACGTGGCTGACTGTACCCTATTTTCTGTGGTCGAGGCTTGAGCGCGAGCTGGGAATGCGGGCGCAAGCCGCCCCTTTGCTGTCCGTTATAGCGACGGCCGGCTGCGGCGCCGAACGGTTGCCCTGGAGCGAACTGAGCTAGCTGTGAGCTTTCAGTAGGTTGTCCATCCGGTTCTGACCGAGGAAGCTGAGGTTGCTGAAGCTTCAGATTCCAACGGAGAACCGGATGAACGTGCATAAGAATGCCCGGCTGAC
>Ga0066903_100004980_pt1 | contig 11403 bp, 8 predicted proteins | sample PanSoiMetaGPlot1_FD_67491 | JGI IMG/M metagenome (GOLD analysis project Ga0066903, IMG submission 67491) | Tropical forest soil microbial communities from Panama analyzed to predict greenhouse gas emissions - Panama Soil - Plot 1 (version 2) | ecosystem: Environmental > Terrestrial > Soil >...
TGACGATCTCCTCTGCAATCTTCCGCGGAGCCTTCCGCAGTTTCTTCGCCAGCTCAAATGCGAGCGGCAAAGCGTACTCTCCCATCTCGATGCGAGGCGGCTGCTCGACCACAATCTTCGGGAGTTCGACATCGTATGTGCGGCGCAGAAAGTCGCGCACATGCTGGGTCAAACGGCGTTCCAGGTGACGGTACAAAGTGCCTCTCTAAGCGGTTGAAGAAGAAAGTGATTGTAGCAAAGTGAGCGCGACGGCGTAGTTTGACGCGGAAGAAATGCGAGCCATATGATGAAATTAGCTTTCAGCCGTCAGCGAACTTGCCACAACGAGTTCCCTGGGTGACCCAGGCAATTCGAGATAACCAGAATCTGTTTGAGACTGCTTCCTGATTTTGCATCGAGCATGCATTACAAGCGACGGCCAGTTCCTGAAGGCTGACGACTGAAGACTAACGGCTGTTTCCTATGCGCATCGCGTACCTCGACTGTTTTTCTGGTATCAGCGGCGATATGTTTCTCGGCGCTTTGGTGGATGCCGGAGTTCCGTCCGCATTTTTCGAGGAGACGATCGCGGCTCTAAATATCGGCGCGCGCCTGGAAATCTCTCGTGTAACCCGGAGCGGAATCAGTGCCACGAAGGCCGATGTTTACTCGAACGGTGAGAAGGACTTGCCGCGCGAAGAGTATTGGAAGCGTACTCGCGAAACACAAAGTCACAAGCATTCTCATGCACACAAGGCCCATGCGCAGAGGCCTGTGGAACTTCTGGAACATAACTTCGGCAGTGAACCGTCGCGACCCGCATCTCATACCCACGAGCACGAACACGGAAAGGGTTTGCAAGAGATCAAGAAGATTATCTCCGCAGCCTCGATCAGCAGCACTGCGAAGAGTACTGCAATCGCTATCTTCGAGGCCCTGGGCGCGGCGGAGGCAAAGATACACTCTACCGACATTGAGAAAGTTCATTTCCACGAAGTCGGCGCTATCGACGCTATGGTCGACATCACTTGCGCCGCCGTAGGCGCCGAGGCATTGAATGTCGAGGCCATAGTCTGCTCTCCGTTAAACGTAGGCGGCGGTACGGTGAAATGTGCTCATGGAACATTGCCGGTACCGGCCCCCGCGACCGTTGAATTACTCAAGGGAGTGCCTCTCTACTCGAACGAGGTGCAAGCCGAACTGGTAACGCCGACCGGCGCTGCGATCGTAAAAACCCTGGCGACTAAGTTTTGCTCGTTCCCTGCGATGAAGGTTCAGGCCACCGGATACGGTGCTGGCTCTCGTGATTTTGAGCGTCACGCCAATGTGCTTCGACTGCTCATCGGAGAAGCTCACGAACAATCTGCGGCTGCTTCGGACTACGAAACTATCAGCGTGCTCGAAGCCAATATTGACGACCTGAATCCGCAAGTTTTCGGTTATGTTATGGACCGACTTCTAGACCTAGGTGCACTCGACGTCTTCGGCGTTCCAGTGCAGATGAAGAAGAACCGTCCGGGAATGCTGCTGACTGTGCTATGTCGGCCTGAGAATGCCCATGACCTGGAATCGCTGATTTTCAGAGAAACGACCACCCTCGGCGTGCGGCAGCGGCAAGAACAGCGTCAGGCTCTCGCCCGCGTCTGGCAAACAGTAGCCACTCGCTGGGGAAATGTGCGTCTAAAAGTTGCACGGATGAACGGCACTATCACCAACTATGCTCCCGAATATGAAGACTGCCGTCAGATCGCGATGCAGAATGGCGTTCCGCTGAAAAGCGTGATGCAGGAAGCCATCCAACTCTATCGGGAGAGCCTGCCAAAATAGGCCACACAATAAACTCTCCCCAACGGCCACGGTGAAAAGAAATGAGCAAGAAGTTTTACATCACGACGCCTATCTACTACGTCAATGCCCGCCCTCACATCGGTCATGCATATACCACGATCGCCTGCGATGCCATCGCACGCCGCCAGCGCATGCTCGGGTCAGAGACTTATTTTTTGACTGGAACCGATGAACATGGACAGAAGATTGAGCGTGCTGCGCAAGCCGCAAATAAGACTCCGCAACAACTGACCAACGAGGTATCGGCCGAATTCCGTGCTCTGTGGGACCGCATGAATCTCACGTATGACGACTTCATTCGCACAACCTCGGATCGGCACAAGCAGAGCGTGCAATTCCTGTGGCGGAAGATTCAAGAGAACGGCTACATCTACAAGGGGAGCTACACCGGTCAATATTGCGTCTTTGATGAACTCTACGTCGATGCCGTAGGACCCGGGGCGCCGTGCCCGGAGTGCGGCCGTCCCACTGAGACTGTGCAGGAGGAAAATTACTTCTTCAAGCTGTCCGCGTTTCAAGACAAGCTGCTGGCTCACTACAACGGCAATCCCGACTTCATCCGTCCGGAGACGCGCCGCAACGAAGTCATGTCATTCGTAAAGTCCGGCCTGCGTGATCTGTCCATCAGCCGCAGTACTTTTTCCTGGGGCATTCCTGTTCCGGACGATCCGAAGCACGTCATCTATGTCTGGCTGGATGCATTGGCAAATTACATTACGGCTCTGGGCTACGGTTCCTCCGACACCAAGCTTTACGACAAATTCTGGCCGGCCGACCTTCAGATGATTGGCAAGGAGATCGTACGTTTCCATTGCGTCTACTGGCCGGCATTTCTGATGGCTGCGGGGTTGCCTTTGCCCAAGGGCATCCTGGCACACGGCTGGTTATTGTTTGAAGAGAACAAGATGTCGAAATCGCGCGGCAACATCGTCCGCGCAGAAACCATTCTCGACGTTCTGGGTTCCGACGCGCTCCGTTATTTCCTGCTACGCGAGATCGTCTTCGGGCAGGACGGTTCCTTCTCGTTCGACGCCTTGGTACAGCGTTATAACGCCGACCTTGCCAATGGACTTGGGAATCTCGCAAGCCGCACGCTAACCATGATCACGCGGTATTTTCGCGGCGAAATTCCCTACCCGTCTGCGAAGGCCTCACACAACGCCAGTGACGACGCAATTGCCGACGCGGCGCGCAAAACGATCAACGAATATAGCGCCCTGTTCGATCAACAGCAATTCTCCCGTGCGCTGGAAGTTGCCTGGGGTATGGTCGCAGCGGTAGACAAGTACATCGTCGAAAACGAACCGTGGGCGCTTGGGGAAAAGCAGGATGAAGAAAGCCGGGCAAGATTGGCGACAGTCCTGTACACGAGCGCGGAGGCGCTACGCATCGTTACTGCTCTCGCGCACCCCGTGATTCCGGATGCAACTTCCAAAATCTGGGCTCAACTAGGGCTCGGTGACATTCGGAGCTACGCGCTTTCTGATCTGCATTGGGGCCAACTTAAGCTCGGCACTAAACTGGGAAACATACAAGCTGTATTTCCGCGTGCCGATAAGACCGCGATCGACAAGATGCAACGGCTCGAAGATCAAGGACGAAGTACCACCGGCGCCACGCAGGCACAATCGCCCACGCCTGTGGCAAACGCGCCGGCCAGTGCAACGCAAGCCATAAAGCCAGCTGGAGCTACAGTCACACCGGATGGAAAGATCAGCATCGACGACTTCGCAAAGGTTGAACTGCGCGTTGGACAGGTCAAGGTAGCCGAAAGGGTCAAAGGGGCGGACAAGTTGCTGCGCCTCGAGGTCGATCTTGGCAGCGAAACCCGGCAGGTCGTAGCGGGGATCGCGGAGGCGTATGCACCTGAGACGCTGGTCGGACGAAAAGTTGTGATCGTGGCAAATCTCGCCCCACGTAAGCTGCGCGGCCTCGAGTCGAATGGCATGATCGTTGCTGCATCTCCGGATGGCGGTAAACCTGTGTTGGCGAGCTTCCTGGAAGACGTGCCGGTGGGGACAAGGTTGAAGTAACTCCACCGGCGTCGGTGGTCGATAGTGATTAGTCGCTGGTCCTTCGATCACCACCATTCCTCAAGCAGAATCGCGCTTGTTCAAGAAGCGATTAGAAATACCGCTAGAAATAGAAACTGCCGGCGACGAACGACCAACGACTATGTTCATAGACTCCCACGCTCATCTTGACGGCGAACAGTTCTCCTCCGATCGAAACCAGGTATTCGACCGCGCACGTACCGCAGGCGTCGAAACTATCGTCGCTGTCGGCAATGGAGATGGTCCCTCCCAGGTGGATTGTGGTATTCACCTCGCCGAACGGCACGATTTCATCTGGGCAACCCTCGGTATACATCCGCACGAGGCGCGCCTTGCTACTCAGCCCGACTTCGATCGCATGGAGAATCTTGCTCGGCACCCGAAAGTCATTGCCTGGGGTGAGATCGGCCTGGATTACCACTACGACTATTCGCCGAGAGACCTTCAGCGAAACGTTTTCGTCACGCAGATGGAGCTAGCCCAGAAGGTTAAGCTACCCATCATTATTCATTGCCGCCCGTCCGACGGATCCGAAAACGCATGGGATGAGTGCCTCACCCTGATTCAGGAGCAATGGGCACCGCACGGACTGGGGGGTGTTCTGCATTGTTTCACTGGAACTTGGGCCCACGCCAAGCGCGCCCTCGATATGGGTTTCATGATCTCGTTCGCGGGGAATATCACGTTTCCCAAGGCACAACAGATCCGAGACGCCGCCATGCACGTTCCTCTGGATCGCATCCTCATTGAGACCGACTGCCCTTTCCTCGCTCCCGTTCCCCACCGTGGCAAACGCAATGAACCTGCCTTTGTCGTCGAAACTGCGCGCCGACTTGGAGATTTGCGCAGCCTCTCGGGAGAAGAAATCGGCGAACAGACCAGCACCAACTTCCATCGCTTCTTTTCACTTCACGAAAAGAGCAAAGCCATTTAGCTTGTTATGTGCATCTTCGCTTTGGGGCGGCTAATCTATAGAATTGGTACATAGGTGCGCGGGGCGTGTATCCGCATTTCATTGGAATCGGTTCATCATGCCAGAGAATACGTTCGACATCGTGAGTAAGATCGACCTGCAGGAAGTGAGCAACGCCATGCAGCAGGCGTTGAAGGAAATTCATACGCGTTTCGATTTGAAGGATTCGAAATCCAGCATTGAGCTCGATGGGAAGGATGCGATCGTTCTGCACTCAATCGACGACTACAAGCTGAAAGCGGTAAACGACATCTTTCAAACCAAGCTCGTCAAGCGAGGAATTTCGCTCAAGGGGCTGACATACGGCACTATCGAACCCGCCGCAGGCGGGACAGCCAAACAGCGAATTACTTTGCAACAAGGAATTCCAATCGAAAAGGCTCGAGAGATTGTCAAGCTTGTGAAGGATTCAAAGAAAAAAGTGCAGGCCTCCATTCAGGGCGATCTCGTACGTATTAGCGGCAAGGATCGCGATACCTTGCAGGAGATCATTGCCCTGCTGCGCTCGAAGGATTTCGGAATCGACATGCAGTTTACGAATTACCGTTCGAATTGAGAGCTTAAAAACCACCAGTGAGCACACCCGCAGCCATTAACGGAAAAGAGATCTTCGAGATGCTCAGGGACGATCTCGCCGCAATTGAGCGCGAGTTCGGAAGAGACACAGTCTCGAATGTCGAAGCCATCACCGAGATTGGAGAATATCTTCGTGGTGGTGGAGGCAAGCGTATTCGTCCCGCTTTACTGCTGCTTTCATCCAAGCTCTTCGACTACCAGGGACGCGGCGCAATCAAGCTGGGTGCTGTCGTTGAGATCATCCACACGGCCACGCTGGTTCATGATGACATCATCGATGAAGCCCGCACCCGCCGCGGCCGCCCTGCCGCCAACACACAATGGGGTAACTCCAAGTGTGTGCTGGCCGGCGACTGGCTCTACATGCAGGCCTTCAAGGTTGCGGTGCAGGAACGTAACTTCCGGATTCTCGATACGCTCATTGAACTCACGCAGCAGATGGTCGAAGGTGAACTGCTCCAGATGGAGAAGCTGGGGAAATTCATCTCGCAAGACACCCACTTCGATCTGATCTTCCGCAAGACGGCTTGCCTGTTTTCGGTCTGCATGCGTCTCGGAGCCATTCTTGGCGGCGCTACGCCGGAGCAGGAAGAAGGACTAGCTAGCTACGGGCGAGACTTAGGTATGGCGTTCCAGATTGTTGATGATGTTCTCGATCTGACGGCATCGGAGAGCGTATTGGGGAAACCTGTTGCCAGCGATCTTCGTGAAGGCAAGGTTACGCTCGCTGTCATTCACGCGCTGGAACGCTGCACAGCCACGGAGCGCGAACTTATCCGCCACGTTGTTGAACAGCGAGCATTCAACGGCGTGACGCATCGCGAGATTCTCGATGTGCTGAATCGCTACGGCTCTCTGGACGCGGCCCACGACTGCGCCCTGCAATTCGCCAAGCTGGCACGCAACGCGATCTGCAATTTCCCCGACACTGACTTCAAGCGTGCTTTGCTCTGGGCTCCCGATTTTGTCGTTGCCAGAGAAAAGTAATCTACGAGCTCTTCGCCGCTATCCCCATCATCTCGAAACGCCCATCCAGCAAGAGCGGTCCCGAGCCGAGATAGGCCCGCGCGGGGAATTCTCCGGAAAAGCGCCGAACGTATGCTTCATTGAATTTTTCCCAAAGGTCCAGCCGCGGAGAGAAAATCTGCACGGAGACCAGGTCATTCATGGTCATCCCGGCCTCTTTCAAGACGGCTTCGAAACCATCAAGCAACAGCTTGATCTCCTGATCCACATCAGTTGGAATCTTTCCCGTTGCGGGATCGATCCCAAGCCGTCCCGACAGATACAAGGTATTGCCAACCAGCACTCCATCACTGAACGGCAATCCTGACCTACGACCGGACAAATTGATATAGCGCTTTCCCGATGACATTCGTTTTGAAGCCTCCCGCTTCTATGGATGCAGAACCGGGTACTCTGGCTCCAAGCGATTTGCTACTCTCCGGGGACCAACGACACCAGCCGTCCGTTCTTATTTATACTGAATGCACTGTGGGGTTTTTGATCCATTGCGCCAATGCATGACCTTGTCTCACTCATCGCCAGGCACGGCTACCTAGTCATCTTTATTGCGGTCTTCGCCGAAGCCATTGGCTTGCCCGTTCCGGCGGCAGTAGCACTTGTAGCGGGAGGCGCTGCTGCGGGTGCAGGCACGCTCAGTGCTCCCACCGTAATCGCGTTGGCCCTTGTCGCAATGGTTTTGGGTGACACGCTGTTGTTCGTGTTGGGCCGTTATACCGGATGGGCGCTGTTGGGTTTTCTGTGCAAGGTCTCCGTCAATCCCGAGAGTTGCATCCTTCGCTCCGCTGAGTCGTTCTACAAGCGCGGCAAGCTCACTTTGCTGATTGCCAAGTTCATACCTGGAATCAACACGATGGCTCCTCCGCTCGCCGGAAGCATGAAGATGCGTCCGTACCAGTTCTTTCGCCTGGATCTTGCGGGAGCCATCCTTTACGCATCGGCTTATTTCCTCGTCGGATACTTGTTTCGCGACTTCCTCGCCTCGATCCTTTACGGATTCCAAACCGCGGGTCGCGCGGTGGAAGCAACCGTTGTAGTAGCCATCATCGCTTACACGGGATACAGAATCTGGCTCTATCGCAAACATCGTGTCTATCGCGTCGTTCCGCGAGTCCAGGTGGAAGAACTGTCTCGAAGGCTCATGTCGGAAGACAAGGAGAGTGTGCTGCTCGTCGATGTCCGCAGTCATGGATATTACGACCCTGGTGCCGCGCGACTGAAAGGCTCGATCCGGCTTGAACCGAATAATCTGGCCGCAGAGCTCAAGACCCTGCCAAAGGATAAAGAGATTTATCTCTACTGCACTTGACTGCGCGAAGCCACCAGCGCCCGTGTGGCGCATACGCTGCGGGAACATGGATTCAACGCGTTCGTTCTTGTCGGAGGACTTGCTGCTTGGCGCAGAGCCGGACTCGCGTTAGAACCGGTTCCACGCGAGGATTTAGTGAAGCTGCCGACGTTTTCCTGATCGTCAGGCAACCTGTTCAACATCGAGCCATATACTTTTGCCAATGGCAAACAAGAACGAAGTCGAGATCAAGTTTGAGGTGCGCGACAAGCGCGCTCTCGCGCGAAGCCTGCGAGCAGTGGGCTTTCAACAGCTCACCAAGCGCACGCATGAGTTCAACACGCTCTACGATCTTCCGGGAGCGGTGTTGCGAAACCGAGGCGAATTGCTTCGCCTGAGGAAGTACGGCAACGAATGGATTCTCACGCATAAGGCCAAAGGCAAAGTCGGCAAACACAAGTCGCGTGAGGAAACTGAGACGAAACTCTCCGACGGGAAACGTATGGACGCGATCCTTCGATCATTAGGATTCGCTCCAAGCTTTCGTTATGAAAAATTTCGCGCGGAGTGGAAAGATGGCAAGGGTCATGTCGTGATCGACGAGACGCCGATCGGAGACCTTGGCGAGATCGAAGGCCCGCCCCGCTGGATCGATCAGACTGCCAAGAAGCTAGGCATTCGGCGGGAGAGTTACGTCACAAAGAGTTACGCAGAATTGTTCTTCGACTGGAAGGCGCAAACGAAAAGCTCCGCCGAAGAGATGACGTTCGCGGCGGTCAGATCCAAAGCCCGCAGGTAGTTTTTGCCGGCAGATCTGAACTCGCGCGGGGTACCCCCTCCCCCCTGCTTTCTCCTAAAATCTTGATTCTAAAGGCTCGGCTTCGAAGAAAATTCCGCAAAATCTAGATTCCAGGGAACTTACAGGCAAAATCTTCCAAACAAAGCACTTGCTAGGCTCCCGCGCTCGGGCCACACCTTTGGCACACTTGCCATTTCGGTTCGCGGCTACCAGCCTTGCTGCATCGTTTAACGACGCAGGACGGCTCAAGAAACTTGTGTCAAAGAACAATCACGGCTCCCGTCGGGGAGCCGTGATGATGTCTGCCCGAGCGACACCATTCCGAAAATAATTGTGCTAGAGAAATGGTGAGGTCGTCTGTGATAAGCGTAAAAAAGTTGGGGTGTTTTCCCTCTTTGAACAAAGCCCCGGCGAATTACTGGGTCCCTTTACCGACCCTCGTCATCTAGAAACCGGGAATCGCGGATGGTGTTGACGCTCCCTGACCACACACAAAGCTTGCCGACAACATGAAGATTGCGAGGAACAAGGTTCGGCGACTAGCGGCGGACTCGAGTGGTATCAATTTTGGGTTCCTTGGCCTAGGTCTTTGATTTCAATATGAGCACACGACCACAACGGAAAACACAGTGCTATCTCGTGCGCAGCTGTCAGGGGAAGTAAAGAAACGTTCGTTTCGGCGCGACTTATCTATTTAAAGGTAAAAAAAAGGAAAGCAACAACTAGGTAGCTCGATGGGCAAAAATTTACATATAAAGGTGCAATTCTGGGAGTGATGTCGGGACAAAAGGCTTATTGCGCTAGAGCAACCTTCGCGTCTCTACGTGTCGGAAACCTCTTACGCCCCGCAGCACTTCTTATATTTCTTTCCTGAGCCGCAGGGACAAGGGTCGTTGCGTCCAACTTTATCCCCGCTGCGCACCACTTGCTGCACCTGCTGTTGATCGCCGGAGCCGGCCATCCGTGCCTGCTCCAGTTCGCGCCGCTTGCGGCGCTGGAAGGCCTCTTCGATCTCGTCCATGGAAGTCGCGACACCGCGCGGTGGACGCCGGCCGTTGCCACCGCTTGGGCTGATGGATGGAGTACCCTGGGCAGGCAACTCCTGTGGAGGGCGAGCCTGTAAGTCACCTTCTGGCCTCTCCAGAATCTGCATCAGGTAGAGATACCGTACCGTCTCTTCCTGGAAGCGCCGCATCATGTCTTCAAACATCTCGAACGACTCGCGCTTGTACTCCACCAGCGGATCGTGCTGACCGTAGCCGCGCAGGCCGATGCCCTCTTTCAGGTGATCCATGCTGAGCAAGTGGTCTTTCCATTGCGAGTCGAGCACGCTCAACATGATCATGCGCTCGTGGTAGCGCATGGCATCGGGACCGATGACCTGTTCCTTGGATTCGTAGCGTTCTTTCAGCTTGTCGAAGATGGCATCGCCGAGTTCCTGGCGATTCAACGTTTCAGGCTTCAACCCTTCTGCCAAAATGTCTACGCCAAAGCGCGTGAAGATCTGATCCTTTAGCGCCTTGATATCCCAATCTTCGGGATGGACTTTCACGGCAGCGTACTGGTCCATCAGGTCGCTGAGAATGCCCGCAACATAGTCTTCGAGGATCAGTTCTTTCTGGTCGACACCTTCCAGTAATTGGTGGCGCAATCCATAGACGGCTTCACGCTGCTTGTTCATTACGTCGTCGTATTCAAGCAGGTGCTTACGAGCCTCGAAGTTCTGGCCTTCGACGGCTTTCTGCGCAGCTTCGATTCGACGCGTTATCAGGCGCGACTCGATGGGAACGCCCTCTTCCATACCGAGTTTCTGCAGCAGGGTTGAAACCCATTCTTTGGCGAAGATGCGCATCAGGTCGTCTTCGAGCGACAAGTAGAAGCGCGAGGATCCGGGATCGCCCTGGCGGCCAGCGCGGCCTCGAAGCTGGTTGTCGATGCGGCGTGCCTCGTGACGTTCCGTACCAAAGATGTGCAGCCCGCCGGTACCGACGACGTCTCCATGCTCTCCGTCAGTAGCAGATTTGTAGCGGTTATAGATTTCGTTCCACTGCTCGGTGGGGGCGACAAACTCGTTGCCGGCGTAGTACCAGACCGTGCTGACATTCTCATCGACATCAATCTGGATCTTGCCCTGGGCGGCGCGCAAAGGTTGCGCAATTCCCTTCTTTACGCATTCCTGCTTGGCCATGAACTCGGCGTTTCCGCCCAGCAGGATGTCGGTTCCGCGGCCGGCCATGTTAGTGGCAATCGTCACCATGCCTCTGCGGCCAGCTTGCGACACGATTTCCGCCTCGCGTTCGTGATATTTCGCGTTGAGGACGACGTGCTTAATGTTCTTTTTCTTGAGGAGCTCTGAGAGCCTCTCGGATTTTTCGATCGACGTCGTGCCGACAAGCACGGGCTGGCCTGTTTCGTACAACCGCTGAATTTCGTCCGCCGCCGCGTAGTACTTCTCTTTCTCGGTACGGTAAACGACGTCAGGATTCTCGATTCGCAGCAGCGGCTTGTTCGTCGGGATGACCACTACTTCAAGCCTGTAAATCTTCTCGAACTCGGCAGCTTCCGTTTCTGCCGTTCCGGTCATGCCGGCGAGCTTCTTGTACATGCGGAAGTAATTCTGGAAGGTGATGGTCGCCAGCGTCTGGTTCTCACGCTCGATCTTGACGTTCTCTTTTGCTTCGACTGCCTGGTGAAGACCGTCGGACCATCGGCGGCCGGGCATCATGCGTCCGGTAAACTCGTCGACGATGATGACCTCGCCATCCTTCACGACGTATTCAACGTCGCGTCGATAAAGATGATGCGCCTTGACTGCCGTCTCGACGTGATGCTTGAGCGCCCAGTTTTCCGGATCGGCAATGTT
>Ga0066903_100004981_pt1 | contig 11402 bp, 10 predicted proteins | sample PanSoiMetaGPlot1_FD_67491 | JGI IMG/M metagenome (GOLD analysis project Ga0066903, IMG submission 67491) | Tropical forest soil microbial communities from Panama analyzed to predict greenhouse gas emissions - Panama Soil - Plot 1 (version 2) | ecosystem: Environmental > Terrestrial > Soil >...
GGCGTCGCCTCGGTCCCGCCCTTGACCGGAATCCCGTGTTGACGCGCGTAGGCGATCTCCTCCTCGCGCCCCATCTGCCACGAGCGCACCGGCGCGATCACCTTGAGCTCCGGCGCGAGCGTCGTCACCGTCGCCTCGATCCGCACCTGGTCGTTGCCCTTCCCCGTGCAGCCGTGGGCGACCGTGTCGCAGCCGTGCTTGCGCGCGTACTCGACGGCGAGCTTGGCGATCAGCGGTCGGCCGAGCGCGGTGAACAGCGGGTAGCCGAGCCCGTAGATCGCATTGGCCTTGATCGCCGGCGCGACGTAGTGACGGGCGAACTCCTCGCGCGCGTCTACGACCTCAGCGGCGATCGCTCCGAGCGCCAGCGCCTTGCCCTGGACGACGTCGTAGTCCTCGCCGGGCTGGCCGAGGTTGACCGTCAACGCCACGACCTCCGCCTGATACTCCTGCTGGATCCAGTGCAGCATCACGCTCGTGTCGAGCCCGCCCGAGTACAGCAGCAGGACGCGCGTGACCTCGTCGGGCGTGGCGAGATACGAGGCGGAGCCCTCGGTCGCGCTGTGGATCGGCTGCTCGCTCATTTGCGGTCCGCAAGGGTACGGCCGATCCGTTCCAGCGCGTCGTCTGACTGCGCGCGGTCGATGATCAGCGGCGGCAGCAGCCGCACGGTCTGCGGCCCGGTGGCGTTGACAACAAGGCGCTCGTCGTGCAGCAGCGACCGGGTGACGTCCGGCGCGTCGCCGTCGTCGAGGTCGAACGCGATCATCAGCCCGCGGCCCCGGACCTCGACCACGCCCGGCAGCTCGGCCAGCGCGCCGCGCAGGTACTCGCCGAGCTCGCGCACGCGCTCGAGCAGCACCTCGTCGGTCAGGATGTCCAATGCCGCGTGCGCCGCCGCGCACGGCACCGGCCCGCCGGCGAACGTCGAGCCGTGGTCGCCGGGCACGAGCACGTCGCGCAGCCGCTCGCCGGTCACCAGCGCGCCGATCGGCAGTCCGCCGCCCAGCGCCTTGGCGGTGGTCAGCGCGTCCGGAACGACGCCCGACCACTCATAGCCCCAGCGCGCACCGGTCCGCCCCAGCCCGCACTGGATCTCGTCGAAGATCAGCGACGCTCCGTGGCGGTCGCACGCCTCGCGCGCCGCCGCAAGCACTTCGTCGGGGATGACGTGGACGCCGGTCTCACCCTGGATCGGCTCGATGATGACGGCCGCGGTGCCGTCGTCAACCGCCGCCCCGATCGCCGCCGTCGTCGGATCGATCGCGCGGAAGCCGGGCACGAGCGGCGCGAACGGCGCCTGCTTGGACTCCTGCGGCGTCGCGCTCAGCGCCGCGTACGTGCGCCCGTGGAACGCGCGGTGGAAGGTGATGACGTCGCCCGCCGGCTTGGCCTTGCGCGCGACCTTGATCGCCGCCTCGATCGCCTCGGCACCGGAGTTGGTGAAGAACACGCCGCCGCCGAGTGACAGCCCGGCGAGCCGGTCCGCGAGCCGCGCCATGGGGTCGGTGTAGTAGAGGTTGCCGACGTGGATCAACTGCGCCGCCTGCTGCGCGATCGCCTCGACGACGCGCGGGTGGCAGTGGCCGACCGAGGAAACGCTGATCCCGCACAGGAAGTCGAGGTACTCGTTGCCTTCGGAGTCCCACAGCCGCGCGCCCTCGCCGCGCACGAACTCGGTGTCGTAGCGAGCGTACGTGTTCAGCAGGTGCTGACCGTGGAGACGCTCGACGGTCATTGCGCCGCCCGGATCTTGGTGCCGATGCCCGCGTTGGTGAACAGCTCGAGCAGCAGCGAGTGCGCGATCCGCCCGTCGACGATGTGGGCGAACGTCACGCCGCCGTGGATCGCGTCCAGACACGCCTGGAGCTTGGGCCGCATGCCCCCGTCGACCGACGCAAGCGACTGCTCGACCTCGTCGGCGTAGGCCTCGGAGACGACCGACGACGGGTCGCTCGGGTCGCGCAGCCAGCCTGAGACATCGGTCAGGAACATGACCTTGTACGCGCCGAGCGCCCGCGCCACCGCGCCCGCCGCCGTGTCGGCGTTGATGTTGTGGGCGATGCCGTCGCGATCGGCCCCGACCGACGCGATGACCGGGATGTAGTCCTGGGCGATGTGGTTCAGCAGGCCCGTGTCGACGCGCTCGATGCGCCCGACGTAGCCGACGTCCTGGCCGTCCGGGCCCGTATCGGTGACGGTCCGAAACAGCGCCCCGTCGTCACCGCTCAGCCCGACCGCGGGCTGCCCGTAGCGGTTGATGCGCACGACGATGTCCTTGTTGACCTTGCCGATCAGGACCATCCGCGCGACCTCGACCGTCTGCTCGTCGGAGACGCGCACGCCGCCCACGAACTCGACGTCCATGTCGAGGCGCTCCATGAACGCGGTGATCTCGGGCCCTCCCCCATGCACGACCACCGGGTTCAGCCCGACGTACTTCAACAGCACGATGTCGCGCGCGAACTCCTCGCGCAGCTCGGGATCGTTCATCGCCGCGCCGCCGTACTTGATGACGATCGTGCGCCCGTGGAACTCGCGGATGTAGGGCAGCGCCTCGAGCAGGGTGGCGACGTCGCGGTGCTCAGCCGTCATGTCGTGTACTCCGCGTTGATCGTGACGTATTCGTGGCCGAGGTCGGCGAACAGAACCTCCGTCTCCCAGCCCGATCCGGCCAGCCCGATCACGAACTCGACCTCCTCGCGCGCCATCCGCGCTTCGAGGTCGGAGCGATCGAAGTCGACGGCGGTGCCGGCGACGCAGACCTGAACGCCCTCGATCGCGATGTCGAGCGCGAGCGGGTCGGCGTCGAGCAGCGCACCGCCGATCGCCTGGGCGATCCGCCCCCAGTTCGGGTCGCCACCGTGGAGCGCGGTCTTGACGAGCGGCGAGTTGGCGACGGCATACGCCGTGGTTCGCACCGGCCCCTCGGCACCGCCGTAGACGATGACGCGGCCGATGCGTTTGGACCCCTCGCCGTCGGCGACGATCATGATCGCGAGCTGGCGCAGCAGCGCATCGAGGGCCTCACCGAACGCCCGCTCGGCGTCGGACTCCGGCGCGACGGCGACCCCGCTCTCGCCGCTGCACATCAGGATCACCGTGTCGTTGGTCGACAGCTGGCCGTCGACGGAGATGCGATCAAACGAGCGCTTGACGCACACCCCGAGCAGCAGATCCGCCGTCTCGGCGCTCAGCACCGCGTCGGTCTGGACGAAGCACAGCATCGTCGCGAAGTTCGGCTGCATCATTCCGGCGCCCTTGGCCTGCCCGGTCAGCCGCACTGTCCCGCCCGGCAGCTCGACGCTCAGCGACGCCCGCTTGGTGCCCTTGTCGGTCGTCATGATTGCGGTCGCGAACTCGGCGTCGCCGTCGGCGCGCAGTTGCTCGCGGCAGCGGTGCAGCCCCTTGATGATGTCGTCGCCGGGGAGCTGGACGCCGATGACGCCCGTCGACGCGACCGCGACCTGGTCCTCGCCCACGCGCCCCGCGAGCGCCGCGGCGCCCTGCATCCGCGCGGCCTCGTCGATCCCCTGCTGGCCGGTCGCGGCATTGGCGTTGCCGGAGTTGACGACGACCGCGCGCAGCGCGTTCAGCCGCGCGTGCTCCTTCGTCACGAGCACCGGTGCCGCGAGCACGCCGGAGCGCGTGAACCGCGCCGCGCTCGTGCACGCCTCGCTGTCGCAAACGAGCAGCCCGAGGTCGAGTGCGCCCGAGGGCTTGATTCCGCAGGCGACCCCGCCCGCCCGGAAGCCCGGCGGCAGCCCGGCGTCCGGTGCCTCGCTGACGTGGCCCGGAACTTCGACCCAGCGTGAACTGAAGAAGCCGCTCACCTCCGCAGCCCCTCGCTCTCGTCGTAGCCGAACATCAGGTTGAGGCTCTGCATCGCCTGCGACGACGAGCCCTTCCACAGGTTGTCGAGCGCCGAGAAGACGATCAGGCGCTCGCTTGTGCCGTCCTGGTGGACGTGGATGCGGCAGTAGTTGGTCTCGCGCATCGCGCGCATGTTCGGCGGCTCGCCGACGAGCTCGATGAACGGCTCCTCACCGTATGCCTCCTCGAGGAGCGTGCGCGCGTTGAGCGGCTCGGTCAGCGTCACGTAGCAGGTCAGCAACTCGCCCTGGTCGACCGGGACCAGGTGCGGCACGAACGTGAGGCCGAGCCCGTCGGCGCCCGCCGCCGCCAGCTCCTGCGCGATCTCAGGCGTGTGGCGATGGGTTCCCACCTTGTACGGCGTCACGTTCTCGGTGACCGAGACGAAGTGGGTCGTCGCGGTCGTCTCGCGGCCGGCCCCCGAGATTCCGGACTTGGCGTCGATCGCGACGTCGCGCAGGTACGGGCCCAGTGGCGCGAGCGCGAGGACCGCGGCGGTCGGAAAGCAGCCGGGGCTGGCGACGAGCGTCGCGTCGGCGATCTGGTCGCGGTAGCGCTCCGGGAGTCCGTAGACGGCCTCCGAGATCAGCTGGGGCGCCGGGTGAGGCACGTAGTAGGACTCGTAGACGGCGACATCGCGCAGGCGGAAGTCCGCGCTCATGTCGACGACCTTCATCCCGCGCTCGTGCAGCGCCGCGACGATCGCAGCCGACGCGCCATGGGGGAGCGCGACGATCGCCGCATCGGCCTCAATCGTGTCCTCGTCGAGCGGCTCCAGCGTGAGCGGCACGCGGTACTGCGGGTAGAGCTCGTCGAGTCGCCGCCCGCCTTCGGTCCGGCTCGTGACGGCCGCCAGCGTGAAGTACGGATGGCGCTGGACGAGCGCCGCCGCGAGCGCGCCGGTGTAGCCACTGGCCCCGATGACCGCGACGTCAGGCACGCAGCTGCGCCCCCAGCTCGCCGACCGCGGCGCGGATCTTCTCCATCAGCCCGTCGACCTCGTCGTCGGACAGCGTCCGGTCCGACGCCCGGAACTCGAGGTGCAGCGCGATCGACGTACGCCCCGCCCCCGCCTGCTCGCCCGCGTACACGTCGAAGATCTCGACGGCCTCGAGCAGCTTCCCGCCGGCACGCTCGATCGTCGCGACGAGGTCCCCCGCCGCGACGTCGTCACCGAGCGAAAGCGACAGGTCACGCTTGACGGCGGGGAATGCCGGCAGCTCGCGGAAGCCCGTGACCTCGGGGGCCACGGCGGCGACCTTGCCGATGTCGATCGCGAACGCAGCGGTCGGCTGCTCGATATCCCACGCGCGCGCGACAAGCGGGTGCACGACGCCGACGAACCCGAGCGGCTCCTCGCCGGCCATGACCGCGGCGCTCGCCCCCGGGTGCAGGAACGGCCACGACCGGGCGCTGACGCTCCAGCCGACGCGGACGGCGTCCAGCACCGCGGCGAGCACGCCCTTGATCGCGAAGAAGTCGGCGCCGTCGCGCGCGCACAGCAGCGCCGCCAACGCGTGGTGCTCATCGGCGAGCCGCGGGCCGTCGCCGTTGCCATCCGCGGCGTTGCGGTACACGCCGCCGGACTCGAACAGCGCCAGGTCGCGCTGGTCGCGCGCGATGTTGCGGGCGGCCGCGTCGAGCAGCGAGCCGAGGATCGACGGGCGCATGATCGACTGCGCGCTGCTCATCGGGTTCTCGAGCACGACGACGTCGCGCATCGGGCTGTCGGCCGGCAGGCGCAGCCGGTCCAGCACCGCGGGTTCCGTGAAGCTCCAGCCCGCGACCTCGTGCAGGCCGCAGCCGATCAGCACGTCCTCGGCGCGGCGGCGCACCCGCTGGGCGTGAGTCAGCCCGGCGGCGCGAACCGCGCGCCGCGGCGGCAGCGTCGTCGGCAGCTCGTCGACGCCGTCGATCCGCGCGACCTCCTCGATCAGGTCGGCCTCGCGGGTGACGTCGTTGCGCCGCCAATAGGGCACGGTCACGTCGAGCCCATCGTCGCGCGAGTCGGTGTCGAAGCCGAGCGCGTTGAGGATCTTGCGCTGTTGCAGAGATTCGACCGGCGCGCCGAGCAGCGACTCGACACGGCGCTCGCGCAGGCGGATGACCGCGGCGTCCGGGCCCGGGCCGCCGACGTCGATCGTCCCCGGCAGCGCGGTGGCGCCGCACAGCTCGACCATCAGCTTCGCCGCGACGGCCTGGGCGTCGAGGCACTGCTCGGGCGCCAGGCCCTTCTCGAAGCGACCGCTCGCCTCGCTACGCAGCCCGAGCCGCGTCGAGGTGCGGTTGATCGTGGGGCCGTCCCACGTCGCGACCTCCATCAGGACGCGGGTCGTGTCGTCGGAGACCTCGGACCGGGCCCCGCCCATCACGCCCGCGATCGATGTCGGGCCGCCGGCGTCGTCGATCACGATGTCGGCGCTCGTGAGCGTGCGGGTCTGGCCGTCGAGCGTCTCGACGTCCTCACCGTCGTTGGCACGGCGGATGACGAGCGTCTGCCCCTGCACGCGATCGAGATCGAATGCGTGCAGCGGCTGGCCGGTCAGCAGCATCACGTAGTTCGTGATGTCGACGACGTTGGAGATCGGCCGCTGGCCGGCCGCCATCAGCCGCGCCTTGAGCCACCGCGGCGACGGGCCGATCGTCACGTTCGTAAACACGCGGGCCGTGAAGCGGGGACACAGATCGGGGCAGCGGACCTCGATGCTGACGCCGTCGATCTGATCGCCGGCGGGGTGGGGATCGTCGGCCCACGGCGGCGGCTTGATCGCGCTCCCGGTCGCCGCATGGACCTCGCGCGCGAGCCCGTAGATGCCGAGGCAATCGGGCCGGTTGGGCGTGATCTCGAGCTCGAGCACGTCGTCGGCGATCGGGATCGCGTCGAGAAGCGGTGAACCGATCTGCAGGCCGTCGTCGAGGACCATCGTGCCGGCGTGGTCGGTTCCGATCCCGACCTCGTCCTCGGCGAGGATCATCCCGTCGGACACGACGCCGCGCAGCTTGGCGGCCCTCAGCGTCGTGCCGTCGGGCATCACGGAGCCGGGCCGCGCGACGCCGACCGTCTGCCCGGCGGCGACGTTCGGCGCGCCGCACACGATCTGCTTGGGCTCGCCGTCGCCGATGTCGACGGTGCAGACCTTGAGCCGATCGGCGTCGGGGTGCGGCTCGGCCGTCAGCACGCGGCCGACGACGAAGTTCTCGAGCGCCGCGACGCCGTGCGTCGTCACGCGCTCGACCTCGGTCCCCGTCATCGCCAGGCGCTGGGCGAGTGCCCGCGGCTCGAGGTCGGTCGGCGCGTACTCGCGCAGCCAGCTGAGCGGGAGCCTCATCCGAACTGCTCCAGGAATCGCAGGTCGTTCTCGTAGTACAGCCGCAGGTCGGGGACGCCGTGCTTGAGCATCGCGACGCGCTCGATCCCGAGGCCGAACGCGAAGCCCTGGACCTTGTCGGGGTCATAGCCGCCCGAGCGCACGAACTCGAACAGGTTCGGGTCGACCATCCCCGCGCCGAGCACCTCGAGCCAGCCCGAGCCCTTGCACAGGTTGCAGCGACCGCCGCCGGGCAGCACGCCATCGGTGCACTGGAAGCAGCTGACGTCGACCTCGACGCTCGGCTCGGTGAACGGGAAGAAGTGCGGACGCATCCGGATCGCGCGCTCGGCGCCGAACACCGCGCGCGCGAACGCGAGCAGCGTCCCGTGCAGATCGGCGAGCGTGATGTCCTCATCGACACACAGACCCTCGATCTGGTGAAACTGCGGCGTGTGGGTCGCGTCGGAGTCGCGGCGGTAGACGCGGCCGGGGATGATCACCGCGACCGGCGGCGGCTGGGCCTCCATGACCCGCGCCTGCATCGGCGAGGTGTGGGTGCGCAGCACGACGCGGTCGTCGCGGCCCTCGACGTAAAAGGTGTCGGTCTTGGCCGTCGACGGGTGCGTGTCGGCGGTGTTGAGCTTGGTGAAGTTGTAGGCGAAGTCCTCGACCTCGACGCCCTCGACGACGTCGAAGCCCAGACCGATGAAGACGTCCTCGATCTCGCGCCGTGTCGCGGTCAGGAGGTGCAGGCGCCCGACCCCGCGCCGCGGACGGCCGGGCAGCGTGACGTCGACGCGGTCGGCGACGAGCGCCGCGTCGAGTTCGGCCGCCTCAAGCTCGCCGGCGCGCGCCTCGATCAGCGCCTCCAGCGCCTGGCGGGCCTGGTTGGCCTCGCGCCCGACCTGGCCGCGCTCCTCGGGCGGCAGCTGCGCGACACCGCGCAACAGGTTGGGCAGCTCGGCCTTGCGGCCGAGCCAGTGCACGCGCTGTTCCTCGAGCGCGGCGGCGGTGCTCGCCGCGCCGATCGCCTGCTCGGCCTCCGCGCGCAGGGCTGCGATGCGATCGACCGCGCTCATTGCGCCGCCACCCTAGTCCACTCGTACAGCGCGACCGTTGCCGCCATCGCGGCGTTGAGCGAGTCCGAGGCGATCGCGATGTGGGCGACGCGGTCGCAGGCGCCGACGACCGCCTCGTCGAGACCCTCGCGCTCGGCACCGACGACAAGCGTCCCGGCCGCCGGACCGCGCAGCGGCTCGCCCGCACGGGCGACGAGCGCGACCGTCTCCCCCGGCAGCTCATGGACCGCCGCCGCACGGGCGACCGGTACCGCGAAGACCGCCCCCATCGACGCCCGCACCGCCTTGACGCCGAACGGGTCGGCGGTGCCGGGGCCGATGACGACGCTCGCCGCGCCGAACGCCAGCGCGCTGCGCAGCACCGTCCCGACGTTGCCCGGGTCGCGCACGCCCCACAGCGCGACGCACAGCGGGCCGGTCGGCGCCGCGAAGCGCTCCTCGTAGACGGCGAGCACGCGCGTGCCCGAGCCGAGCGAGGAGACCTTGTCGAGAACGGCGGCGTCGATGTTGACCCCGGCCTCGAGCTTGTGGACCGGCCGCCAGCCCGCCGCGTCGGCGGCCGCGACGAGATCCTCGCCCTCCGCGACGAAGCGGCCGTCGCGCCGACGCGCGATCCGGCGGATGTCCTTCAGCAGTGGGTTGTGAGTGGAGGTGATCAAGGGTGGTCGTTACAGAACGAAAACGGGCGCCTGATGAGGCGCCCGCGAGAGTGAATCGATATCGGTGGTCTGGTGTCAGGCAGCCGCCGATATCGCCTCGCGGGCGACCTCGGCAAATCGGCGGAACGTCTCGGCATCGCGGACCGCGATGTCGGCCAGGATCTTGCGATCGAGCTCGACACCGGCCAGCTTCAGCCCGTGCATGAACTGCCCGTAGGAAAGGTCGTTCTGGCGCGCGGCGGCATTGATCCGGGTGATCCACAGCCGGCGGAAGTCCCGCTTGCGGTTACGGCGATCGCGGTACGCATAGGCATCGGCCTTCATGACCGCTTCCTTGGCCCGCTTGTAATTCGAGTTCGCCTGCCCACGGAAGCCCTTGGCGCGCTCGAGTGTCGAGCGGCGCTTCTTCTTGGCGTTGATGGAGCGCTTGACCCGGGTCATCCGGTCTTGCCTCCAAGCAGCTTCTTGACCCGCTGCTGATCGTGCGGAGAGATCTCCGCCGGTACGCCCAGATTGCGCTTGAACTTGGGCGACTTCTTCTCAAGGATGTGAGAAGAGAACGCCTTGCGACCGCGGACCTTTCCGGTCCCGGTGATCTTGAAGCGCTTCTTGGCGCCAGAGTGGGTCTTGGTCTTGGGCATGGCGATTGCGGCTGGGAAGTATGGCAGACGTTCGTCTGCCCTCCTGCCGGTCGCCTAGGAGGCCTCTGCGACCGGCTCGTCGGACGGCTCGGCGGACGCGGGTGCGTCGCCGTTGGTCGCAGCGGCGGGCTCGGCGGGCTCGTCCTCGGTCTTCTTGTTGTCGATCGCGCCCGAGAGGACGGCCTTGGAGGGGCCGAGCAGCATCGTCATGTTGCGGCCCTCCTGGAGCGGGCGCTGCTCGACCGTTGCGAGCTCCGCGAGCTCCTCGGCGAGGCGGTCGAGGATCATGATCCCGCGCTCGGGGTGGGCGACCTCGCGGCCGCGGAACATGATCGTCACCTTGACCTTGTCCTTGTGGCGCAGGAAGCGCTCGACGTGGCCCTTCTTGGTGTCGTAGTCGTGCTGGGCGATCTTCGGCCGGAACTTGATCTCGCGGATCGTGATCTGCTGCTGGTGCTTGCGCGCGGCCTTCTGCTTCTGGGCCTGCTCGTACTTGTACTTGGAGTAATCGAGCACGCGGCAGACGGGCGGGCGGGCGTCCGGCGCCACCTCGACGAGGTCGAGGTCCCGGTCCTGGGCGTAGCGCAGCGCCTCGGCGGTCGGCTTGACGCCGATCTGCTGTCCGGTCTCGTCGATGAGGCGGACTTCGGGGACGCGGATACGCTCGTTGATCCGGGTCGTGTCGCGCTCGGGCGGACGCCGGTCGAACCTACGCGGGACCGGCACTAGCTGTGGGAGCGGCGCGTCAAGCGGGACGCGGCTTGATGTCAGGAACGGTCAACGCATCAGATGATACCCGGCGGGCCGCATATCCACCACCGGTTCGGCGGCGGGCGTTCAGCGGGCCTCGTCGGGCGTCTCAGCGTCGATCCGGCCGACGACCTCGTCGACCGTCGCCGAGCCGAGGTCGCCCTCGGTGTGGCGGCGCAGCGAAACGGTCTGCGACTCGGCCTCGCGGTCGCCGATCACGAGCATATAGGGGATTTTCTGGGTTTCGGCCTCGCGGATCTTGCGCCCGATCGACTCGCTGCGATCGTCGATGTCGACGCGGACCCCGCGCTCCGTCAACGCCTCGACGGTCGCCCGCGCAGCCTCGACGTGGCGGTCGGCGATCGGCAGCGCGATCGCCTGGACGGGCGTCAGCCACACCGGCAGCTCGCCGGCCGTGTGCTCGATCAGCAGTCCGATGAAGCGCTCGAAGCTGCCGAACATCGCGCGGTGGATCATCACCGTCGGGTGCTCGGCGTTGTCGGCGCCCGTGTGCACGCAGCCGAAGCTCGCCGGCATCAGGTAGTCGAGCTGGATCGTCCCGATCTGCCACGAGCGCCCGAGCGAGTCGGTGACGTGGAGGTCGATCTTCGGCGCGTAGAAGGCGCCATCGCCCTCGTTGACGGTGTACTCGAGGCCGGCCGCGGCCAACGCGTCGGCGAGCATCCCCTCGGTCTTGTCCCAGAAGCTGTCGTCGCCGATCCGCTCCTCGGGCCGCGTCGACAGCTCGACTCGGGCCTCGAGGTCGAACAGGTCGTAGACATCGAACGCGAACCGCAGCGCGTCGGCGACCTCGTCGGCGACCTGGTCCTCGCGACAGAAGATGTGCCCGTCGTCCTGGATGAAGTGGCGCACGCGCAGCAGGCCGTGCAGCGTCCCCGACGGCTCGCGGCGGTGCAGCAGCCCGGGCTCGGCGCAGCGGTAGGGCAGGTCGCGATAGCTCCACTTCTGCAGCGCGTAGAGGTGGCAGTGGCCGGGGCAGTTCATCGGCTTGACGCCGAACTCGCGGCCCTCGTACTCGCTGATGAAGATGTTCTCCTTGTACTTGCCCCAGTGGCCCGAGGTCACGTA
>Ga0066903_100004982_pt1 | contig 11401 bp, 10 predicted proteins | sample PanSoiMetaGPlot1_FD_67491 | JGI IMG/M metagenome (GOLD analysis project Ga0066903, IMG submission 67491) | Tropical forest soil microbial communities from Panama analyzed to predict greenhouse gas emissions - Panama Soil - Plot 1 (version 2) | ecosystem: Environmental > Terrestrial > Soil >...
TTGTACCTACTGGGGCGTCGTCTAACGGCAGGACGTCAGACTTTGGATCTGACTATCAAGGTTCGAATCCTTGCGCCCCAGCCTCGCCGCCTCCCGTAGTAGGAGGGTCCGTCCGTGGGTTCCCGCGTGCTGCAGCTGGTCGCCATCGGCAATGCCCCGCTGACCCTGCTGCGGGAGCTGGAGGCCCCCCTGACCACCCAGCTCGGGCTGACCTTGGGCTACGGCAAGCCGGCGCTCACCTCCCCGGCTTACGCCTTCAACAAGGACCGGAACCAGTACCACTCCAACGCCATCATGCGGCGGCTGGTCCCGCTGCTCGACCGGGAGGGGTCGGTGCTGGGTGTGACGGACGTCGACCTCTTCGTGCCCGACAGCCCGTTCGTCTTCGGCGAGGCCGACCGCGAGTCGCGGGTGGCGATCCTCAGCGTTGCTCGGCTCCGCCAGGGAGCGGACGAAGCGACCTTCCGTCGCCGGGTGCAGATCCAGGGCCTTCACCAGGCAGGGCACTTGGTGGGGCTGAGCTACTGCGAAGACGCGCGTTGCGCGATGTTCTCCGCAACTTCGGTGGCCGACGTGGACCGTCAGCAGCCAGCGTTGTGCCATATCTGCCGCAACGAGCTGGTGAAGCTGGGGCGTTAAGGGCGGAGACCGAGCGGAAAATCTCGCCCTCTGCTTGGCGGACCATCCGACCACCCCGCTCACTCTCCGCCATCGGCCACAGTCTCCCACCAGCGATTCGACTGCGGGTCGAGTGACTCCGCTGCCGGGCGCAGGAGAGAATCGATCGTCCCGTCGATGTCACCTCGGTCCGCTGGTCTCGCTCTTCTCTTTGCACTGCTCGCCTTGCCCGCGCTGGCGGCGCCTCCACGCGAGGACCTGCGACGCGCGCGGATCCGGACCGCCGCACCGGCGCGCTCCGTCGTCGACGAGCCAGAGCTCCAGCCGTCCGAGGCAGCTCCGGTCGCTGCTGCCGCTGCGGACGCCGGTGGGGTGGATCTGGCCGGGCTCCTCGGGATGCTGACCGCGCTCGCTGCGGCCTACGTCTACGCTCGGGGGCAGCGGGTTTCGCTGGCTCGCCAGTCGGTGCAGCCCCCCGCGGCCGCGCTGCCGCCGGATCCTCGCTAGCACGGTCGGCTGGCCGTGGCAGAACTGAGGCGGGAGGACGCCCCGATGCCCGCCGAGGATTCCCTGCTGGCCGAAGTTCCCCTCTTTCAGGCCCTGGACCCCACCGAGCGCGCCACGCTCGCTTCAGCAATGCACATGCGGGAATTCCCCGCGGGAACCCGCATCTTCAGGCGAGGCGATCCCGGCGAGGCGCTCTACGTCATCGCGCAGGGCACCGTGGAAATCTCGGTCGACACCACCACCGGAACCCGAGTGCTGCTGGGGCAGCTCGGGCAGGGTGATTTCTTCGGCGAGCTCTCTCTGCTCGACGGGCGCGAGCGGACCGCCGACGCGGTCGCGTCCGAGCCGACCCGGACGGTCTCCATCGACCGCGCCGCCCTCGAGTCGCTCTTCCAGAAGCATCCGGGAGCGGCGCTCGACGTGCTCGGGGTGATCGGCCGGCGGCTCCGCGAGGCGGACCGGCTCCTCCAGTCCCAGTCCAGCGTCTCGCCCAACCAGGAGGTCGAGCAGCAGACGACGGCCGTGCAGCGGCTGGCGGAGTGGCTCGCCGCCTTCAGCGGAAGCCTCCCCTTCCTGGCGCTGCACGTTCTCCTCTTCTTCTGCTGGGTGCTCCTAAACGTGGGGCTCTTCCAGTGGGTCCGACCGTTCGACCCGTTCCCATTCGGGTTTCTGACCATGGCCACGTCGCTGGAGAGCATCTTCCTCGCCTGCTTCGTCCTCATCGCCCAGAACCGCCAGGCGGCGAGCGACCGGATCCGCAGCGACGTGGAATACGCGGCCAACATCAAGGCCGGCCTGGAGGTCACACAGCTCCACTCCAAGATGGACGCGCTCTACGCCGAGACGATGGGCCGGCTGGCCTCGCTGGAGCGTGGTCTGGGCCACCGTGCGCAAACCTGACGGACAGCCTGCGGGCGCAGGCCCTCGCTGGCTTCTCGGCGGGTGCGAGTCTGTTCGATTTCACCGGAGTGAGGCTGGCTCCCGTCGCCGCCCCGCTGGTACGGTGCGCGCCCTTCGCCGGGGGTCGTTCCATGGCTGCTCCACCCGACACCGAGGCAGCGGTGCTGCACGTGCTCGATCGGATCCAGCGCGCGTGGCGCGAGGGCCGTCCGGAGGAGATGAGCGCTCTGCTCTCTCCGGACATCACCTTCGTGTTCCCCGGGTTCAGCATGCGCCTCGCTGGGCGCGAGCGGCTCATCGAGAGCTATCGCGAGTTCATCGCCGGCGCCCGCCTCCGCTCCTACCGGGAGGACCGGCGGAGCGTGGAGGGTGGCGCGAACGCTGCCCTCGTGGAGATCTCCTTCGACATGACCTACCTGCGCGGCGGGCAAGAATGGCGCGCCCACGGCATCGAGCTGTGGGCGCTGGAACGTCGCAGCGATGGCTGGATCGCCTTCTGGCGGACGATGCAGGAGCTGACCGAGGAGCTCGCCGGCTCGAACCGGTGAATCGTTCCTACGGGCAGGCCACGTTCGGATTGATGTCCTCGAAGACGCCGTTCGGATTCAGCTTCCAGACCCAGACGTGCTGGATCCAGAGGCCGAGATCGTCGTCGGCGTGCATCGCCGTTCCGAAGAGCGAGGGCGGCGTCGGAAAGCCCTCCAGCGGAGCAACCCACTCCGGGCTGTTGAGGTTACCGTCCTTGTCGTACATGAGGACCGAGGGCTCGCGGATGTCGGTCGTCCCGACCAGGCTGTTCTTGATGTAGTGGTAGCCCTGTCCCGGGATGCAGGGCAGCCCGGTGTTGACGAAGCCGTCGGCGAGCGCGGCTTCGACCCGCTGGAACTTGCAGACCGCGCGCCTCGCGATGTTGAGCTGCGCCTCGATGTGCTCGCTCACTCCGTCGAAATTCGCGCGGCCCAGGCAGTCGTCGTGCTTCCGGCCGTGGTCGTCCCCTCCCGCGTGATCGTCGGATGCGCCCTGGAGCGCGGTAGTGGAGGTCGCATCCATCGGAGCTGGTTTAGTGGCTCCGGGAGCACCGCCACACGCAGGAAGCAAGGCGAGAACGGCTGAGACGACCAGAGACGTCGAGACCGACTTCATGTGGATGTCCGTTCACCGTCGCCCGACGTTCTCGTCCTTCGGAGCCTCGCGGGATGCGAGGCGACCGCGGCAACGGCAATGCGACGACACCGAGACCCCGCTGGGGATCCCCCTCCGTTCGATGCAGGCCTGCGGGAACTGTGTCGGTGAGGGCCGTGCTCCACGCCGGGTGTGTCTTCGGGACTCGTCAACCGTCGTTGAAGCGGCGCTCGAAGCGGGTAGGGTGCGGGGCCGCGAGAGAGGATCCGCCCCTGCTCATTCGACAGCACTACGACCCCGTCTCGAGCACGTACAGCTACCTGCTGCTGGACCCCCTGTCCCGCGAGGCGGTGCTGATCGATCCCGTCCTCGAACGCCACACCCGGGATGCCGCGCTGATCCGCGAGCTCGGCGTACGGCTGCTCTACACCCTCGACACCCATTGCCACGCCGACCACGTCACCGGCGCGTGGCGGATGAAGCACGAGTTCGGCAGCCGCATCGGTCTGGCGGCGGCCTACGGTGCCCGGAACGTCGATGTGCCCTTGAAGCACGGCATGGAGATCCGGTTCGGTGACCAGGCGCTCGAGGTTCGGGCCACGCCGGGCCATACCGCCGGATGCCTCTCGTTCGTCGCCGCGGATCGACGGTGCGTGTTCACTGGGGATGCGCTCCTCGTTCGGGCCGTGGGCCGTACCGATTTCCAGCAGGGGAATGCCGCCCAGCTCTTCGCGTCGGTGCGCACCCAGCTCTTCACCCTGCCGGACGACTGCGTCGTGTACCCCGCGCACGACTACGAGGGCCGCACCTCGAGCACGATCGGGGAGGAACGCCGGTACAACCCCCGGCTGGGCGGCGAAGCGAAGCAGGAGGACTTCGTCGGCTACATGGAGAACCTCGGGCTTCCCCATCCCAAGCTCCTCGCAGTGGCGGTCCCGGCGAACATGAGCTGCGGCCGCGAGGCAGAGGGCAGTGAGCCGTCACCACCTGCCTGGGGACCGGTGTTCGAGACCTACGCCGGCGTCCCGGAGATCGAGCCGGAGTGGCTCGCTCGCAATCTCTCCTCGGTCGAAGTGGTCGATGTTCGCTCTCGCGCCGAATTCGAGGGAGAGCTGGGCCACCTGGGCGACGCGAAGCTGCTGCCGCTCGACGAGCTCCGGTCCCGCATGGACGAGCTGACCTCGAGCCGGCCAATCGTCCTCATCTGCCAGACCGGGAAGCGCTCGGCGATGGCCGCGACCATCCTCCGCAAGGCGGGCATTCCCCGCGTCGCCAACCTGGCCGGGGGGATGGTCCGCTGGCGGCAGCTCGGCTTTCCGAGCTAGGCGGCGAACGCCGAGCGGTGCCGGACTGGCCGCGCGATGAGGTCGCCGGAAGACGTTTCAGCTCACCGCGGGACCCATCGCGTCGGCGACGAGCTCCGCCACATCCTTCACCACGATGCTCTCGCGGCCGGTGTCGTTGGCCGCGTCGCGGAGCATGGTGCTGCAGAACGGGCAGGCCACGGCCACCGTCCCCTCGCCTGGGCCCTTGTAATCGCCCACCTTCCCAGGACGGTCCCGCTCGGTCGCCGAGGGGAAGGGGATGGACGGGTCCTTCGCGTGGGCCAGTGTCAGCGCAACCTCGTTCATCCGGTTGTGGTTGATGCGCGTGCCGAGGTGCTCCTCCATCCACATCCGCCCGCCCCCGGCGCCACAGCAGAACGACTCGTGCCGGCTGCGCTGCATCTCGACGACCTGGAGCCCGGGGATCGCCCCCAGCGCCTGGCGGGGAGCGTCGTACACGCCGTTGTGCCGGCCGAGGTAACAGGGGTCGTGGTAGGTCAGCGTGCCGCTCATCACCTGTGACAGCTTGATGCGCTTGTCACGGATGAGCTCGCTGATGAGCTGGGTGTGGTTGATGACGCGGTACTCGCCGCCGAAGGCCGGGTACTCGTTCTTGATGGTGTTGAAGCAGTGCGGGCATTGGGTAATGACCGCTTTCACCCCGAGGCCGTTGAAGGTCTCGACGTTCGTCTTCGCCAGCGTCTGGTACAGGTACTCGTTGCCCAGCCGGCGAGCGGAGTCCCCGTTGCACATCTCCTGCTTGCCGAGGATCGCGAAGGAGACGTTGGCCTCGCGGAGGATGCGTACCAGCGCCCGGCTGACCTTCTTCTGCCGATCGTCGTAGCTCCCCGCGCAGCCGACGAAGAAGAGGTACTCGTACTTACCGGGGCCGTCCCAGACCGGGAGCTGGAGATCCTCGGCCCACTCGTCTCGCCGATCCTGCCCCACGCCCCATGGGTTCCCCTGGCGCTCCATTCCCTCGAAGACCCGCTGGATCTCCGGCGGGAAGACCGCTTCGACCTGCACCTGGTAGCGGCGCATGTCCACCAGTCGAGGAACGTTCTCGATGAACACCGGGCAGGCTCGCTCGCACCAGCCACAGGTCGTGCAGGCCCAGACCGTCTCCGCCTTGAGCGCGCTACCGATGATCGGGGGGAGCTCGGACTCCGTCCCCGGAGCTCCGTGCACGTTCGCCACCTGCTCCTGGTGGGCCCAGATCCAGTGCTTGATGTCCTGGTTCACGCCCTTGTGGGTGAGTGGCTTGCCGGTGATGTACGTCGGGCAGTGAGTCTGACAGCGCCCGCACTCGGTGCAGCTGTAGAGGTCGAGCCCGTTCTTCCAGCTGAGGTCGCGGACGGTGCGGGTACCGAACTGCTCGGCCTCGAGGTTCGGCGTGGGTAGGACCTTGCTCCCGTCCAGGTTCTGGAAGAACACGTTGGGAAGCGCGGTGATGACGTGAAAGTGCTTCCCCAGCGGGAGGAAGTTGAGGAACGAGAGAATGATCGTCAGGTGAAGCCAGAACATCGCTGCGCCCAGGCCCCACACCACGCCCCGGGGCAGCGGCGAAAGGATCATCCCCACCACCGAGGTCACCGGCTCCCAGGGGGTGAAGCCGTGGGCCTGAAGGACGAGGCGTGATGCGCCGAAGGTGTACTCACTCACCATCAGCCCGGCGATGAAGCCGAGGATGAGGTACGCCTCCCACGACTGGGTGATCCGGTCCGGCTTCACCTTCAGCCGTAGCCAGGTGAAATACGCCACGCCCACCAGGGCGCCGAGGGCCACCAGGTCCTTGAGCAGGAGGTACGCGTCGAAGACTCCCGCCGCCCCCGGGTGCTCGGCCCAAAACGGGTCGGTGGGTGTGGAGAGAACGTCGAGCAACGTCTCCGAGAACCCCATCGCGAACAGCATCAACGTCCGGATCGCGAGAACCAGGAAGGCGACGAAGATCAGGACGTGGGCGATGCCGGGCCCCCGCTCCTCGGGGTCGACCATGCGCTTCTGCCCGAGGCCGAAGCGAATGAGGGCGCGGGTGCGCTCCGCCGGGTGATCGAGACGGTTCTCGCGCTTCATCGCCAGGAGGACCGCCGTCCGGCCGTACATGATCCAGGCGAAGACGGTGAGGCCGGCGAAGACGAGCAGGCTGGCGATCAGCGGGTTCATGGCGCGAACGGTGACTCCGAATCACCCTAGGGGAGAGCCGCTGGGCTCGGCAATGGCATCGGCTGAAGCGCCGCTTCTGGGGCCGTCGAGGAGAAGCACCGGCCGGAAGCCGGCTGCATCACACGAGGCGAGCACGTAGCGAACTCCCCCGTGCTCGCCCTGGAACCCGGCGGCGATTCCCTCTGCGCCATGCAAATGGCCATAGACGCAGACCGCTGGTTGAAAGGCCTCGATGAGCGCCGAGAAGGCGGTGGGCTTCTGGTTCACGTACAGCGGAGGAAAGTGCACCGCCACCACCGGGGCGAGCGCTGGGTGGCGCTGGAGCGCCTTCTTCGCATCGTCGATCGAGAGCGCCAACCGCCGCGCCTCGCGCTCGACGTATCCGGCGTCCGCGTGCTCGTCGCCCATCTCGCCGCCCGGCATCGAGGGGGCCTCGGGGGTGGTCCACAGCCGCGAGCCAGCGATGACGTACGGGCCGATGGTGACGGAGGCGTTGTGGAGGAAGCCGACGATGGACCGGTACGGCTCGAGGAGCTTGCGGAGCTTGGTCGCCGAGTCTCCCCACCAGTAGTCGTGGTTTCCCCGGAGGAGGACCTTCTTCCCCGGTCGGGCGTCGAGCCATGCGAGGTCTCCCGCAACCTCGGCCGGCTTGGTCGCCCAGGAGATGTCGCCGGCGACGATGATCGCATCGTCCGGCGAGAGGGTCCGATCCCAGGCCTCGGCCAGTGGCTGCGGATGGCCGATCCATCCGAAGCGGTCCATGGTCTTGCCGCGGGTCGACGGAAGGTGCGTGTCTCCGATGGCGAACAGACGCATGGGCGCGTGCACCCTAGGACGGGAGGGCCCGGTTCCCAAGTCATCGCCCGCTCCTCCGTCCTGGAGGAGGCCAACGGCGGGGTAGCATGCCGCTTCTCGTTCCGTGCCCTTGCGCCTTCCGGTCGATCGGCGCAAATCCCGCTCAGGCATGTCCCAGCTCGACGCCGAGCGCCGCCGCGTCCTCGCCGTCCTGCACCGTCACGGATGGAACGCGACGTCGTTCCAGGTGCTCGAGCCCGGGTTCCGCTACTGGTTCGCCGACGACGACGCGAGCATCGCCTACGTCGACACCGGCCGGGCCTGGGTGGCCGCCGGCGCTCCGCTCACCTCACCGCCGCGCCTCCCCGAAGTGGCCGAGCAGTTTCGCCTCGAGGCCCGTTCCCAGGGTCGGCGGCTCGCCTTCTTCGGAGTGGAGGAGCGGCTGGTCCAGGCGGTTCGGTGGCGTTCCCTCCTCATCGGCGAGCAGCCAGAGTGGGACGCGGAGAGCTGGCCCGACACGCTCCGGGCGAGCGGCAGCCTCCGGGAGCAGCTCCGCCGCGCTCGCGCCAAGGGAGTGACGGTCCGGACCGTCGACCCGACCGAGCTCGCGCCTGGCTCGCACCTCCGGAGCAAGCTGGAGACGCTGGTGAGCTCCTGGCTCGGGCGGCACGAAATGCCGCCGATGGGCTTCCTGGTGCAGGTCGATCCGTTGACCTTGCTCGAGGAGCATCGCGTCCACCTCGCGGAACAAGGCGGGGGGGTGGTGGGGTTCCTCACCGCCGCGCCGATCCTCGCCCGCCCCGGCTGGCTGCTGCAGAACCTCATCCGATCGCCGGCCGCGCCCAATGGCACGACCGAGCTCCTCGTGGATCACGCCATGCGGGACGCGGTGGCCGAATCCGAGGAGGACGCCTCTCCGATGGTGACCCTCGGCCTTGCGCCACTGGCCGGACAGGTCGTTCCTGCGCTGCGGCTGGCGCGGTCGGCGGGCTCGGTGCTGTTCGACTTCGAGGGCCTGCGCGCCTTCAAGGCCCGGCTCCGTCCCACCCGCTGGCGACCGATCCACCTGGTCTACCCGCCAGATCAGGGAGTGGCGCGCACCGTCCTCGACGTTCTGGAGGCCTTTGCCCGCGAGCACTTGCTCAGCTTCGGTCTCCGGACGCTGCTGCGCGGCCCCACCATCGTCGTCCGGCTCCTCGCGGTCTTGCTGGTGCCCTGGACGGTGCTCCTCGCCCTCACGGATTCCTGGCATTTTCCTGCGCCGTGGGTGCGCTGGGCGTGGGTGACGTTCGACGTGGTGCTCGCCGCCGCGCTCTTCAGGCTCTCGGTGCGGTGGAGCGACCGGCTGTCCCGCATCGTCGTGGCCGCGGTCGGCCTCGATGCGGTGGTGACGCTCGGCGAAGTTCTGGTCTGGAACGTCCCGCGGTTGCGTGGCGCTGCGGATCTGATCGTCTCGCTGGTGGCGGTGGCTGCGCCGTCTCTGGCCTTCGTCATCCTCTGGCGCGCGCGCGTGCGGCGACGCGCTCGGCCCGGAGGCGAGGCCGGTGCGCACCGACCAGGTCGCTCCGGGTGATCATCCCGACCAGTGACCCATCGGCATCGGAGAGGACCGGCAAGCGCCCCACGCTCGCTGCCGCCATGACGTCCGCTGCGTGTCGGAGGGTGTCCGAGGCCCGCACGGTGATTGCCGGGCGATCCATCACCTCGCTGACGCGTCGACCGTGCGCTGTGCTCGTGAGCTGACGGCGCATCACCATCCCCACCACCCGGTGACGGTCGTCGAGGACCGGGAAGCCCTGGTGGTTGACGTTCCCGAGCCGGAGAAGCGCCTCGCCCACGGTCTCGCTGACCGCGAGGGTCACCACCGGGCGGCTGGAGAACTCACCGGCGTGCCACTGAGCCAGCCAGTCCGCCGCGTACTCTCCCGGCACCACGCGTCCTCGCCGGGCGATCCGCTCGGTCATGATGCTGTGCTTCATCAGTGCTGCCGAGACGAGCCAAGCGACGCTGCATCCGCCGAGGAGCGGCAGCAGGCCGAGTGGCTGGCGCGTCGTCTCGAACGCGAAGACCACCGACGCGAGCAGCGCCCGAGACGCTCCAGCGAACATCGCGGCCATGCCCACCAGCGCTGCGATTCGAGGATCCACTCCCGCCGCCGGTAGGAGTGCGGCCAGCGCCGTGCCGATGAGCGCCCCCAGCGCTCCGCCGATGGTGAACAGCGGGGCGAGCGTTCCGCCCGATGTCCCGCTTCCGAGGGCGATGGACCAGCTGGCGAATTTCAGCAAGCAGAGGGAGAGAAGGGGCCCGACGGCCAGTGCCCCCGTGAGCACGGCGTCGATGTTGTCGTAGCCGACACCGAGCGTCCTCGGTGCGAAGTAGCCGATGATGCCGACGGGGATGGCTCCAAGCGCCGGCCACCACATCCAGTGGATCGGGATCCGCTCGAACGCGTCCTCGATCCGGTACACCGCACGGGTCACGAAGACGGAGACGAGACCCACCAGGCCCCCGAGCAGCACGTAGAGCACCAGAGCGCCTCCGCTCGGCTCGATGAAGCTGGCGCTGTGGAACGCTGGCGCAGAGCCAGCCCACGCGAAGCGCACGCCAGTCGCGGTGGCCGCTGCGAGCGAGACCGGGATCAGCGAGCGAGGTCGGTACTCGAAGAGGAGGAGCTCGATCGCGAGGAGCACCGCCGCCACGGGGCTTCCGAAGGTGGCCGCCATTCCTGCGGCAGCGCCGGCCGCGAGGAGCGTCTTTCGCTCGGCGGCAGTGACGGTGAGCACCTGACCAAGGACCGAGCCCAGCGCTCCGCCGGTGGCGATGATCGGCCCCTCGGAGCCGAACGGGCCTCCGGTCCCGATCGCCACCGCGGCCGAGAGCGGCTTGAGGAACATCATCCGGACGGGGATCCGGCTCTCGTTGGTGAGGATCTGCTCCATCGCCTCGGGGATGCCGTGGCCCCGGATGGCCTGCGAGCCGAAGCGGGCCATGATCCCCACCATCAACCCTCCGATGGGTGGGACGAGGATCACCCAGGGACCGAGGTGCGACGTGGTCGGCCCGAGGTTCTCGAAGGAAAGCAGTTCGCGGAAGGCGAGGTTGGTCACCAGGGAGATCAGCCGCTGGAGGACCAGGGCGACACCGGCTGCTCCGAGCGCGACCAGCACCGCGAGGGTGCAGACGTAGACCGTCCGCCGGGTGACGTTCGCCGCGTGCGGGGCGATGTGCGCCGAAGCCAGTCCCGGGCCGAGCGACGGAGCAACGGGAAGACCCTCGGTGGTGGAGCTGGTCCGCGAGATCCGCTCAGCCACGGATCCTGGTCCGGGCACGGGTCGATGGAGCGCGAGTGCGGCGCCTGCCAGCGCGTCGCTCCCCCTCGAAGAACATCGGGGTCGGTGCCGTCTCGTCGATGCCCATCCCGCGAACCACTCGCTCCAGGAGTCGTTCCAGCTCCTTCCGCTCGGGAGCGCTTAGCCGCTCGAGCGCCTCCAGGAGGTCCACCTGGGGGGACCGGGGCGCCGTGGTGAGGAGTCGCCTCCCCGTAGAGGAGAGACGCAGCGTGGTGCGGCGGGCGTCGTCGGGTGCGATTGCTCGCACCACCAGCCCTCGCTCGGAGAGGCGCTGCACCACCACCGAGACCGAGCTGGCGTCGGTCAGGGTCCGCCCGGCCAGCTCGGCCATGGAGCCGACCGGACCTTCGGCGAGCCGTTCGAGGACGAACAGCTGGGCGGCACTGAGGCCCAGGCGAGACTCGGCAGCGCGGTCGGCGAGCCGGAGCGCACGGACCAGCCGGCGGAGCGCTCGGAGGGTGCCGGCGGATGAGGGCGAGATTTCCATGGGTTCCCAACTAATAACACTGGATCGTCTGGCTGCCAGCTTGCGCCCTACAGTCAGGGTGGGGTGTCCGGCGTTCCCCACTCTCGGAGCCGAACTCCCAGCCTCACGGTGAAAGGCCCGGAGATGGTGTCGAC
>Ga0066903_100004983_pt1 | contig 11399 bp, 6 predicted proteins | sample PanSoiMetaGPlot1_FD_67491 | JGI IMG/M metagenome (GOLD analysis project Ga0066903, IMG submission 67491) | Tropical forest soil microbial communities from Panama analyzed to predict greenhouse gas emissions - Panama Soil - Plot 1 (version 2) | ecosystem: Environmental > Terrestrial > Soil >...
CCCGGAATTCCTTCATGAACCGTTATCGGCCGCGGGTCTTCCGCCGTCGCCTGCCAGAAGTACCCGAGCTTTCCCGAAGGCTCGGTCACGTAACGGATGCAATTCTCACCCAACCGCGATGGCGAAGTGAAATCGTCTATTTCACCGAATCCCTGCAGCGCGCGCAAATATTCCGGCATCGCTCGAAGTGTGTACTGCTGAACCCAAGCAGGAACCGTAAGAATGCCGCGATACTCAAGAAACTTCCGGGTCTGGGATTCTTTCTCCTGTCCTTCTTTGATCCAATTGGCGATGTTGTCCGCAGTCTTCAGCGGAGGCACGTCCTTGTTGCGATTTTTCTCGAACGCCTCGAAAGCGACTGCACGGTTCCATTCCTGCCTTCCCATGGCCAAAAGGTCTTCAGGCGAATACGGCATTAGCGCGACGTTTTTGAGGAAGAATAAGTACGCGTCGTGTCCGATAGCGGTCTCATTCGGCAGCGACGGCGACATTTCCCGAAGGTTTTCACGAAAACGTTCCAGCGCGGCCGCTGCGCGATCAGTTGCGCTGTTCAGTTCTTCTTCTTTGAGAGTTGTGGATTTAAGCAAGGCTGCCGCCATTTGATGCAAGTGCGCCCGAACGTTTTCCAGAGCCCGGATCGCGACAGAGGCGAATGGCGCAGGCGACTTATCAAGATTCTCAGCGCCTTGCTGCAGGATCGAGGGAATGTTTTCGATTCGCGCGAGAAGTTCCTGGCTGCGGGCCGCATCGTACGGCCCCGGCACAGTCAGCGCTTCAACCACTGCCGTAAGCGTTTGAGCAATATAGAAATTGGGGTCGCGTTTCCAACGTGGATTAATGTCCAGTTCCCAGTGCACCCGCGCCAAAGCGGAACCGGTCAGACGATAGTCCACCTGCTGCGGAACCGCCCATTGTGTCGGATCGAGCTTTTTCCAGCGCGCCTCAAATTCGGCCAGGTCCTTTCGTTGTTTCTGTATGCTGGCGCGCGACCAGTCGCGAGTCCCGCCGGGTCGCTCGAGACGGTTCACATCGTCGCCGGTAAATGGCGCGTATTTCGCGCGCCACGCCCAGAAATCGTTCGCCAATTTGTCTAGTGATTCAGTTGCAGCCGAAGCGTTGACTAACAGAACCGTAACAAACAAAGCTACCGTCCAACGTTTCTTCATCGGGAATTAGTCGATTCCGCGCTGCGGATCCTTGTGAAGACAATCACGTTGTCACCAGGCGCAAAAATCGGAGCGGAATGCAACGGATCATCGCAGTGGAAGTTGAATCGTGCTGGGATGGGTGGCGTCATGATACACCTGCACGTGGCAGGTGCGCGCGTCCTTTGCCGTTTCTTCGGCGACGACTCCGCCCGAGCAATAATTCTTTTGCCATTGGGAGGAATTTGGGGACGACACAACCAAGCGAAGCCGGCTCCCTTTCATTAATCGGCGAGCAACGAATAATCCGGGATTGAAGTCACAACGTACTATTTCACCCGGTTTCACCAGCTTCGCTTCGCGCAGCGAATCGCGATAACGCAAGCGGCGGGTATCGGTCCAGAGCGCGATGCTGGTGCCATCGGGCTGGATTTCATACAGATGAGCGGAGAGATCGACGTCAGGCGTGTCGATTGATACCCATAATGTCACTGCCGGGCAGCCAATGAACGGGGTTTCGTTAGGCAGCGCCTCCGTGTGGTACACCAAACCATCGTTGCCGATGCTTAAGGGATACGCTTGGTCGATACCTGCTGTTTTCTCTTTCGGATCGATCCCATCAACTGTTTCACCACGCACGGTATCAAGCGGATCGTAGATGAAGGTGTCGGAGCCCTGATTCGGCCGCTTTTCGGCAAGCGAGCCTGAGCGAAACACTCCATTCGCGTCGCCGTTTTTCGAATCGAGGTAGAAAATTTTCGGGTTCGCGACCAGTGTTTCGAAATTATCGGCGTATTTCCACTCGCCATTGTCGCCGCTGTTGCCGGCCGCCAGCAAATAGTAAGCGACCTGGTTCTTGAGAAATTCCGGTCGCGGACCGTTTTTCATTGTCCAGTCATACCATTGCCGATGCAGATCATTAAGATCGATAACAGCTCCGGGTCCGAACTTCACGCCGGCGACTTCATCCGTAGGTGTACGCGTGCCCGCGTGGTCCCACGGGCCGATGACCAAAAAATGTTTCGCGCGCACTTCTGACGAGCTGTTTGCCAGATGATCCCGGTAATAGCTAAGTGCGCCGAGCTCGTCGCCATCGTATTGCGCCGTGATTGTCAGCACGGGGACAGTGATTTTTTGGAACTGCCCGCGTGTTGGCACCATCGCGTCGTAGTACGCATCGAGCGTCGGATGTATGAGGATGCGTTGAAAATTGACTGAAGGATTTCCGACAAACGAGTCTAGCGATTTGAATGGGATATGTTTCTTGTAGGCGTCAAGGAACTTGGTTCGCCAAAATTTTTGATCACCAAAAAGATTTTGCTGTCCGGTCCGGCCACTGGTGAAAGTGTACCACTGCATGTCGTACGTTAGACCTACGTTCTGGGTTGAAGGATAATCGAGTCCGGGGTGAGCGGCCGCAGCGGGGACGATCGTCGCGAGATGAGGCGGCAATTCTTTCGCCGTTGCCCATTGATCAAATCCCGCGTACGACCCGCCCCACATCGCAATTTTGCCGTCGCAAAACGGTTGTTTCGCAAACCACTCGACCAAATCATGCCCGTCCCTCGCATCATTCACAAACGGTTCGAACTCCCCGCCGGAATTTCCGCGACCGCGAACGTCGACCAGCGCGAATGCGTAGCCATGCGATGCAAAATATGCGCCGCGCGCGTGATAGCTGTCGGAGATGTAGGGCGTCAGAGTGAAAATGACCGGCGTGTTGGGTAATGAGCCATCCGCCGTTTTAGGTAAATACAATGTCGCGTTCAGTTCCACCTCGTCGCGCATGGGAATTTTTACGCCCCACCGGAGATCGTAATCGGCTGGAGACCGCGATAGCGTGGCAGTTGGAGTTTGCGCAATGACGTTTGCAGCGAAGAGAGCGCAATAGGCGAAGGCTAGGATCGACCAACCCGAAAGGGTCGGGGATCGCAAAAAGTTTCGGAGTTTCATCATCCGCGATTCAAGCGAAGAAAGGGCGCGACACAAGAAACTTGAATCGAAGACTGAGTTTCTCGTTTGACTGTTAGATGGTTCAAGACGCAAAAACGACTAGTAGAAGATACGATTCGATGAACTCGCCGTTGCCTCACGATTTGCAGGAGAGCGAGTTTGCGAGACGATAGGCAATGGCACGCGGGCTTTCGAAGGATACACGAGGTCTCAGAGGCGCGACTCAGCAGAGCGCGCCAACGTCCGAGCCGAAATCAAAGTCTGCTCAGCAAGCGAATTCTCGAATAGTTTCTCTGGCTTCGGTGCAGTTACTCTGCGCTGGGACGGTGTTTTTTGTCGCGCTCCTTCTTTATAGCTGGACACTCGCGCCCACAGTTACCCTGACTGACAGCGGAGAGTTAATCGTAGTTGCCAGGGGGCTCGGGATCGCACATCCACCGGGCGTTCCCTTATGGATCATTCTCGCCCATCTTGCATCGCTTGTGCCCCTTGGAAACGTCGCGCAACGGATCAATTTTTCCTCCGCGCTTTTCGCAGCGCTCGCTTGCGCAATGCTCACGTTAGTCGTGGCGGAGTTGATCATTACAGCGTCATATCTGGCCGCGGCCAAGCGGCGAAAGCGAAGTACCAGGAAAAGCGAAGAATTGGGTGTCACGCATCTTACGGTGGCTGCGCCTGCGCTGGGCGCGGGACTAATCATAGCGTTTTCCCGCACGCTTTGGTCGTATGCGACAATTACGGAGGTCTATGCTCTGAATGCACTGCTGATTCTCGTTATCTTGTTCCTGATGCTTCGCTGGCGCCGGCGCATCGTCGAAGACAGGATGCATATTTCGACGGCGTCGCACTCTAGCCAGGTCAGACGGCACGACGCTTTCCTTTATTCGGCCGCGCTGATATTCGGTCTCGCCCTGGGCGTTCATCATGTGACCGTGGCGCTGACTCTGCCCGCTATCGCACTCATTGTTTTTCGAACGCAGGGCGTGAGGTTCTTTACCAGCAGACGATTGGTTTATGCGGCATTGATTTCAATTGGCGCACTTGTAGCCGTTTATGCTTACCTGCCACTTGCCGCCTCGCGCTCGCCTGTCATTAACTGGGGCCATCCGCGATCGCTACAGGAAATATGGTGGCATATCACGGGTCGCCAATATCAGGTCTATTTCTCCTTTAAACCGGAAATAATGGGAGAACAGTTTGCCGAATTCTGCAGAATGGCACTGCGCGAATTCGGCTTTCCGTGGGTTCCATTGTCGCTCGTTCTGGCTTTCGGAGGTTTGGCTGATGCTTTTAAACGAGACCGTACCGCTTTTTGGTTTCTCCTGACCATCGTGATCGTCAATTTGGTCTACGCCCTCAGCTACGAAATTGCGGAAGACAAAGACGCATACTATCTGCCCGCATTCATTTCGATCGCGATTGCCGTTGGGTTTGGCATTCGATGGTTGGTCGACAGGGCCGTTTCAAAGTCCTTGCCAGGCGTGAGGCCGTCTTTGGCAGCAGCAATCGCCGTTCTGGTTGTTTGCACGATGACTCTCACAGCGAACTGGCCGTTTAATAATCGCCGGCAAAACTTCATCGCGCACGATTATGTAGAGAATCTGCTCAGGACAATCGCGCCGAACGGGCTCCTGCTCACGCTCGATTGGCAAGTCGCGTCGCCCATGTTTTATGCGCAGGAGATCGAACAACTCCGTCCGGACGTAAAGGTGGTCGACATCAATCTTCTAAGGCGCTCATGGTATTTCGATTATTTGAAACACGCTTATCCAGGCTTGATGGAGCGATCGCACGAAAAAATCGACGTATTTGTCGAAAACCTCAAAGAATGGGAGCGCGATCCCGGAGCGTTTGCTAGGAGCCCGGCGCTGACTCAAAGAATCAGCACGGCATTTTTGGAGATGATTCAATCGATGGTCACCAGCGAGGGCACCGTTGCGCCGGTTTACATCACGAACGATTTGCTTTCCTTCGACTCAGTCAACGGTGAGCTGACCAGATGGCTTAGCCAAAAATATCAATTCGTTCCGCAAGGGCTTGTCTTGAATCTCGCAGACGGTCAGGGCTTTCATGATTCGCCTGATGTGCATTTGCAAACCCGCGGCCTTGCTGACGGGAGACTGCGATTCGGTAAAGGCGATCCCATAAACGTTAAAGTACTGCCGGCGTATACGAACATGTTGATCAATCGCGGACGCTACCTCGCTTTGTTTGGTCAGCATAAGCGCGCCGTTGCTGCTTTCGAACAGGCGCTCGCACTCAACCCGGATCTCGCCTTGGCGCGCCAGGGGCTTGCGGAAAGTGCAGCGAAAGCACGGGAACCTTAGCGTAGCCGTTCTTGGGAGTTAAAAGTTCGCTTGTCGTTTCTCGGGCTTAGTCTTGCTTTGTTCGCCCGAGCCTCTATATGCTCGTAATGAAGTTTCCAGGTTGTTATCGATGGGCGCGCGTTGTTCCGATAGTCCTGGCCTTCGCGATTGGCGCGATTCCAATTCGGGCGGCTGACAACATCATCGCGCTGAAAGCCCAGCGCATGTTCGACGGGAAATCGAAGTCGCTGGTTCCAAATGGCGTGGTTATCGTTCAAGGCGACAAGATTATCGATGTTGGAAGCAACTTACGCATTCCAGGTAATGCTCGGGTCATCGACCTTGGCGACGCGACACTCGCGCCGGGGTTCATGGATGCCCACACACATCTGACGCTCGATTACTCCAGCGATTACAATGTGCGTCGGCTGAATGAGCTCGATCTCAACGTCTCCGAGCAGGCCATCATTGCGACGGCGCACGCCCGCGCCACTGTTGAAGCAGGTTTCACAACAGTGCGCGATCTTGGAAGCCATTTCGTCGGCAGCCGCGAATTTGTGGATGTCGCCCTGCGCAATTCGATTAACAAGGGAGTCGTCATCGGTCCGCGCATGCTGGTTGCCACCAAGGGAATCGGCGCTACGGGCGGTCACTTCGATCCTACCAGCGGATTTCGTGATTTCCTTTTTGGGCGCGAACCGGATTACACGGATGGAATCATTGATAGTCCTGACGACGCCCGGAAAGCCGTGCGATTCGAAGTCAAAAATGGCGCTGACGTGATCAAGGCTGCAGTTTCAGGTGGGGTCCTTTCGTTAGTAGACGAAGTGGATACTCCGCAATTAACGCCCGCCGAAATGTCGGCGCTCGTTGATGAATCGCATCGGTTGCGAAAAAAGGTAGCGGTTCATTGCCACGGCGACGAAGCTGCCAGGGAAGCGATTGAGGCCGGTGTTGATTCAATTGAGCACGGCTCATTTATTAAACCGGAGACGCTCACCCGGATGAAGAACAAGGGCGTCTTCCTGACGCCAACGCTTATGGCTACCGAATGGATCATGGGCAAACTTGAAAACTATCCGCCAGCACTGCAGGAAAAAGCGAAAGCGGCAGCGGCCGCGCGTTCGGACATGTTTCGCAACGCAGTGAAATTAGGGGTGAAAATTTCCTTCGGCACTGATGCCGCCGTTTTTCCACATGGTCTAAATGCGCGAGAATTCAAGTTGATGGTCGATCTTGGGATACAGCCGATTGAAGCCCTGAGATCCGCAACTGCCAATGATGCCGAGCTTCTCGGCATCGTGCAAAAAACTGGCACCTTGGAAAAAGGGAAACTTGCTGACGTCATCGCGATGCCAGGCGATCCGATTATCGATATCACCGCAACGGAGCGGGTATTGTTTGTTATGAAAGAGGGAAAAATTATCAGGAACGGGCCACCGACTGTCCGCGCTGCTGCCAAAGAAACAGACCCTGCAAAAATCGCGGCTCCAGTGGATTGACAGGTCCGCACGGCCACAAAAGCAAGTCGATTTTGACAACGTGAGAATCGCAGCTAGATTTTCGACCCGCTGCCGGCTTGGGCGGCTTAATATTTTGGCAGGAGCCCCGTGTTTCTCTTAAGAGACCGCGGCGATAGAACTGCAAACCAACATGCAAAGAAATCGAAGCAAACGTTATCGCGCAGCGGCGCAACAGGTGGATCGGGCCAAGACTTATAGTCTTCATGACGCCGTCTCGACGCTAAAAAAATTTCCGCCGACAAAGTTTGATCAGACCGTGACCGTCTCATTGCGGCTTGGTGTTGATCCCAAGCAATCCGATCAAATGGTTCGCGGGACCTGTCCGCTTCCGCATGGCAGTGGCAAAAAAGTGCGGGTTCTGGTTTTTGCCGAGGGCGGGGCCGCACAGGCGGCCACCGAGGCGGGCGCCGAGTTTGTTGGGATGAAAGATCTAATCCAGAAGTGTCAGGAAGGTTTTCAGGATTTTGATGTCGCGATTGCGACGCCGGCAGCAATGGCGGAGGTCCGCAAATTGGGGAAAGTACTCGGGCCGCGGGGACTGATGCCGAATCCCCGCACTGGGACGGTAACGGACGACACAGCCAAAGCTGTGCAGGAAGTGAAAGCAGGCCGCGTGGAGTTTAAACTGGATAAAAACGGCAATGTGGCGGTGCCTGTTGGGAAATTTTCATTTGAGGAAAATGCTCTGGTGGAAAACGGAAACGCGGTAATTGATGCGGTGGTTCGAGCTCGTCCCGCCTCAGCGAAAGGACGCTACCTTGAAGGCCTGACAATCAGTGCGACCATGTCCCCGGGGGTCCGCGTTGATCCGGCGCCGTATTTGAACGCGTAGTTCTTCAGACCGAAATATCGAATAAAATGAGACCAGAAAAAGCCAGCGTCGTTTCCGACCTTTCCGAGAAGTTGAAACGCTCTCCGTTCGTGCTCGTCACTGACTACCAGCGGATGAAAGTCGGCGACTTTAGTGAATTGCGGAACCGGCTCGCTCCAGCTGGCGCAGAAGTGCACGTCGTAAAGAATAATTTCCTCAAACGCGCCATGACTGATTCTGGTTTTGCTGATGCGGGCGAGAAGCTGACCGGTCAAACAGCCGTTGTTACAGGTGCGAACGATGTGGCGCCCGTGGCCAAAATTTTCAAAACGTTTGCGGCTGAATTCAAAGTCGCGTCGCTTAAGATTGGTTTTGTTGAGCGGGCTGTTCTTTCCGCCGCGGAATTGGAGAAGTTGGCGGATCTGCCGGCGCGCGAAATTTTGCAGGCGCAATTGCTCGGGTTACTCTTGTCTCCCGCAACACGCTTGGTGCGCTTGCTGAATGAACCAGGCTCTGCGTTGGCACGGCTATTGAAAGCGAAGGCAGAAAAGGAGGGCGCGGCCGCGCAAGCGACGGCGTAAGGTGGTTTTTCCGCTCGCGATGGCGGGACGGGAAGTGAAACAAAAACTGTCCGGGCCAGTGGCTATTGGCCTTAATTTTCCGAAGGCTTTCGGAAGCGGCAATTGGAGGAAATAAAAATGGCAGATACAGATAAATTGGTGGAGCAACTCAGTAACCTGTCGGTGCTGGAGATTGCCGGGTTGGTCAAGCAACTGGAAGAAAAGTGGGGTGTAAGTGCAGCGGCCCCGGTGGCAATGGCGGCTGGTCCGGTCGCAGGGGGCGCAGCCGGCGGCGCGGCAGCTCCGGCGGCGGAAGAGAAAACCACCTTTGACGTGATCTTGAAAGAGATGGGCTCGAACAAGATTGCTGTGATCAAGGAGGTTCGTGGCGCGGTGCCGGGACTTGGCCTTGCGGAAGCCAAGGCGCTCGTGGAGGGCGCCCCCAAAACAATCAAGGAAGGCGTGACAAAGGAAGAGGCGGATGAGATTAAGAAAAAAATCGAGGCCGCCGGTGCGAAGGTTGAAATTAAATAGAGCAACAACTCGCGAAGTTGGGATCGTTTGGTTGCTATCAGTGACTGAGGCTGCAGATTTTCCTTGCGAAGCGGAAATTTCAGACTAGTATGTTGTTCTGGTTAGAGGCAGGCAGAACTTATTTTTAACCCGGCGCTCAACGGCAAAGCACAAGAAAGGCAGCAAAACGGCGGTAAATTTGACAAACCGCTGTTTTGGATGCATTTTTGTGCCCTTCGCTCGTTGCTGAGCCCTTAAATCTTGCCCGTTTCGTCCACGATTAGCGTGGACGTTGCGAGGCTAACTCTTGGCTAGTAGTTTATGTCGGAACGTATTTACTTTGGAAGCATCAGGGAAGGGATCGAACCGCCGAATCTAATTGAGGTTCAGGCAAACTCGTACGTTGATTTCCTTCAGAAAGACGTCCCTTTTTCCAAGCGGAAAAATCAGGGACTGCAGGCCGTTTTCAAAGAGGTCTTTCCAATCGAGAGCTACGACGAGAAAGCGGTGCTCGATTTCAGTCACTATGAGATTGGTGAGCCCAAATTAAGCGCGTTGGAGGCGCAGCGGGAAGGACAGACCTACAGCGCGCCATTGCATGTCACGTTCCAGTTGCGGGAGGAAAAAGGCACGAAGGAAGAGAAAGTTTACATGGGCGAAATCCCACTGATGACTCCGCAGGGGACTTTCGTTATTAACGGCGCGGAGCGCGTAGTCGTAAGCCAATTGCACCGCTCTCCAGGGATCGCCTTTGAATCCACCGTCCACGTAAACGGCAAGGTGCTGTACAGTTTCCGGATTATTCCAGATCGGGGGTCATGGATTGAGGTCCAATTTGATACGGCTGATCTTCTTTACATTTATCTCGATCGCCGCAAGCGGCGCCGGAAGTTTCTTGCCACTACATTCCTTCGCGCTCTTGGATACGGGTCCGACGAAGAGGTCATCAAACTTTTTTACAACATCGAGACCCTGAAACTGAACGAGAAACTCGACGAAGAGGAGCTGGCTACGAAAGTGCTGACTGCGGAGATCCGCGACGGTGATGTGACGGTAGCACGGGCGTTCGAACCCCTTACCTTGGCGACCGTACGCCAGATCATGGCGCTCAAAATTCACGAAGTGAAAGTGATCGACATCGCAAACGATGACACCATCGTGAAGGCGCTTCGAAAAGACCCGGCGCACGACCAGGAAGAAGCGCTCAAGGATATTTACCGGCGTCTACGCCCCGGCGATCCGCCGACCGTCGCCAATGCGCGTGCTTTGCTAAAAAGGCTCTTCTTCGATCCGAAGAAATACGACCTCGGGCGAGTGGGCCGTTACAAGATTAATCAAAAGCTTGGGATCAACGTTGATGCTACCGAGCGGATTCTAACGGACAAGGATTTTATCGCTGCGATCAAATACCTGATCAATCTTCGACGGGGTGAGGGCACTCTTGATGATATTGATCATCTGGGCAGCCGCCGTGTGCGCACCGTTGGTGAATTACTGGCGAACCAGTGCCGTGTCGGTCTTGCTCGCACGGAGCGCCTGGTCAAGGAGCGCATGACCCTGTTCGATATCAATGTCGACGGCATGACGCCCCAGAAGCTGATCAATCCAAAGGCGCTTAGTGCGGTCATCCGCGATTTTTTTGGCCGGTCACAGCTGTCGCAGTTCATGGATCAAACGAATCCACTCGCAGAGTTAACGCACAAGCGTCGTTTATCTGCTCTTGGTCCGGGTGGCCTCAGCCGGGAACGTGCCGGGTTCGAGGTGCGCGACGTTCATCCCTCTCATTACGGACGCATTTGTCCCATTGAGACACCGGAAGGGCCAAACATCGGCTTGATTAGCTCGATGAGCACTTTCGCGCGCATCAATGAGTTTGGTTTCATCGAGACACCGTATCGCAAGGTAGAAAAGGGCCGCGTGACAGATCAGATTGAATATCTTACTGCTGATCGCGAAGAGAATTTTCTCGTTGCGCAGGCTAATGCGCCTGTTGACGGACGTGGACACTTCACTGGTGAGAAAGTATCCGTGCGCTACCGCGGTGACTTTCTGGAGGTCGATCCTTCCAAGGTGAATTACATGGACGTCTCGCCGAAGCAGCTTGTATCGGTGGCGGCGGGCCTTATTCCATTCCTCGAACACGACGACGCAAACCGGGCTCTGATGGGCTCCAATATGCAACGCCAGGGCGTTCCTCTCGTCGTTTCCGAGATGCCGCTTGTGGGCACGGGCCTGGAAGAAAAAGTGGCGCGAGACTCTCACGCGGTTGTTCTGGCCGCCGACAGCGGCAAGGTCGCTTCGGTTACGGCAGAGCAAATCATCGTCACAAAGGATGGCCATCTTCCCGAAAGCAAGAAGAAGCTTAAGACCGATTCAGAGGCTGGGATTCACGTCTATGAGCTGCGCAAATTTATGCGGTCAAATGCCGGCACGTGTGTGAACCAGAAACCGATTGTACGCAAAGGCCAGCACGTGAAACGCGGTCAAGTCATCGCCGACGGTCCGAACACCGATCACGGAGAACTGGCTCTGGGGCGCAATGTGCTCGTCGCGTTCATGCCCTGGAATGGATACAACTTCGAGGATGC
>Ga0066903_100004984_pt1 | contig 11399 bp, 12 predicted proteins | sample PanSoiMetaGPlot1_FD_67491 | JGI IMG/M metagenome (GOLD analysis project Ga0066903, IMG submission 67491) | Tropical forest soil microbial communities from Panama analyzed to predict greenhouse gas emissions - Panama Soil - Plot 1 (version 2) | ecosystem: Environmental > Terrestrial > Soil >...
CGCGATCCGCTCCAGGCCCATCCCGGTGTCGATGTTTTGCTCCGGGAGCGGCGTGAGCTTGCCATCGGGATGGAGCTCGTACTCCATGAACACGAGATTCCAGACCTCGAGAAAGCGCTCGCACTGCTCGCATCCGGGCAGGCAGCCCTCGGGACAGCCGAGCTCCTCGCCCCAGTCGAAGTAGATCTCGGAATCGGGCCCGCACGGCCCCGGCCCTCCGACCGACCAGAAGTTCTCGGCGGTGGGAAGCGGGACGATCCGCTCCGCAGGGAGGCCCACTTTCTCCCAGAGCTCGATCGCGACTTCGTCGGGGCCGAGGTCGAGCTCGGGGTCGCCCGCGTGCACTGTCGCCCACCAGCGACTCCAGTCCGTGCCCAGCCGGTCGACGAGGAACTCCCGCGCATACTCCATGGCCCCCTCCTTGAAGTACCGCCCGAACGACCAGCTCCCGAGCATTTCGAAGAACGTAAGGTGCGACGAGTCGAGGCCGACGGCCTCGATGTCAACCGTGCGAAAGACCTTCTGCACGTTGACGACCAGCGGCGCGGGCGGCTCCCGGCGCTTGAGGAAGTACGGCATGAGCGGCTGCATGCCGGCGCTGACCAGGAGCGTCGACGTGTCTCCCGGCGGCGGGATCAGCGATGCCGAGGGCACGCGGAGATGGTCCTTCTCCTCGAAGAAGGACATGAAGCCCTCGCGGAGCGCGGCCGTCGTGCGCATGTAGGCGATTCTAGGAAGACGCGCGGCGCTGGACGGCGCGCTCCTCGGCGGCGATCTCCGCGCGGATCTTCTCCAGTGACCGCCGGATGAGCCTCGAAACGTGCATCTGCGAGATCCCGACCTGCTGGGCGATCTGCGACTGCGTGAGCCCCTGGAAGAAGCGCAGGTGCAGGATCTTGCGCTCCCGGTCGTCGAGGGCACGCAGCCCCGGCGCGATGACGGCCCACTCCTCGGAGACCTCGTATTGATGCTCCTCCTCCCCGAGCGTCTCCATGGGGTCGAGGGCGTCCTCCTCATCCCCCGCGGTGGCGCCGCTGAGCGAGAGCGACGTGTAGGCGCGCCCGCTCTCGAGCGCCTCGAGCACCTCTTCCTCCTCGGCGCCCGACGCCTCCGAGAGCTCGCTGATCGTCGGCGAGCGGCCGAGCTGGACGGTCAGCTCCTCCACGAGCCGCGAGAGCTGGACGTTCAGCTCCTGCAGGCCGCGGGGGACCCGCACCGACCAGCCCTTGTCGCGGAAGTGACGCTTGATCTCGCCGATGATGTTCGGCGTGGCGTACGTGGTCAGCTCGACGCCGCGGTCGACGTCGAAGCGGTCGATCGCCTTGATCAGGCCGATGCAGCCGATCTGGACCAGGTCGTCGAGCTGCTCTCCGCGGTAGGCGTAACGGCGGGCGAGAGAGCGGACGAGCGAGAGGTACTGCTCGATCAGCTGCTCGCGCGCGGAGAGGTCTCCCTGCTCGTGGTAGCGGCGCAGCAGCTCGCGATCGCGATAGTCCACTAGCTCGCTCCCTGCGGCAGGCGGCGGACGCTTTTTCTGAGCGTGACGGAGTCGGACCCCACCTCGACGCCGTCGACGACCGTCTCGAGGACCCGGCGCGTATCCATCTCGAGCCCCGGCTCACGCTGGAGCTCCGCTCGCAGCTCGCCTGAGAGCGGAGCCACTTCCGCCTCGATGGTGTCATCGCGGATGCGAAGCGCGATCGTTACCTCGCCCGGCTCGTCGCGATGGTCGAGGAGAGTGTCCAGGGCGAGCTGGAGGTCGTCCAGGTGCTCCACCGTGCAATCCAGCCGCGCGGCCAGTCCGGCCAGCACGAGGTGGGCAATCCCGTAGAAGCCTCTCTCGCGCGGCAGCGTGAGCGTGATCTCATCCGTCGCAGTCATCTCGCAGCCGTGATCGTCCCCGCCCCCACGACTGTCTCCCCTTCGTACAGTACCGCCGCCTGGCCCGGCGCCACGGCCTCCGCGGGTTCCTCCAGGTCGAGCTCGAACCCCGCAGCGAGGAGGCGAACCCGGGCCGGGGTCGCGACACTGCGGTAGCGGAGCTTGGCGTGGACGCGTTCGACGGGGACGTACAGCCCGCCCGTCACCCGCACGGTCGAGCAAGCGAGCGCCTCGCGCGGGCCCGCGACGACCGTGTTCGTGGGGGCGTCGGTGCGCAGGACGTGGAGCGGCGAGCCGGCAGCGAGACCGAGGCCGCGGCGCTGGCCCGGCGTGAAGCGCCAGAACCCCTCGTGGCGGCCGAGCTCGTCGCCGTTCTCGTCCACGATCGCCCCCTCTTCCACGGGAAGTCCCGCGCGCGTGAGGAAGTTGCGGTAGTCGGCTCCCGCGAGGAAGCAGGCTTCCTGGCTTTCCGCACGGTGCGCACAGGCCAGGCCGGCTCGCTCAGCCTCGGCGCGCGTCTCCTCTTTCGTCTGCTCCCCGAGCGGGAACCACACACGTTCGAGGAGCGCAGGGTCGAGGCGCGCGAGCATGTACGACTGGTCCTTCGCCGGATCCGACGCGCGCGCGAGCAAGAGGCGGCCGCGATGGTCGACGATGCGCGCGTAGTGGCCGGTCGCGAGCCGTGTGGCACCGGCGCGCTCAGCGAACGCCAGGAGCTCGCCGAAGCGGAAGTCGCCGTTGCAGCGGATGCACGGATTCGGCGTCTGGCCGCTCCTGTATCCGCGCACGAAGTCTTCCACGATGCGCCGCTTGAATTCGCGGCGGAGGTCGAGGGTGACGTGCGGCAGGCCAAGGGCATGGCACGTCTCGCGCGCCGCCAGGACGGCGTCCGGCGAGCAGCAGGCACGCGTCGTATCGGGACCGTCAGGGTCGATCCAGAGGCGCAGAGTCACCCCGACCGCATTCGACCCTGCGCGCAGGAGCGCGACCGCGCTGTCCACCCCGCCGCTCATCGCAACCGCAGTCCGGGTCGGGGACCGCGGAGCGCTGAGCATCTGCCCGAGGGCGTTCGCGAGCGCGTCCACTGCCAGGGTCTCTCCTCCGACGGCAGCAGCTTCGAGGAGCGTCAGCCCCGCGAGGTCGGACGCGAGGCCGTCGGCGTCCGCCTCGACGATCTGCTCGCCCTCGACGCGCAGCCGGACGAAGGCCCAGTCGTCGCCGCGCGCGGAGTCTCCCGAAACCTCAATCATCCTCCTGAGGGTAACCGCAGCGGCTCGGCACAGCCGCGCCGCTGGGGCTCCCCTTGGGATGGAGCAACGGCCCGGCTGGGCCGGGCCGTTGCGGTCTCTCTGCCCCACCCTGCCGGTATTCCTGCACCCGATGCGAACCTGGTCTAGCCAGGTGGGTGCCCTACCGGCCTTCGGCAAGCGCCTCGGCCGGACCCGGGCTCCCTCTCTAATGGTGTTGGTTCACCAAGAGGGCGCAGGTCACGAACAGGGTCGGGCAGCACTCACTCTAGCTCCGCGCGGCGAAGCGCCACTCGATTTCCCTCGTCTCCTCGAGGCCGATCTTCCGCGCCAGCGCAGGCGAGACCTCGAAGGTGGCGCCCGGCGGCGGAGCCGAGCGGGAGATGACCTGCGTCAGCACCGTGGTGCCGTTGACGTGCAGCCAGATCTTCGTCCTGCATGGGTAGAGCGGCGAGCTCAGCCCGAGGCTCCGGGGGCCGAGAACGAAGCCGCAGCTCCCGCTCGCCCGGAAGGCAGTGCCCGTCGGTGCCATCAGGTTCGTGTACCAGCCTCCGCCCGGCGCAGGGATCGAGCCCGGCAGGCTGCGGTCGTGCGACTCCGACGGCTTGAGCGAGATGGCAAGGAGGGCGGCGAGGAGCGCGATGCCGGCGAGCGCGATCAGCCGCTGCGCCAGCATGATGGTCAAGGCTCCTCAGAGGACTTTTGCTCGGCCGGCTCCTTCTGCTTGCCCCTGCCGAAGAGCCCGCCCTCCTTCGGCTCCGCCTGCTTGGGCGGCTGCTCGTTCTTCGACTTCTCCTCCTCGCGCCGCTGCTCGGCGAGCCCGAGACGTTCCCGTTCCTCCCGCCGGCGCCATGGCATGACGAAGCGGCGGGGACGGGGCTGGAGCGGCTCGAGGGCGTACTTCGCGCGGCGCTCCGGCTGCGCGCCGGCGGCGGCTGCGCTACCGGCCGCAGCTGCGCTCGCTGCCGTGGCCGCCGGTGGAAGGTCGGGCTCCGGCTGCTGGGCCGGCTCGGGCGGAGGAGTGGGCTCGGCGGCGGGCTCTGGAGGAGCCGGTTCGGGCTCGGGCTCTGGCTCGGGCTCGGGTTCGACCTCGGGCTCTGGCTCGGGCGCGGCCGGCCCAGTGAGAGGCTCGGCAGGCTTCATGACGGGCCCGGCCGCGCCGGCGGCAGCCGCGCCGGCGGCAGCGGCGCCCGCCGCTGCTGCGGGCCGCGGGCGTGGCCTCGTCAGTCGCTTCCAGAGCGACCGTTTGTCCTCCTCGGCGGGTGCCTCAGGCGTCGTCGTTGAGGCTGCGACCTCCGGGGCGGCCTCGGGCGCGACGGGCGGCGCCATGACGCCGGGAGACGTCGGCCCAGCCGCGGGAGCGGGCTCTGGGGCAGCCGGCCCCCCTGCGGTGGCGGCAGCCGGCTCGGGCCGGCGCTGGAAGACGTAGTTGCGCCATTCCCGCAGGAAGCGCGGCTTTGCCGCTATCAGCTCCACGAGCGCGGTGAGGAGCCATGCCCCCACCATGACGAGGATGATCCACTGCCAGTCCAGATGGGCGAATCCCACCGCGACCGCCACCGCCAGGATGAAGAGCGCTTCGAGCGCGAAACGGATGCCTAGCCGCGACGGCACCCTGCTCCCTCTCTCACCGGTTCGAGCATGCGCGAAGTATGACGTTAGTCACGTTGCCGGAGGACCTGGATCCCCAGCTCACGCAGCAGCTCGTCCGGGAGCTCGGTGGGCGCTCCCGTGAGTGGGTCGCCCCCGCTCGAGACCTTCGGAAACGCGATGATCTCGCGGATGTTGGGCTCCCCGGCAAGGAGCGCGATGAAGCGGTCGAGCCCGAGCGCGAAGCCCCCATGCGGAGGCGCCCCCATGCGCAGCGCCTCGAGCAGGTAGCCGAACTTCGCCCGCAGCTCCTCCTCACTCAGCCCCATCGTTCGGAAGATCGCCGCCTGCAGGTCCGAGTCGTGGATCCTGATCGATCCGGAGCCGAGCTCCCAGCCGTTCCAGACGAGGTCGTAGTGCTGGCTGAGCGCGTTCCCAGGGTCGCTCTCGACGAGCTCCTCTTGCCCGGGAAGGGGCGCAGTGAACGGATGGTGGACGAACGTCCACTGGCCCGTGTCCTCGTCGTGCTGGAAAAGCGGGAAGTCCACGACCCAGAGGAGCTCGTCGCGCTCCGGATCGAGGAGGCCGAGCTCGCGCGCGAGGTGCGTCCGCAGGCCGCCAAGGACGCGGCGGACGATCGGCCGCTCATCGGCGGCGAAGAGCACGGTCGTGCCCGGCTCCGAGCGGAACGCCTCGAGCTCCGCCTCCGAGAGGAACTTGGCGATCGGCGACCGAATCTCGCCTTCCTGGTCGTACACCAGGTACGCGAGCCCTTTCGCCCCCCATTCCTTCGCCGTCTCCTCCAGGTCGGCGAGCTCGGTGCGAGAGAACGCCTGCGGCACGCGGATGAAGCCGACCTCCGCCGCGCCTGCGAACACGCCGAATTCCGAGCCGCGCGTCAGCCCGGTGGCGTCCTCCAGCTCGAGGCCGAAGCGCAGATCGGGCTTGTCGGTGCCGAACCGGGACATGGCCTCTTCGTAGGACAAACGCCGAAGAGGCAGCTCCGGTGGCGTTCGCCCCACCACTGCGAACGAGTCGCGGACGACGCGCTCGAGCACGTCGAGAACGTCCTCGCGGGTCGGGAAGGCGAGCTCGAGGTCGAGCTGGCGGAACTCGAACTGACGGTCGGCTCGCAGGTCCTCGTCTCGCCAGCAGGTGGCGATCTGGTAGTAGCGGTCGATCCCGCCGATCATGAACAGCTGTTTGAAGACCTGAGGCGCCTGGGCCAGTGCGAAGAAACGGCCCGGCTGCAGCCGGACGGGGACGACGAAGTCGCGGGCGCCCTCAGGCGTCCCCTTGGTCATGCTCGGCGTCCACACGTCGATGAAGCCCTGCTCCTCCATCGAGCGGCGGATCGCGGACACGATCGTGTGCGAGATTCGGAGGTTGCGCTGCATGCGGTCGGTGCGCAGGTCGAGCCAGCGGTAGCGCAAGCGAAGAACCTCGTCCACGTTCTCCTCGTCCAGCTGAAAGGGAAGCGGCTCGCTGCGGGAGACGATTTCGAGCGTGTCCACCTGCAGCTCGACCTCGCCGGTCGGGATGTTCGGATTGACCGCGTCCGGCGCGCGCGCGACCAGCTCACCCTCGGCGCGGAGAACGAACTCGGCGCGAACCCGGTGCGCCTCCTCGGCCGCCGCGGGTGCGCGCTCGGGATTGACGACGAGCTGGCAGATCCCGGTGTGGTCACGGAGGTCGATGAAGACGAGGCCCCCGTGGTCGCGCCGGTGCCCGGCCCAGCCGGAGAGCGTGAGCCGCCTGCCGATGTCCCGGGCGCGCGGCTCGCCGCACAGCAGGTCCCGCCAGGTCACCGGCGCAGCCTTTCCGCCAGGCCGTCGAGCTGAACCACCTCATCTTCCTGACCGGCACGGCGGATCGTGGCCGCATCGGTGCCGACAACGACCGTCGTGTCCGCGCTCAGCCGGCCCGCCTGGGTGAGCTGCCCCCTGAGGGAGCGTCCCGCATAGTCGGTATCGCATGAGATGCCGGCCCGGCGAAGCTCGGCCATGAGCGCGGAGATGCGCTCCCTGGGCACGCCGTTCTCGTACGCGAAGAAGACGTCGACGGCCGAGGACTGCGCGTCCCCGACTCCCTCCTCCTCGAGCTGCAGCAAGAGCCGCTCGAGCCCGGCCGCCCAACCGACGCCTGGAGTCGGCGGCCCGCCGATCTCCTCGATGAGGTAGTCGTAGCGGCCGCCGCCGAGGATGGAGTCCTTGGCGCCGAGCGCCTCTCCCAGGAACTCGAAGGTCGTCCGTGTGTAGTAGTCGAGACCGCGCACGAGCGTCGGCGCGAGGCGGTACTCGACCCCGCACGCGTCGAGGTGGCGGCGAACGGCCTCGAAGTGCTCACGGCAGCTCTCGCACAACGACTCTCCGATCTTGGGCGCGTCGGCCAGGGCGGCCTGGACGTTCTCGTCCTTCACGTCGAAGACCCGCAGCGGGCTCGTCTCCCGCTTCTGCGCAACTTCCGGCGTGACGACGTCGGGATGCTCGTCGAGCCAGGCGTTCAGCTTCTCGACGTAGGCGGGTCGGCACTCACGGTCGCCGATCGAGTTCAGCTCGATCCAGTACCGCTTGATCCCAAGCTCCCGAAGCAGCTCGTCGTACAGCTGGATCACCTCGGCGTCGACGGCGGGATCATCCGTGCCCATCGCCTCCACGTTCAGCTGCCAGAACTCGCGGTAGCGTCCGCGCTGGGGTCGGTCGTAGCGGAACATCTGCCCCCACAGGTACGTCTTGACCGGCTGTGGGCTGCGGTGCAGGCCGTGCTCGAGATACGCGCGCGCGACCGGCGCGGTGGCCTCGGGCCGCAGCGCGAGGAGGCGACCCGACCGGTCCTCGAGCGTGTAGATCTCCTTCTGCACGATGTCCGAACCCTCGCCCGACGTGCGCTCGATCAGCTCGGCATGCTCCAGGATCGGCGTTGTGATCTGGCGGTAGCCGTAGCGCTCGGACAGCTCCGCAAAGGTGGAAACGACCCGACGGAAGAGCGGCTGCTCGTCCGGGAGGACGTCGTGCGTGCCGCGCGGCGCCTTGATCATCCCGTGCGCAGCTCGGCCAGGAAGGGGTTGCGGTCGAGCTCGACGCCGAGCGTCGTCTCCGTGCCATGGCCCGGGTAGACGACAGTGTCCGGGGGGAGACGCTCGCCGAGACTCGCGATCGAGCTCAGGAGTGTGTCCCAGTCCGCGAAGGGCAGGTCGGTGCGCCCGACGCCGCCCTGGAAGAGGACGTCGCCGGAGAAGAGGCAACCGTCGGCGTAGTACGCCACGTGGCCGGGCGAATGCCCTGGTACGGGCAGGACTTCGAAGGACATGCCGGCCAATTCGAGCTCCTCCCCGCCCCGGAGCTTGACGTCCGGGTCATACGGACGCAGCGAGACGTCCGGAAAGAACTGCTTCGGATCCTGCAAGGCAGGGCTGTCGGTCTCCGACATGTACACCGGTGCCTCCGTTCCCTCCGCGAGATCGGCGACGGCGCCGAGGTGGTCCCAGTGGCCATGCGTGATCAGGATCGCCGCGCACGTCGCGCCCATGCCCGCGAGCTCGAGCCGCAGTTGTGCGGCCTCGTCACCCGGATCGACGACGACGGCCTCGGGCGCGCCCCGCTCGGCGCGGACGACGTAGCAGTTCTCCTGGGCCGCGCCCAGCACGTATCGGTCGACGACGAGGGTCACGGTCGGTTGAGTCTAAAGGCGGCTCCCCTAGTACGATCACGCGGATGAAGAGCTGGCGCCTACGAGACATCCCGACGCCGGAGGGGAGCCGCTCACCGGCCGTTCTCCACTCCGGAGATGAAGGCCGCGCCGTCCTCATTGAGCTCAAACCGGGCCAGGAGCTCGGAGACCACCAGGTCAAGGAGAGCGCTTTCCTGGTGGTGCTCGAGGGCTCGGTGCGCGTGTCTTCCGGCGAGGAGGAACTCGAGGCCAACGCGGGGACGCTCGCCCTCTTCGACCCGGACGAGCGGCGCTCGGTCACGACTGCGAACGGCGCCCGGATCCTTCTGCTGCTCGCGCCCTGGCCCGGAGCCGGGCATTACCGGGCCGAGGAAATGCAGCAGAGCTCCGCCTAGGACTTTCCTGCTTTCGCCTTCCGCGGTTCCTCTTTCAGCTGCCCGGTCTGGCGCAGGTAGCGCCGGTACATCATTCGATCGACGAGGTAGCTGAAGGGGATGAAGAGCAGGAGCAGCCACACCGTCTGGATCAGGACGGTGGTCAAGCTCCTGATTCCGAGCAGGTAGAGCGTGACCGCCATGAAGGGCGCGAACACGGCACCCCTCTTCGCCACGCGCTGCCAGGACGGGGGCGGAACCACACGGACCGAGCCTCCTTTTGTCGCCTTCTTGGCGCCGCCTCTCGGAGCGGGCCTCGCCGCGGGCTTGCCGTTGTCCCGCACTGCTCGGCGTTCGACCTCCTCGGGCGGAGGCTCGACCTCGTGTCCTTCCTCGTCGACGTAGACGATCTCGTACTCGTGCCGCCTCTCCTTGGCTCGGCGGCGGCGCTGCTTGCGCGAGGGCATCTCGCGTCTAGCTTAGTTCCAGCTCGAAGAAAGCCGTGCCCGGCACGGGATTGAACCGGTACGCGTCGATCTCCGTGAAGGCCATGGCGCGATAGAGCGAGCGCGCCGCTTCCATCGAGGGGAGCGTGTCCAGGCGTATCCGCCGGTAGCCGAGCTCCCGGGCTGCGTCCAGCGCGGCCTCGGTCAGCTTCCGCCCAAGCCCTGCTCCCCTCTGCTCGGGCCGGACGTACAGGCGCTTCAGCTCGCACACGTCGTCGTCGAGACGCTTCACCGCCACGCACCCGACCGGCGCTCCATCCGCGAGCGCGAGCAGGAGGCGGCCAGCCGGCGGCTCGTACGCTCCCGGGAAATCGGCGAGCTCCTGCTCGATGCCCTGGAACCCAAGGTCGACGCCGAGCGAGCTCACGTACTCCACGACCAGGCTCTTGGCAGCCTCGTACTCGGCCGGGCGAGCAGGCCTAATCTCGATGTCCACCGACGATCGTCCCGGCGACGACCTGACCGCCCAGGTGATAGGCGACGTAGCGCCAGTCGGACGCGGCTATGAGGAGGACGTCCGCCCGGTAGCCCGGCGCAAGTCGTCCGATCCGGTCGGCCCGGCCAAGGACGTGCGCCGCGTTCACGGTGCACGCGCCGAGCGCCTCCGCCGGCGCCATGCCGAGCTGCGTACAAGCCAGCGAGCACACGAGCGGGAGGCTCTCGCAGAAGGAGCTGCCCGGGTTGAAGTCCGTCGCGAGCGCGACGACCGCGCCCGCATCGACGAGAGCGCGGCCAGGCGGCATGGGCCGGCCCAGGAAGAGCGCGCTCGCCGGAAGGAGGACACCGGCGACGTCGCTTCGCGCCAGGGCGTGGACGCCCTCCTCGCCGGTCGCCTCGAGGTGGTCGACCGAACGCGCCTCGAGCTCGACCGCGAGCGGAATCGCGCCACTCTCCGTGAACTGATCGCCGTGCAGGCGAAGCACGAGCCCGGCGTCGCGGCACGCTTCGAGGTAGCGGCGAGCCTGCGCCACATCGAAGGCGCCGCGTTCGAGGAAGACGTCCGCCGCCTCTGCAAGGTGCGCCGCCTCAGGCAAGACCTCGGTCAGGGCGAAGTCGAGGTACTCGTCCGCGTCGGGATGCTCGGGCGGGAGCGCGTGCGCACCCAACCAGGTCGGAACTGCTCCTTCGTCCCGGATCGCGCGCAGAGACGCGAGCTCGGTCCCGCGGTCGAGTCCGTAGCCGGATTTTGCCTCGGCCGTCGTCGTGCCGGCGCGGCGCATCCAGGCCAGATGGCGGCGAACGGCCGCCCGCAGGCCGTCCTCGCCCGCTTCCCGTGTCGCGCGGACGGTGCTGAGGATGCCCCCTCCCGCTGCATGCAGCTCCTCGTAGCCCGCCCCGGCCGCGCGGAGTGAGAACTCCTCGACCCGGTCGCCCGCGAAGCAGGCATGCGTGTGGCAGTCGACGAGCCCGGGGGCCGCCGAGAAGCCGCGCCCGTCCACTTCCTCGACATCGCCGACGAGCTCAGGAAGGTCGCGCATCCGCCCGACTGCCTCGATGCGCTCTCCGTCACAGAGGAGGAACGCATCCTCGACGACCTCGACCGCTCCGAGCGCCTTCCCCCGCAGCGGCGCGGCCGTTCCGGGGAACGTCACGAGCTGCGCGAGGTCGCGAACGAGGAGGCGGCTCACTCAGGTCCGCTCGAGTCCGTGCTCCTCCGCCGCCCGCTCGGCCTCCTCGTAGCCCGCGTCGAGATGGCGTAGGACACCTGTGGCCGGGTCGGTGGTCAGCACCCGCTCGAGGCGCTCGGCCATCTCGTCGGTGCCGTCGGCGACGACCACCATGCCCGCGTGGATGGAGTTGCCGATGCCCACGCCGCCGCCGTGATGGACGCTAACCCACGTCGCGCCGGCGGCCACGTTGACGAGGGCGTTCAGGATCGGCCAGTCGGCGATCGCGTCGGAGCCGTCGCGCATGGCCTCGGTCTCGCGATACGGAGACGCTACGGAACCGGCGTCCAGGTGGTCGCGCCCGATGACAACAGGAGCACTCACCTTGCCCGAGCGGACCAGCTCGTTGATCGCGAGGCCGGCTTTTGCGCGGTCCCCGAGCCCGAGCCAGCAGATCCGCGCGGGCAGCCCCTGGAACGCAACCCGCTCGGGAGCCAGTGTGAGCCAGCGCTGGAGGACGCGGTC
>Ga0066903_100004985_pt1 | contig 11399 bp, 13 predicted proteins | sample PanSoiMetaGPlot1_FD_67491 | JGI IMG/M metagenome (GOLD analysis project Ga0066903, IMG submission 67491) | Tropical forest soil microbial communities from Panama analyzed to predict greenhouse gas emissions - Panama Soil - Plot 1 (version 2) | ecosystem: Environmental > Terrestrial > Soil >...
GCCAACCAGTCCTCGCCCAACGCCCTCAACCGGGGCCTGGAGCGGCGCGGTAAGGCGTGGGACGGCGTCTCCACGCTGACGCTGTACACTGGCTTCCCGCAGCCCATCACGGGGGGCGACTATGAACTGCACATGCGCTTCCCGCATGCCCGCAAGCTGGCCGCGATCAATAGCGCGGTTAGTCAGTTGGGACTCACGTGGTACCGGCAGATTGTCGACGAGTCGATCATCACCGAGCAGGCTACGTGGCAGTACGACGTCACCTCGCTAGCCAACTGGGCGACCATCTACCGCATCGAGATCCAGATCAACCTGTCCGAGACGCAGATCGGCTACCCGTTCGCTGACGCGGAGTACCTGAACTGGCGCCCGCGCCGGTTCGTCGACGCGCTGGGCACCGAGCACTGGCTGATCGAGTTCGGCATCCTGCCGCCCATCGACCGCAAGCTGCGCATCTTTGGCGAGGGCTTCTACCCCGTCCTGCACAACGATCTGGATGTGCTGGCCATTGCTGGCAAGTGGGAGGGCGGCGCGCTGGAGTGGATCTGGGACTGGGCCGAGTTCCGGCTGAACGATCAGTTCACCAACCGCATCCCCACGGGTGAGGCGGAGAAGATCCGCCAGCAAGCGCTCGACCGACTGGAGCGGCAGAAGAACGATATCCTGAGCGCCGCGCCATCGCATCTACCGGGACGTATCGTCACGCCAGGGCACGGTGATGCGATGGCGTTTCCGTCGCCCGAGGACTGGCGCTACCTGGGCGCCTTCCGTTCGGCCAGCTTCATTCGCGGCGGATGACGCTCCCACCCCCGTTCGGCAAATACTTCCCGACCCCGGGACAGAACGATCAGGTCATTCTGGACGGCTTCCCGTGGCAGCTTGTACCCGGCAAGTACAGCGTCGAGGAGGCCGACCGCTTCGGAGAGAAGGTCAGCCAGGGCACGCTGAAGTACGCCGACTTCAACCCCTACGAGAGCGCGCACGCGGTCGCCGCCTTCACCGGTGGAGCGGGACTGAGGCGCTATTCCGATGCAGGCGACGACCCGACCAAGGTTGCCACGCTGTACAAGGAATCGTCAAACGTCAACTGCGCCTTTGCCCCGGCTATCCTCAGCCCAGAGATCGTATACGAAACGCTGCCGTCCTGTACGGGGGCCTGCGTCTGGATGTCCGAGTGCTGGCTGACCAGCGCGGGCGGCTCGCTCGACAAGCAGTTCATCGCGGTGGGGCCCATCGGCAACCAGACCGGGGTGTGGCAGCGCAACGGCGACAACAACTGGACGCTGCGCGTGACCATCCCCAACGGCACCGCGCTGCAGGGCGCCATCACGCTCTACAAGAATGTGCTGATCCTGGGCTTCGGCATGCAGCGGCTGGCGGTCGGCTACAACCTTGAGACCGGCGCGCAGTCGCAGATCCTGCAGGACACGTGGACGCAGACGACGATCACCAACCCGACCCCGCCGCCCGCCACGCTGATCGAGGTCGACCCCGCCACGCCGCAGCCGCTGTTCATCTGGGCTGCTACCGCAGACAAGGCCGAGGTGATCGTGGCCGGCGGGCCAAGCAACACCGACTGGCACTTCATCACCAGCAGCATCGACCCCATCCAGCACTACAGCATGCGCTTCGACCCGACCTTCATCGGGCTGGGCATCCAGATGGGCGTCGACACCGGTGAGGGGCGCATCAACTCGCTGGCACCTGGCGGCGGGCTCGTGGCGGTCTACGTCGGCAAGACCAACGAACTGGGCATGATCGACCTTGGCCAGCCGCAGAACTTCGCCGCCGGTCAGCCGCCAGGCACCTTCGCGGGCGGCGTGTACCACAGCCTGATCCCGTTCGATTCGAGCTTCCCGACCAACTGCCTGCCGCTCAAGTGGCTGCTGGCATCTGGCGCAGATCAAGCTCGCGGGAGCTTGACGCTAGTGTTCCCGCGTGAACATGCACTTTGGGAATACGCGCCGGCAGATCAGTTCTCGGGTACCGCCACCAACATCTCTCCGTGGGCCATCGGCTACAGACGTCCGCCGCATGCGCGTGGTCTGGTGACGGCCATCCAGGGATCGGCCAGGTGGCTGTATTACGCTGTGCAGAACGGAGCGGGGCACACATGGATCTACAAGAACGACCAGACCACCGGCGCGCCGCACACGTATCTGGACCTCAATCCGCCGGGTGACCAGGACATCGGTGTACCCACCGACACGCGCGCCATCACCATCACCTCGATGTTTGGCAGCCGTCCGCTGCTGATGTTCTCGGCGGGCAACCGCGCGGCCAAGGTCGTCCTACCGCTGGATGGCGACAGCGAGGTCGACGACCCCGCCAGTCGGTACCAACTCGACGGGTACGTAGACGTCCCCGACATCGACCTGGGGTTCCCCGATGAGGACAAGATCGGGTTCACGGTGCGCGTCATCTCCGACAACCTGCTGACCGGTCATCGCTACCACCGGGTGCAATACATCGAGGACGGCGTCGGGCCCTATCAGGACCTCAACAATAACCCCGTAGACGTAAGCCCCGGGGGCGAGGTGGACTTTCCGCTGCAGAACGTCGCCAAACGCATCTCGCTGCGCATCTGGTTTCACACCGACGACCCGACACAGACTCCGCAACTGTGGGGGTTCAGCCTGCGCGTATCGCTCAACACGAAAGTCTATCGGCTGTTCGTGCTGCAGGTACGCACGCCGGCCGATAGCTTCTCGACTCTGGCAGATGATCTGCAGAATCCCTACTACCTCATCAACCAGTTCTGGTTCAGGCGCCGGCGAGGCTTTCCGATTCCGTACACGGACCCCTGGAACGACGCGTACATGGTGCGCATCATCAAGATGCAGCAGCAGCAAGCGCTCCGGGAGCCCGACAAGACCCCCGAGTGGGTTGTAGACTTCACGCTGCTGGAGTTCTATACGGACCACCGACCGTCGCCCACTCAGGAAATGCTGAACGGACAGGCCGCGTCGGCTAACGGTGCGCTGCCTGCGGGGGTCTAGTATGCCGCTTGTCGCAACCGACTTCATGGTCCAGGGGCCGACGCCGACTGCCACAGCGCAGTTGTACAGCCTGCTCACGGGGGCAATAAAGGACCAGCCGGTAACGCTGGGGGACACCGTCAGTATCGGCGGCGACCAGCACATTGGGGATCCCGCGCTGCGGGTGTACGGGGACATCGAGCTTTACGCCTCGCGCCTGGACGACACGCCCGGCTTCGGGCTGGGCCCAGGCGGCTTCCAGTGGGGCAGCACCTTCTTTCAGCCCGCGCCGCTGGGGGGCCTGCGCGTGGGGCCGAGCCTGGAGGTGATCGGGGACTTGCACGTGGGGGGTACCATCCATGGCGACATCCCCTGGGACGAGTATTATTCGAGCTACCTGCGCGAGCTTCGTCCCGGGGTGCTGATCATGGAGCAGATGCTGGTGGTCGGAGACGTCAACCCGTGGCAGGCAGGGCTGCAGAACGCACGCGGCCAGTTCATCGTGCGCGCACCTGACCTGGCGGGATCTTCGACCGCCGCGAGCTTCATCTGCTGGGCGGGCAACTGGCTGCAGTTCAACGTGCGCTTCTGGAACGTCGACGCCTCACAGGGGTGGCCGGGCAAGAAGCTGACGCTGGACTTCGACGCCGACAACATGCCGCCAGGCACGGTGGGCAGGATCACCTTCGAGAACGGCAAGATCGGCATCGGCCAGATCACCGACGTCGAGGGCGCCATCCTCGATCTGCAGAAGAAGGTGGGCTGATGCCGCTCTCAGCCGTCAACATGATCCAGAACGGCCACCTGATCCATCAGGATGTGCTGCAGTTCGTCAACCTGCTCACCGGCGTGATGGCCGACCAGCCAGTGCTGATCACCAACACGGTGACCACCGCTGGGCCCAGCGCGGCGTTCCTGACGCGCGCCACGCCCATTGGCACCGGCAACTACCTGAGCATCGCCCAGTCGCCCGGCTACACGTTCACCGACGACCCGCACAGCGGGCTGTATCTGGACCAGTTCGGTGAGCCAGGCATCATGACCAACTGGCAGGACGGCTCCAACGAGGGCCTGCCGACGATGCAGTTCCGGGGCTGGAAGGTCGACGGCGCGACCAAGGACTTCGGCGCGCGCATGATCATCATGCCGCGCAGCGTGGGCATCGGCTGGACGTACAACCAGGCCAGCGTCACCGACACCGATGGGCTGATCTTCTTCGGCAACGACTCGGCGCAGAACGTGGTCGCGTTGAGGTCCGACCAGGCGTACTGGGGTGCCAGCTTCCGCATCTACGGCCGGTACAACAAGGACGACTTCAACGACCGTGGCTACTTCGAGATAGATTACATCTCCAGCGCGCCGTCCCCCACCACCAACGGGGGATCGGTGCTGCTCACCACGAACGCGCGCTGGGGAGGTGGCACGCGCACGCCGCCAGACATCGACATCGCCCCGTCCGGGGCGCTGAAGCTGGGCTCGGGTAGTCAGCTTCGCTGGGGTCTGGATCCGACCGACTCCAGCGGCGGCGCCGCGTTCCACGCGTTTGGCAATGGTGTCATCGGTACGCCGGACTTCTACACGCTGAGCACGCTGTACACCCAGAGCGTCACGCTGCAGGCGACCAGCCAGCCCCTGACCGTCATGCAGGTGTTCGGCGGCAAGTACGCGCCGACCGCTGGGCTGGGTGCCAACGGCGACTGGTTCTTCCGAGGCGATACTCCCGGGGTCACGAACCAGCAGATCTACCAGAAGGTCTCGGGCGTCTGGACGCCGCTCACCACGGGGGGTGGTGGCGGTACGACCAGCATCCTTGTCTACTCCGCGCCCGCCGTCACCGGGCTGACCGTCACGCTGCCGCAGATCCCAGCGACCAACGGCGTCTTCGAGGTCTCGGTCAATGGCCAGGCGCTCATGCCGACCCGCGACTGGACGATCTCGGGCAACGTGATCACGTTTGCCACGGCGCTCTCAGCAGACGATGTGCTGGTCCAGTATCAGGTCGCCCCGTTCAACCCTGCCCAGGTCTCCAACCACTACGAGACCACGCTGGCTGCCGGCACATCCAGCTTCACCCTGCCGGCTGCGCCGCAGGGCATCCCGCTGCTGACGCGCGGCGGCGTGGTGCAGTACCAGTCTCAGGGGCACTACTCGATCTCGGGTGCGGTGGTCACGCTCGGGGTGATGGTCAATGGCACCGAGGACGGGCACTTCAGCGTCGACTACATCACCGGCGGCGGCACCGACGCGGGCACAGTAGGCGGGATTACACCGGCTCAGATCATGGCGCGTGCCAACATGCTGGTCAATGGTGGCTTTGAGATCTGGCAACGCGGTAACGGGCCCTGGTCCACGGGCGTGATGACCGCCGACCGGTGGGCGATTACCGGTACGGGGCTCACCGTCCAGCGCAACTTCACCATTACGGCGGGCTCACCAAGCTCGCTTCAGATGGACTCGTCCGACGCGACGGTCAAGGGCATCTTCCAGCACTTCAACGCGACCGATTATGGGGACAGTTTCCCGGGCACTTACACCTTCTCGGCGTGGGTGCGCTGCTCCACCCCCAACATGGTGCGGCTGGAGATGTTCGGCGGCTCGGCCGCAGTCAGCGCATACCACCCTGGCGACGGGGCTTTCCACAGGCTTTCGGCCACGCTCGTCACGGGGGCCTCCGTTTCCACCATGGACATCCACGTGCGGGCCAATGCGGCGGGCACAGCCTACGTGGACAACGCCATGCTGGTGATCGGCTCGACGACGCCTGATTTCATTCCCATGCATCCGGCCGACGACCTCGCACGGTGCCTGCGCTACTACGAAGTATTCCAGGCTGCCACGAACGCTTTTATGATTGCAGGTGGTCAGATTCTGAGCACCACGCTCTACTACGGCTTCCTCCCATTGCTTGCTCAAAAGTCGGTTACACCAACTGTCACGTTCGCCGCGCCCGGGCTGTTCTCCGTTGTCCATGGGGCCGGGTCTCAAGCCACGCTGACGGCTATCACGACATTACCGAGCAGCAATCAGCTACGGTGCGTTCAGGTGCAGGGCACGTCGTCGGGTATGACACAAGGGGGTGGATCGTTGATCGGTATCAGCGGCGGCGCCTGGATCACCGTGGAGGCCAACCCCTGATGCCCACGCCACTGCTCGACAATCGCCAGCTTGGGCCGGAGGTAGGCCAGGGTCGAAACAATCTGCTGGTCAACGGCGGGTTCGAGGTGTGGCAGCGCGGCAACGGCCCGTTCGGGGCAGGCGTCTACAACGCCGACCGCTGGACTGCCAACATCGGCACCGGGGCGTCGTTCAGCGCGTCGATTGCCCGCGACCAGTCAGCCAACGTTGACGTCAACTCGAACTCCTGCTGGACGTGTACGAACTACGTTGGCGGCAGCACCCCGTCCGTGCTCGATCAGGCCGTGGAGATCGGCAATCGGCTGCGTGGCAGCGTGGTCACCTTCAGCGTGCGCGTGCGGACCAACGTGGCCAACCACATCCGCGTCGCGCTGATCGACGTCGACGGCACGACCATTGCCTACAGTAACTATCACACCGGCAGCAACACCTACGAGACACTGGCTGTGAGCCTGACGTGCGCGGCCAACAACCCGAGTGGGAACCTCACCTGCCGCGTGGTCTTCACCGTCAGCAGCGCGGTCAACCTGCTCGACAACGCCATGCTGGTGGTGGGCTCACAGCGGGTTGACTACGTCCAGATGCCCATGGCAGACGAACTGGCGCGGTGTGAGCGGTACTACGAGGTCAAGGGACGTTCGGTCGGCGGAGGAACCCCCATTGCAGCCGGACAAGCAACAGGTCCTACATCTACATCCCACGCCTTTTCGTACAGGGCCGTCAAGGCGATCACGCCGACAGTTACGATGGCAGCCGCTGCGGCATACGCCGCCACTAACGCATCCGGTAGTTCAGTTGGGTTCACTGCGGTGAGCGCTTCTGCGATCAGCAGCGACGGATGTCAACTCAATACGTCCGGTGCAGCCGCTGCGTCGTATACACAAGGGTTCGCATCCATGCTGCAGAACTTTACGTCGAGCGGCTCTGTAATCATTGAGGCCAACCCCTGATGGGCCAGCCACCAAACCCCGTCAGCCAGCTTCAGCAGGTACTCAACCCGCTCCAGGCGCCGGGTACCAATCGCCGCAACTACCTCGTCAACGGCGGCTTCGAGATCTGGCAGCGGGGCACCGGGCCATTCGTCACCAACGGTGCGTACTGGGCCGACCGCTGGCGCGCGGACATCGGCATCAACACCGTCACGGGCATCGACCTGCACCGCATGGCCAGCACGATCAGCCTGGGGGCCGGAAGCGGATGGGCAGCTTCGATTGGCATCAACCTGGGCGCCGGTGCCATGATGCGCGTCGGCCAGCAGATCATGCCTGGCGACACGCTCGATCAACTGCGCGGCAGAGTGATGACGCTCTCGGCCAGGGTGCTGCCCAACACACTGAACAGCATCCGGCCGGTGGTCGTCGGCGGGGTGATGGGCAGCACTACCAACCCGTTCAACACGACCAACAACGCTCAGACGATGTGGTGCACCTTCACCGTGCCGTCCAACGAGACCTCGCTGTACGTCGGCTTCGAGATGGCCAACGCCAGCAGCGTGAGCCAGGTCGACGAGGCGATGCTGGTGATTGGCAGCGTGCCAGCCGACTACTTCCCCGAACAGCCGGCCGATGAGATAGCGCGCTGCAAACGCTATTTCGAGATCCTCGGTGATCCGTCCACTTCGGCAGTCGAGATTGCCCTGGGGCAGGTATACGGCGCGGCCAGCGGTGCGGCTGCGACTGCGGCATTGATTTTTCTACGCTATGTGCAGAAGCCGGTTATACCGACGACCACCGTCATCGGCTCGCCAAGTCTCATCAGTGCGACCGGTGGGACAATCGCCATTACCAGCGCGGGAGGGGTGAACACCGGCCGTAACTCCGGTGGCCTCGTATGCAACGCTACTGGGGGTGGGTTGGTGGCCGGCGATGCTACGCGACTCTATGCACCATCAACTCAACAGTACGTAACAGTCGAGGCCAACCCATGAGCATCAGACCAGTGAGCTTCAACGCGGATGGCTCCGTCGAGGTGGTCTTCGACGAAACGGGCCACACCGGGACCATTGCCGCCACTGACATCAAGCACAGCTTGAACATGGACGGCACCGAAAACCACGACTTCATTGTGCTGAACTGTCCGGACGGCTGCGGTGCGAGCAGCACCCACCCGGTGGGCGGCGGGGCGGCGCCGCCGATGGTGCAGGAGATGTTCGTGCGGCACGCCTCGGCCAACGGCTGCCCGTGCGCCGACGAGATGCCGCCCGATCTGCCGACCGAACTGATCGGTGGGCACATCAAGGAGCACTGCGAGGCCATGGACGGCGAGGGCCGCTGGCAGGTACAACCGGCAGCATGAGCTTCCAAGTCGCCACCGACGTCGCCAAGTCCAACCGCATCGTCAGCGTCGGCCCGCTGCCCGACCACACGTTCTCGCCAGGCTCCAACTTCGGCCCTAACTACCCGATCCACACCATTGAAGACGACACGCTGTACAGCGAAGCGGTCATCACCCCCAGCTACCTGTGCGCGGACGGCACGATCAAGCGCGAGCCCTGCCCGTGAAGCGCATCCGGCTGCTGAGCCTGCCCGACCCACGGTTTGCCGTAGGTGATCCGCAGTACGAGGCCAACCGCGTCGACTACCGCGCGATCATCGAGCAGGCCATCCGCATGCCGCTGGACCGGAACGTCGGGGCCACCATCGACGAGATGCGCAAGGGCATCCGCGTGCTCGACGCGCTCGATGCGGCCACGGCTATCGGCGCCGAGACCGACGCTGTCCTCGAACTGGAGGACGCCGACTGGGAGCACCTGAAGCACAAGGTTGAGAAGATGCCGTGGGTGATGGTCGACCGCCGGCTGGTGCAATTCTATGACGACATCATCGGAGCCACCGACGCCGTCCGAGACCCCGCCCGCGCCAACAGCGTCGCCTGAGCAGGCGCGTCAGGTCTGGCGCGCGCTGACGACGATCTCGCTGGCGTGGGGCACGCTCGGCCTGGCCATCCCCTTCGGCTCGGCCACCGGACCGTTCGTGTTCGACATCGACCCGCTGGAGGTCATCATCTCGCTGCTGGCGCTGGTCGGCACCATCGGGCTGCTGGTCGATTTCTGGCATCCCTGGAGGTCCCGGCTGTGGCGCATCGGCTTCGCGGAAATGATGGTCGGCTTCCTGTGGGCCTCGGCCGCGTTCTACGAACTGATTGTGCCCTCGCCGGCTACGCTGAACTGGCGCATCGGCCATGCCCTGATCTACGGCGGCTACGCTGTGCTGGCGCTCACGGCCTGGCGCTGGATCAACCACGGGAACACGCGTGGACGCAGCGGTTGAAGCACAGCTAGCCGCCGCGATAGTCGGCATCGTCGTGACCGTGCTGTGGCGGCTGATCGACCGCTACCTGCCCGACCCGAATCGGCCGTCGCCACCCGGGGCCACCACGGGCCGTGGCACTTGAGCCCCAGGAGAACGGCCACGTTGGCCAGGGCACGCACCGCGAGCAGACCGAGACCGCCAGCGAACAGGCCGCGAAGCTCGCCAATCGCTACGACATCATCCACCTGTGCTTCGAGTTCCTGATCTCGGCGCTGGTGCTGACAGGGAGCTACGCGATTCTGGTGATCTACCGCGACCCCAACGTCTCCAGCGGGGTGGTCGCCATAGCGACGCTGGTCATCTCCTACTGGTTCGGTAAGTCCCGTCCATCCGGTCGTTAGACTGCGCGTCGCGCTCGTCCTCTTGCTTCTGGATGTAGAACCAGCGCGCTATAGCCACGGTCAGTAGCGTGCTCAGGGTCAGCCATATGCCGGCTAACCACCATACCTTTTCCATGGGACCCTCAGTTTCACTGTTTCACTGGGCCCCCAGAGGGAGCCCAGGAAAGTAGTGAACTAGCTCGCGCGCCTGCTGCGGCGACGCGGCGCGATGGGCTCGGGAGCGGGCTCGGGCTCGGGCATGATCGGCACCACGGGAAGCTCCTCGCCGTCTGAGATCAGCGCGATAAGCTGGCGCGTAGCGCGCTCCTGGGCCTGCACGATGTTGCGCATCACGTTGAGTTCAAGGCGCAGGCTGTGGATCTCCTCGAAGACCGTCGTCACCCGGTCGCCGGAGGCGCGCACATCCTTGTCGAGCTTCTCGGAGAACTGCGCGATCATGTTGAGCGCGGCAACGAGGTCCGCGTCGGAGTCGATCCCGATCTGCGCGTCGCGCGCGGCCACGACGTCGGCCACGGTCGGCGTCTTGCCGTTGAGCGCGTCGTCGCGGGCGTCGAGGTCGGCCAGAAGCTCCTCGTGGCTCTGCGCCTCGCCTGGCGGCGTGCTCTCGTCCTCCCAGGGGAGAACCTCGGGCTCCTCAGTCGCCGGCGCGGCGGCGGTCGGTGCGTCCAGACTGGCAAAGAAATCGTCGATGTCCAAAGGCTGGTCAGCCATGGGTGGGTGTGCTCCTGTTGCGACGTATTGCAGGGCCGCAACTGCCTGCTCAACGGTGCGCACGATCCAGGCGTAGCCGCCGGCTTTGCGTATAGCGCGTAGCTCGACGATCTGACGCTTGGTCGGGCGCCCAGTGGCGGTCTTCAACTCGAAGGCGACAAACTTGCTGTGCAGCAGCCCGAACAGGTCGGGGTGGCCGGCACCCGTGAAGGCCGAAGCTGGCCAACCCCAGAACCGCGTGCCAGGAGTGTGACGGATGGCGCGCAGCACTCGGGCGCGGAGGCCAGCTTCGGGGCCCACTAGCGGTTGTCCAGATCCGCGAAGATGTTGTCCTCGTCGGTGGACGCGGCGGGAGCAGACGGACGGGCAGCGGCGCCCATGCTGCCGGTGGGCACGGGCCCGTTGGCGGCGACCACCATGGCCCCGCTCAGGTCGTCCCACTGATCGGCCTTGAACAGCGACTCGATGCCGCTGAACGGGCGACCGTTGTTGCCAGGCTGATCCGCGATCAGCGCCACGGCACGCTTGCCCTTCATGCGCGCCTCAAGCTGGCCGCACAGCGCCTGGAAGGTCTGGTAGTTGGGGATGGCGCGACCCGCCAGACCCTTGGCCAGCGCATCCATGCCGAGGGCGCCCAGCGTCATGCCGAGACCGAACTGCGCGTCCTTCTTGATGGTGTTGTAGTCGCGCAGCTTGCCGCCCACGCCGACGCCTGGAGCGCTGCGCGGCCCCTGTACGATGCGGTAGGTGACGAAGATGCCCGGCGTCTTGTCGTAGTCGGCGCTGGTCGGGTCGACCTTCTCAGCCTCGACGAGATAGTAGCCCTCGGGCACGCGAGCCCGAGCCTGCTCCGTACGGCCTACGGAGTCATCGAAGGTGAAGCCTTCAAAAGGCATCAGTCCCTCCTCAAGGTGTTTGTACCC
>Ga0066903_100004986_pt1 | contig 11399 bp, 8 predicted proteins | sample PanSoiMetaGPlot1_FD_67491 | JGI IMG/M metagenome (GOLD analysis project Ga0066903, IMG submission 67491) | Tropical forest soil microbial communities from Panama analyzed to predict greenhouse gas emissions - Panama Soil - Plot 1 (version 2) | ecosystem: Environmental > Terrestrial > Soil >...
CCATTACAGCGTTACCTCCAGGTTGAGATAGCGGCGCTCCTGGCGCGCCTTGAGCGTGTAAGCCACCAGAATCTGCAGGACTTCATCCACGGCTTTCACTGTCACGTTATTCACGGTGATCACGGGATCGAGCCAGCGCTTGAGGGCTTCCAGAATCGTGACCTGCGCCAGGCTGGCGACCACTTCATCGTTGGGCGCAAAGACCATGCGCTTCACGCCGCACCCGAAGTCGGGGCGGTTGATGCGCTCGCCGGGGCTGGTAAACAAAACCTGCTTGATGAGCTGCTCTACGTGGGCGGCATAGTCGGTCTCCTCCTGCAGTCGCCCGAGGGAGGCGTCAATCGCGATGGGATAACGGATGCTGGTGAAGGGCTGGCTCATTTGCTGCTCACTTTCGTCTGCGTGGAAGAAATGATCACCGGTCCCTGTGGCGGTCCCAGCGCACTGATGCACAGGCCCTGGCTGGACATGCTCAGCGTGGGCGCCCCGGCCTGCACCATCTCGTCGGTGACGAGCCACTGCACCGTGATGCAAGGGCTGGGCGTAGGCGGCGTGGTGGGCAGCGTGAAAGGACAGCCGGAGATGGTGAACGTGTCCGCGGCGGTGGCGATGAAATCACCGTCGGCCTTGGCCTTGGTGTTCGAGGGAGTAATGGTTACGGTGCCGCCATGAGGGCAGCTCAACTCGGAAGCGACGGTGAGAGTGTTGCCGGCCATCACATCACCTCCAGAGATCCGTCGTTAATGTTCACGGAAGTGCCGCCGCTGTCGCCCACGGTCACCTTAGCCGAGCCGGATTCCGTAGTCGCATCGCTTCCGTAGGTGGTCTTGGATCCACCGCCGTTTTCGAGCAGCAGCTCGTCGGCGGAATCGTCCAGCCGGACTTTGAGCGAGTCTGTCTGCCAGATCTTGATGTCGGGCCCGCCGGAATCGGGCAGTTCGTTGTCCGCCCAGAAGCAGCCGGTCCAGATGGGATACGAGGGATCGCCAGCTTCAAATTCCACCCACACACCCGACTTATTCGGCGGCAAACTGTAGAAGCCGACCTGGTCGCCGGCGTACGGCACGCAAGGCATGGCCCAGATTTCCAGAGTTCCGAGCACCGCCGGGACCTGCACTTTGAGCCGGCCGCGCGAGGTCGGGTCGTTGTTGTCGGTGACCGTGCCGCGATACTTTCCGAAGTAGTGGCTACGTAAGTATTCGAGAATGGTGAGTTCGTGCATCAGTTCCCCCAACCATTGCGCACCAGTTCGAAGTCCATGTAGTGCGCGCTTGGATCAATGGTGTGGCGTACCGCAGCCACGTAGTAGTTGCCGCTGTGCCGGGATCCCACACCGCGTAATTTCACGATCGTGTTGGCGCGAAGAACATCACCCAGGGCGTTGACGCTGGTCCTTCCCGTGGCGCGGACGAACCACGCCGCTTCGATCAGCGCTCCTTCACCGCGCGCTTTGAGGTCTCCCGCATCGTCGACGGGAGCATGCAGATGTCCGCTGCGAGTGTCCCCGGTAATGTCCAAGAGCGATTGCGACCCGAGAGGATTAAGCGGCGAAGAGGCGACACTGCCATCGAGCACGGTTTTGTCATTCAGGTTGAATTGGCCGGCCTCGACGCTGGTGGAGCGTTCCACGTCCCAACTCAATTCGAGTTCGCCCAGATTATTGGTCTCCAGGTTGATATCGAGGTTGAGGCCGGCATCGCCGCCCACGTTCGCACGCTTGAAGTGCGCGGTCTCCGTGCCGGATTCGTCGCAATCAACCCAGAACAGGAAACCGTTGCGCCGCGCCAGCCGCCGCACAAATTCGAGATCGCTGCCGCGCTGCACCAGGGTGTGCTTGGTTTCAAAGTGCCCGGCTTGTGTCGATTCCATATCCGGCGTCAAGCCATACGAGCCGAGGATCTGCGAAACGGCATCGCTGTCGGTCTGATCGGTAAAGATGACGGCTTGCGTCTTGCGCGCCATTTTGATCGAAGAGTCCGCGCCCTCGACCTCCACGTAACTTCCGCCGACGCCGTGCTGGAAATACACCTTCTGTCCCGTGACCGGCCCCTTCACCAGGTAATTGTTCTTGCCGTTCAGAGGCGCGGCGACCCCGAGCACCTTGCCGGCATCGATGCTCGAGCCGTCGGCCAGATCAGGAAAATCTCCCTGCTCGGTATCGATGTCGTAGCGAATGCGGTATTTCGTCATCTCTCCCATGCGTTCACACACCTCAACCCAGGCGGCATTGGACAACGTCTCGTCCGGCTGATCCCCCGCGGTAATGACGATGCCCAGCCCCATTCCTCAGCGCACCTTTCCCGCAGGGATAGAGATCTCCCGCTGTTCCGTCAACGCTTCCGCCAGCATCACGCCGTTGATCTCGCAAATGCGCCAGAATCCCGCCGGGTTCTGGAGATAACGGAACGCCAGATGGTCGATACGCTCTCCCTGCCGCAGCACGTGGATGCCGAGCAACGCATCGGCGGGCGGGGCCGGCACGGGTACAACCATCACCAGGCGGCCGCGATGGTCGTAGCGCGCGTAGGTGGTCAGCTTTGCGTAGCGGCTTAGCGAATCAAAAATCATCCTTCCTCCTAGGACGGCAACAACGCCGTAATGGCCTGCACTGCCTGAATCGCGTTTTCGGCGGTCCTTGCCAGCGCAAACGCTTCTTTCTGGACCATCGTGTACTGGTAACAAGCCTTGGCCAGTTTGTTGACGAACGAGTCATCGTCCTCCTTTTTGGGCAGCGCTTGAGGCAGCAGGACCTTCATGCCCAGGGTCACCTTGGCGCGAATGGGGTACAACAGGTTGTTGTAAGCCTGTTCATCAACGCTGAAGGTGCTGATTCGTACGGGAAGAATGCGTCCCGGGCCAAAAAAGAAAAGAACGATGGGAACCCTCTTGCGCTCGGCTTTGACGAATTCCAACGATGGCGTGGACAAGCCGAATCCGCTTGAGGTTACGCTTAGCGTCGCGCCCGCCGGGGCGCCGAGCGCCGAGCCCACCAGGCCGCCAATCGCGCTGCTCTCCGGCGGATAGAGAAGCATTTCCAGGGCGGCAAGACGATCAGCCACTCCGGTGTGGATCGCGATAGGATTGCCGATTTCCTGGTCGTCAGCTGAGTCCAGTTCGAGCGAGAGGTTGAAACTCTCGTCGGGATCGTACGGCTGGGCCAGGTTCACTTCGATCTGGGGATCGTTCTTCAACTGTTCCGGCGTAGGCGATGCCCATGGCGAAAGCGTCCGGCTCATGGTCTCCGGGTTGTACTGGAAGACGATGATGTTGGGCACGGGCACAAACAGCGGCGCCGAAAACTGAATGATGGCGCCTTTCAGCAATTTGGGACTGCGCGAATATCCGTTTGGCATCGTTGTCTCCTAGCTCGTTTTCCACCCCAGCTTTTCCATCTCGGTCTTGTTGTGGTCGTATGCCTCCTTGGGGATATCCTCGAGACTCGACTTGAACTTCGACTCTTCCGTTTCGTCCTTGAGCCTATGCTCTGCTCTACCGCGGTCCAGTTCAGCAAAGTAAGCGAACTCCTTGCCCGGCCAGACGGCGGTGAACTGCTTGTTCATGTGGTGCTCCACCCACTGGTAGGTCTCCTGGACTGCCTTATAGATTTCCTTCGCGATGTCGTCGTCGGCCTTGCCGCCCACGTAGGCATTGAAGTCGGAGTCGTTAGCATCGAATCGCAAATCGGAGGCAAGCGCTTTCTGGAACTGGTTGTTGAGCGCATGCGATTGCGTCTTGCGGATTTCACCCATGATGTCGTCGGGCTCTGGCGTGATGTGCAGATCCGGTCCCCGGTGTGCCGGGGCGGCGAGAGAGATGGCGGGCATGTCTTCGCCTCGATCTTTCCCTTTGGTCTTGGCAACAAGGACGGCGCTGTCCGCGGCTGGGGTCGCGGACGCGGATGCGGCTGCGGACGCGGATTTGGATATCAGCTCGACCTCTCCCGCCTTGTTCTTCTTCACCCCCGGATACTTCCTCGTCTTCTTGAATGCCGGTGTGGTCTTCACCGTATTGGCGAAGTAATCGGCCAGCAGGAACTGCGTCAGGTGGTGCGACTCGCGGCCTGTTCCCGTCTGGCTCGCGTGCCCGTATGTGGCGATGCGCACGCCGAGGGGGTCGGATAATTTCTTCGTTTTCACATACTCTTCCCAGGGAGGCAGGTGGCTCGGGTCGAGCGCGCCCGTCTTCGATTTCTTGATGAGCTCGTCGACTTCGTATTCGATGACGGGGTTTAACTTATAGACGCTGCCGAATGCCCAGACTCCGATTTTCACACCCTTAGCCATCAGCAAAGGCTTGAGTGCGCTTCGCGCCTTGACACGATAGTCCTCGTCGGCAGTTGGCCAGGTATTCTTAATTGCGTTCCCCCAGAGATCATTCCGCCCGTCGATGTAGGGAAGGTGAACGTACGTTATGGAAATTTCCTTGACGGTGTTCGTCGAGGCGATCACCTCGACGTTATGGCCGTTAGGGGCCTTGATTGTCTCGGTATTCAGCTTCAGGCTGACGCCGATACCCAGCTCGGTCAGGATGAAACCTTCGAGCTTGCGGGCGAAGTGGCGGGGCGTGAGCACCTTCTCCGGTGTTTTCGCCGTGCCTGCCGGCGGAGCGCCTGCAACATCTGCCACAGGCAGATCCTCGAGAAATTCTGAGGCGATATCGAAAGCCGCGAGGCGCACGGTTTTGGCGTACTCGGCATTACGGAAACGGTTCTCGATGGGCTGCCTCACGTCCCTCATGTTGCTAAAGACGTTCGCGAAGTTGACTACGGTCGGTGGCTCCAGCTGCATCGCCGTCAAGACATTTTCGACGGCTGCAGTCGCTCCAGCCGAGCGGAGCTTGGTCTCCTTCGTCCTCCGCTTCAGCTTTGTGTTCAGGACATCCCGCTGCGCCTCCAGGGCAGGGAGATCGCTGAACGATTTAAGCAGATCGCCCAGGGTTGATAGACTGATTCCAGTTGGTTGTAGCCCATCGGCTTGCGCGGTACCCACGCCAGCGCCCACAGATGAACCGGCGGCTGCACGTTCGGCCTCCCTCTCACTGGCCGGATCCCAGGTCAATCCGCGTCCCGGCCGGCCGGCGACGGGCGCAGGCTCGGCTGCGCCGCCAGGAGGTCGCGGCCCGGTCTGGTGCACCACGTGGGTCAGCTCGTGGCGGAGGATGCTCTCGCCTCTCGTGGAATGCGGCGACACTCCGGACCGCAGGAATACATGGCTGCCGGTGGTCACAGCGTCGGCGCCGAATTGATGCGTCATCGCTTCACCGTCGGCCCCGGCGTGGAGTCGTACGTGCCGGAAATCCTGCTGGAACGACGATTCCATTGAACCGCGCAGGCGAGGATCGAGGCGCTGGCCCGCCCCGACGCTCGGCACAGAAGCCGGCATCAGACGAAGCGGGCGGTCAGCGGATGGGTGAGGTTGCGCCTCCTCGGGCTCTTCGTAGGCTCCGGATTCTTCCTTGTCCAGGTCCACCTGTGTTTCCTCGAAGGGTTCTCCCTCGACCTTCAGACTTAGCGGCGCCCGCTTGGGCACGGACGCGAAGAGACCCTGAAAGGGGTTTGACCTCAAGACTTTGTTGTTGATTTCGTCGACGACCGCGTTCCGGGCGCTGTTGAAGTAGCCTTCGATCTCCGGGACCACCTCGCCGGTCCACAGCCGGTTCAGATCGGCTCCGGCTCCGACGATTGCTTCCGCGATCCGCCCCGTGATCAAGTCCCGCAAAAACCGCACCCCCGGTGCGTCGAGCACTTTGACGGCGAGCTTGCCCTTGAGGCCGAGTCTGCCAACGATGAACGCGAGCACCTCGTTGATCAGCTTCTGCACGATCGGCTCTGTGTGGATCACTTTGGCCGGCAACTGGACTTGCTCGATCATTTGAAGGACCCCATGGACGTGATCGGCGAGGCCCTGCTGCTGCTCGATGACTATGTCGCGGACTACCTTTTCACCCACTTTCTTCCGCTCGGCTGGGCTGGAGACGAGCATTAGATAGGCGTCTTCGCCAAGTTTGGCCAGAGTGTAGATGTTATCCGCGGCAAACCGTAAGGCGAACGCAACGGCAGGACGGGTCGAGGCGAAGAAACGGAAGTCCTGCGCCGGCTTCTGCACGTACTTATGCAAAGCGCCGGCCGCACGAGCCAGACCGGTGCCCAGCTTGCGGAACGCGCGGAGAACCTTACCGATCCAAGCGAACCTGCCAGTGCCGAGGCGGGTAGGTTTGGGGCGGGCCGCAGGAGCGCCAACATGCTCGGCGGCCGAAAGGATTCGCTCGAGGCGGGGGTCCGGGAAGAGGATTGTCTGTACCAGGTTCTCCGGATCGAATGCGTTCCCCAGCTTGGCTACGATCTCCTTGAGGAACTTCATCAAGTCGCCGCCCAAGAGGCTCTTGGCGTCCTCCCAGGCCCCGCTCCGGAAGAACTCTTCGATCGCTGCGGCGAGCCGCGAGGCTGTGATCACCTGACCAAAACCAGGCACGAGCTCGGCGCCCTCGAGGTAGAAGAACAGCGCAGCGCCGAAGATCGCGAGTGAGTGTTCATACTCTTTTTCAACACCGTAATAGACGGCCCCCTCCGCAATCTCTTGCAGAACATCCATCTGGTCGGCACCGACAAACAGCGTCTTCTTTCCACGCAAGACCTCGAGCAGTGGTCCCGCGCCCGGGTTTTCCAGGGGCTGGCCGGTTTTGGGGTCCAAGAGACGGGCCGCCGCCGAGCCGGTCTTGGCCGACGTGGGCTGCTTGGCTCCCGGCGAGGTTCCATATGCACTTTCGAACTCGAAGCTGCGAAGTACCCTGATGAAGGTGTACCGTTGCTCCGCCGGAACGGAATACGGATGGAACCTGGTTGTCGAGCGGCTCGTGGGTATGAGCTGCGTACCGCTCGGGATGGTGTGACCGTGTTCATTTTCCACGAGCACGTTATCCGGCTCCTCGATGGCCCGAAACCCTCCCTCCTTCTGAACTGTTTTTCGCACGGACCGGAAGTGATCGACGAGGCTCGAGAGAACACTCTTCCGCTGGTTGATCCACTCGCCGGAGTTCTCTTCCTTCGGCAGGAAGAGCGCGCGCCGGTCGGTCGCCAGGTTGGCGAGCGACGGAGCGGAGTCCAGCGCGACCTCAAGGAGACCGAGATACCCGTTGACGACGGCGAACCAGTTCTCTTTCGCGAAGGCATCGTCCAGGACGGGCGCGAGCTCGAGCATTAACGCGGCCAGTTGAATCCCGTCTTCCGTCTTCGGCTGGATCGAAGCTACGAAGGCACGGATCAGCTGGAGCGCATGGAGCGGTTGCAACCCGCCGCCCGCCCTTTTACGGTGTTCGATACGGTCAGCGGCGTGTCTGGCGACGACCTGGCGGTCGATCGTGGTCGCTCGCCGCAACTCCGGAGTCAGGACATCGAGTTGCGCTTGCCTTTCCTTCTCTAAGCGGCCTTCGATCTCCGCGATGACCGCCTCCTGCGACGTCTTCGACAGTTGGTAGAAGTTAATTTTCAAGAGCGTGCCGATCCACTCTTCATCGGAGAGCGTCTTCTTGCCGGCTGCGGGACCCAGCACGGCATCGACCAGGGCCTGCAGAAGGGTGCTCTTTCGCAGCGTTCCTGCAATCCGGCCAAACGGAGGCAGGAACCAAACGACCACGGGCGGGCGGAAGTCGACCGGATAGTAGGGGTACCTTCCCTGCCGGCGCTGTTCAGCGAACAATGGGGAGTCCTTCGTTTTGTCTTTGAGAAGTTCTTGATACGCGAGACTGGAGGCCTTCTCGGCGAATTCGACACGCTGGGCGGTACCCCGCACCGGCTGGAGCGACTGGCCCACCACCGCATCTTGAGCGCGCACGGTGAGAAACAAGTCCTTTTCTGTTGCCTGCTCGATCCTCTTTCGCTCCGCCTCGGCTGAAACCGGCAAGAGGCTCTTGAGCTGCTGCGACATCTGTCGGTAGTACTCAGTCCTGAAGAAGAGCGCCAGCGCATAAAACGTCAGCGGCTCCGAAGTTTCAACGACGCCGCCGAAGTCGTTGAGCATCTCCTCGATAGAAACGTCCTCCTTGACCCAGACTTGGCCGTTTTCTCCAGGCAAGAGTGCGAGCTGGCTCGATTTTTCCAGCTCGGCCTCCAGGATTGCTTGCGCCGACTGGAGAGCCTTGCTCCAGGCGAACGGTGCAGCCAGGTTCCGCACCCAGCGTGCCATCCAGATCCGGTGGGCAACTAGGTAATTGACATCGGCAACCCGCAACTGGCCTTGGTCGGTGGTTCCCCCTCCATAGCGCAATGCGGACGAAATCTGCGACAGCCAGATCGAAAGCCACAGCGCAGCCACTTCCTCATCGAGCTTGTCCTGGTGGAAGAGCGCCGCCTGGGGATCTTCGATCGCCTTGTAGGAGAATTGGTCGAGCTCGTCGGCGAGCTTGCGCACACGTTCCGCGTACTCTTCCGGCGCCGGCGGACGCCGGCCGTGGCTATCCGGCGCATTGACCTTATCCAGCATCGCGGCCAGTCGTTCCGGGAGCTTGGTCTTCTCTGCCATCGATTTGGCCGCGTTGAATACCGTGACCAGGGAAGCGATGTCCGGGGCCATCTTGCCTCCCTGTGTTTTCAACGCAGCTGCCTTAGCGGCATTGAAAACCTGGGCCCGGTCCCACAGCTTGTTGATCTTGTTTGCGGTACCCTGGATGAGCTTGCTAATCCGCTGCAACTGCGGCCGCCAGCTGGCCGTCGCCTCGGCAGACTGCATCTCGAGTTTGCCGACATCCGCGGCCCAGTCGCGCATTCCTGAGACATAAGGCCGCTTGCGGAAGACCTCGGGTCTGCCCGGCTCCAGCGAAGCCGCCTTCTGCAGCTCAGTGCATTTCTTCACCCGCCAGTCATCCAGATAGCGCAGGATCGACAGCGCCTGCGTGAACCACTCATTTTGTTTGAGTACCTTGTTGTCTGCGAGAGCCTTTATGTGGCGTTCTTCGTGCTTCGCAATCGTTTCCTTGGTCCCGGCCCGATACAGGAGGGGGACGGGCTCATTAATCGGCTGGAAGACGAAAACCTCGATGAGTCGCAGGAACTCGTCTGCGTAAGCTTTCAAGATGGTATGGTGTTCCAGCGCGAGGGAGAAAACGCCTCCTCCTCCATAGCGTCGTTGGAGGGCGTCATAGACCCAGCTCGACTGGGCTGCGGTCAGGATGCGCGAGCCGCCGGCAAAATCGTCGCGCTCGAGAAGTTCCGCAGCGGCATCCCAGGCCTCGACGCTCTTGAGGGTGTCGTAAAGAAGACTTTCGGCTGGCGCAGGCCACGATGCAATCCCCGCTATATTCTTGCGGGCGTACTGTTCCACCTGCGATTTCCTGTCGGTCGCCTTCAGGAGGCGCTCCAACTCGTCCGCCACCGCGGCGTACTTACCCGTCGTTCCGGCCTTGCCCTCCTGATGTAGTTTGCGCAGGTCTGCGAAGGGGGGCAGCTTGGTGTCACACTGCACAGGCCCGGTCGAAAGGTGGCTGGTTGCGCGGAGCCGGCCCTCGCTCGAAGCGCGGCCGGTTTGTTGCAGCACGTGCGCGACTTCGTGCACAATCAGCCGCCGCCCCAGCGGCCTCGTCGCGTCAAATGCGCCTTCCGAGAAGTAGATGTCCGGACCGGAGGCGAAGGCATGGGCGTGCTCGCTGCGCGCTGCCGCCGCGGCGTGCTGGTCACGATGGATCCTAACCGCGGAAAGGTCGGCCCCGAAGCCCTGTTCCAGTTCCGTGCGCAGCACAGCCGGCAGTGGATCGCCAGGGCTCAGCGGCACGGTAACATACGCCGCCGGGGTTGGCGTGAGCATGCGGGCAACGTTGCGTTCGCCGTGCAAAATGCGGCGGGCGGCCTCGTCTGCCTGACGTTCCCATTTGTTCCCGGTGCGCGACACAACATGATCGACGGCCGCGCCGCGGCGGAAGGCCATGGCGCCATGGGATCCCTTGCGCGTTCCCGCCATCGCGAGTTGTTGCTTTCTGTTCACTGCAGCCTCTTGAGGATCTCCTCAGCGATGTGTTGCGCCAGCTGGTCCTTCGGCGTGCCCGTGGGCACCGAGATGCGCAGATCGAGCAATCCCAAATGCTCGACGCGGCTTTGCGCGGGAAGAGCATCGGCCACGCGGCGGGCGACTTCTTCTCCCAGCTTGTGCGCTTCCTGCTCCGTGAGGCCGGGAACGCGCAAACGCAGCTGATCGATACGAATCTCGTCAGACGGCATGACGCAGGATCCTTTCTCGTTCGCGGGCGCCGAGCGCGCGGCCTTCTTTAGCAAGCTCACGTTCCAGCCCACGCAGGAGATGGCGAGTTTCCAGCGGTATTCCATCGCGTTGCGCGATGAACATTGCACCCAGCGTCGCGTACTTGATTTGCGCTCCGGTTGCATCCACGCTTTCCGCCAGCCTGCTCAAGACTGGATCAAGAGCGTTGCACCGGTCCTCGCCCGCCAGGCCGGCTGTAACTTTCCGCCAGATGGCCAGGCGCTGCGGCGTGTCAGGTTTCGAAAACTCCAGTACGTAGCGCAGGCGCCGGATGAACGCGGGATCGATGCTGCCTTTTTGGTTCGTGGCCAGCAGCGCAATGCCGGGATAGCTCTCGATGGCCTGCAAGAGGTAAGCGGCGTCAGTGTTCGCGAATTTATCCTGGGCGTCATGGACCTCAGTAGTCCGCTTGCTGAAGATGGCATCGCACTCATCGAACAGGATGATGGCGTGCATGCTGGCCGCGCGGCTCAAGATGCGTTCGAAGTTCTGCGACGTTTCACCCACCCACTTGCTCACGACGCCAGCCAGGTCGACGCGGAATAGGTCGTAGCCGAGCGTAGCCGCCATTACTTGCGCGGCCATGGTCTTGCCCGTCCCCGGAGGACCGCTGAACAGAGCCATGAGGCCTTGTCCCTGGGGAAAGATGCGGTTGGCTTCCGGACTTTCCCAGAACGCCGCGCGATGGTTGGCTTCATACACGATGTCTTCCAGCGACTCACGTAACGCGGGTGGAACGACCAGGTCGTCCCAGGTAAAGGTGCAAGAGAGGAGCTGGGCAAGGTTGCCGAGACGCCCGCGCGAGGCTTCGCGCACTCGCAGCGCAGCCTGTTGCGGCGTCTTGACGCCGGCCGCGGCCGCGGCCACGATATCGCCGGCCTGGACGCGGTAGCGTTCCGCCAGCGCCTGGAATTCTGGTTCCGGCCATTCCCGCGATTCCGGCACGTGCGTTTGCCACAGAGCGGAACGCTCGCGCACCGTGAGTCCCGGCACGCGCACCCGGCGTTCGATCATGCCTTCGAGCAACGGCAGCTCAGCGCCGGCTTCAACGATGGCGAACTGCACGGGAAAAGACGGATGGGTGGAAGGCCAGGGTCGACGCGCCAGGGTGTCACCATGCCAGGCGATAGCGGTGCGCTCCACGTACGCGTGCCG
>Ga0066903_100004988_pt1 | contig 11398 bp, 12 predicted proteins | sample PanSoiMetaGPlot1_FD_67491 | JGI IMG/M metagenome (GOLD analysis project Ga0066903, IMG submission 67491) | Tropical forest soil microbial communities from Panama analyzed to predict greenhouse gas emissions - Panama Soil - Plot 1 (version 2) | ecosystem: Environmental > Terrestrial > Soil >...
TCCGCGGCCGAGACGGAGAGCACTGACAGCAACACGAGTCCGAATGGGATGGCCCGCATGACATTTCCTCAGTGGTCAATGAGTGCAGAGGCGGTACAAAGATGTCGTATTGCCGAAATGCGGAGTTCAGACATGCTGCTGATCGGATTCACGTGGATTATCGTCGCCCTGGCCGTGGGGATCGTGGTGAGATACGTGATACCCGGCCGGACCTGGGACCATACCGGCCCGCTGGCGATCATGGTCGCCTCGACCGGCGCGTTCTTCGGCAGTCTGTTCTCCTACTTCGTGTTCACCCCTCCGGGTCGCTTCGAAGACCCGAGCTCCCCGGCGATAGTCCCGGGGATCATCCTCTCGATCGTCGGCGGATTCGGCGCCTTCGCCGCGTATGCCTATTCGGAACGGCGGCAGACCACCGCGGGATAAGATTTGCCCGCCATTCGAGCGTGGCCCGCCGACCTAGCGTCACCGACTTCTCCGTCAGCCAGACGCGCGTGTTGTGCTGATACAGCGAGGAGTAGCGAACGGCGTTCATGAGCGACTCCCTCGATCATCTCGGGGGGCGCACTGCCGGTAAGGTCCGGGACCCTTGCCGGCCGCGATCGCCTGCTTTTGTCCTCAAGCTGTCGTCTGCCTTTTCCGAACGGTCGTAAAGTTGCATGGCCGGCCGGGAGATCCCCTTGAGTACCTTCTCCGCGTCGAGGGTATGCAACATCTGGATCAGCTTGGCCACCAGCGCGGTCCAGCCGGTTTGGTGGCTGGCCCCGATCCCGGCGCCGTTGTCGCCGTGGAAGTACTCGTAGAAGAGAACGTGGTCGCGCCAGTGTGGATCGGTCTGGAACTTCTCCGTGCCGCCGTACACCGGCCGCCTCCCCGATTCGTCCTTCAAGAAGATCCGGGTCAGCCGTCGGGCAATCTCCATGGACACGTCGAACAGGTTCATCAACCGGCCCGAGCCGGTGGGGCACTCGATTTTGAAGTTGTCGCCGTAGTACAGGTAGAACTGCAACAGCCCGCGCAGGATCAGCATGTTGACCGGGAACCAGACCGGTCCGCGCCAGTTGGAGTTGCCGCCAAACATCCCCGAGTCGGACTCGGCCGGAAGGTATTTCACCTCGTGGCGGTGGCCATGGACGTCGAACGTATACGGGTGCGCCTCATGCCACTTCGACAGGGAGCGGATGCCGAACGGCGATAGGAACCGTTCCTCATCGAGCATTCGCGTCAAGATGCGGCGCAGCTTTGTCTCGTCACAGATGCTCAGCAGGTACCGTCCTTCCGCGCCGGGCACATTCGGGAGGTGGACATTGCTCAAGATGAATTTGTGGCGGTCCAGGAACTCCTCCAGCCGCCTGGCAAACTTCGGACATCTCGTCATGACGTCCGGCGAGATCACCGCGGTGGCGCACAGTGGCAGGAGGCCCACCATGGAGCGGGTCTTGATGCGGCGTCCCGAGCCGTCGGGGAAGCGAAGCACGTCATAAAAGAAGCCGTCCTCCTCGTCCCACAATTCGTCCTCGTGCAGTCCGACCCGGTCCATCGACGCGGCGATCCACAGAAAGTGCTCGACGAACTTCGCGGCAATGCCCTCGTAGCTCGAATCATGCTTGGAGAGCTCCAGGGCGAGCTCGAGCATGTTCTGGGAAAAGAAACACATCCAGGCTGTGCCGTCGGCCTGCTGCAGGCTGCCGCCGGTGGGCAAGGGCGCACTGCGATCGAAGACGCCGATGTTGTCCAGTCCGAGGAAGCCGCCCTCGAAGACGTTTCTGCCGTCCGGGTCCTTCCGGTTCACCCACCAGGCGAAATTCAGTAGCAGCTTCCGGAACATCTCCTTCAGGCTGCCCAGGTCGGCGCTTTCGAGTTGCTCCCCCAGCACATAATTGAATAGGGTCGCGAAGGCATGGACCGGCGGGTTGACGTCGCTGAAGTTCCATTCGTAGGCGGGGATCTGGCCGCTCGGGTGCAGGTAAAGTTCGCTTAACATCAAGTCGAGTTGCTCACGGGCAAAGTCATGGTCGACCATGTTCAATGGAATCGTGTGAAACGCCAGGTCCCAGGACGCGTACCACGGATATTCCCACTTATCCGGCATGGAGATAACGCTTTCGTTCACCATGTGGAACCAGCCGCGGTTGCGGATCAGCTTGCGCCCGCCGCGCAGGAAGTTCGCATGATGCTCGCTGAGCCATTGGTCCAGGTCGAAGTAGTAGAACTGCTTGCTCCACAACAACCCGGCCAGGGCCTGGCGCATGACCCGCGCCTCGTCCTCGCAGGCGGTCGGGGGTGTGATCGAGGCGTAAAAGTCGTCTGCCTCGCGCAGGCGATCGGCCAGAATCTGGTCAAAGGCCGCGCCGAAACGTCCTCGGACCCCGTTGCCTTCGGTCATGGTGGCCTGGCCGCTGAGGCGCAGGCGAATCGCGGTGGCCTGCCCCGGGCCGACTTTGAGCCGGTAGTGAGCGGCCGCCTTTGTTCCCGTCTGGTCCGGGTTTACGGCGCCCGGTTGTCCGTGCACGACGTGGTCGTTGATGCCGTCCTTGACCCAAGGGCTGGCGTTCGGGAAATGGGGAAAAAGCCGGGCGTTGTTCGTTTCATTGTCCGTGAAAAGTAACGGCACGTCCCCGTCGCAGTACAGGTGGTAGACGCCCAGTGTCGAATGTGTTGCCGTGATCGTCACGGTGCCCGGAAGTTCTTTGGCCCGCGCGAGCACCGGTTTCGCGGTCGGCCTGGCTTCCCAGGACGCCCACGTGTTGCGGAACCACAGAGTCGGCAATACGTGCAGCTCGGCCTCGTCCGGCCCGCGGTTGGCCGCAGTGATCTGCACCAGGATGTCAACCGGACCGGCCTTGGCGTACTCGACGAAAACGTCAAAGTACCGGTCGTGATCCATGACGCCGGTGTCGAGAAGTTCGTATTCGGGCTCGGTGCGCGTGCGGCGTTTGTTGGTCTCGACCAGATCGGCGTAGGGAAAGACGGCCTGCGGATACTTGTAAAGGAACTTCATGTACGAGTGGGTGGGCGTACTGTCGAGGTAAAAGTAATACTCCTTCACGTCCTCGCCGTGATTGCCCTCGCTGTTCGTCAGGCCGAATAGGCGCTCCTTCAAGATCGGGTCCTTGCCGTTCCATAGCGCCACGGCAAAGCAAAGCCGTTGCTTGTCGTCGGAAATGCCGGCCAGACCGTCTTCACCCCAGCGGTAGGCGCGAGAGCGCGCCTGATCGTGGGCGAAGTAGTCCCAGGCGTTGCCGGATTCGCTGTAGTCTTCGCGAACGGTGCCCCACTGCCGTTCGCTCAGATAGGGTCCCCACTTTTTCCACGGCGTCTTACCGAGATTGGCATCCTGCAGACGGGCGCGCTCTGCGGTCATGGGAAGCACTCCAGATGCCGGTTGATAGGTGCAGATCATTTCATTGTGCAAGTCCGCGCGCGGGCGATGCCTCCTTGACAATTGAGGGCGACGACGACGATCTCACGACGACCACGCAATGATCCCCCTTGAATTGCTACTTGAAGTGAAGTTTGGGTCAGTTTTCACCCACCGGTTTGGCGGCCCCAGCCGCGATTACCGTCGCACCTCGTCCGCTCCCCGACGAGTCGGGTTGGGCGGTCGCGCAGTCCGATCGCAGCAAACTGTAGAGATAGAAATCGTGTGGTTGCCCGCGACACACACGAAAACTCCTCAGGCACCCCTCACGCACAAACCCACTGCGCTCGAGGAAGCGCTCCGACCGCCTGTTGTCGACCCGGACGAAGGCGTGCACCCGATCGACCTGGTCCTGTCGGAATGTCCATCGCAGTACCGCCGCCACGGCCTGGCGCATCAGTCCCTTGCCCCAGTGAGCCTGCGCCAGGTCGTACGCCAACTCAGCCCAGCGGTGCGGCTGGGACCACTCGTTGAAACCGCAGGTGCCGACGAGCCGATCCTCGTGCGCGAGCGCGACCCCCCATTTGGACAGCTCACCCGCGGCCCAACGGCTCAGAGACCGCTCGATCATTGCCTCGACCATCGGTACCGACACAACGGGATAGGCGGTCAATTCCGTGACGGCGGGATCCCGCAAGTAGGCGTAGAGCGCGTCCGCGTCGCCTGCACGGAGCGGGCGCAGGCGCGCTCCGTCGAGCTCAATTGTCGGCGGATGTTGTGGCTCGTCTGCCATAGGTCTTGCTGCCCTGCTCCGTCATAGGACCACGGGTTGTCCCGGACCTGGTCCAGGTCATTTTTGTGCGTTTAGTCTCTCGTGGAGCTCGTACATGGGCTGCTGTCTCACGTCAATGAGCCCCTTTCCCGGCTGGTCCAGGTCAAAGATGATCGTCATCACCAAAGTAAAGGTCAGCACCAGCATCCAGTTGGCGATCACGCTCCGGCTGCCACTCAGCCCGAAATGGAACCCAACCCCGAACATGGAGATGATGGTGACAACCATCAGCACAATCCAAACCACAAATGGAATGCGATACTGCGCACCGAGGATGACGCGCTTGTTATGGATTTGGAAGACATCATTCAGGCTCGACGTAAAGAGGGCGTAAATCTCGGAACTTCGATCTTCCTTGGCCAGCGTCCTGGCGTGCGACCAGAGCGCTTCCTGGATTGCCCTGACGCGCGCGTCCAGCTTCCGCAGTTCATCTGGTTCGTCGAACAACTGCGGCATCTCCAGACGGATCTCCACGTACTCGCGGAGCAGTCTCTGAACCTCGCTCTGGTGTGGTTCGGGTATGAGGGACGCGTTCCGGTACGCCGTCTCGATCGCGTTGACGCCATCGACGAGCGCCTCTTTGCGGGCGTCGAAGCGGGCAGTCGCCGCCCCGAGTGTCAGCGCCAACATGAAGCCGAGCAGGACAAGGGCAGCTCCTACCACGTTGCCGACGGCACTTTCCGGCTCGTGATCGGTCATCCGCCGGCGTCGCGCCCCCAGCCGTTGGCCGAGCTCGATCGGCAACAGGGTCATCAGCACGATGGCGACAAAGAAGGCCCACAGGGGGACACGATCGAGAAAGTGGTCGGCGGCCATTCCGGCACCCTCTCCTGGCCTGGCTGATGACACCAGGTACGAGATGACTGGAATCTGAGGCCGGGCAACCCTGCGCGAATGGCCAAACTCTTTTCTGGACGACCATCCGGTCGTCGAGGGATTTCACCGCCTCGCTGTCCGCGGCGGAACCCCGCAAGCACTGCGGTCACCAATATAGCCGACTTCAGTTACGGCGCGTGCGAATTCTGAAATCCTGCAACCACTTCTGTGAAGGTCCCCGACCGGAGCAGCGACACTGTATGCATCTTCCGCTTCGACTTTCATGCTCAACGCGAGTCAACCTCCGAGTGAGCAGGGAATCAGCACCACTTCGTCGTTGAACATGAAGGTGTAGCCGCCGGATGCAAAGTTCGGCACATCCGCTATCGTCGCCTGTCCCTCGGGAGTTGCGAGAATTGCCTCCAGATCGGCTCGGGTGTCAGCGAACAGCCCCACGATCATGTAGTACGGCGGCTTTTCACCGGGCGTGGCGGACTCACACTTGCCAATAGTCCAACCCTTGAGTCCTTTCATTTTCTTCGCGATGGGGATGTGGACCTCGTTGTAGTAGCGGTCGAATTCCGCTGCATTTCTGGGGTGCCCGTACAAGACGGTGAGACGGTTCATTGTTGTCCCTTTCGACAACCGATGAGCGGGAGCGGCCGCGACATTGGTGACTCCCGATTCCTATTCCACCTTCACGACCACCCGCATCCCCGAGTAGTTCACCGTTTGTTGCCTGTCGGTGCCTGCCAGTTCGACGACGAACTTGCGCGCGCCGGTGGCGAACGCCGTGTCGCCCGTCGGGCCGTCCGGCTCGATGGTCAGCTGACGGGCCTTGTCGTCCCACCTCATCCGCGTCCAGGCGAACTTGCCCTTGAGGTAGTCCAGCGACTTGCCGTCGTCCTCGTACAGTCGAAACTCGCCGTCACGGCCGGGGTACACGCGAACCGTCGTCGGCGCGTCGGTCGGCTGGGCGGTGTATTGCCGAATGGGGTCGAGCGGCAGAATCGCCCCGGCCCGAACGTAGAGCGGCATCGTGGCGAGATCGACCTTACGGGTCACCTCACGCTTCCCGGCCTGCTTCTGGCTCGTCCAGAAGTCGTACCAGTCCCCCGCGGGCAGGTAGAGCTTACGTTCGGTCGCGCCCTTCGCGACCACTGGCGCCACGAGGATATCGCGGCCCCACAGGTACTCGTCGCCGAGCTTCACCGCGGTCGGGTCGTCGGGGAAGTGCAGCCAGAGCGCCCGCATCGGCGGCAGGCCGGTGTCGTGGGCTTCGCGCATGAGCGTGTAGTTGTAGGGAAGCAGGCGGTAGCGCAGTTCGAGGTACTTCTTGCAGATCGGCTCGATCTCAGCGTGCTTTAGCTCGGCCGGGTCGAACCGGAAGTTCGACTCCACTGGCCCCGGGTCGCCGGTGTTCCAGCCCCACGGCAGCCGAGTCTTCCAGTTCCGGCCGTGCGACCGAAACAGCGGGTTGAACGCCGAGAACTGAAACCAGCGGACGTAGAGTTCGCCGGTCAGGTCGGCCGTTGGGATGAACCCTCCGGTGTCGGTGCCCCAGAACGGCGTGAGACTCAGCGAGTGGTTCACGCCGACTGGAACGTGCGCTGAAAGCGTCGCCCAGCGCGACTGCACATCCCCCGACCAGATCCACCCCCCATACCGCTGCACGCCCGCGAAGCCGTTGCGGTGCAAGCTCCACGGCCGGATATTCGGCCGGTCGCTGAGCGGCCCCTCGAAGTAACAGCGGTGACGGGCGAGTCGCGCTTCCACCAGCAGCTCATCGCCGTCGTCGGGCCACCAGCCGTCCACGCCGAGCTTGACGAGTTCGGCATGCCGGGCCCAGTAGTTCCGGATGTGGATCGGGTCGTCGGACTTCTCGGCGATGGAGTTCCCGAACATGTTTCGCGGGGCGCGGTTGACGTGCAGCACGACGCGGAAGTCGAGGTCGTGCAGCGCCTTCATCGACTCTTCGGGTTTCGGGAACGTTTTGGGGTTGAACTCGAACGTGCCGTGCCCGATGTTCCAGCCCGCCGGGCAGTAGCCGGTGCCAAGATAGATGACCGCGTCGCACGGGAGCTTCTTCTCGCGGAAGGTCTTGGCGATCTCGGCCGGCTCCTCCGGCCCGGCGAGTGTGCGGTGCGACTGCATGTAGCCCAGCACCCACTTCGGCGGCATCACGGGCTTGCCGGTGAGCCGGTAGTACTCCGCCACCGCATCGGCCGGCTCGGCGAGGGCGCTGACGAACACGTCGAGCGGTTCGCGGCCGACCGCCTCCTTCCGCGGGGCGAATCGCCCCTTCCCCTCGCGCAGGTCGAAGTCGCCGAAAGGCCGATTGAAGAACAGCGCCCACCCCTCGGTGCCGATCAGGAACGGGACGACGATGGTTCCGCCGTGCGTGGCCAAGGGCGCGCCCCCACGGGGGCTGACCTGACCGTTCACCAGCGGGTAGTAGTTTCCGCGGCGGTCGAACTGCCGGCCTCCCTCACCCAGGCCGAGGACCGGGGCGGACGTGCAGAACGCGACCGAGCCGTCCGCCTCGGTGATCACCAGCTCCTGCACGACCTTATCGCCGGGGCCGACGACCGTGATCGTGAGCGGGTTCGGCTTTACTCGCACGCGGAGCTTGCCCGCCTCGATCTCGGTCGCCCCAGCCAGCTCGCGCACCTCCAGACGGGTGTCGGGCTTCAGTTCGACGAGTGCACTCGAGGCGGGGCCGGACCGCGGCTTGCCCTGGTCGTCGAGCGGAGTCAGGGTGATGCGGACGGTTCGCTCGCTCACGGTCGCGACGGCAAGCGAAGCGTTGGCGTCCCCGAAGCGGAGTGGGCCGGCGGGTGCGGGCGAGCAAAGTGCCAGGGTCGCAAGCAGAGCGGAACCAGCAACAGCCGAACGCGAGGTGGGTGCCATGGCGATGTTCCGGTTCGGGCAATGGGAAGGTCACCGGCCGCGGCGGCACAGTGAACTGACTTTTGCTTTCACTTCACGCCGCCATGGTCAGGCGTGCCGTGGGGTTCAAGTGTAACGTCATGGTTCGGTGCGACCGCACCATGCCTGCCAGTAACGCCTGGCCTCTCCGGTCAAATGCGGAGATAGCTCGCGGCCGCATGGCTCGCCGGCGATATTCTCCACGAAGCATGTGGCCGCCGCGTTGTCGAGCAAGCCATCGTCGGCTGGCGCCATGCACTTCGATACGAACTCGCCAAGGGCGGCAACCTGGTCGGCCGGGAGTGATGCGTGCCGATCCCGGAAGAAATCGGTTAGCTGGATGAAAACCCCGTGCAGTGTGAACGACCCGTCATCACCCTGCAAGCAGTTGTTGGGGCCGTCCCAGTACGCCCGGAAATCGGGAAACAGATCCACCAGCCGATCTAACAACGCTTGGGGAGTCATACGCCCTCATCGCCAAACAACGAACTCAGAGGATAGTCCGGCTGCAGGCGTTGGGTTCGGCATCTGTCTATCAGGGGGCCCATCAGTCCGTCTTTCGCGCGAACTCGATGCCGTCCTGGCCTCCGAGCGCCAGCCTGTCGCCGGTGAGCGCCTTGATCAGCAGCGTCATCTTCCCGGCCTTGTCCTGGATGGTGAGCTTATCTCCCTCCACGACGTAGGTGCCCTCCGCCTTTCCGGCCCCGGGCCGGACCTCGGTGACCAACTTCCCGTCCTTGCGGAACTCAAAGGTGGTCCCCTTCTGGATCAGGCCGATGCCGGCCGGGGCCTTGGTCACCACCCAGGTCCCGACCAACTGGTCTCCCGCCGCCGGCCCCTTCTTGTCGTCGGCCCTGGCGGGGCCGCCGGCCAGACAGACGGCCAGTCCAGCCACTGCGACACCACGGTACTTCGTCATCGGATGCCCTCCGTCGGTCACTTCCGGGTCCACTTCAACACCAGGAGCTGGACGTCCTTTCCAGCCTCGAATCGTGCGGGCCGTTCGCTCTCAACCACCTTCGCGTCGCCGGCCGCCACGCCGAGGCAGACCGTTAGCTGCCCCTCCTCCAGACGGTAAACGCCCCGCAAGACCACCCGCCGGCCGCTGAACTCGCCGACCAGGTCGATCTGCTTTGGGTCCTTCGTGGAGTCGAGCTTCAGGGCGTAAGTGAGAGCTTTGTCGCCGCCTTGGTCCGGGCCCGCTGTCAACTTCTCGCTGGCAATCACCCAGACGATCCCTTCGGGGAGGCGGCCGAGGGCGGGGTCCTGTTCCGACGACACCACGGTCCAGGTCCCCTCGAGTTCGTACTCTCCCTTTGGAGCCGGGGCCGCGACGGCGCACATCCAGCCGCACACCACGACCAGCAGAGAACTGCACATTGCACGCATTGTCGCACCCCCTCCAGACGCTACCGCTCAGCAGCGGGCGACGCGCAGAGCGCCCTCATGTCACTAAGAACTGGGCTCGTGACCCCCATCTGCCACATAGCCGGCCGCGATCGCGACCCGAACCCGGTCGCCGACCGCCGCCGACCCGGACAGGTCGACGACCGCTCCGGACACCTGCTCGGCCAGTTCCTCGAAGAACCCGAGGAACAGATACGCCCCCTCGGGTGTGGTTACCATCACCCCGCATGGCCCGGCCCCGAATTCCCGAAACGGGGCTGCCGGCAGCCCGAACAGACCGTCGCTGGCGGTCACCACCTCGACCTCGAACGTGGATGCCTTGGAGAAGTCGAACTCCAGGCCGCGTAGCTTGTCCGCCATCGAATCGCCTCCGCTCTCAAACGCCCCGGCTCGGGGCCCGGTCGGCAACACGTCCCAGAAGCACTTATGTTCCCCCGCGGTCTGCTCCGTCGCCAGATTCGCCCCAACCCAGCCAGGCATTTGCAAATCGCGGGTCGCGACGAATGGCTTCCCGGATGTCCGCGTCGGCACGTTCTTGATTCCCTGTCATCATTAGACATTGGCCGCGATTCCAGAATGCCATCGCCGTAAGGTGACGATCCGCTTGCGCCTGTGACTGCCCGACCATGTCGATCACCCGGTCACCCGCAATGGCGGCATTCAGGTCACCCCGATGCTCGCCCGGGCTGCAATGGCCCGCCGCACTTGGGACAATTCACGATCGCTACCCTCCGTGGCCGAACGACTGCATCACCTGCCGCGACGGCTGGCGAGACGTTGAACCTCGACAATCACAATGCCGCCGCGGTCAGGCGCAAGTCATTGTTCTGTGTTTGGTAACCACAACCAAAATGGATTACAGCCAATGGTCTACTTCTTCAGGCTCGCCTGCCACTCCTTTTCGAGCTGCTGCACCGTTTTCTTCGTCACCTCCTTTCACAGCTCTTCCTTGTATTCCCCCTCCCGGAGGGCCTTGTTGACCTTCTTGACGAGCTCCTTGTCTTGTTTCCGCGCCACGTAGTCAAGGAAGGCGACCGAAACGCCGTAGCAGGCGTCATACTTGGCCCGATCGGGGCTGAGGGGGGCCGAACGACCGGTGGATGTCACCAGCTCAGCGGCTGCTATTTTTTCTCGAACGGCTCATGCTGGACCACGCTCGGGTCGATCGGCGACGGCTTCGTCGTCAGATGCTTTCGAATAAAGGCGTCGACGTCCTCGAACGCCTTCCGTGAGATCGCGGGTCGCGGGGTCCGCGTCGGCGTGCTGACAAAGGCGAAGGCATGCGGCTCGCCAGTATAGGTGATCACTTCCAGGGTCTTCCCAGCAGCACGCAGTTCCGGGATCGTGATCTCCGCGTTGAACTTGTTGACTCCGGTCAGTGTCACCTTTTGCATAGTCTCGAACGTGGGCTGGTCGCCCTGGATAATCAGAATCGGGCACTTGATCCGGGCGATGTCTCCCGCGTCAGTTTCTGATACTCCGACGTGTAGTACTTCTTCGGGTCGACCCGGATCGGTTCCGCATCCTCGACCGTGTAGAGTTCGCCCTTCTTCGGGAACGTCTTGTTGAAAATCCCCATGAACCGGAACGCCGCCGGCTCTTCCGGCACGATGGCGGCCAGGTCCGTCGCGGCGGCGGCGCAGAGCGCCAGATCGCCCCCTCCGCTCGCGCCGTTGACGACGATACTGTGCCCATCGACATACGGGAGCTTCCGGAGTTGCTCGATCGCCGCGAGCACGTCCTCCAGCGCCTCACCCGATTGTGGATCGGCATCCCGATTGCGAAACGTGATCGCCACGACGACATAGCCGGCCGCAAGATAGCGGGAAGCCCAGGCGCCAAGCTCGATCTCCTTGACCCGCTCGGCCGGGAATGCAAGCATGCCGCCGTGAATCAGGACGACGGCCGGGAACGAGCCCTTGCCCGCCGGTTTCCGCTGAAAGCCGGTGCCCTTGTGGCCGTCGCGCGCCGTTGGGGCGATGGCTTCGAGGGCGGCGACCTCTTCGGAGATGACGGGACGTGTCTCCTGGCCGCCGACCGGAGCCGGGGCCTGA
>Ga0066903_100004989_pt1 | contig 11394 bp, 7 predicted proteins | sample PanSoiMetaGPlot1_FD_67491 | JGI IMG/M metagenome (GOLD analysis project Ga0066903, IMG submission 67491) | Tropical forest soil microbial communities from Panama analyzed to predict greenhouse gas emissions - Panama Soil - Plot 1 (version 2) | ecosystem: Environmental > Terrestrial > Soil >...
CTGTGTTGGGAAAATCAAATCCCGTCAGCTTCCCTTGAGAGTGAAGTTTTGAAACCAGAGTCTCGACTTCTGGCTGAGAAATCGTATCCGGCTTGCCGGGAAGGATGGAAGATGGACGGAAAGTGCTTGTGATGTTCGGAGCACCACGGAAATACTGAACCAACACGTTGTTCAGGTGCTGATCCGTCATAGCCTTCTCAAGATTCTCGTCAATTCGTTGAATATCCTGTTTATCCCACGCATTCCCGCCGACGAAAAAATTGGTGTACACCAACTCGCGGATGATCTTGCCGTCATGGTCAACAAGATTGAGAGCCTTACGAGGGGTGAAGCCGGCCGCGATCACCTCAGAATGTGGCGGCGGCTCTTTGGGTTCTACTTTCTCTCCAGCCGCGTAGCGCCGGCAGGCGAGTTCAGCCTTGGAACCTGGTCTTACAAAAACATTCATAGGGCGTGGTCCTGACGACCTTCGAGTAGTCATGGGTGACTCCTTTTCTTCTTGATTTTTCTTGCAGGGAACAATCGAGCGGTTCAAGGGCCCCAGTGAAATGTTCACAGCACACGTGACGCAAATTTCAGCGACGGATCGACGGAGGTAAATGAGTCGAGAGGGACTTTCTCGGATCCGTACAACCTTCAACTCGTTAATTTTCTGGTTTGGGGCGAGTGCCAGGCCGATATCACCAATCGCTTGGAGCCCGAGCGTCCGATGGTGTTCTACCTACAAACCGGAGCATTTTCCTAGCCACACGGAAATACGAAAAGCCTGATTCTTGGTACCCGTGTATCAGTGTTTTAAAGGCATCGAGCTATATCCACGGCTGAGTTTTGCTAAATCGCGACTATCTCTATGGTTAAAAGACTATCCATGTGGATACAGTTCCCGCAGCAGTGAAATACTTCGCGCATGCAGACTTTTGGAAGCAGCGAGTATGGCTTCTTGAGTGTCCTTCTCGTCGGAATCGCAGAATCACTAGGATACGTGTCCCATGATCGGAATCTGCCGAGTCATGGGTGAAATTGACAGGCATGAGATTTGTCGATTGCGTGTAAGTGCGCTGGCATTCTGGTTGCATCTCGCTTGCGGTATCAATGGGGTTTTTGCTTGACACATCTCTTGGACTGGCTAATATTTCGTAACCCTTCACACCGGCTATACCCTGCAAGTTTTTCTAAGGCCCTGACCTGTTTTTTCTAAATCTGCTCCGGGAGCCAATATGGCAAAGATAGATGAGATCTTCTTTCTGCCTCCGATGGCGGTTGCCCGCTTGGGTGCTAGTGAAATCCCGCTTGTCAATTTCAATTGGCTGGAGGATCCCAGCTTGCACGGAGCTGGTCTCACGGTGATTGCACCGGCCGTTTCTCTGAATGTGCTGGCCGACGGATCTGTGCAGCCATCGCTGCCTGCGACCATACAGTTTCGCGATGGCGGCTTGTTGCGTCCAGTGGCGCCTTTTTTCGAGCTGTGGGCGCGCATTGACGGAGAAGAACAGCCACTGACGCTGCAATTGTTGGAAAAGCTTGGAGGCGCGCTCAACAAGTTGACTTACAACGTATCCGCTGCCAACCGCAAAGCTGCGCGACGCGCCGGCGATCCCGCTTGTGCTTTTTCGGCCTCGATCCAAGTGGCGGGCGACGACCACGAGAGACACATGCTGCTCGCCGCTTCTTCGGCAGGTTCGCCCACCGACGAACCTCTGGTTTCCGCTGCCAAGCCCATTCCCTTCGGCAGTTTTCAGGTGATGCGCCCCATCTCAACACAAGCAATGGGTGTAGACCTGGGTATTCTGCGTGTGCGGTTCACCCCAGCGAAGGGAGAAGTCTACGGACCGACAACTGCGGGTTCAGCAACGGATCCGGACACTGGTCGTACCCATACCATGGTTCTCCCTGGCAACCAGATACTGAATCCCAAATCTAGCTGGATGCATTACACGTCGAATGGCCGAGTGGATAGCCCCGAACCAGCCGATACCTACGATGGAGCCGACGACAGCGGTCGCCAAAACCGTTCTTTTGGTGTGGTCGACGACACCTGCGACATTTTGTTGGAAGCAAGTGTGACCATGAAGGGCACGACCTTTACAGGTACAGCGCGTGCCTTCTCTGCCCCGCCTGACTTCGCCCCCGACCGAAGGCCATTTGTTTCCCTGGCCGACGAACTTATCGATCGCGACCCGCCCACAGCCGACACGAAGGAGGACCCGGAGGACGCGATCATGCGCCTTGGCGACTTGTTTCAGCGTGTGTTCGAAACTGCAAGCCTGGCGAATCTCGACATGATGCGGCAGGCGATGATGCCGGGTAACAACCAGGGCCTTGTGAACTTTGCGAATATGCCATCCGTGAGTTTGCCGGACAGCATGACTGACAAAGACCCACTCTTCGATAAGACAGAGGACTTGAATAGTCCACCGACTTCGCATGACAAGGTCCCATACGCCTCGGTGGCCGAGCAAGTACACGGTCCCAAGGCGGATACCGATGACATGGAGTTATTCCTGCGTAGCAACGCCAGCCGCGTGCAGCAGATCATTCGCCCGGCGCACGCCCATTTCAAGAACCTGCAACCGAATGTGAAAACAAATCAACGGCCGAATCCAACTCAACGCGACCCAAGAATTCAGCGCGACGGAGAGCACGACATGCGGATGCCGCCCTATATGCGTGATTCCGATGCCTTGCCTCTTTCGCTTAATCGGCGTCAATACGAGTTCCTCATGCAAATCGTGGCTGAGCTTCAACCCGTCAAAGGGAAAAAGGCGGGAGTTCCTGAAAGTACAAGTCCCACCCAAAGCCACGTATCTCGAGTGCTGCAGCGCTTAGGTGGCAAGACAGCGAGGGCCGGCAAACAAAAATCCGACAAGGCGGTGCGTAACAAGAGAGGAAAGAACTAATGGATAGGCTCGTCATACTCGACGGCCGCGTCGCTCCTCCCGGAAGTGCGGTTTCCCCCAGCGAAACACCCCCGTTGCTGCATCTCCTTAGCGGGGACCGTCCGCTTGCGTTCGTCGTCGAAGGATCACTGTTGTTTGGTCTGGAGCCGAACGCTTTCGCTTCGATGCAGGATAATCCGGCGGCGCAAGAGGAACTGATAAATTCGCTCAGGCTTCGGCAACGAAATAGCAACCTAGCTGCTCCAGTTCCTCTTTCGGCACCCAATTCGATCTCTCTCAACATCGCACAGTCCTGCAACTTGTCCTGCTCCTATTGCTACGCAGACGAAGGGCGCTTCGGAGGCCGTGCCTCGATGATGTCCCTCGAAACGGCCTTTGCCGCAATTGACCGGTTGTTCGCCGAGGCTGCAGGACAGCGTGTCACGGTCGGATTCATCGGCGGTGAACCGTTCTTGAATCGAGAAGTGCTCCATGCCAGCGTTGAACACGCCGTCGTCCGTTCTCGCGAAACCGGATCAACCGTGGGATTCTCGGCTACGACCAACGGAACTTTACTAACCGCATTCGACCTGGACTTAATTCGGCGGCATTCATTCTCTGTGTCGGTGAGTTTGGATGGAGGGGCCAACACCAACGATCGTCACCGAAGGTCGTTCAACGGCAAGAGCGGATTTCAGGCTGCCATCCGTTCACTGCAACCTCTACTACAAAATTCCGGCAAGGCGCGCATCGCCGCGCGCTGCACCATTACGAGAGAAGACCTTCGCGTGTTGGACCGCATCGATGCTCTGGCAGATGCTGGATTCTCAGAGATCGGCGTCAGCCCGCTCCGCACGAGTCCGGAACCGGGGCTGGCTTTTCGCGATGACGATTGGCTGATTTTTCTCGATGAAATGGTGCGAGCCGCGGAATGCGAGAAAGAAAGACTCCGGTCAAGGCTTCCGCTCAGATTTTCCAACCTCGCAATCGCCTTGAAGCAATTGCATGCGGGCTACAACAAGCCTCTGCCTTGCGGTTCGGCAGCCAGCTATGTCTCCGTGAGCACACGTGGGGAATACTTCACCTGTCACCGCACGATTGACAATCCTGGATTCAACTTAGGCAACGCAGCATCCGGCCTTTCGCTGGAAAAACGGGAGCAGTTTCTTCGCTCACGGCATGTCGACCGTCAGGAGCCGTGCCGCTCATGCTGGGCGCGCTACCTCTGCGGTGGCGGCTGTCACGCGGAGGTCCTGGCTGCAGGAAGAAGTGGCTGCGACTACATCCGAGGCTGGCTGGAATACTGTCTGCGCTTCTACGATCAGGCCTTGAGCGAATTCCCCTCGTTGTTCGGAGAAGGAGAAATTGCGTCATGATTCCAAAGATATTTCCCCGTAATTTGACTGCACGCGCCGCTACGCTCGTTGCTGGGAATCCAGTGACCACCCGGTTGGAGAGCGGCGTCGGCAATTGTTTTCCCGGCCTGGAATTTGACCACCGCAACCTCGATCGGCGTTTCTTTCCTGGCTTGATCTTTGAGTTTACGGCAACTGGCCCTCGCCTCGTGAACGTCGACTCCAATGATCCTGAACTGAAAGGTGAACCCGCCCTGAAAAAGACGCTTTCCGGCAAAGATGGGAAGAGCCTGGCCGAAGGCGCATGGTTCATCCAACAAATTACGCAGGGTGGGACGAGCATCCTCATGAAACAGGGTGGCAATGACCTGGACGCGATGACTTCGTGGCGCCTCGTGCGTTGCTTGCAACCGGGAAAGGTCACGATACAGCTTGAGCGACGTCGTGTTACCGCTGGAGAAAACATCTCACAAGAACCAATCACACTGTCTGCTAACCGTCGTAACTACGTGGACCCGCAAACCGGAGTTATCAGCACTGCCTATGCTCCCGGCGAACTCACTCAGAGTCTATGCTCGCCGTGGATGCACGATTTCCGTGACTGCGCATGCTTCTACTGGGCGTCCAATCATCCCGACATCGTTCTAGCCCAGGATCCCCCGGGCGAACCAACTTTGCCTTCGGGCGCCCCGGAGGATCCGTCTCTCGCGCTAACTCCGATCGATTGGCTGCGGACCGACCGTTCCAGCACGAAACCGGCTGGCGCGACTGAGGACGAAAATCGGCCAGGACAAATGGATCACTACGAGATCAACCAACGCTGGCAGGACTTGGCGATCGTTCTACAAGGAAGAGAGATCTCCAGCGTGTATCAGCCAAGGCAACCGGAGACAGCGAACCCGCTCGCATCCCCGGACGCGCTGGCGGCCAGACTTTCGGATCTGGCCAAGTTAGAACATGCCGTCGCCCTGGAATATCTTTATGCGCGCTACTCTCTGAAGGACCCGGCATCCGTCGCTAGTCGCGACCTGAAGGATGCCTTGACCTTCGCGCAGCACGAGATCTTTCTCGTTGCCGTAAGCGAAATGCGGCATTTGCGCTGGGCCAATCAGTTGATCTGGAGCCTTGAGCACGCAGGTCTGTTGACAACTAAAGTCGGACCAAGCCTCGGGATTGCCGACCAGATCCCCGTTGCGTCCGATCCCTCGCGGCCTCCTCAGTTACCTTCAATCAAAGGTGTCGAAACACGGCCTCCACAACTAAGACCATTGCTGCCCGAAGTTCTGCAGGATTTCATTGCAGTCGAACAGCCAAGCGGCTTCCTGGATGGTCAGTACTCTGAGGTCTTGGCAACCTTGCGTGAACCAAAGTATCCGCCAACCCTCGAACAGCTCGCCGCCCGCATCATCGCTGACGGCATGGAGCATTTCTCGCGCTTCCGACAAGTGCAAGTAGTCCTGACGAATCGCAAGCCAACCGACTATTTGCGTTCGGAGACGTTCCCGCTTGCATCGGCAGGCGATGGGGATGGAGACGCAGCTCTGAATACGTACAATCAGATCCTCACCGAACTGGACGAAGCCTATGTCAGCGGCGACATGGAAGATGCGTCCCATATCGCCGTGGCGCGCGCCCTGATGTTCCAACTGGATAGTCAAGCTCGTAAGCTAGCTGCTCGTTCGCTGGGAGTTCCGTTCTTTCCCTCCGTTCCCCTGAAGAAGATGAAGAGCCCAAAGAAGACGACTAAGAAAAGGTGAGCGCGATGAGGAGTGCAGACTTCAGTGTGCTGGTCGGTGGCACAGGCATCGCAGCCGCGGCCACCAGCCTGCGGCTTATAAAGCTCGGGGTCCAGCCGCTAATAGTTTGTACCTCCAGTCCCATCCAGGCAGGAATCGAGGCTATCCCTGAAGTTGCCTTACCTTTGTTTGCTGAACTGGGCATGCTTGAAGTGCTCAGATCCGCTCGTACAACGCTAGTCGACGGTTTTGAGAACAACTGGGACGACAAGAAAATTGTTCGTTCGGGTCTCTGGCTGCATGTGGACCGACGGCGCTTAGCGGAGGCAGCCATCCGTGAAGCAGTCCGCCAAGGCGCAACCCTGCGGACAGTTCCCTCGCTGCCAAAGCTTACGCATGCGAATAAGGCCGTAGTCGCTGATCTCGATGGCAGGGAGCGCCAATTCGACGCTGCCATCGATGCAACCGGAAGGTCTGCCGTATGGTCGCGGCCCACTCGGCGGCTTGGCATGCAAGTGGCCGATCTTTACAGTCTGACGGCCGAGGAATCAATGCGCGGACGCATAAGCAGAGCCGGCCAAGGATGGGCATATCGCATCGGATTGGACGACGAAACCACGGTCGCTATCATGTCGAGCGGAAAGGGACGCAGGAGACCAACCGCCGAGACATTTCGTACGCTGGGTTTGGCGGAGACAAGCTGCGCTTATCGCGGCCGGCGTCCTGCATTTCCCCAGTGGGCGGAGCAGCCCGTCGAGGGACGCCGCTTGTCCGTTGGAGATGCAGCGCTCGCCTACGACCCAATCGCCGGTCAGGGAATTCGTTTCGCGCTTTCCAGCGCCTTGGCGGTTGCCACAGTAGTGAACAGTTGGAAACACACACCCACTAAAACGGAAGCTGCGAATCGTTTCTACCGCGATTTCATCGTGCGGGCGCGACAAAGACATTTGCAGTTCGTTGATGCCGCCCGCCTAGGAGCCCCAGCTGAGTCATTCTTGACGGCAGTCCCTGAGTTCGTGGTCTTTCGTGGCGAGACGCGTTCCACCGAGCTCCAGATCGGTTCCCGCATCGTAAGTGGTACGGCTGTGCAACTGCACGACGGCAGCTTGGTCCGCTGGGTGGGCGGAGTCGATTTACTGCGACTACGGGATCTGGCTCACAAACCAATTCGCTCCAGCAAACTCGCAAGAAAGTTAGCATCAGCGGGTCTTGACGTAGACAAAGCCAGCACTATGATGGCGTGGTGCGCCCGCGAGGGATTGCTCGCACCCCTCCCTTCTGCCGTTACTCGTTGAGCGCTTATCCAATCGCAGGACGCTATCAAGCCAGGCTGCTAGTTAGTTTGGTCAGTAGCTGTAAAAGAGGTTCTGTATCTCAGCTGTGCTCCGGGGCTTGAGCAATGCCAGCATCAGCAGAATTCTCGACTTTTGGGAATTGAGTTCATCCGACGCTACGAAGTTCATCTCATCGTCGTTAACTTCCACGTTTCGCCCAACGCTACCGGTAGCTACGCGGCTGAGACATGGGCGGAATGCCAAGCCCTTCGTACTAAGGAACAGATTGAGTCATCTGGCCACACCGCAAATTGGGAAGAGTGTCTCCATTCCGCCCGAATCCAGGCGCGGGACATATTCGAACCTGCATTTTCTGCTCTCGAAAGAAATGCGCCGCTACCTTGCGTCCTCAAGGAAATTCGAGAACGTCTGGTGGCATCTCGAAATCACAGCACCGCGCTCGAAACTTGTCAGCTTTCGCAGTAACCCTTTTCATTCTTCGATAGAGGTTGCGCTTGCGTTCGCGGCCTACCAAACCGGAGCCATTGTGGACGCGCCCGCTGACGCGTGGTCTACCGGCCACATGCCCTGGTGTGTTGGACAGAGTCGTTGCAGTTGATTAGGCTGACAAAATGATTGGTATTCTCGTCGTTGCGCTGATCGTCGTCGCCTTATGGACTGGCAGCCGGGTCGTCGGAAGTTTGAATATCCCTCGAGACTAATTCTTCCGCCCCGAACAACGATCGCTCTCCTGCGTAAGCGAATAGCGTAGGTTCTCAACGTAGCTTGTGAATTGCGTCACATTCTCAGGTGAGTGATCGGCTAAGGCCGCTTTGAGGCTCAATCTGCTATGCGGCACGCCCGACCGTGCGAACGTCTCGCGCCATCGCCCGCGCGGCGACCAGGGCGTCATACTGTTGCTGCGACTGGCGGGACAACAGTGCCCACAGCGTATAGACACCGAGCCCGGTACCAAGTGGAATGTTAAATAGCGAGATAAATGCAAGCACGAGCACTACCATGCGCGCCCATGACTCGCGCTGCAACAATCCCCATGCGGCTATGAATCCGCAAAGTGCCTTGGCCAGGAGCACGATCCCGAGTGTGCTGAACAGGTAGGTCAGGAAATGGGTTGGCACATCGGGTGGCACACCCCTGATTTCGCGCAGATGCGGAAACAGAGTACTGCCAAGAATCAGCAGAAACAGGCCTCCCATGAGATTCACCGCTGACAGAGCGAACCACAGAATGCCGAGCAGATGTACGTGGTGCGCGAAAACTCTGCGAGGCAGTTCCGCGGAGGCCCCGCGTGTCTCGCGAGCCGGCTGCTTCACCCTTTTGCACATCCTGCAAGGGGTGAAATTTAATCATCGCTGCCTTCCGCATACCTTCACCTATCAACTTGAAAGACTCGTATCAGGGCGCGCCTTCAGGCGCGCCGCAAGAGGCACTAAAGAGAGCGCCTGAAGACGCTGATCTGTGAATTGTGAATGCAGTTTCGCGTAGAGAAATCGGATCTGAGATCCGATCCTGAGTCAATATAGAAAACGAGAATTACGAGGACTCGCCGTGCAGAACGTCGCGCACCTTGCGCGAAAGCGTCTGCAGCGTAAAAGGTTTCTGCAGGAAAGCCGTGCCGGGCTCCAGAACGCCTTCATGAATGATGGCGTCTTCCGTGTATCCCGACAGGAACAACACCTTGATCTCTGGTCGCGCCGCCGATACTTTTTGTGCGAGTTCGCGCCCGCCCATGCCCGGCATAACGACGTCGGTGATCAGCATCTCGATGCGGGCCTTGTATTCATTCGAAACTTTGAGTCCGGCCTCGCCGTTCTCCGCCTCAATCACCTTGTAGCCACGACTGACCAGCGTGTCGCGCACCAGTTCGCGAACCGATTCCTCATCCTCCACCAGCAACACCGTCTCTGACCCGCCCGCTGCAGCCGCCGTATTCTTCACCGGACTTGTATGGTCGGCTGCATCCTCTACGCGAGGCAAGTAAATTCTGAAAGTCGTGCCCTGCCCGATTTCGCTGTGCGCGAAGATAAACCCGCCAGTCTGCTTCACTATTCCATATACGGTCGACAGGCCAAGCCCAGTTCCCTTTCCTTTCTCTTTCGTAGTGAAGAATGGTTCAAAGATCCTCGACTGCGTTTCCGTGTCCATCCCTGCGCCGGTGTCTGAAACTGAAAGCAGAACGTAGGGGCCAGGTGGAATCAGCGAGTGTTCCCGCCGGCGCGCGTCCAACTCTACGCGTTCGGTCTGAATCAAAACTTTGCCGCCTCCCGGCATCGCGTCGCGCGCATTGACCACCAGGTTCATGATTACCTGCTCCAGTTGTCCTGCGTCCGCGCGCGTGTGACCCACATCCGGTTTCAGATGAGTCGACAGTCCAATCGTCTCTCCGATCAGCGGACGAAGCAGTCGCTCCATGTCTGACACGATGGAATTCACGTCAACAACTTTCAGCTCGAGCAGTTGCTTTCGGCTGAAGGCCAGCAGTTGCCGGGTCAGCGTCGTCGCTCGATCCGCGGCCTGCTGGATCGCCTCGGCCTTGCTCTCCAGCTCCTCGTGCGGCTTCAACTCCTCGAGCAGAACCTCGGTGTATCCGCTAATCACCATCAGAAGATTATTGAAATCGTGCGCGACCCCACCGGCGAGCCTTCCGACAGCCTCCATCTTTTGCGCCTGCCGGAATTGCTCTTCCAGCGCTCGCCGTTCCGTTACATCCTCGGCGATGATCTCCAGAACTTTTTCTACTTCTTCCGGACCGCTCGCGGCCCGGCCGCTCAGCCGCACCGTTATCGCTCCACCGTCTTTCCTCTTCCACCGCACTTCCAGTCCGTCGAGCCGCCCCTTTAGCTGGAATTCCTGAATCAGACGCTCATGCTCCTCGGGATTGAGGAAAACCTCGTGCGCCGGATCCAAGGCCAGCACGTCTTCTGGTAAATCATATCCCAGCATCGTAATCAGCGCTGGATTCACATCCAGAAATCGTCCTTCAACATCCGACCGGTAGATACCGTACACCGCGCTTTGCACCAGCGATCGATAGCGCGCCTCCGATCGCCGCAGCGCTTCTTCGTGGCGTTTGTGGTCGATCGCGCTCGCCAGTTGCTGTGACACGAACGTCAGAATTTCTTTATCCTGCTCGCCGAAACGAATCGCCTCGCTGTAGCTCTGCACCACGAGAACGCCGAAGCTTTCTTTCCCGGCGCGCAGCGGAACACCCAGCCAATCCACGGAAGGCGCGCCGATGAGCTCCACTTCGCCATGCTGCATTAGTTCCTCAAATCTTTCGGGCGACGCCAGCAGTGGTTCCCCGGTCCGCAGAACATATTCCGTCAGGCCACGTCCGAGCGGCTTCGGTGCTGGAGTTTCATCCACCTCATCGACGAAGTGGGGAAAGGTCAGCAGTTGCGTCGACGGATCGTAGAGCGCGATATAGAAATTCCGCGCGTTCATCAACTCATCCACAATGTTATGAATCGCCGCGTAGAAGCCCTGCAGGTCCGCGGCGGAACTGGTTCGTTCCGCAATCCGGTAAAGCGCCGAACTCAATGTCTGCGCACGCTTGCTGTCTTCGATGTCGCGATATAGCACGTAGTAACCCACATGCTCGCCATTCACCGTTACGGGCGCGCACGACACCGATACATCGGCCAGCGATCCATCTTTCCGCTGGCGCCGCGTTTCCAGCGTGATCTTCTGCCCGCTCATGACCGACTCTTTGATCCAGTCCAGTTCTGCAGTTCGTTCCTCAGGAACGATCAGCTCCGATGGCCGCTTGCCCAGCGCTTCTTCTGCCGTAAATCCGAAAAGATGTGTGAATTCGGAATTGATCCGAGTGATGCGGTGCTTCACGTCCAGAATGCTGATCGCTTCCGGAGCGCATTCCACCAGTTGTTCGAGGTAGGCTTTTTGAACGGCGGGATCGTGCTCGTCCCACGCAGGCGTCCACTCCCGGTGCGGCATCTCCGACGCCAACACCATCGCCGGCTGCGAGCCGCGCCGTAACGCCTCTTGCAGTGCCTTTGCGCGCACCAACTCCGCGGATTGAGCCGATTGGGTGATCTCGTCACCCATCGAGGGACCCCTCCCTGGTGTCCAAATCTTAGATCGCTATCGGATTACCAGAAAGTTACGGAGGTAA
>Ga0066903_100004990_pt1 | contig 11393 bp, 8 predicted proteins | sample PanSoiMetaGPlot1_FD_67491 | JGI IMG/M metagenome (GOLD analysis project Ga0066903, IMG submission 67491) | Tropical forest soil microbial communities from Panama analyzed to predict greenhouse gas emissions - Panama Soil - Plot 1 (version 2) | ecosystem: Environmental > Terrestrial > Soil >...
TCCCCGCACGAATTGCGCCAGCGCTTGATCGACTCGAGGATCGGCAACGGACGCTCGTCGCAGAACGCGTAGTTCACGTCGATGACGATGAGCGCCGGGCGCTTGCCGAAGCCGCCGCGGGTGCCATAGCCGGACGCCGCAAACACCGCCCTGTCACGCTCGGTAAGGAACTTGTTCCAGATCGGCTCGCTCATCGCAGAAATCTCCGTGTTGTAGCCGTCCCGCCGTCGCGGCGATCATATCAGGTAGCGCCACATCATGCTCGAGTCCGGGTCGCCTCAATTCTTGCCCTTCTCGATCTCCTTGAGAAGGGTCGACCACTGTCGCCCGCAATCGCTTCAATCAGTGCATTGCGCTCGGTCGAGAACAACGTCTTATCGATCGCGACCGGCGCAAACTCCACGCGCCGGAACCGCGCCTTCTGGTCGACCGGCACGGTCGCGTCGATCCCCAGCTTGGCGCGAATCCCGTTGTTGCCCGCGCGCACGTATTCGTGCCCGCGCGCCTCGGGAATGAGCACGAGGTCGCGCGACGCCTCCATGCGCGTCGCCAACGCATATTCGACATCGTGCGGATCGCGGATGTCGATGTCCTCGTCGACCACGATCACCAGATCGAGGTCCTTGAGCGCGCCGAATGCCGCCAGGATCGCGTTGCGCTGCAGCCCCTCGTGCTGCGCGGTTTCCTTTTTCACCTGCAGGACGGCGTGGAACCGGTGCAGGCCGCCGGCCGTCATCTCCGCATCGACGATGATCGGCACGGCCGAGCGGAGCACCTTCAACAGGCTCGCCTCGAGCACGTACTTGCGCAGCATGATGGTCTCGCGGCCGTAGCCGTTGATCGCGTGATAGATCGGCGCGGTGCGGTGGGTCACCGCCGTCACCTCGACCACCGGCGCATCGTCGGCCGGCGCCATGAACCCGACGAACTCGCCGAACGGCCCTTCGCGCGCGACCTGGTCGACCAGGATCCTCCCTTCGATGACGAACTCGGCCTCGGCCGGAACCAGGAGGTCCTGCGTGACGGCCTGCGCGACGGCGAGCGGGCGCCCGACCAGCCCGCCCGCCACCGCCAGCTCGTCGGCGCTCTCGGGCATCTGTGAGCCCATGGTGGCGGCGGTGAACTGCAGCGCCAGATCGGGACCGATGCAGACGACGATCGGAAGCGGCTTGCCCTGCTTCTTCGCCCGCTCGAACGCGAGCCGCAGATGGCGGCCGTAGTCGAGCTTGACGCCGAGCTTGTTCGGCCCGTGCAGCTGCAGGCGGTGGTAGGAGGCGTTGTACACGCCGGTCTCCGGGTCGCGCACGATCACGATGCCGGCGGTGATGAAGCGGCCCGAATCGGCAGGAGCGTGATAGAGGGCCGGCACGAGGCGGGCGATGTCGAACTCAGCTGTATGGACCACCTCCTGCACCGGCGCCGACGACACCAGCTTGGGTGCGAGCGGCTCGCTAAGCGCGCGGCCGACGAGCTCGCGGATGTCGCGGAAGTCCACGCCGAACGCGGCTTCGCAGTTCTCCCGGCAGGACAGGAGATTGCCGACGACCGGCACGCCATGTCCGCGCACGGTCGGGAAGAACAAGGCCGGCCCGCCGTCGAGTTTTTTCATCAGGGCGGCGATCTCGAGGTGCGGATCCGCCTCGCGGGTGCAGGTTACGATTCGGCCGCCCTCCGCCATGCGCGCCAGGGCAGAGCGAAACCGCGTATCGAGCACTTGGGAAGCCAACATGATGCTGCTGCCTTTGCGTTCGCAGGCGTTCCGGGAGAGTGCGCCCGATCGTGCCGCATATTCCACCGGAACCGCGGCAGCCTGACAAGGCATGGGCGGGAATATCAGAACAGCGCCATCTACTGCGCCGGGATGCCGAGGTCGCGGATGATCTTGCCCCACTTCTCGGCGTCCGCTTGGGTCATGGCGCCAAGCTCCTCGGGAGTCGATTTCGCCACCTCGACCGCGATGTCTTCCATCCGCTTCTTTACATCGGACAGGAACAGGATGCGGCTGATCTCCTGGTTGAGCGTGCTCACGATGTCCTTCGGCATGCCGGCCGGACCGAACGCGCCGTACCACACCGCCATATCATAGCCTGGCAGGGTTTCGGCTACCGTCGGCACGTCGGGCAGCAATGCGGAGCGCTTGCTCTCGGTCACGGCCAGAAGGCGCAGCTTGTCAGCCTTCACGTGCGGCAGGCTCTGCGTGCCCGCCGTGAAGAACAACTGGGTCTGGCCCGCCACGGTGTCGGCGACCGCGGGAGCGCCGCCCCGGTAGGGGACGTGCAGCATCTCGACACCCGCCATCTTCTCGAACAGCGCCCCGCACAGGTGATTGGTCGAGCCCGGGCCGGCCGACGCGTAGGCGATCTTGCCCGGGTTGGCCTTGGCGTAGTCGATGAGTTCGCGCACCGTCTTCGCCGGCAGGGATGGATGCACCACCATCGTGTTGGTCACGTAGGCCAGCAGCGCGATGGGCGAGAAATCCTTCACGCCATCGAACGGCATCGACGCGAACAGCGCGTGGTTCATCGTGTGCACGCTCATGGTGTTGAACAGGAACGTGTAGCCGTCGGGCGCCGCGCGCGCGACCACGGCGGTGCCGATATTGCCCGAAGCGCCGCTACGGTTTTCGATCACCACCGGCTGCTTCAGCGACTGTCGCAAGTGCTCGGCGACGATCCGCGCCAGGATGTCGGTCGAGCCGCCGGCCGCGAACGGCACGATCAGCGTGATCGGCCGCTCCGGATAGGCTTGCGCCTGCGCGCTCCCGCGCGGCGCGACCGCAAGCGCCGTCGCACCCGCCAGCACGGATCGCCGCGTTGCCCTCGTCATCGGTTCCTTCCGCTCCGAGCTTACTTTATGAAGACCCGAGTTCGTTGCGCCCGTCAATGCGATGCGGCGCGATCGCTTCCCGAGATGCCTTCCATGCAACAGGCCTTCACCACCCGACCCGAGATCCGTGGCACGTTCGGTGCGGTCGCCAGCACGCATTGGATCGCCAGCGCGGTCGGCATGTCGGTGCTGGAGCGCGGCGGCAACGCCTTCGATGCGGCGGTCGCGGCCGGTTTCGTGCTGCAGGTGGTCGAGCCGCACCTGGTCGGCCCGGGCGGCGAGGTCCCGATCATCCTCAAGCAGCACGATGCCGCCGAGCCGGTGGTGATCTGCGGCCAGGGGCCGTATCCGCAGGCCGCCACATTGGAGCGGTTCGCGAGCCTCGGCCTCAAGCAGGTCCCGGGAACCGGGTTGTTGCCGAGCGCGGTGCCTGGCGCATTCGACGCCTGGATGCTGCTGCTGCGCGACTACGGCACGTGGTCGGTCGGCGACGTGCTCGAGGCCGCGATCGGTTACGCAGAGAACGGCTATCCGGTGCTGCCGCGCGTCGCGTCCTCGATCCTGGCGGCGAAGGATTTCTTCATCGCCGAGTGGCCGAGCTCGGCGGCGATCTGGCTGCCCGGCGGGGAGGTGCCGCGCCCGCATGCGCTGCACCGGACACCGGCGATCGCCGCAACCTATCGGCGGATCGTCGCCGAAGCGGAAAGCGCTGGCCGCGACCGCGAGCGGCAGATCGAGCGTGCCCGCGCAGCTTTCTATCGCGGCTTCGTCGCCGAGGCGATCGATGGTTTCTACCGCTCGGCCGAGCTGATGGATTCGAGCGGCCGGCGCCACGCCGGCCTGCTCACCGCCGACGACATGGCGCGTTATCGCGCCACCATCGAGCCCACGGTGTCGCGCCGGTATCGCGGCGTAACTGTGCACAAGACCGGCCCGTGGGGGCAGGGGCCGGTCCTGCTGCAGACGCTGGCGCTCCTCGAGCGATTCGACCTCGACGCCATGGACCCGTGCGGCGAGCGGTTCGTCCACACCTTGGTGGAGGCGCTGAAGCTCGGCTATGCGGATCGCGAAGTCTTCTACGGCGACCCGAACTTCGTCGACGTGCCGCTCGCGACGTTGCTGTCGGATGATTACGCCGCCGTGCGGCGCAAGCTGATCGGCGAGAGCGCCTCGGCCGAGATGCGCCCGGGCGAGCTGCCGGGCGCGGCCGAACGCATGCGGCGCGTCATGGCCATGGCCGGGGCGGAGACGCCGGTCGGCATCGGGTTCGGCGAACCGACTTTTGCGGCGCTTCCGGTCGAATGGGGCGACACCGTGCACATCGACGTGGTCGACCGCTTCGGCAACATGCTGTCGGCGACGCCCTCGGGCGGCTGGCTGCAGGGCTCGCCCGCCGTACCCGCGCTTGGCTTTGCCATCTCCACGCGCGGCCAGATCGGCTGGCTCGAGCCCGGCCATCCTGCGACTGTGCGCCCCGGCGCGCGCCCACGCACCACGCTGACGCCGACGCTGGTGACGCGTGACGGCGAGGCGTGGCTCGCGACGGGCACGCCGGGCGGCGACCAACAGGATCAATGGACGCTTGCCGTGTTCCTGCGGCTCCTGCACCACGATCTCGACCTGCAGGCCGCGATCGACATGCCGCTGTTCACCAGCCGCCACTTCCCGCAGTCGTTCTATCCGCGCACCGCCGAGCCCAAGCGCCTGCTGATCGAGGAACGCATCGGCGCCGACGCAATCGCGGCGCTCGCGCGGCGCGGACACGATGTCAAGGTCGAAGGCGCATGGGCGCTCGGACGTGTCTGCGCGGTCGCCCGCCGCGACGGCATGGTGACGGCCGCCGCCACGCCGCGCCTGATGCAGGCCTATGCGATCGGGCGTTAGCCCTGTCTGTGCGGAACTGTGCTAAGAGTCCGGCGCGCTATTCGGAGCAACACTGATGCCCACCACTGTCGAAGTCCTCGCCACCGCCTTCAAGGATGCCGGCACGCCGTTCATCGTCGGCCATCCGGGCGGCGAGTCGGTCGAGCTGATGGAGGCGGCGCGCCAGCGGCAGATGCGGTTTCTGCTGATGAAGCAGGAGGTGGCGGGCGCCATGCTGGCGGCGACCTGGGGCGACGTGACCGGAAGCCCGGGCATCTGCATGTCGACGCGCGGCCCCGGCGCGACCAACATGGTCAACGGCGTCGCGCACGCCTTCCTCGACCGTTCGCCGGTGATCGCCATCACCGATGCCTATTCGCGGCCGACCTACGAGATCGGGCTGCGCCAGCGCATCAACCAGCTCGCCGTGTACGAGCCGATCGTAAAATGGAACACCACGATCGACGCCAAGACGGTGCGCCAGCAGGTGCGCCGCGCCGTGCGCACCGCGACCGGCGCGCCGCCCGGCCCGGTGCATTTCGAGATGCCGCAGAGCGAAACCACGCGCGAGGCCGGCGAATACGTCGCCGAGCCGCCGCTCGTTCCCAATCGTGTGGTGCCGGGCCCCGATCGCGCCGATCTCAAGCCTGCGCTCGACGCGCTGCGGCGCGCGCGCCGGCCGATCCTGCTCGCCGGCCTCGGCGTGTTCTGGAGCAAGGCTTCGGCGGAGCTCACCGCGTTCGCCGAGCGGTTGGGCGCGCCTGTCCTCACCACGTCGAAATGCAAGGGCGCGATCCCGGAAGATCACCCGCTGCGCGCCGGCTGCATCATCGGCGGAATCATCGAGCGTAATCTCGTCAACCAGTCGGATCTCGTGATCACGATCGGGCTCGATGCGGTCGAGCTGCAGCCAAAGCCATGGCCGTACACGATTCCGGTGCTGTCGCTCGCATCGACGCCGAGCCTCGACGCCTTCGTGCCGGCCGATCCGGAGGTCGTCGGCGAGCTCAAGTCCCTGCTGGCGGCGCTCACCGAATTGGCACCGGAGGGCGCGAACTGGGGCGAGAAGGCCGCGCGCACCTTTCGCCAGGAGGTCGCCGACGCGCTCAACACGCCGAGCACCGGCCTCTCGCCGCAGCGCGCCATGGAGGTTGCCCGCGCGGTGCTGCCGCGCGACACGGTCGCGACCTGCGACGCCGGCGCAAGCCGGCTGTTGGTGGTGCAGAAATGGGAAGCCTACGGGCCGCGCGAGTTTCTCACCTCGAACGGCCTCGGCTCGATGGGCTACGCGGTGCCCGGCGCGCTCGGCGCGCGCCTTGCCTACCCGGACCGGCCGGTCGTTGCCTTCACCGGCGACGGCGGCATGCTGATGGCGCTCGCCGAGCTGCAGACCGCGCAGCGCGAAAAGCTGCCGATCATCGTCGTTGTGTTCGACGACCAGGAGATCGGCCTCATCCGCGTCAAGCAGGAGATCAAGGGGCTTGCACCGCACGGCGTCCAGCTCGGCGGCGTCGATTGGGAGAAGCTCGCGCAGTCGTTCGGCGCCGACGGCATCGTGGTGGAGACCGAGCAGCAGCTTTCGAATGCGCTGACCGCTGCCCTGAAATCGAGCGGCACCACGGTGATCGCCGCCCGCATCGATCCGTCGGGCTACGTCGCGCAGTTCAACGCGCTGCGGGAACTGTGACCGCGCCCGTCGCGATGGAATCGGCGCGCCAATCAGAGGCTGCCGCAAAAGGCGCCGGGCTGCTCGCCGGCATCCGCGTCGTCGACCTCACCCGCGTGTATGCCGGGCCCTATTGCACCTTCCTGCTGGCGATGGCCGGCGCCGACGTGATCAAGGTCGAGCCGCCGCAGGGCGATGCCTTGCGCAACCGCCGCGGCCCGGGCGGCGCGGCGCTCCCGTTCGCCATGCTCAACGCCAACAAGCGCACCGTCACGCTCAACCTCAAAGCCGAGCAGGGGCGGGCGCTGCTGCTGCGCCTCGCCGAAAAGGCCGACGTGCTGGTGGAGAATTTTCGCCCCGGCGTGATGGAGCGGCTGGGTCTCGGCCGGGAGACCTTGCGCGCACGCTTTCCGCGGCTGATCTATGCGGCCGCCTCGGGCTACGGCAGCACCGGTCCTTATCGTGACTACCCCGCCATGGACCTCACCATGCAGGCATTTGCCGGCGTGATGGATTCGACCGGCTACATGGACAAGCCGCCGGTGAAGGCCGGCGCCGCGATCGCCGATTTCCTCGCCGGCGCGCACCTCTATGGCGCGATCGTGACCGCGCTCATGCACCGCCAGGCGCACGGCGAGGCGGTCGCCACCGAGGTGGCGATGCTCGACGCGGTCTATCTGTCGCTCGCCTCCAGCCTCGGCCTCGCCATGCGGGCGGGCGATGCCTTCGTCCCGCGCACCGGCAACCGCCACAGCGGCCTCTCGGTCTGTCCGTACAACGTCTATCCGGCGGCCGACGGCCATGTCGCCATCATCTGCAACACCAACGACAACTGGCGCGCCCTCGTCAACGCCCTCGGGCGCGACGATCTCGACGCCGACCCGCGCTTTGCCACCATGGCGGGCCGTATCGCCCATATGGACCTGGTCGATGCCGAGATCGCGCGCGAGACCCGCAAGCACAAACGCGATGCCTTGTTCAAGCTGCTCAACGGCGCCGGCGCGATCTGCGGGGCGGTGCGCTCCCTGCGCGAGGTGATCGACGATCCGCTGCTGCACGCGGGCGGGCTGCTGCACGAGATCGATCACCCCGAGTACGGGAGGCTCGCGGTCGCGCGCAGCGCGCTACGGTTCTTCGATCAGCCAAGCCCGACTTACCAGCCCAGCCACGCGCTCGGCGCCGACAACGACGCCGTGTTCGGCGAGCTCGGCTTGAGCGCGGAAGAGCTGACGAAGCTGCGGGCGGACGGGGTGATCTGACCAGGCCGCAATAAGGCGAGCCGATTGACGCGCGTAGCAGTTGAAATATCCTCGCGATAGCGCATCAGAGGGGATGAAAATGAGCTTCTTGGTCGAGCGCCCCGCCGATAAGTACAACCCGGATGCGTTCAGCGCGTTTGCCCCGAACAAGAGCAGCTTCGAGATCGGCAACGCCCAGGCGCTGATGTGGATGTCGCAGCTAGCCTACGAGACGCGCTGGCCCGAGAAGATCGAGAAAATCCGCGCCTTGTGGAAACTGGAAACCGCTACGCCGTTTTCAGCCGCGGCCAATACCATTCTTCCAATCGCGCGAACCCATGGCGTCATCGCCACGCGACAGGATGCCACCATCGTTGCTTTCGCCGGTACGGACCCCCTCGTGGTTGCCGATTGGGTCACCGATTTCGACGCGTTCCCGTCCCCCAAGGGCCTTCATTCCGGGTTCCAATTGGCCGCGGACGTAGCCTGGAGTGTCGTCGAGGACGCCGTGAAGACTCGTGGAGGCCGCAATGTCGTCTTCACTGGGCACAGCCTCGGCGGCGCCATTGCCATTATTTCGGCCGAGCGAGTGTCGCGCGAGCTCGAGGTGACGCCAACCAGTGTTTATACCTTCGGAAGTCCACGTCCCGGCAGCGAACAATTCGCGCAACAATACAAGTCGTCGGGGCCCGAAGACAGGACCTTCCGTCTCGTTCATGGCACGGACCTCGTCGCCACCGTGCCGCCCGGAAAATTACTGAACCGAGATACCGGCTTCCGGCATGTCGGGCCCATGCTGGCGTGCGCCAGCGGCGATCGCTTCGATCCTGCAAGACCAATGACGCCCAGCAGCCAGAACAAACCCGATTTTGACGAAAGCCTTTTTCAAAGCATCACGGATGATCTGCAAAGCCTGATCGCTGGACGGCTCTTCATGCCAGTCGAGAAAGGATTTCTCGGGGCTTTGTTCGGGACGTTGCCGCGACAGATTCGCGACCATGTGCCGCCGAGCTATTTCAAGGCCCTCGGGACATGACCCCTTTCGGGTCAATCGGGACCTGACCGTTCACACCGCCACAGGGCCGCCCTATAGCGTGGAGTTGGCTTCGCTAATCGAGGATTTGCCGTGATGGTCCCCCTGAGTGAAGAGCAGCGCCGCTTCGTCGCCACCGTGCGCGCGCTCGCGCAGGCCGAGTTCAAGCCGCGCGCGCTAAAATATCTCGACGGCACGTTTCCGTGGGAGAACATCAAGGAGCTTGCCGCGCTCGGCGTGCTCGGCATGGCGGTGCCGGAACAGTACGGCGGCCTCGGGCTGCCGGTGCTCGACACCGCCCTCGTGCTCGAGGAGATCGCAAAGGTCTGCTATCCGACCGCGATGGCAGTGCTCGGCGAAGTGGGAGTGCAGACGCGCATCATCGCGACCTATGCGCCGGACGCCGTCAAGGCGCGCATCCTGCCGGGCGTGTGCAGCGGCGAGCATATCCTCGCCATCTGCATGACCGAGCCGGATGCCGGCACCGACGTTGCCAACTACCGCACCAACGTGGACACGACCGGCGGCGTGCTGCGTCTCAACGGCGTGAAGACGCTGATCAGCCGTGCCGACGAAGCCAGCATGTTCGTGGTGTTCACGCGCGTCGACAAGAAGCCGGGCCGCGAGGGGATCGGGTGCGTGCTGGTCGAAAAAGGCACTCCCGGGTTGGCGATCACCGGCCGCTTCCACACCATGGGCGGCGAGTACCTGCACGAGGTGCAATTCACCGACTGCGCGCTGCCGCCCGAGAACCTGGTGGTGCGCGACGACGGCTTTCGCCGCCTGCTCAACGCGTTCAACACCCAGCGCTGCCTCAACCCGGCGATCTCGCTCGGCATGGCGGAAGGCGCGTTCGACGAATCGGTACGTTACCTGCGCAGCCGCACCGCGTTCGGCCGCGCCATCGGCAGCTTCCAGGGGATGCGCTGGAAGCTCGCCGACATGTACAAGGACATCGAGGCGGGCAGGGGGCTGCTCTACCGCGCCTGCGCCAGCGCCGCTCCGTTCCCCGATCCGCTGCTCGCCGCGACGGCAAAGATCTTTTGCAACGACATGGCAGTGCGGGTGACCAGCGAAGCGGTGCAGATCCACGGCGGCTACGGGTTCACCGACGAGTATGCGGTGTCGCGCTTCTACCGCGGCGCGCGCTACGGCAGCCTCGGCGGCGGCACGTCGGAGACATTGCGCGACCTCATCGGCAAGCGCTTGCTCGCCGAGCTGGAGGACGGCGATGGATTGCTGAGCCTGGGGAACTTTTGAAGCGCTGAAACGCCCTCTGCTGTCATCCCGGCCGAGCGCCGGGTACGCGGCACGCTGACTCAGGATGACGGCCGTGGAAGTGGGCCGGCACAGCGTCCTTCAATCCACCCGAATATTCGCCTCCTGCGCCACCTTCTGCCAGCGCTCGATCTCGGTCCTGATCAAGGCCGCGAATTGGTCGGGCGTCAGCGCCTCCGGCTCGGCACCTTCCTGGGCGAAGAACCGCTGCATCTCGTCGCTGTTCACGGCTCGGGTGATCTGACGATTGAGAGCCGCGACGATGTCGGCCGGCGTGCCGGCGGGCGCCACGATGCCCCACCAGGTGCCCGCCTCGTAACCCTTCACGCCGGACTCGTCGAAGGTCGGCACGTCGAGCACCGCCGGCGAGCGGCGCGACCCTGAGACCGCGAGCGCCTTGGCTTGGCCGGCGCGCACGTTGGGCAGGATCTGCGGCATGCTCGACAGGTAGAGGTCGACGTGGCCGCCGAGCAGATCGTTGATGGCGAACGAGCCACCCTTGTAGGGAACGTGCACCAGCCGGATGCGGGCGGAGAGCGCGAACAGCTCGATGGCGAGCTGGTTGATGCTGCCGGGCCCGGACGAGCCGTAGGTTATCTTGTCGGGACTAGCGCGCGCGAGATCGATCAGGGCGGCGACCGAGTCGGCCGGCAGCGTGCGCGTGGCCGCGAGCAGGAGTGGCGAGCGGCCGACGAACGCCACCGGCACGAAACTCTGCACGGTGTCGAACGGCAGCTTGGCCTTCACGGCTGCATTGATCGTGAAGGTGGTGGAGACGAGCAGCAGCGTATGGCCGTCGGGCGCCGCGCCCGCCACCGAGGCGGCGCCAATGACGCCGCCGGCGCCCGGCCGGTTGTCGATCACCACCGGCTCGCCCCAGGCTTCGTTGAGCTTCCTGCCGATCGCCCGCGCCACGATGTCGTTCGATCCGCCGGCCGCGAACGGCACCACCAGGGTGATCGGCTTCGCCGGATATTCGGCCGCCGCGCCCGCCACGCTCGCGAGCACGAAGAGAGCGCACAGGCTGTTCACAATGCGCATCGCGGCGTCACCAGGTCAGCCGTTACGGGAGACGTTTGCAGGTTTCCAGCGGGCGTAAGAGTGACTAGATTATCGCGCAGATGTTGCCACTATTTCCAGCGGGCGAACCGATGTCTCTGCCGCAGCGCATCGTCATCAGCGAGGTCGGCCCGCGCGATGGGCTGCAGATCGAGCCGACCTTCATCCCGACCGAGAAGAAGATCGCCCTCGTCGACGCGCTGTCGTCGACGGGCCTGGAGAAGATCGAGGTCACCTCGTTCGTGCATCCAAAGGTCGTGCCGCAGCTCGCCGATGCCGAAGCGGTCGCGGCCGGCGTGACGCGCCGCCCGGGCGTGCGCTACGCCGCCTTCATCCCCAACGCCAGGGGGGCGGAGCGCGCGGTCGCGGCCGGGATCGACGACCTCAAGGTCGGAATGGCGGCGAGCGACACCTTCAACGAGCTCAACGT